>Ga0209921_1000038_pt1 | contig 64762 bp, 61 predicted proteins | sample SalPonF2_C_D2_MG_FD_185730 | JGI IMG/M metagenome (GOLD analysis project Ga0209921, IMG submission 185730) | Salt pond soil microbial communities from South San Francisco under conditions of wetland restoration - Salt Pond MetaG SF2_C_D2_MG... ...
ACATGAGCACCAGGAAGGTGAAGGCGAACACCAGCAGCGCGAGCTTGTAGATCGGTCCGCGGTAGCGGTGCGACTTCACCGGGTTGCGGTCCAGGGCCGGCATGATGAACAGGATCAGCACCGCGGCACCCAGCGACAGCACGCCTATCAGCTTGTTGGGGATGGAGCGCAGGATCGCGTAGAAGGGCATGAAGTACCACAGCGGGCTGATCTCGGGCGGCGTGTGCAGCGGGTTGGCCGGCTGGAAGTTGTCCGGCTCCAGGAAATGACCGTGCATGCCCGGGATGAAGAACACCACGGCGGCGAATGCGATCAGGAACACGCCGATGCCGAACAGGTCCTTGACCGAGTAGTACGGGTGGAACGGTATGCCGTCCTTCGGCACGCCGTGCTCGTCCTTGTGCTTCTTGATCTCGATGCCGTCCGGGTTGTTGGAGCCGACCCGGTGCAGCGCCATCAGGTGGAAGAACACCAGGCCCAGCAGCAGGATCGGGATCAGCACCACGTGCCAGGCGAAGAAGCGCGTCAGGGTGGCGTTGGTGACGGCGAAGCCGCCGCGGATCCAGACTTCCAGCGGCTGCCCGATGACCGGGATGGCCCCGAACAGCGAGGTGATCACGCCCGCGCCCCAGAAGGACATCTGGCCCCAGGGAAGCAGGTAGCCCATGAAGGCCTCGGCCATCAGCAGCAGGAAGATCAGCATCCCGATCAGCCAGACCATTTCGCGCGGCTTCTTGTAGGAGCCGTACAGCAGCCCGCGGAACATGTGCAGGTAGATCACGATGAAGAAGGCCGACGCGCCCACCGCGTGCATGTAGCGGATCAGCCAGCCGAAGTTCACGTCGCGCATGATGTGCTCGACGGAGCCGAAGGCCAGGTGGGCGTTCGGGGTGTAGTTCATCGCCAGCCAGATCCCGGTGAGGATCTGCATCACCAGGATCAGCAGCGCGATGGAACCGAAGAAATACCAGAAGTTGAAATTCTTGGGTGCCCAGTACCCGGTCATGTGGTCCTGCCAGAACTCCCGGATGGGCAGTCGGGCGGCGATCCAGTCGCCCACTGAATTCGAGTTGTTGCTCATGGGTCGGGGCCTCCGGGGCGCTGTTACCAGATCTTGGGTGTCCAGTTCTGATGACCGCCGTTCTCCGTTTCACCCACGCGGATGACGGTGTCCTTCCTGTAGTAATTCGGCGGTATCGGGATGTTCAGCGGCGCCGGAGAGCCGTCGAACACGCGGGCCGCCAGGTCGTAGCGGGACCCGTGGCAGGGACAGAAGAAGCCGCCCTTCCACTGGGGCCCGAGGTCCGGGGGCGCGATCTCCGGGCGGTAGGTCGGGATGCATCCGAGGTGAGTGCAGATCGCCACGGCCACCAGGTACTCGGGCTTGATCGAGCGATGCGGGTTGGCGTAGCGCGGCAGCTGCTGCGGTGCCTTGGAGTGCGGGTCCTTCAGGTCGGCGTCGCGGTCCTGCAGGATGCCGAGCTGCTTCTTGCTGCGGTGCAGCACCCAGATCGGCCGTGACCGCCAGGTGACGGTAATCAACTCGGCGGGCTTGAGCTTGCTGATGTCGACGTCGATCGGAGCGCCGGCGGCCTTGGTGGCGTCACTGGGCGCCATCGAGGCCAGGAACGGGATGGATGCTCCCGCGACCGCGACCCCACCGACGACGGAGGTTGCCGCGAGCAGGAAGCGGCGACGCCTCAGGTCCACCTCGCCGCCGAGGACGCTGCCCTTGCCAGCGCCCGTTACGTCTGGATTTGCCGAGGTCAAGGCTTTCTCCTCCTCATCTGACAGACAGGTTGTGGTGCGCCGGACCGGCCGGCCGCGCCGTGGTCACGCGCCGGAGCGCCGGCCGCGCTTTGCGACCAACTCCCGATCACCGTGGCCGCACGGTCCGGTGCCTTTGTGTTATCCGGGATACAGTCTGTCAGGCTCCGCTCCGAGGCCGAGCCATGCCCCCCGAGGACAGTACGCAGGCATCCGCACCGGACTGCGTGCTGCCGGTCGATGCTGCCACTGTAGTCCTGGCGCGCAATCAGACACCCATGGTCCGGAAAAAGTTCGGCCCCCGGAGGAATCTGTGCGTACCGGCACCTGCCGGCGCAGTGTACCGCCGGACCCGGCCGGCCACCCGTTCGGCGGTCCGGCACTCGCGTGCTCATCGCCCCGCGGTCCCGACGTCGATCGGGACGGGGCAGTTTTTGCTCGTGGCGAATGCGCGGCCCGCCGGGCCTGCCGAGGCCCACACAGTCTAACGCAAAAGTTCCGCGGATGCGCATGCCGGGCGCACGCTGCGGTCGCGGGTGCCGGGGCGAGCGCTCCGACCCGGGCGTGGCATGGCGGCTGGCGATGCGGTATACAGTGGGGCGGTTTCCACCCGGGAGCAGCCATGCCGCGCATCATCGTCTTCGCCGTGCCCTTCTTCCTCGCCACGGTGCTGCTGGAGAGCCTCTACAGCAGCTGGCGCCGCATGCGCCTCTACGAGCGCCGGGACACCTTCGCCAGCCTTGCCATGGGGACGGGGAACCTGGTTCTCGGCCTGGCCTTCAAGGGCGTCCAGCTGGGGGTCTATACGCTGGTCTGGCAGCACCGGCTGTTCGACCTGCCGGCGCACGCGTGGTGGGTATGGCTGGCGCTGCTGTTCGCGGACGATTTCTGCTACTACTGGGTCCACCGGTTCAACCATCGCGTGCGGCTGGGCTGGGCCGGTCATGTCAACCACCATTCCAGCCGGCACTTCAACCTGTCGACGGCGCTGCGGCAGTCCTGGACCACCCTGTTCATCTCGCCCTGGTTCTACCTGCCCCTGGCCCTGCTGGGATTCCCGCCGCTGATGATCCTGGCGATGCAGTCGCTCAACCTGCTCTACCAGTACTGGATCCATACCGAAACCGTGCACCGGATGGGCCCCCTGGAGTGGGTGCTCAATACGCCGTCGCACCACCGGGTGCATCACGGCGCGAATCCGCAGTACATCGACCGCAACTATGCCGGGATCTTCATTCTCTGGGACCGGCTGTTCGGCACGTTCGAGCCGGAACGGGAGCCGGTCCGGTACGGACTCACGCGAAACATCGGGACTTTCAACCCGTTGCGGATCGCGTTCCACGAGTGGCGGGACCTGTTCCGCGATATCTCCGGCACGCGGCGCCTGCGCCATGCACTGGGATACCTGGTGATGCCGCCCGGCTGGTCGCCGCGGTACCGGCAGGAGACGGGCGCGGGGGAGTGACCGGCCGGCCGGACCGGTCAGCCACTCTCTCCCAGCGCCAGGATGTGCTCCAGGCTGGTGACGTGGGCGATGTCACGCATCTGCTGCGGAACGTGGGAGAAGCGCAGCGCCAGGTTGCCCCGCCGCGCCTGCCGCAGCCACTCGACGAGCAGCGCCAGCCCGGCGCTGTCGCTGTGAGTGACCGCGGAGAGGTCGATCTCGAGCGTGCCGTGGGCGTCGCGCATGCGGTCCCGCAGCGCGTTCACCATGGTCGGCACGGTGGCGAAGGTCAGGTCGCCTTCGACCCGGAGCGCGCCGCTGTCGGCCGTCCGGACCTGCGCGCGCGCAGCGCCGGCGTCAGCCGTGTTGGGTCGGTTTGACACTCTTGATCTGCTTGTTGTGGAGCTTCCTGATCAGGCCGTCGATGCCGTCGCTGCGGATCACGTCGGCGAAGGTGGTGCGATAGTTCGTCACCAGGCTGATGTTGTCGACGGTGACGTCGTAGACCATCCAGTGGCCCTGGTCATCGAGATAGAGCCGGTAGCTGACGGGGATCGGCTGGCCGTCCTCGGGGACGATGTTCATGTTGACCGTGGCGTCGGTGGCGCCCTGCTTGCCGCGATAGGGCTTGTAGTCGAGCTTCTGGTGGTCGTAGGACAGCAGCGCATTGGAGTAGGTGCGCACCAGCATCTGCCGGAACGCGTCGGTCACTGCCTTCTTCTGCTGGTCGCTGGCCTGGCGCCAGTAGCGTCCCATCACCAGCTGCGTCATGTACTGGAAGTCGAAGTGGGGCAGCACGATGCGATCGACCAGCTTGTACACCGCGTCGGGGTTCTTCTTCAGGGATTCCTTGTTGTGCTGCACCTCGCTCAGCAGCTGGCCGGTCACCGACTTGACCATCTCTTCCGGGCCCCGTTGCGCCTTCGGGGGCTGGGAAGAGGCGAACGCGGGAACGCTCAGGCCCACCACCGCCACGGCGAGAACCAGTTTCTTCCACATCGACGAAATCCTCCGATGCCGCAAAGCCGCCCGGACATCCATTGTACGCGCAGCGCCCCGCGGGGGTCGCTTCCACGCGCCGTCAGCTGCCGGGGGACTGCTGGGCCTTGTTGAACAGGAACTGCCCGATGACATGCTCCAGGATCAGCGCGGACTGGGTGAAGCGGATGCGGTCGCCGTTCTTGAGCATCTTCGGGGATCCGCCCGGGGTCAGCCCGATGTACTGCTCGCCCAGCAGGCCCTTGGTCAGGATGCTGGCGCTGGTGTCCTTGGGCAGCATGTCGTACTGGTCGCTGATCTGCATGGTCACCTTCGCCTCGTAGGTATCCGGGTCGAAGCTGATCCCAGTGACCCGCCCGACCTTGACCCCGGCGACCGTCACCGGCGCCCGGTCGGTCAGGCTGCCGATGTTGTTGAATTCCGCGGTGACCCGGTAGGTATCGCCCCCGCCGATCTGGTTCGTGGTGCTGGCCTGGAGCGTCAGGATGAACAGTGCCGCGACGCCCAGGCAGACGAACAGTCCGACCACGAGCTCCATCAGACGATTCTGGGCCATGGCTATACTCCCGTGAACATCAGGCCGGTTAGCACGAAATCGAGCCCGAGGACCACCAGCGAGGCCACCACCACCGTGGTGGTCGTGGCACGGCTGACCCCCTCGGAAGTGGGCGTTGCGGAGTAGCCCTGGAAGACCGCGATCCAGGTCACGGCGATCCCGAAAACGATGCTCTTGATCACGCCGTTGAGCACGTCGTCCATCAGGTCGAGATTCTGGTGGATCTGGGTCCAGTAGGCACCCGAATCGACCCCCAGCAGGTCGACTCCGATCAGGTAGCCGCCGAGGATGCCGATGACGCTGAAGATCGCGGCCAGCAACGGCATGGAGATCACGCCGGCCAGGAATCGCGGCGCCACCACCCGCTTGACCGGATCGACCGCCATCATCTCCATCGCGGAGAGCTGCTCGGTCGCCTTCATCAGCCCGATCTCGGCGGCCAGCGCGGAGCCGGCCCGGCCGGCGAACAGCAGCGCCGTGATCACCGGTCCCAGCTCGCGCACCAGGCCCAGCGCCACCACCACGCCCAGCGAGCTCTCCGCGCCGAAGCCGGACAGGGTGTTGTAGCCCTGCAGCCCGAGCACCATCCCGACGAACATGCCGGAGACGACGATGATCACCAGCGACAGCACGCCGATGTTGTAGATCTGCTGGACGACCAGGAACGGGCGAGTGACCACGGCCGGGATGCCGGCCACGGTGCGGCCGAGGAAGAACACGCTCCGCCCCAGGGCGGCGAGCCCGTCCCCGGTGCCGCGCAGCAGACGCAGGCTCACGCGGGCGTCTCCCCGAGCAGGTCGTCACCGAAGTCCCGCGAGGGGTAGTGGAACGGCACCGGACCGTCGTCCAGGCCGTCCATGAACTGACGCACCCAGTCCGAGCGCGATCGGCCGAGCTCCTCCGGGGTCCCGGCTCCCATGACGCGGCCCTCGGCGATCAGGATGCAGCGGTCGGCGATCGAGACCACCTCCGGCACGTCGTGGGTGACCGCAATGGAGGTCAGGCCGAGGGCGTCGTTGACCAGCCGCAGCAGTCGCACGATGACGCCCATGGAGATCGGGTCGAGCCCGACGAAGGGCTCATCGTACATGATCATCTCCGGGTCGAGCGCGATCGCGCGTGCCAGCGCCACGCGACGCGCCATGCCGCCGGAAAGCTCGGACGGCATCAGGCGGCGCGCCCCGCGCAGGCCCACCAGCTCGAGCTTCATCAGCACCAGGTCCCGGATCAGGCGCTCGGGCAGCCGCGTGTGCTCGCGAACGGGGAAGGCAATGTTCTCGAACACGTCGAGATCGGTCAGCAGGGCACCGCTCTGGAACAGCATGCCCATGTTCTTGCGCAGCTCGTACAGGCGCCGCGTATCGAGCTCCGGCACTTCCTGGCCGGCGACGCGGATGCTGCCGGCGTCCGGACGCAGCTGGCCGCTGATCAGCCGCAGCAGCGTGGTCTTGCCGGTGCCGCTCGGACCCATGACGGCGGTGACCTCGCCCTTGTGTATGTCCATGTCGACGCCGTCGAAGATCACCCGCTCGCCACGGGAGAAGCGCAGCCCGCGGATCCGGACGTAGGGCTCGTTGGGGGATTGCGTGGCGCTCATGGCGTGCTGCGGGCTCCCAGCGTCGCTGCCGGCAAAAGGCACAATGCTAACGGAAAGCCGAGCCGAACACACGTGCCGCCGGCCGATCCGGGCCGGGCTTTTCAACTTTGCCGGGGACCGGTAGTTTAGCGGTGTCGGGTCCGGTCACCAGCGGCGGCGCGCGGCGGATGCCTGCTGACCGGGCGTGGCGCAGAACAAGACCAAGCAACACCAACAGACCGGCAAGGCCGCCGGGCTTCCCGTTGCGGAGGAACACGCATGTCGAGCAATCCCTGGATCATTGCGGCGATCGTCATCGTGGCGGTCATCGTGGCCGTGTACCTGTTGCGCCAGCTCCAGCTTCGGCGGGAGCAGCCGCCCCGCAACGACGAGCCGTTCGAAGGAAACCTGTTTCGCGTGGGCGAGGCCTTCGTATCGGTGCGTGCCGGCGGCGACAGCCCCCGGTGCAGCGTGATCGCGATGCACGGGTTTCTGGAGGACCACCGCTACTTCACCGAGCTCTACCGCGACCCTGCGATCGATCTGATCCTGGTCACGAGCGGCGATTACAACGTCCCGGTGCGCGGCGTGCAGCCGGCCGCGGCGCCCTGGGCGCGTCCGGTCGAATACGAGGTCGGCACCATCGAGTATGACGCGGCGGTGCTGAACCAGGCGCTGGAGAACGTGCCGCGCAGCGAACGGGTGCGCATCCACGGGCATTCGCGCGGGGGTGCGGTGGTGCTGGAGGCGGCCCGCCAGCGCCCGGACCTGCATCGCGACGAGAGCCGTGACATCGAGGTGGTGCTGGAGGCCGCCTGCCTGCCGCAGGGCAAGCCTCACCGGAACATGGAGGCGAACATGTCGACGCCCGGCCGATTCCTGCTGCCGTTCAGCATGCCACTGATGAAACACCTGCCCCCGGAGGTCTACGGCCGCAAGCTCTACGGCGAGATCTCCGGCCGCAAGCGGGAGCTGCTGGCGAGCTATCCGTACAATCCGCGCCACTACGCCACGATCCTGGTCAATGCCGGCAACATCCAGGACTGGATGGAGGGTCACGGGGAGGAGCTGTACGAAGGCGCGCGCCGGGGCTGGATCCTGATCGGGGAGGACGAGCGCATCCTCGACCGCGAGAGCATGCTGGCCAGCGCCCGGCGCGCCGGTGAACGGCTGGAAGTGGTGGAAACCGCCGGCACCACCCACTTCATCACCCTGGATGCGCCCGACCAGGTGCCGGTACCGTTTCCGGCCTAGCGCCCCCGTTCGAGCCCGAGCCGGCCGGCCGCGTCCCGGGCGAACTGCCATGCCACGCGCCCGCTGCGGGCCCCGCGGGCCAGCGCCCACTGCAGGGCCCGGCGACGGATCTCCTCGCGCGTGGCGGCGTCGGTCGGGGCCATCCCGAAGCGTTCCAGCCAGTGGTCCACCGCCTGCAGGTAAAGATCCTGGCCGAACGGATGGAAGGACAGCCACAGTCCGAAGCGGTCCGAGAGCGAGATCTTCTCCTCCACCGTCTCCCCGTGATGCACTTCGCCGCCGATCATGCGGCTCTGCTGGTTCTCCTGCTGGAACTCGGGCATCAGGTGGCGCCGGTTCGAGGTGGCATAGACCAGCGCGTTCTCGGGCGCGGCGGCGACGGAGCCGTCCAGCGCCGCCTTCAGGCCCTTGTAGGCGGATTCTCCGGCCTCGAACGAGAGATCGTCGCAGAACAGGATGAAGCGTTCGGGACGGCCCTCCAGCGTCCGGACGATCGCCGGCAGGTTGATCAGCTGGTGCTTTTCCACCTCGATCACGCGCAGGCCGTCGCCGGCATGCTCGTTCAGCAGCGCCTTGACCAGGGACGACTTCCCGGTGCCACGCGAGCCCCACAGCAGGGCGTTGTTGGCCGGCAGTCCCGCCAGGAACTGGCGCGTGTTGCGCTCCAGCGCCTGCTTCTGCTCGTCGATGCCGCGCAGGTCTTCCAGGCGGATCCCGTGGGGGTGAGCCACGGGCTCGAGAAAGCCGCCACCGCGCTGGCCGTCGCGCCACCGGAACGCGGTCACCGCGGCGAAGTCCGGCTCCGGCGGCGGAGGCGGCAGCAGGCCCTCGAGCCGGTCCAGCAGGGCATGGGCCCGTTCCAGCAAGCGCTGCCAGTCGTCGCTCATCGGCACCGCGCTCCTCAGGTGGTGAGGCGGCGGTACTTGATGCGGTGGGGCTGGTCGGCCTCGTCCCCGAGCCGTCGCCGCCGGTCTGCCTCGTAATCCGCGTAGTTGCCCTCGAACCAGCGCACCTCGCTGTCGCCCTCGAAGGCGATGATGTGGGTGGCGATCCGGTCGAGGAACCAGCGGTCGTGGGAGATCACGACCGCGCAGCCGGGGAATGCGAGCAGAGCCTCCTCCAGCGCGCGCAGCGTCTCCACGTCGAGGTCGTTGGTGGGCTCGTCGAGCAGCAGCAGGTTGCCGCCGCTGCGCAGCACCTTGGCCAGGTGCACCCGGTTGCGCTCGCCGCCGGACAGCTCGCCGATGCGCTTCTGCTGGTCGGGTCCCTTGAAGTTGAAGCGCCCGACGTAGGCCCGTGACGGCACCTCGTAGCTGCCGATGCGGATCACGTCCTGGCCCTCCGAGATCTCCTCCCAGACGGTCTTGCCGTCGTCGAGGCTGTCACGGCTCTGGTCGACGTAGCCCAGCTGCACGGTATCGCCCAGGCGGATGCTGCCGGCGTCCGGTTTCTCGTTTCCGACGATCATGCGGAACAGGGTGGTCTTGCCGGCTCCGTTGGGCCCGATCACGCCCACCAGCGCCCCGGGGGGCACGCTGAAGCTGAGCTCGTCGAACAGCAGCCGCTCGCCGAACGCCTTGCGCACGCCGTCCGCCTGGATCACCAGGTCGCCCAGGCGCGGTCCGGGCGGGATGTAGATCTCCTTGGTCTCGTTGCGCTTCTGGAATTCCTGGTTGTTGAGCTCCTCGAAACGGGCCAGGCGGGCCTTGTTCTTGGCCCGGCGACCCTTCGGATTGGCGTGCACCCATTCCAGCTCGGCCCGGATCGCCTTGCGTCGCGCGGACTCCTGCTTCTCCTCCTGCTCCAGGCGCTTCTCCTTCTGGTCCAGCCAGGAGGAATAGTTGCCCTGCCAGGGGATGCCGTGACCGCGGTCGAGCTCCAGGATCCAGCCGGCGACATTGTCGAGGAAATAGCGATCATGGGTCACCGCCACCACGGTGCCCCGGTACTCCAGCAGGAAGCGTTCGAGCCAGGCAACGCTGGCCGCGTCCAGGTGGTTGGTGGGCTCGTCCAGCAGCAGCATGTCCGGCTCCGAGAGCAGCAGGCGGCACAGCGCTACCCGGCGACGCTCGCCACCGGACAGGCTCGCGACGTCCCGCTCCCAAGGCGGCAGCCGCAGGGCCTCGGCCGCGATCTCCAGGCGCCGGTCCAGCTCCCAGCCACCGGCGGCGTCGATGCGGTCCTGCAGCGACGCCTGCTCGGCCAGCAGCTCGTTCATCTCCTCGTCCGACATGGGCTCGGCGAAGCGCATGCTGATCTCGTTGAAGCGATCCAGCAGCGCCTTGGTCTCGCCGAGGCCCTCCTCCACGTTGCCGCGCACGTCCTTGTCCGGGTCCAGCTGCGGTTCCTGCGGCAGGAAGCCCACGCGGATGCCCGGCTGCGGGCGCGCCTCGCCCTCGTATTCCCGGTCCACGCCGGCCATGATCCGCAGAAGGGTCGACTTGCCGGACCCGTTCAGCCCCAGCACGCCGATCTTGGCCCCGGGAAAGAACGAGAGCGAGATGTCCCGCAGGATCTCCCGCTTCGGGGGCACGATCTTGCTGACGCGGTTCATGGTGTAGATGTACTGGGCCATTCCTGCTCACCGTTGCCGTTGGTGCGCCCCGCGGCCGACCGTGGCCCCGCCGGGCGGAAGGGTTGCTCCGGGGCGCACATTATCGGGGATCAACCGTCGGATGTCATATGGCTGCCTTGCCGTTCGCGCCGCGACTGCGCCGGGAGGGCTCGGAACCCTGATCCGGCCAGCCCGGCGGCGGCCCGGCTCCGCTTGCGGCCGGGGACAGCCACTGGCCGGAGGGCTCTCTTGCCCGGGCGCCGGGCTGGGGTTGCCCCGGCCGGTGCGCTACAATGCCGTTGACCCGGTCCGGGGTAATACCGCATCCCAGCGCAACTGTCGGTCGGACCGGCAAGGCGTGAGGAGCGGAGCCCGGTGTGCACTGCAGAGCAACGAGCAACGCCGTGCGGACGGCTCGATACGAGTGCCCTCGCCAGGGCGCGCAAGCGGCTGCGGCGGTGTTGCATCGGCGTGCCGTAGTGTGGCCGGGCCTTCGCTTCCGGGCCTCGCGGCCACCGTGCACGCCTCCTCTGGGATGTGGCATTACTCCTGGCCGGGTTAATAATTCCCTTGGATCACGACGGAGTGCCCTTGATGTTCAGCGAGGAAATGCAGATCGCAGGATACGATGACGAACTCTGGTCCGCGATGCAGCAGGAGCTGCAGCGGCAGGAGGATCACATCGAGCTGATCGCCTCGGAGAACTACGCCAGCCCTCGCGTGATGCAGGCCCAGGGGTCCGTCCTGACCAACAAGTACGCCGAGGGGTATCCGGGCAAGCGCTACTACGGCGGCTGCGAGTTCGTGGACATCGCGGAGCGGCTGGCGATCGAGCGGGCGAAGGCCCTGTTCGGCGCGGATTATGCCAACGTCCAGCCGCACTCCGGATCGCAGGCGAACATGGCCGCGTATCTGGCCATGCTGCAGCCGGGCGACACGGTGCTCGGCATGAGCCTCGACCAGGGTGGGCACCTCACGCACGGCGCGAAAGTCAATTTCTCGGGCAAGCTGTTCAACGTCGTGCCCTACGGCGTGCGCCGGGAGGACGGGTGCATCGACTACGATGAGCTGGAATCGCTGGCGCTCGAGCACCGGCCGAAGATGATCCTGGGGGGGTTCTCCGCCTATTCCCGGTTCATCGACTGGGCCCGTTTCCGCCGGATCGCCGACCGGGTCGGGGCGTTCCTGATGGTGGACATCGCCCACGTGGCCGGGCTGATCGCTGCCGGGCTCTACCCCAACCCGGTGCCGCACGCGGACGTGGTCACCAGCACCACCCACAAGACGCTCCGGGGCCCGCGCGGCGGCCTGATCCTGGCGCGCGAGAACCGGGAGCTCACGCGGCGGCTGGATTCCCTGGTATTCCCGGGTACCCAGGGCGGACCCCTGATGCACGTTATCGCTGCCAAGGCGGTCGCCTTCCTGGAGGCGCAGGAACCCGCCTTCCGGGACTACCAGGCGCAGATCGTGGCCAATTCCCGAACGATGGCGGAAACCGTGATCGACAACGGCTACGACGTGGTTTCCGGCGGGACCGACAACCACCTGTTCCTGGTGGACTTCATCCGCAAGGGCATTACCGGCAAGGACGCGGAGGCGGCGCTGGGCCGGGCCAACATCACGGTGAACAAGAACACGGTACCGAATGACCCCCAGTCCCCGTTCGTGACCAGCGGCCTGCGCATCGGCAGCCCGGCACTGACCACCCGCGGCATGGGCGAGGCGGAGGCCGCCCAGGTGGCTTCCTGGATGTGCGAGGTAATCGACGCCATGGGCGACGAGGGGACCATCGAGCGGGTGCGCAACGAGGTGGTGGCCTTGTGCCGTCGTTTTCCGGTGTACGGGAGCTCCGCCCGCTGACGGGCCCGGGTCGTGGCCGATCATGCGTTGTCCGTACTGCGGAGCCCACGAGACCAAGGTGACCGACTCGCGCCTGGCCGGCGACGGCGACCAGGTGCGTCGGCGCCGGGAGTGCACGCGCTGCCACGAACGCTTCACGACCTTCGAGCGCGCCGAGCTGGTGCTCCCGCGCGTGGTCAAGCGCGACGGCACGCGTGAGCCGTTCAGCGAGGACAAGCTGCGCAACGGCATGCTGCGCGCGCTGGAGAAGCGTCCGGTGGGGGTCGAGGCGGTCGACGTGGCGCTGGACCGCATCACGCGCCGGGTCCGCGCGGGCGGGGAGCGGGAGATCCCGGCCCGGCGGATCGGCGACTGGGTGATGGACGAGCTGCGCGAGCTGGATCCGGTGGCCTACGTGCGTTTCGCGTCGGTGTATCGCAGCTTCGAGGACGTGGAAGCCTTCCGCGAGGAGATCGAGCGGCTGAAGCGGCGCCCGCCCGCCGGCAGCGACCGCGGGCAGATGCCCTTGCTGCCGGACGACGACGAAGGGGACGGCGGCCGCTGAGCGCGGCGGACATGCCCATGGCGCGAGATGCCGACAACGTGCACATGGCGCGCGCCCTGCGCCTGGCCGAGCGCGGGTGGTTCACCACCCGCCCGAATCCGCGGGTGGGCTGCGTGCTCGTGCGGGACGGATCGGTAGTCGGCGAGGGCTGGCATGAGCGGGCGGGCGGGCCCCATGCCGAGCTGATGGCGCTGCGCCGGGCGGGAGCCGCGGCCGCCGGCGCTACCGCCTATGTCACCCTCGAGCCCTGCAGCCACCACGGACGCACCGCCCCCTGCGTGGATGCGCTTCAGGCCGCAGGCATCGCCCGCGTGGTGGCGGCGATGCGCGATCCCAATCCGCTGGTGGCGGGGACCGGGCTGGCTCGGCTGGAAGCCGCCGGTATCGAGACCGTGGTCGGCCCGTGCGGCGACGAGGCGCGCGCGCTCAATGCCGGGTTCGTCTCGCGCATGGAACGCGGGCGGCCGCGGGTTCGGGTCAAGCTGGCGGCCAGCCTGGATGGGCGGACCGCGATGGCGACCGGCGAGAGCCGGTGGATCACGGGCGAGGCGGCGCGCGGCGACGTGCACCGCCTGCGCGCGGAGTGCGGTGCGTTGATCACCGGCATCGGTACCGTGCTCGCCGACGATCCCTCGCTCAACGTGCGCCTGGACCTGCCGGTGCCCGGACTGTCCGATCCCGGTGCGTGCTGGCCCCAGCCACTGCGCGTGATCCTGGACAGCGGCCTGCGCTGCCCGGGACGTGCGCGCACGCTGTCCCTGCCGGGCGGCGTGCTGGTGGTGACCACCGGGGAAGAACCCCGTGACGCCCGTGACCGCCTCGCGGCAGCCGGAGCCGAGGTGGTGGTCGTGCCGCCGGACCGGTCGCGGCCGGCGCTCGCGCCGGTGCTGGAGCTGCTCGCGGAGCGCGAGATCAACGACGTGCTGGTCGAGGCCGGAGCGACGCTGGCCGGGGCGTTCCTGCAGGCGGGTCTGGTGGACGAACTGGTACTCTATCTCGCGCCCCACCTGATGGGCGACGCCGCCCGCGGCCTGGTCCACCTGCCGGGGCTGCTGGGGATGGCGGACAGGGTTGCGCTCGCGATCACGGATATCCGTGCCGTGGGTCGGGACTGGCGGGTGCGGGCGTGCCCGGTGCCGGACCGCGCGGCCGGGGGGGAATGAACGAACATGTTCACGGGAATCATCGAGGCGGTGGGCACGGTGCGCGAGCTGAAGCGGGACGGCGTGGACCTGCGCCTGGTGCTCGAGGCCGGCCCGCTCGACCTCTCGGACGTGGCGATCGGCGAGAGCATCAGCGTGAGCGGCGCCTGCCTGACCGCCACGGCGATCGAGCACGGATGCTTCGCCGCCGACGTCTCGCGCGAGACGCTGGAGCACACCACGCTCGGGGAGCTCGAGGCGGGCTCGCGGGTGAACCTGGAGCGCGCGGCAACACCGGCCAGCCGCCTGGGGGGGCACCTGGTGAGCGGACACGTCGACGGGGTGGGTACGGTGGAGTCCTTCGCCCCGGAGGGACGTTCCCGGCGCCTGGGCATACGCGTGCCGGAGCCGCTGGCGCGCTACGTGGCGCGCAAGGGCTCGGTGTGCGTGGACGGCGTGAGCCTGACGGTCAACGAGGTCGAGGGCAGCCGCTTCGGCGTGAACATCGTCCCCCACACCCTGGCGGGGACCACCATCGGCGACTGTCGGCCGGGTCGTCGCGTCAACCTCGAGGTCGACGTCGTGGCCCGCTACCTGGAGCGCCTGGTCCAGGCCGGCGCCGGCGAGAACGGCGGCGGGCTGGACCTGGAGACCCTCGCCCGGCACGGCTTCCTGCAGCCGCGCGGCGAACGCGGAGCATGACGGCATGTCACTGAGTCCGACCGAGGAAATCGTCGAGGAAATCCGCCGCGGCCGCATGGTCGTGATGATGGACGACGAGGATCGGGAGAACGAGGGCGACCTGATCATGGCTGCGGTGCACGTGCGCCCGGAGGATATCAACTTCATGGCGCGCTACGGGCGCGGGCTGATCTGCCTGACCCTGACCCGGGACCGCTGCCGCCAGCTGCAGCTGCCGCTGATGGTCGGCGACACCGATGACAAGCACGGCACCAACTTCACCGTCTCGATCGAGGCCGCGGAGGGCGTGACCACCGGCATCTCGGCCGCCGACCGGGCGCGCACCATCCAGGTGGCGGTGCGGCCCGACGCGCGCCCCCCGGACATCGTCTCTCCCGGGCACGTGTTCCCGCTCATGGCGCAGCCCGGCGGCGTGCTCACCCGCGCCGGCCATACCGAAACCGGATGCGATCTGGCGCGCCTGGCGGGCCTGGAGCCGGCGGCGACCATCGTCGAGATCCTCAACGAGGACGGCAGCATGGCCCGCCGGCCGGACCTCGAGCGCTTCGCCGCCCAGCACGGGCTGAAGCTGGGCACGGTGGCGGACCTGATCCGTTACCGCATGGCAAACGAGAAGACCGTCGAACGGGCCACGGAGACCACGGTGGAAACCGAGTACGGGGAATTCCGCATGGTGGCGTACGAGGACGTGGTCGACCGCACGGTCCACCTCGCGCTGGTGCGCGGTTCGCCGGAGCCGGATCGCCCGACGCTGGTGCGGGTGCACGTCCAGAACACGCTGGCGGATTTCCTGGCGGTGCGCGACGAGGCCTTCGGGTGGCCGCTGCGCAGCGCCATGCGCCGGCTCGCGGAGGAGGGCGAGGGCATCGTCGTGGTGCTGCGCAAGCCGGAGAGTCCGCAGGACTTTCTTGCGCGGCTGGGCCAGCTCCACCTGCCCCAGCGGGGCGACGTCCCGGGGGGCAGCCAGGTGCTGCGGACCTACGGCATCGGTGCCCAGATCCTCAAGGACCTGGGCGTGCAGCGCATGCGTGTGCTGAGCGCACCCAAGCGCATGCACGGGCTCTCCGGATTCGGCCTGGAAGTGACCGAGTACGTCGACTGCGATTAGAATGACCGGCGCAGCGGGCGGCCGCCGGCGACACATCGTCAGGATTCGGACAATGCGCAATCTGAAGGTGATCCAGGGGGATTTCGTCGTGCGCGACGCGCGTTTCGCGCTGGTCGCCGCGCGCTGGAATGATTTCATCGTGGAACGGCTGGTGGACGGCGCGGTGGGCGCCCTGCGCCGGCATGGCGTGGCCGAGGCCGACCTGACCCTGGTACGGGTACCCGGGTCGTTCGAGCTGCCGCTGGCGGTGCAGAAGGTCGCCGCCAGCCGTGAGTATGACGCGGTGATCGCTCTCGGCGCCGTGATCCGGGGCGGCACGCCGCATTTCGAGTACGTGGCCGGGGAGTGCGTCAAGGGGCTGGGCCAGGTCTCGCTGTCCGCCGGGAAACCGGTCGCCTTCGGGGTGCTGACCGTGGACAGCGTCGAGCAGGCGGTGGAGCGTGCGGGCGCCAAGGCCGGCAACAAGGGCGCCGAGGCGGCGATGTCGGCGCTGGAGATGGTGAGCCTGCTGCGCCGGCTCGGGGACTGACATGCCCCCCCGTGCGCGCAGCCTGGGCCGCGCCCGCAGCGCGGCGCGCCGGCTTGCAATGCAGGCCCTGTACCAGTGGCAGATCGGCCGGGAGGAAGCGGGTGAACTGGTGACGCAGTTCACCGAGCGGCCGGAGATGGACGCGGCGGACCGCGAGTACTTCATCGCCCTGGTCCGCGGCTGCGTGCAGGAACACGCCGCGCTCGAGGGGCTGATGGCACCGTGCCTGGACCGGCCGGTGGAGCAGCTCGATCCGGTGGAGCGGGCGATTCTGCTGGTCGGGACCTTCGAGCTGCGCGGGCGGCCGGACGTGCCCTACCGCGTGGTGATCAACGAGGCGGTGGAGCTGGCCAAGGTGTTCGGCGCCCAGAAGAGCCACCTGTACGTCAACGGTGTCCTGGACCGCCTGGCGGGCTCGCTGCGAACGACAGAAAGAGGCCGCGCGGGAGCACGCTGATCCGCGGGCAGCCGCGCCGGATATTCGGGAGGGTGCCCCGTGGGACAGGCATCCGCGGACCGGCCGTCCCGACGATCGCTCTACGAGGGAGCCTGCCGGTGGCGCTGAGCGAATTCGAGATCATCGACCGCTACTTCCGTTCGCGGGCGCCGCGCCGGCGCGACGTCATCGTCGGCATCGGTGACGACGGCGCCGTCCTGAGCGTGCCCGACGGACAGCACCTGGTGGTATCGATGGACACCCTGGTGCGTGACGTGCATTTCCCCGCGTCCGCCCCCGCCCGGGCCGTGGGACACAAGGCGCTGGCGGTCAATCTCAGCGACCTGGCGGCGATGGGGGCCGAGCCGGCGTGGGCCACGCTCGCCCTGACGCTGCCGGAGGCCGACGAGGCGTGGATCCACGGCTTTGCCGAGGGATTCTTCTCCCTCGCCGAGAGCTTCGACGTGGACCTGGTGGGTGGAGATACCACGCGCGGCCCGCTCTCGGTCACCGTGCAGGTGCACGGCTTCGTGCCCCCGGGCGGCGCCACCTGTCGTCGCGGTGCGCGGCCGGGGGACGGCATCTTCGTGACCGGAACCCTGGGCGATGCCGCGCTGGCACTGTCGCTGATGGAGGACCGGCGGCGCGGGGGCGCGCGCGAACGGGCCTACCTGCTGTCACGCCTGCACACCCCGCTGCCGCGGGTATCCGTGGGCATGGCGCTGCGCGAATATGCCAGCGCCGCGATCGATCTCTCCGACGGGTTGCTCGGGGATCTCGAGCATGTCTGCCACTCCAGCGGGGTGGGTGCCAGCGTGTGGGTCGACAAGCTGCCCCGCTCCGAGGCCTTCGCCGCGATCGCCGGGGAGCAGGAAGGCCACCGCCTCGCGCTCCTGGGCGGGGACGACTATGAGCTCTGCCTCGCGGTGCCGCCCGAGCACCAGAGCGCCCTGAAGCAGGCGGCGGGCTCGCTGGACTGTCCGCTCACCCGGATCGGCATCGTCGAGCGCGAATCCGCGCTGCGTTGCCTGCACGATGACGGCAGCGAGCTTCGTATCCGGGACGGCGCCTGGCAGCACTTCCGCCGGGAGTCGGATGGGTGAGCCCGGCCGCGGGCGATCCCGGCCGGGGACTGAGCGCCCGGCGGGTGTTCACCGACCCGGTGCTGTTCCTGGCGGCCGGCTTCGGCGCGGGGCTCGCCCCGCTGGCGCCGGGCACCGCCGGCAGCCTCGTGGGGCTGGCCCTGTACTTCCTGCTGGCGCAACTGCCGGCGTGGGGCTACGGGCTGGCGCTGGCACTGGCGAGCATCGCCGGGATCCCCATCTGCTCGGGCGCGAGCGCCCGCCTCGGCGTGCACGACCATGCCGGCGTGGTATGGGACGAGATCGCCGGCATGCTCCTGGCCATGCTGCCGGCGGCCGTCCTGCCGGCGGGATGGCTGGCGCCGGTGGCCGGGTTTGTCCTGTTCCGCCTGTTCGATATTGCCAAGCCCGGCCCGATCGGCCGTGCCGACCGTACGCTCGGCGGCGGTGCCGGAGTGATGGCGGATGACCTGCTTGCCGGTGCCTGCGCAGCGGTCGTGCTCTGGGCCCTGCTTTGGTGGCGGGTCGCCTGAGGCCGGCGGGCGCCGGCCTTACTCCCCGTCGGGCTCCGGAGCGTCGCGGTCCTTGTCGAACTCGACGTGCGCGTACGCCGAATGGTTGTGGATGGACTCGAAGTTCTCGGACTCGACCGTGTAGGCGCGGATGCGGTCGTCGCCATTCAGGCGCACTGCCACGTCACGCACCATGTCCTCGACGAACTTGGGATTGTCGTACGCGCGCTCGGTGACGTGCTTCTCGTCGGGGCGCTTGAGCAGACCATACAGCTCACAGGACGCCTCGTCCTCGACCAGGTCGATCAGATCCTCGATCCATACGGACGAGTGCGTGCGCACCTCGACGGTGACGTGGGAGCGCTGGTTGTGCGCGCCGTAGTCCGAAATCTCCTTGGAACAGGGACACAGACTGGTCACGGGGACCTGAACCCGGATCCATGCCTCCGTGGTATCGTGCTGGCGCACGCCGGTGAGGGTGACCTCGTAGTCCATCAGGCTCTCGACGCCCGATACGGGGGCCGCCTTGCGCACGAAGTAGGGGAAGGAGATCTCGACGTACCCGGCGTCGGCCTCCAGGCGCGCGGTCATCAGCCGGGTGAGGTCCTGCAGCGATTCCACCGTCAGCACCTGGTCGTGCTCCGTCATGATCGCGACGAAGCGCGACATGTGCGTCCCCTTCTGGTGGTGGGGCAGGTTCACGTACATGTTCAGCCGCCCGATGGTGTGCTGCACGTCCCCGGACCGGTCGCGCACGCGCACGGGGTGACGCAGCTCGCGGATCCCCACCCGGTTGATGGCGATCCGGCGCGTATCGGGACTGCCCTGTACGTCTGCGATCTTGCTCACCACTGCGGCGGCCTGGCTCATCTGACTCATCTCTGGTCCCCTGCTGGACGTGCCCGCGCGGCCGTTCGGCCGCCTTCCGGACGCATCCCGTGCCCGTCCGGAGGGGGCGCCGGCGGTGTCCGGTCAATCCTCGGTATAACGGACGCAGGCCCGGTCGGTTTCCCACAGCGTCACCGCGCTGATCCGCACGGTGTCGCTGTCGAGTGCCTGCGCCAGCTCCCGGTAAAGGTAGCGCGAAACATGCTCGGCGGTGGGATTGATCTCGTCGAACGGCGGGATCTCGTTGAGATAACGATGATCCAGCCGCCCGGTGATCTCCCGGGCCGCCTGCTTGATGCGCCGGAAATCCACTCCCATGCCCGCGCGGTCGAGCTCACGCGCCACCATCTCGACTTCGACCTTCCAGTTGTGGCCGTGCATGCGGCTGCAGGCTCCCGGGTAATGCCGGAGCGTATGCGCGGACGCGAAGTCAGTGAGTATTTTCAGCGTGTAGCTGGCGGGCATCAAGTCAATCCTGACCAAATTACTGAGATATTACTGGGCCCGGGCCCCGTTGACAATGAAGGATCGCCTCCGGAGCCGGCGTGGCAAACGTGCCCTGCGCATGCCGGGCCACCCGCGCCCGTCGCGGCAATCGCTGCCGGGATTCGTTCGGCGCCGCGGGAATCCGGGCCGAAGCGGGGATCTCTCGCGATCGCCCGTTCGCGGCAATCGGGGCCGCCGGCCCTTGCGCGGGTCAGCTTCGGCGCTCCACGATGGTGTTGCACAGGGTGCGCAACGGCTCCGCCGGGCTCCCCAGGGGCTCGAGAGCGCCAAGCGCCTCGCGGTGCAGCTCCGCCAGGCGTTCGCGCGCACCGTCGAGGCCGAGAGCCGAGACATAGGTGCATTTGCCGCGCTCGGCGTCGGCGCCACTGCGCTTGCCCAGCTCGCCGGTGTCCCCTTCCACGTCGAGCAGGTCGTCACGGATCTGGAACGCCAGCCCGATGCACTTCGCCATGTGGTCCAGAGCCTGGCGGCGCTCGACAGCGAGCCCGGGCAGCGCCAGCGCCGCCAGCATCACGCTGGCCCGGATCAGGGCGCCGGTCTTGTGGATGTGCATGAACTCGAGCTCGGCCACGTCGAGGCTGCGTCCCTCGGCCTGCAGGTCCAGCATCTGGCCGCCGACCATGCCGCGCGAGCCGCACGCCAGGGCAAGCTCCGCGACCATCCCGAGGCGCGCCTGGGGCGTCACGTCCAGCGCCGGATCGTGACACAGCGTATGGAACGCCAGTGACTGCAGGGCGTCGCCGGCGAGGATCGCCGTGGCCTCGTCGAAGGCGCGGTGGCAGGTGGGACGCCCGCGGCGCAGCTCGTCGTCGTCCATCGCCGGCAGGTCGTCGTGCACCAGGGAGTAGGCGTGGATGAACTCTACCGAGCATGCCGGCGCGTCCAGTATCTCCGGCGGTATCGCCAGGGCCTCGCCCGTGGCATAGCACAGGGCCGGACGCAGGCGCTTGCCCCCGCCGGTGACGGCGTAGCGCATGGCAGCGTGCAGCCGCTCGGGCGCCAGCGACGCGTCGGGCAGGCGCGCTTCCAGGGCGGCGTCCGCCCGCGCGCGGTAGCGCGCCAGGAGAGGGATCGTCGTGGTGCTCATGAGCCGTCTTCGCCCTCGAAAGGCTCCAGCGTGGCGGCGCCGCCTTCCTCGCTGAGCCTGCGGACCTTCTGTTCGGCCGCCTGCAGTGCCTGCTGACAGGCGCGAGTGAGCGTGACGCCGCGCTCGAACTGGCGCAGGGATTCCTCCAGGCTGAGCTCGCCGCTCTCGAGCCGCTCCACCAGGGATTCCAGCTCGGCGAGGGTCTTTTCGAAATCCACCGATTCGGTGTTTCCGGTTTCCTTCTTGCTGCTCACGATCAGGGTGTGCTCGCTTCCGGGCAGGTAGCCGCATGGTGCCTTATCGCGGGTATTCGGGTCCAGTAGGCGCGGGCGGTTGACTTTGCGCGGGACAGGGTTAAACTGGGTACGCATTTAGACACAGTCTAAATATTATCCGGTTCCCGGCCGGCGTTCGACCGCCGGAATGCGGGTACCGTCAATCCGTGTGCCCATCCAACAGTCGATGGAGGTCAACAGGCTATGGACCTGAAGGACAGCAACACCCTGCAGAACCTCAAGGACGCATTCGCGGGCGAGAGCCAGGCCAACCGCCGCTACCTGTATTTCGCGGGCAAGGCCGACATCGAGGGATTCAACGACGTGTCCGCGGTGTTCCGGTCTACCGCCGAGGGCGAGACGGGGCACGCGCATGGCCACCTCGAATATCTGGAACAGGTGGGCGATCCGGTCACCGATCTGCCGATCGGCGAGACCGAGGCCAACCTGAAGTCGGCCATCGCCGGCGAAACCTACGAGTACACCGACATGTACCCCGGCATGGCCAAGACCGCCCGCGACGAGGGCTTCGACGAGATCGCGGACTGGTTCGAGACGCTGGCGAAGGCAGAGCGTTCGCACGCCAACCGCTTCCAGAAGGCGCTGGACGGCCTCGAGTAAGCGGTCCGTCACCCGGCCAGGGGGCCTCGGGCGCGACGCCCGTCGGCCCCCTGTGCTTGCCGGGGCGGTCAGGGAAGCGCTCCGTCCCGGAGGTCGCAGGAGTTGCGCGGGCGGCGCCGGGGAGAGCGTGCCGGCGCGCGCGGCCCCGCCGTGCGGGACGGGCCGACAGCAGCGCCCGGGCGAGGCATCGGCCCTGACCGGATGGATGATAGGGAGCCGCCTGGCCCGGAATGACGCAACGGGGGACAGTGATGGACGACAACGAGGGCGAACGGCAGAAAGGCAGCACCGCGGCGCCGACCCGTCATCCGCTGCGGTGGCAGGAGCAGGAATTCTACGACGAGTCGGCCCTGTTCGAAGAGATGGAGCGGGTCTTCGACATCTGCCACAGCTGTCGCCGGTGCTTCAGCCTGTGCCACGCATTTCCGACCCTGTTCGATCTGGTCGACGAGTCGGAAACCGGGGAGCTGGATTCCGTCGGGCACGAGGCGTACTGGGACGTGGTCGACAACTGCTACCTGTGCGACATGTGCTTCATGACGAAATGTCCGTACGTTCCACCGCATCCCTGGAACGTGGACTTCCCTCACCTGATGCTGCGCGCCAAGGCGGTGAAGTACCAGCGGGGCGACGTCAAGCTGCGTGACCGGGTACTGACCTCGACGGATCGTGTCGGCACCCTCGCGGGCATCCCCGTGGTGGCCCGGACGGTCAATCGTGTCAACCGGATCCCGGCCGCGCGCAAGGCGCTGGAGAAGACCTTCGGTGTTCACCACCAGGCGCCGGTGCCGGAGTACCACAGCGACACCCTGCGCCGGCGAATGAAGAACCGCGCGGCTCCGGAGCTGCGCGCCGAGCCCACCGATGACACGACCGGCCGCGTGGCGCTGTTCGCCACCTGTTACTGCAACTACAATCGGCCGGACATGGGCGAGGACCTGGTGGCGGTGTTCGAGCACAACGGGATACCCGTGCGGCTGGCGGAGAAGGAGCGCTGCTGCGGCATGCCCAAGCTCGAGGCCGGCGACCTGGAATCCGTGAACCGGGCACGGCAGGCCAATATTCCGGTCCTGGCACGGCTGGTCGACGAGGGCTGGGATATCGTCGCGCCGGTGCCGTCCTGCGTGCTGATGTTCAAGCAGGAGCTGCCGCTGATGTTCCCGGACGATCCCGAAGTGCAGAAGGTCAGGCAGCGCTTCTTCGATCCCTTCGAATACCTCGAGCGCCGCCACAAGGCAGGCAAGCTGCGTACGGACTTCGAGCAGTCCCTGGGCAGGGTCTCGTATCATGTGCCCTGTCACCTGCGGGTCCAGAATATCGGTCTCAAGACCCGGGACGTCCTGAAGCTGGTGCCCGACACCAAGATCTCACCCATCGCGCGCTGTTCCGGGCACGACGGAACCTACGCGGTGAAGGCCGAGTTCTACGAGACCGCGCAGAAGATCGCGCGACCGGTGGTCAACAAGGTGCGCCAGGCGGGGCCCGATCACTATACCAGCGACTGTCCCATGGCCGGCGACCAGATCGGGCACGGCGTCGGACAGGGCGCCGCGGAGCATCCGCTGCGGCTGCTGCGCACCGCTTACGGAATCTGAAGCGCCCCGAGCGGACGGCATTCACGAAGGAACACGAGGAGGATCGAGAATGGCGAGCGAGGGATATCACGAGCCGGTAGCGGAGCTCTCCGACGAGACCAGGGACTTCCATCGGGCGGTGGTGTCGCTGATGGAGGAGCTGGAAGCGGTCGACTGGTACAACCAGCGGGTGCAGGCATGCCGCGACGAGGATCTCAAGGCGATCCTGGCGCACAACCGCGACGAGGAGATGGAGCACGCGGCGATGGTGCTCGAATGGCTGCGCCGGAGCAACGGGCACCTGGACGCGCAGCTTCGCGAGTACCTGTTCAGCGACAAGCCGCTCAAGGACATCGTTCGCCACGAGTCGGACTAGCGGGAGGTTCCCATGAGCCAGTTGCAGCGCGGCGATCTCCACAGTCTCGAGAAATACGCGGAGATCCGGCCGGAATTCCGACGCGAGATCATGGCCTACAAGCGCGATCGGCAGCTGCCGGTCGGGCCCAACGCCACCCTGTATTTCGAGGATCGCCGGACGATCCAGTACCAGGTGCAGGAGATCCTGCGGGTCGAGCGGATCTTCGATCCGGACGAGATCGAGGACGAGCTGGCCGCGTACAATCCACTGATTCCCGACGGCCACAACTGGAAGGCCACCTTCATGCTCGAGTATCCGGACGCGGAGGAGCGGCGCCGCCAGCTGGCACGCCTGGTGGGGATCGAGAACCGGGTCTGGATTCAAATCGGGGACCACGACCCGGTCCGGCCCGTCGCCGACGAGGACCTGGAGCGGTCCACGCCGGAGAAGACCTCCTCGGTGCATTTCCTGCGCTTTGAGCTGACGCCCGCCATGGTGCGCGATGCCCGGGACGGGGCGACCCTGCGCGCCGGCATCGACCACGACAACTACCGCTATCGGGTCGACCCCGTGCCGGACAACGTGGCGCGTGCCCTGGCGGGCGACCTGGCCGCTGCGGACTGAACCGGGCGTCTCCGCAATTGGCCTGGCGCGGACCCTGGCGTACACTGCGCGCCGAGTGGTCCGCGCCCGGGCGACCGGGCGCGGCACCGGGACGACGAAAACCAAGACGGTGCCTATGAACGAGGTCTACGACGCCTCGGCCATCGAAGTCCTGAGTGGCCTGGACCCGGTCCGCCGGCGGCCGGGCATGTACACCGACACCAGCCGGCCCAACCATCTCGCCCAGGAAGTCATCGACAACAGCGTGGACGAGGCCATCGCGGGATACGCGACACGCCTCGACGTGACCCTGTACGCGGATGGCTCGCTGGAGGTCGAGGACGACGGGCGCGGCATGCCGGTGGACCTCCACCCCGGGGAAGGCGTCCCGGGCGTGGAGCTGATCCTTACCCGCCTGCATGCCGGCGGCAAGTTCTCGCACAAGAGCTACCAGTTCGCCGGGGGCCTGCACGGGGTCGGCGTGTCGGTGGTCAATGCGCTGTCGGAGCGCCTCGAGGTCACGGTCCGGCGCGACGGGCACGAATGGACCATGGCCTTCGCGCACGGCGAGAAGGTTTCCGGGCTGGACGATTCGGGGCGGGCACGCCGGGGAGCCCGCGGGACGCGACTCCGGTTCTGGCCGGACGCCGGGTATTTCGACAGCCCGGCCTTCGCCCTGGCGCCGCTGCGCCACGCCCTGCGCGCCAAGGCGGTGCTCTGTCCCGGGCTCGCGGTGACGTTGCGCCTCGAGGCGAGCGGCGAGACGCTGGAGTGGCAATACCAGGGGGGGCTGTCGGACTACCTGGGGGAGCAGCTCGGGGACAGCGAACGGCTGCCCGCCGAGCCGTTCGACGGCAGCTTCACGGGGGAACGGGAAAGCGTCGAGTGGTCCCTGGCCTGGCTCCCGGCGGGTGGTGACGGACTCGCCGAGAGCTACGTCAACCTCATCCCGACCACGCAGGGGGGCACCCACGTCAACGGCCTGCGCGCGGGGCTGACCGAGGCGCTGCGCGAGTTCTGCGACTTCCGTGGCCTGCTGCCGCGCGGGCTGCGGCTGGCCCCGGAAGACGTATGGGCCGGGTGCGCCTACGTGCTCTCCGTCAAGCTCCAGGAGCCCCAGTTCTCCGGCCAGACCAAGGAACGGCTGTCGTCGCGCGAGTGCGCCGCGTTCGTCTCGGGGGTGGTCAAGGACAGCCTCAGCCTCTGGCTGAACCAGCACTCGGACGTCGGCGACGCCCTGGCGCAGCTCGCGATCGGCAACGCCCAGGCGCGCGCGCGCGCCAGCCGCAAGGTGCAGCGCAAGCGCGTGGCCGCCGGCCCGGCCCTGCCGGGCAAGCTGGCGGACTGCATCTCCCAGGACCCCGGGCGCACCGAACTGTTCCTGGTGGAGGGGGATTCCGCGGGCGGTTCCGCCAAGCAGGCACGCGACCGCGAGTTCCAGGCGGTGATGCCCCTGCGCGGCAAGATTCTCAATACCTGGGAAGTGGCGCCGTCGGAAGTGCTGGCGTCCCAGGAGGTCCAGGCGATCGCGGTCGCCATCGGGGTGGAGCCGGGCCCGGGTCGCCTCGAGGGCCTGCGCTACGGCAAGATCTGCGTCCTGGCGGACGCCGATTCCGACGGCCGGCATATCGCCACCCTCCTCGCCGCGCTGTTCCTGCGCCACTTCCGGCCGCTGGTCGAAGCGGGGCACGTGTACATCGCGATGCCGCCGCTGTACCGCATCGACGTGGGCAAGGACGTGTTCTACGCTCTCGACGACCAGGAGCGCGACGGCGTGCTGGACCGCATCGCGGCGGAGAAGCGCCGCGGCAAGGTCAGCGTGACCCGCTTCAAGGGCCTGGGCGAGATGAGCGCGGTGCAGCTGCGCGAAACCACCATCTCCCCCGACAGCCGCCGCCTGGTGCAGCTCACGGTCGAGGAGGACGACACCGAGCAGCTGATGGACATGCTGCTGGGCAAGAAGCGGGCCGCCGACCGGCGCGCGTGGCTGGAGAGCAAGGGGGATATGGCGGAGCTGGATTTATTGTGAGTCGTGGAGTTTTAAGTTATTAAGTTATTAAGTTATTAAGTTGTTAAGTTGTTAAGGGGAAGGTCCGGGTGCGGCTGGAGTGTCCAGCGTCGACAACGTGGACAAACGCCCGCCAGGATCGCGCACCACTTGCCTTGCGTTGCACGTCCGACGTCTCCTCGCCCCGCAACTTTGACTCAATAGCTTAACAACTTAACAACTTAACAACTTAATAACTTAATAACTTAATAACTTAAAACTGGATCCCTCGTGCCCGGATCCACGCTCCGCCCTCACCACTCAACTTGAACGCGAGTCCCGAATGGCCGACACCCCCGAGCTGAATTTCGAAGGAGTCGAGCGGCTGCCGCTCAAGGTGTTCACCGAGCAGGCCTATCTGGACTACTCGATGTACGTGATCCTGGACCGGGCCTTGCCGCATATCGGCGACGGGCTCAAGCCGGTGCAGCGGCGCATCCTCTACGCCATGTCGGAGCTGGGGCTGTCGGCCGCGTCCAAGCCCAAGAAGTCCGCGCGCACGGTCGGCGACGTGCTCGGCAAGTTCCATCCCCACGGAGACACCGCCTGCTACGAGGCCATGGTGATCATGGCCCAGGATTTCACCTACCGTTATCCCCTGATCGACGGCCAGGGCAACTGGGGCACCGCCGACGACCCCAAGTCCTTCGCCGCGATGCGCTACACCGAGGCGCGCCTGACACCGTTCGCGGCATTGCTGTTGTCCGAGCTGGGGCAGGGCACCGTGGACTGGACGCCGAACTTCGACGGTACCCTGGAGGAGCCGGAGCGCCTGCCGGCGCGGGTGCCGCACGTGCTCCTGAACGGCGCCACCGGGATCGCGGTGGGCATGGCGACGGACATCCCGCCACACAACCTGCGCGAGGTCGCGGCCGCGTGCGTGGCGCTGCTGGAGAATCCGCAAGCGGACATCGATACCCTGTGCGGGCACGTCCCGGCGCCCGATTTCCCGACCGACGCCGAGATCATCACCCCGCCGGAGGAAATCCGGGACATCTACCACAGCGGCAGCGGCAGCCTGCGCATGCGCGCGCGCTACCAGCGCGAGAACGGCGACCTGGTGGTCACCGCGCTGCCGTACCAGGTCTCGGGCAGCAAGGTACTCGAGCAGATCGCCGGCCAGATGCGGGCCCGGAAGCTGCCGATGGTGGAGGACCTGCGCGACGAGTCGGATCACGAGAATCCCACCCGGCTGGTGATCGTGCCGCGATCCCGTCGCATCGACGTCGAGGCGCTGATGCGGCACCTGTTCGCCACGACCGACCTGGAACGCAGCTACCGCGTCAATCTCAACGTGATCGGGCTGGACGGCCGGCCGCGGGTGAAGGATCTGCGCGAGATCCTGCTGGAGTGGCTGGAGTTCCGCACCGTCACGCTGCGCCGGCGTCTGCAGTTCCGGCTCGCGAAGGTGCGCGACCGGTTGCACGTGCTCGAGGGCCTGCTGGCCGCCTACCTGAACATCGACGAGGTGATCGCGATCATCCGGCGGGAGGACGAGCCGAAGCCGGTACTGATGCAGCGCTTCGGCCTGAGCGAGGTCCAGGCGGAGGCGATCCTGGAGCTCCGGCTGCGTCACCTCGCGCGCCTGGAGGAGATGAAGATCCGGGCCGAGCAGGAAGAGCTGGAGGGCGAGCGCGCCGGGCTCGAGCGGACCCTGGGTTCCGATGCGCGCCTGCGGCGCCAGCTCCGCGGAGAGCTGGAAGCGGACGCGCAGCGGTACGGCGACGCGCGCCGGTCCCGCCTGGTCGAGCGGGCCGCGGCCCGGCCCATGGACGAGAGCGAGCTGGCGCCGTCCGAGCCGGTCACCGTGGTACTTTCCCGGCGGGGCTGGATCCGGGCGGCCAAGGGACACGAGATCGACCCCGAAAGCCTGAGCTACAAGGCCGGCGACGAGTATGCCCATGCGGCGCGCGGGCGCAGCAACCAGCAGGCGATCGTGCTCGATTCCGCCGGGCGCACCTATGCCCTGCCGGCGCATACGCTGCCGTCGGCACGCAGCCAGGGCGAACCTCTGAGCGGCCGCCTCGATCCGCCCGACGGCGCCTGGTTCGTGGGGGTGATGCTGGGCGAGGTCGAGGATCATTACCTGCTGGCCACCGACCGGGGCCATGGCTTCCTGGTGCGCCTGCGTGACCTGTACACCCGCAACCGCGCGGGCAAGGCGGTGCTGCGCGTTCCCGAGGGTGCGCGGATCCTGGCGCCGGTGCCGGTGCGCGACCTGCAGAAGGACGTGCTCGCCGCGGCCAGCACCGCGGGCCGGGCGCTGCTGTTCCCGGTGCGGGATCTGCCGGTTCTGGCCCGCGGCAAGGGCAACAAGATCCTCGGCATCCCGCCGCGACGGCTGTCCGACGGCGAGCGGATGGTCTCGGTGGCGGTGGTCGAGCCGGGCCAGAGCGTCGCGGTACTCAGCGGCAGGAGGCGCATGTACATCCGGCCCACCGAGCGCGACGCCTACCTCGGCGAACGCGGGCGGCGCGGCACGCTCCTGCCGCGGGGCTGGCAGAAGGTGGATCGTCTCGAGAGCCAGGACTAGGCGCTCTTGTCGATGCCGCGCGCTGGCGCCGCATGACTGCGGCTTTCCCGTATTGAAAAGATGTTCCGGCGGCCCGATATTCCGGCCAATCACCGGCCGGAGGGCTGTCCATGAGCTGGTTCAAACGGATCCTGCTGTTCGGCGTCACCAACCTGGCCGTCATCCTGGTGCTGACGGTCGTGCTGCGCCTGCTGGGAATCGACCGGCTGCTGGCGCAGCACGGCGGCCTGGATTACCGTGCGCTTCTGGTTCTGGCGCTGGTCCTGGGCATGGGCGGCTCGCTGGTGTCGCTGGCCCTGTCGCGCTGGATGGCCATGCGCTTCACCGGCGCGGAAGTGATCGAACAGGCACGCAGCGAGACCGAATCCTGGCTGCTCTCCACGGTGTCGGATCTGGCAAGGCGCAAGGGCATCGGCACGCCCGGGGTGGCCATCTACGAGGCCGCCGATATGAACGCCTTCGCCACGGGGATGTCGCGCGACCGGGCCCTGGTGGCGGTCAGTACCGGCCTGTTGCGGGGGATGGACCGGCAGCAGGTGCGCGCGGTGCTGGGCCACGAGCTCAGCCACGTGGCCAACGGCGACATGGTGACGCTCGCCCTCATCCAGGGCGTGGTCAATACTTTTGTGCTGTTCCTCTCGCGGGTGGCGGGTTACCTCGTGGACCGGGTCGTATTCCGCACCGAGCGCGGGGTGGGACCCGGCTATTTCGTCACCGTGATCGTGACGGAGATCGCGTTCGGGCTGCTGGCGACGATGGTGGTGATGTGGTTCTCGCGCTGGCGGGAGTTCCGGGCCGACGCGGGGTCGGCCGCGGTGCTCGGTGCGGCACCGATGATCAGCGCACTGGAGCGACTGCGTGATGCCGCGGAACCGGCAACGCTGCCCCGGCAGCTCAGCGCCTTCGGCATCGCCGGGCGTCCCGGCAGGGGACTGAGGTCGCTGTTCCTGAGCCATCCGCCGCTGGCGGACCGGATCGAGGCACTGCGGCGGCCGGGCTGAACGGCTCCGGGAGAGGCTGCGACCGGCCGGCTAGCGGGCCTCGGTCTCGCCGGTGTTCCACTGGAAACCCTGGGCCGAGGCCAATACGACTTCGGGTTCCTGCACGTAGTTGCCCTGGATGAAGTTGACCCCGAGCTGCCACAGCACCGCCAGCGCCCGGGCATCCTCGACGTGACCGGCGATGCTCAGGATGCCCTTCTCCCGGGCGGCCTCGACCATGCGGCTGAAGCGTTCGCGCTTGGCCTTGTCGCGGTCCAGGTCGGACATGAACGAGTCGTCGAGCTTGACGTAGTTGACCGGAATCTGTTCCAGCACGTCGAGCGCCGTCTCGCCGGTGCCGAAGTGGTCGATCACCAGGCCCGACCGGAGCTCGATCAGGAGCGGAGCGAGCTTCGATACCACGTTGATATGGTTTTCCGCGACCGCCTGCGACACTTCGAACAGCAGCTGCACGCCGAGCTCCCGGGCGCGATCGCAGATCTCCCGCACCCAATCCTCCAGCCCTTCCGCGCGCAGCGTGGCCCCCGAGAGCTTGACGAGGAACTCGGTCCCGGGCCGGATCTCGTCCTGCTCCTGCACCATCGTCAGGGTCCGGTCCGCAACCCAGCGGTCGATCCGGGGCATCAGTCCGCTGCGCTCGGCGGGGGGCAGGAAGGCCCGCGGCAGGATCTCCTCGCCGGAGCCGTCCTCCAGCCGCAGGCGCACCTCGTAGGCGCTCGACGAGCTGCCGTCCAGGGCGGCGATCGGCTGGTAGACGAGGTGGAATCCCTCGCCGTCGAGTGCCTGCCGCAGGCGTTGTGCCCAGGCATCATCGCTGTCCGGCTCGGCGTCCTGTGCCCCCGCGGACCCGTCGTCGACCACCGGGTCGCCGCCCGCGTCCGAAGTGTCCAGGGCCATCAGGTAGGCCTCCCGCATCAGCTCGTCCGCGCTGGCCCGGGTGCTGCCGGTGACCGGCCGCACCCCGATGCTGCAGGAGAGGTGGCGCGAACGCCCGTCGGCCTCGAAGACCGCGGAGCGGATCGCTTCCCGGGCCCGCTCCAGCTGTCTCTCGGCCTCCTCCACCCGCGACCGGCTCAGATGGGCCGCGAGCGTACCGTCACCGAAGCGTCCGATCAGATCGTCCGCTTGCAGCTGCTCGCGCACCGTCCGCTCGATCTGGTCCATGAACCCGTCCACGGCCCGGAACCCGAGCTCGCGCACCAGCGCGTCGTGGCCGTCCAGGTGCAGGCAGGCCACCGCGGCCTCCCGGTCTCCGGCGGCATCCGGGGCCAGCCGGTCTCCGAGCATGTCGATGAAGCGGCTGTGGGAGCGCCCCTGCTCCGGCGCATCGCCGGAAATGCGGCGCTCCACTTCCTGCACCGTCCGCCGGGTTTCGGCCAGGCCTTCCGCGGCACGGTCGCGGCCGGCGCGCCGGAGCTTTGCATGCTCGACGGTCAGGATCTGGTACTTGCGCTCGAGACGGGCATGGCGCTCACGCAGGCTCTCCAGCGCCTGGTCGGCCCCGCTGTCACCCATGCCGGCGGGGATCAGGACCTGCAGGGAGCGCTCGCCGTCCACGGAGATGCCGGCAAGGTGCAGCCGCGCGGCGAAGGTGCTGCCGTCGGCGCGCCGGGCCTCGATCTCGTGCGGGCCCGGCTCGGGGGATTCACCCCGCTCGAACACGCGCAGCAGGTTCTTCACCGTCGCCTGGTGCGCGGGCGCGACGAAGTCCATGAAGGGCAGGCCCTCGACCTGGGCCGGGAGTTCGTAACCGAACGCGCGTGCGTAGGCCGGATTGGAGGCCGCATGGATGCCCTCGGTAATGAAGGCGACCGCGTCGGTGGTCGCCTCGAGGAAGCTCTGCGTCTGCTGGCGAGCTTCCCGCGCGAGCTGGCGGGCGTCCAGCAGCTCGAGGTACTGGCGGCGGGAGGCCAGCTCGCGCGCCACCACCTGGTGCAGGTGCGCGGTCGCGGTGCGCGCCACCAGATCCCGGGCGCCGTCCTCCATGGCGCCGGCGATGGCGTCGACGGTGGGCTCGCCGGCCACCGCGATCACCGGGATCGAGGCATCGGCGTCGGCGACGACCGCGACACAGGCACGCAGATCGATGGACTCGATGTCGGCGGCACAGAACACCAGATCCGGGAGATCGTTGTGCAGCTGCTCCCGGAGGTCCTTGCGGCGCCGGAACTGGCTGCTGCGGATCCGGTGGCCGGCGTTGCGCAGCGCGCTCGCCAGCAGTTCGGCATCGTTCTGGGATTCGTCGATGACCCAGATTGTGAGCACATTGTTGGCGGTCAATTCGAATCCTCGCTTGCGGCGCTCCGGCATACGGGCGCACGGGCCCATTTCTATCCGATTTGCGGTGTGTTTTCCACCGCGCCGGGCCAGCGCTTGGAAGTCGCCCCGGGGACCTCCTGCGCCAGCCGCGGTACCAGGTATCCCGGCAGGCGCGCGGCCAGCACCTCGATCAGCCGGCGCGCGGTCCGTTCGGGGACCTCGAAGTGGCTCGCGCCCGCGACCGGGTCGAGCAGGTGCAGGTAGTACGGCAGAACGCCCGCAGTGAACAGGCGTCGGCTGAGCGCCTCGAGGGCCCCGACGCTGTCGTTGACCCCACGCAGGAGCACCGCCTGGTTGAGCAGCCGGGCTCCGGCCCCGGCGAGCGCCCGGGCGGCCTCCGCGACCTGCGCGTCGATCTCCCGTGCATGGTTGGCGTGCAGCACCACCACCCGGGTCCGCGGCCAGCCCGACAGCCACGCGAGCAGGTCGCCGTCGACGCGCTCCGGCAATACCACGGGCGTGCGTGTGTGCACGCGCAGGATCTCCACGTGAGGGATCTCCGCGAGCGCAGCGGTCAGTTCCGCCAGGCGCTCGTCGCTCAGCGAGAGGGGATCGCCACCGCTCAGGATCACCTCGCGGATCGAGGGATCGGCGCGGATGTAGTCGAGTGCCGCCTGCAACCGCTTGCCGCGTGCGGTTTCCCCAGAGTACGGGAAATGCCGCCGGAAGCAGTAGCGGCAATGCACGGCGCATGCCCCGGTGGCGACCAGCAGCACCCGCCCGGCGTACTTGTGCAACAGGCCCGGCCGGACGGCGCTCGCCAGGTCGCCGACCGGGTCGGCGGAATAGCCGGCTGCCACGCGTCGCTCCGCGGCGACCGGCAACACCTGGCGCAGCAGGGGATCGTCGGGGTCGCCGGGCTGCATCCGCCGGACGTAGCTCTCCGGCACCCGCAGGGGGAATCCGCTGTCGGCCGCGGACAGGTCGACCGCGGCAGGATCCAGTGCCAGCCGCCGGAGCAGCTCGCGCGGGTCGCTGATCGCGCGCGCGAGCGCCCGCTGCCAGGGGCGGGATTGGGTTGCGGGATCGGATTTGGTTATCATAGCGCGCTTGGCGAGCCGGGCCTTGAGGTGCCCCGCGGGGTGCCGGCACGTGACCGGCAGTGTGCAACAATCGGAGCGCAGATGGCCAGCTACAGCACCAGCGAATTCAAGGCCGGACTCAAGATCATGCTGGACGGCGCACCCTGCGCCATCGTCGAGAACGAATTCGTCAAGCCGGGCAAGGGCCAGGCCTTCAACCGGGTCAAGGTGCGCAACCTCCGCACCGGCCGGGTGGTGGAACGCACGTTCAAGTCCGGCGATACGGTCGAGGCGGCCGACGTGCTGGAGCTGGAGCTCCAGTACCTGTACGCGGACGGCGAGTTCTGGCACTTCATGGACCCCGGCAGCTTCGAGCAGTATGCCGCGAGCAAGGAGGCCGTGGGCGAGGCGGCGCAGTGGCTCAAGGAGCAGGACATGTGCCAGGTCACCCTCTGGGACGGTGCACCGCTGACGGTGTCGGCCCCGAGCTTCGTCACCCTGCGCATCACCGAGACCGACCCCGGGGTACGCGGCGATACGTCCAGCGGCGGCAGCAAGCCCGCCACTCTCGAAACCGGCGCCGTGGTGCGGGTGCCGCTGTTCATCGAGGAGGGCGAGCGGATCAAGGTCGATACCCGTACCGGCGAGTACGTCGGGCGGGGCAAGGAGTAGCGGCCTGTCGCGACGGGCCGGAGTGCCGGCCACGGCAGGTCTGCCGGACCAGTCCATGAACGACGCCACCGACTGGCGCCCCGCGGCCGACCTGGAGACGCTGCGCTGGCGCGCGCAACGCATCGCGGGGATCCGCGCGTTCTTCGCCGAGCGCGGTGTGTGGGAGGTGGAAACTCCCATGCTTTCCCGCGCCGCCGCGACCGATCCTGCGCTGCACAGCCTGCGCAGCGAGGTCGCGGTGCCGGCTCCCCACCACCGCTACTGGCACACCTCCCCCGAGTTCCCCATGAAGCGGCTGCTGGCCGCGGGCTCGGGCCCGATCTACCAGATCTGCCGGGTTTTCCGCGACGGCGAGCTGGGGCGCCTGCACAGCCCCGAGTTCACGCTTCTCGAATGGTACCGGCCGGGGTTCGACGAACACGCGCTGATGGACGAGGTGGCCGGGCTGCTCGGGGCGGTCCTGGGGCGGACGGTGCGGGACGAGCGCATCACCTACCGGGACGCTTTCCTGCGGCATGCGGGCCTGGACCCGATGACGGCCGATCCGGCGCACTGCCGGCGCTGCTGCCTGGACCGCGGGATATGCCCGGACCCCGGCGCAACGGGCGATCGCGACTTCTGGCTCGACCTGCTGATGAGCCACGTGGTCGGACCCGCGTTGGGCCGGGGCGAGCCGTGTTTCGTTTTCGACTATCCCCCGAGCCAGGCGGCGCTGGCGCGCATCCGGCCCGGTCCGCCCGCGGTTGCGGCCCGCTTCGAGTTGTATTTGAATGGCGTGGAGCTCGCCAACGGCTTTCATGAGCTGACCGACCCGGCCGAGCAGGCCGGCCGGTTCCGCGCGGAGCTGGCGCGCCGGCGGCAGCTGGGGCTGGCGCTCCCCCCGGTGGACGAGCGCCTGCTGGCCGCGATGCAGGCGGGGCTGCCCGACTGCTCCGGGGTCGCGGTGGGCGTCGACCGGCTGCTCATGGTCGTCGCCGGCGTCGCTCGCCTGGAGCGGGTGCTGCCGTTCGCCTTCGACCGCAGCTGACCGGAGTCCCGTCCGACCACGAGAGAGCGCATGATCATACCGGAGTTCGAGATCCAGGCGCCGTTCGAGCCGGCGGTCGAGGGGCCGCCGCCCGGTTCCGGCGAGTCGCACTGGTTCATCTACGCCGACAGCCGCCTCCTGGTGGAGCAGCTGGGCGGGGCGCTGCTGCCCCCGCGAGTGAGCGACCCGCGGCAGCTGGGGCTGGAGCCGCTGGGTACCCAGTATCTCGGCAGGCTGGCCGGGGAGCACTGCTACGCGGCCGAGGTCGCAGAAGACAGCCGGGCGCCGTCGGGAATGAGCTTCCACGGCCTGATGTCGGCCTGGGAGGGCCTGCCCCCGGACCTGTACGTGCTTGCCGGGCGCGCGCTGCAGATCATCGACTGGGATCGCAAGCACCGGTATTGCGGCCGCTGCGGCACCGCGCTGGTGGATCGGGGCAACAACGACCGCGCCCGCGAATGCCCCGAGTGCGGGCTGGTCCAGTTCCCGCGCATTTCGCCCGCGGTCATGGCGCTGGTGCGGCGCGACGATCGCCTGCTGCTGGCGCGTTCCCCGCATTTTCCGCGCGGCTTCTACAGCGTGCTGGCGGGGTTCGTCGACCCGGGCGAGACACTCGAGGCGTGCGTTCGCCGGGAGGTGCGCGAGGAGGTCGGGCTGGAGGTCGACAACATCGAGTACTTCGCCTCCCAGCCCTGGCCCTTTCCCCATTCGCTGATGGTCGCCTTCCGCTGCGATTACGCCGGCGGCGAGATCCGGGTCGATGGCGAGGAGATCATCGAGGCCGACTGGTACACGCCCGGTGAGCTGCCCCGGCGTCCCGGACCGATCAGCATCGCCGGGCGCCTGATCGACTGGTTCCTGCAGCAGCATGCGGGACGGTGAGGGCCCGGATCAGGCGTAGTCCCCCAGCCGCTCGCCCACCCGGACCTCCTGCCCGGGGCACAGGTCGGCGCGCCGGTGCAGGCCCCGCTCGGCCAGCACGATCACGGTCGATCCCATGTTGAAGCGCCCCAGTTCCGCGCCGGCCTCCAGCCGTGGCGGCCGGGTGCCATAGCTCACGTCGTGCACGCCCCGGCCGCGTGGCGGCGTGATCTCGCCTGCCCAGACCGTCTCGATGCTGCCCACCAGCATGGCCCCCACCAGCACCACCGCAAGGCTGCCGCGGGTCCCTTCGAGCAGGCACACGACCCGCTCGTTGCGGGCGAACAGCCGGGGCACCGCGCGCGTGGTCGCCGGGTTGACGCTGAACAGGCGTCCCGGCACATGGATCATGCGCGTGACCATGCCGGATACCGGAGCGTGCACACGATGGTAGTCGTGCGGAGCCAGGTACAGGGTGGCGAAGATCCCGTCCCGGAACCGCGTTGCCAGTCGCTCGTCGCCGAGCAGGCCGGCGACGTCGAAGCGGCGCCCTTTCGCCTGCAGGATGCGACCCGCGGTCACCGGCCCGATCTGGCTTATGCGGCAGTCGACCGGGCAGAGCACGCGGCCGGCGCCGCCGGCCAGCGGGCGCGCGCCCCCGCGCAGGGGGCGGGTGAAGAAGGCATTGAAGTCGCGATAGGTTCGTGGGTCGGGCCGCTCGGCCTCGCTCATGTCGACGCCGTAACGGCGGATGAAACGCCGGATCAGGAAATCCCTTAGCCAGGGGCGCGGGCTGCGGGCGACCGCGCGGACCATGCGCGAGAGGAGATGCTGCGGCAACGGGTATTGTGCCGCGGCCAGGGCGCGGTCCCACGGGGAGGCGGCGAAACGGTGAGACGAGGGCATGCAGGCGGCACCATCCTTGCGGTATCCGGCCGGTGTTGTCAGTTGCTCCGGACCGGGGTGGCGCGGACCGGAGCCGGATTATCGCACATGCGTGGCGCCGGTTCACCGATGTCGGCTATGATCCCCGCCTCGGAGCTTTCGTGCATGCCGATGGACGACCTGGAAACCCTGTGTGACGAGCTGATCACCCTGGCGGATTGCGTCCGCTGGGGGGCGAGCCGGTTCGGCGAGGCGGGACTGAGCTTCGGCCACGGCACGGACAACGCGTTCGACGAGGCCTGGGCGTTGACCATGCATGTGCTCAGCCTGCCGTTCGACACGCCCGCGCCGTACCTTGCCAGCCGCCTCACGCGCGCGGAGCGGCGCCGGGTGCTGGCGATGCTCCAGCGCCGCGTCGACGAGCGCCGCCCTGCCGCCTACCTCACCGGCGAGGCATGGTTCGCCGGGCTGCCGTTCCGGGTGGACGAACGGGTACTGGTGCCGCGGTCGCCCATCGCGGAGCTGATCGAGGAACGGTTCGCGCCCTGGCTTGCCGAGCCGGACCGGGTGGGCCGGATCCTGGACCTGGGCACCGGCAGCGGGTGCATCGCGATCGCCTGCGCTTTCGCTTTCCCCGCCGCCAGGGTGGATGCCGTGGACGTCGCCGGGGCCGCGCTCGAGGTGGCCCGGGAGAACGTCCGCAGGCACGCCCTGGAGGAGCGTGTGACGGCGCTCCGCTGCGATCTGTTCGAGGCCCTCGGCGATACGCGCTACGATCTGATCGTGAGCAATCCGCCCTATGTCACCCGCGCCGCCATGGCCTCGCTGCCGGAAGAGTACCGGCACGAGCCGGCGGAGGCCCTGGCGGCCGGAGAGGACGGGCTGGACGTGATCCTGCGGATCCTGGACGCGGCCGGTGCGCACCTGGCCCCGGAGGGGCTGCTGGTAGGCGAGGTCGGCGACGCCGCGGCGGCCCTGGAGCAGGCGCGGCCGGACCTGCCCTTCGCATGGCCGGAGTTCCGCCGCGGCGGGCACGGCGTGTTCGTGCTGGCCGCCCGGGACCTGGACGCCGCGCGCGGCAACGGGGAGCGCTGATGTCGGGAAACACCATCGGAAGGCTGTTCTGCGTGACCACCTTCGGCGAAAGCCACGGTCCGGCGCTGGGTGCCGTGGTGGACGGCTGTCCGCCCGGGATGGCGCTCTCGGAGGGGGACCTGCAGAAAGACCTGGAGCGGCGCCGGCCCGGGCGCTCGCGGCACACCACGCAGCGCCGCGAAGCCGACCGGGTGCGCATCCTTTCGGGGGTGTTCGAGGGCGAGACCACGGGGACGTCGATCGGACTGCTGATCGAGAACACCGACCAGCGCTCCCGGGACTACGGCAAGATCCGTGACCGATTCCGTCCCGGGCATGCCGACTACACCTACCAGCAGAAGTACGGGCGCCGCGACTATCGTGGCGGCGGGCGCTCGTCCGCGCGCGAGACCGCGCTGCGGGTCGCGGCGGGCGCGATCGCCCGCAAGTACCTGCGCGAGCGGCTGGGCGTCGTGGTGCGCGGCTACCTCGCGCAGCTGGGGCCGATCCACCTGGATCTGCTCGACTGGGACGAGACCGATCGCAACCCGTTCTTCTGCCCGGACCCGGCCCGGGTTTCCGAGCTGGAGGCCTACATGGACGCCCTGCGCAAGGAGGGCGATTCGGTCGGCGCCCGGGTCAACGTGGTGGCGACCGGGGTGCCGCCCGGGCTGGGCGAGCCGGTGTTCGATCGCCTCGATGCCGAGCTGGCGCGGGCCCTGATGAGCATCAACGCGGTCAAGGGGGTTGAGATCGGCGACGGCTTCCGCTGCGTCGAGGCCAAGGGCACGCAGTTCCGCGACGAGATGAGCCCGCAGGGGTTCCTGAGCAATCACGCCGGCGGGGTGCTCGGCGGCATCTCGTCGGGCCAGGAGATCGTCGCCTCGATCGGGCTCAAGCCCACCTCCAGCCTGCGCCTGCCCGGGCGCACGGTGGACGTCGAGGGCAACCCGGTGGAGATCGTGACCACCGGACGTCACGACCCCTGCGTCGGGATCCGCGCCACCCCCATCGCCGAGGCGATGACCGCCATCGTGCTGCTGGATCACTACCTGCGTCAGCGCGGCCAGAACGCCGATGCGGAATCGTCCACCCCGGTGATACCGGGCTCGGCTCCCTGACCATGCGGGGGCGGATCCCGTACTTCCGCCTGTCCGGCTTCTATTTCTTCTATTTCGCCACGCTGGGCGTGGTGATGCCCTACTGGGCGGTCTACCTGCAGAGCCTGGGCTTCGGCGGCGCCACCATCGGCGAGCTGATGGCGGTGCTGGCCGCCACCAAGATCATTGCGCCCAATGTTTGGGGATGGATCGCCGATCGCAGCGGCCGGCTGGTGCGCGTGATCCGTCTCGCCGCGCTGCTCGCGCCGGCCTGTTTTACCGCCACCTTCTTCGCCCGCGATGCCGCCTCGATGGCCCTCGCGATGGCGGGCTTCGGCTTCTTCTGGAACGCCGCACTCCCGCAGTTCGAGGCAGTGACCCTGAATCACCTCGGCGACCAGAGTCATCGCTACACGCGCATCCGCCTGTGGGGCTCGCTGGGCTTCATCACCACGGTGGGCAGCCTGGGGATGGTGCTGGAGCACGCCCGCCCGGCGGTCATCCTGCCGGTACTGATGGGACTGTACGGGGCGATCTGGCTGACCAGCCTGACGGTGCCCGAGCGCGTCTCGCACCAGCGCCAGCAGGCGCAGGCGTCCCTGAAACGACTGTTGCGAAAGCGCGAGGTGCTGGCGCTGTTCGGCGTGTGCTTCCTGGTGCAGGCCAGCCACGGGCCCTATTACACCTTCTTCACCATCTACCTGCAGCAGCTGGGCTACTCCTCGGGAGTCGTGGGCCAGCTGTGGGCCCTGGGCGTGGCGGCCGAGATCGGGATCTTCCTGGCGATGCCGCGGCTGATGCGGGGCGTGGGCACCCGACGCCTGCTGCTGGCGGCGCTGGCGCTATCGGTGGTGCGCTGGACCGGCACCGCCACGCTGGCGGCGTACCCGGCGGCCGTGGTCGCGGCCCAGACCCTGCACCTGGCGAGCTTTGGCATCAACCACGCGGTCGCCATCGACTACATCCACCGCTTCTTCCGGGGACGCAACCAGGGGCGCGGGCAGGCGCTGTACAGCAGCATCGGGTTCGGTGCGGGGGTCGCGGCCGGCAGCCTGGCCAGCGGCTACGTATGGGATCTCGGGGGTGGGCCCGCCATCTTCGGCATGGCGGCGGCGCTGGCAGCGGCAGCGCTGCTCCTGGCGGCCCTGGCGATCCCGCCGGATGCGGAACAGCGGGTCAACGAGCCCGCCCTGCGGACGCTTCCTCGAGCAGTGTGATCATCTCCTCCCCGGCCCGGGACAGGCTGCGCCCGCGGTGCACCACCAGTCCCAGCTGCCGGCGCATCTCCAGACCGGGGGTGTCCAGCGGCACCAGGCCGTTGCCGATCATGGTCACGGGCAGCGCGCTCCAGCCCAGGCCGATGCTGACCAGCATGCGGATGGTCTCCAGGTAGTTGGTCGACAGCCGGGCGCCGGGTTCGACCCCGAACGGCTCGAAGGCCGCATCGATCACCCGCCGGGTGAAGGTGCCGTGGTCCGGCAGGATCGCCGGGTGGGAGGCCAGCTCGCGCGGGTCGGGGCTCGCCGCTGTCGCCAGCGGGTGCTCGGGCGCGACCGTCACCCGCATGGGGTCGTCCCAGACCGGCCGGATTTCGAGCGGCGGGGAAGGGCTGAGCGGCAACGTCACGATGCCCAGCTCCAGGTCGCCGCGCTCGACGCTCTGGCAGGCCTGCTCGGAGTCCATGAACTGCATGTCCAGGTGCACGTCCGGGTGCCGCCGCGTGTATTCCCGCAACACCGGCGGCAGCCGGTGCAGCCCGATGTGATGGCTGGTGCCCACCCGCAGCGGCCCGACCACGTGCCGGTTGATGCGCGAGAGCGCACGGCGGCTGTCCTCCACCTCCAGCAGGATGCGCCGCGCGCGGGGCAGGAGCGCCCGCCCGGCCTCGGTCAGGCTCACCTGGCGTCCGATCCGGTCGAAAACCCGCAGGTCCACCTCGGCTTCCAGCGCCGCGATGCGCTTGCTGACCGCGGGCTGGGTCAGATGGAGCTGCTCCGCCGCGCGCGAGAACGATCCGGTGTCGGCGACGGCCACGAAGGTCTGCAGGTTCAGGATGTCCATAGGTCGGGTTCCAGTAGAGTACATTCCGTGAAAGAATTCAAGATATGAAAAGGATGAATTTGCGTTATGCAGTCACCCTCGCTATGGTGAGCGCATCATCCGGAGGTGACGCATGAGCGGAAAGACGCTGTACGACAAGCTTTGGGACGCCCACGTCGTCGACACCGACGGCAACGGGACCAGCCTGCTCTACATCGACCGGCACCTGGTGCACGAGGTGACCTCGCCCCAGGCCTTCGAGGGGCTGCGCCTGGCCGGCCGCAAGCCCTGGCGGGTGGATGCCAACCTGGCGGTGCCGGACCACAACGTGCCCACGACCGACCGCAGCCGCGGCGTGAGCGATCCGATTTCGCGGGCGCAGCTCGAGGCGCTCGACCGGAACTGCCGCGAGTTCGGCATCCGGGAATTCGCGATGAACGACGTGCGCCAGGGCATCGTGCACATCATCGGGCCCGAGCAGGGCGCGACGCTGCCCGGCATGACGGTGGTCTGCGGCGACTCCCACACGCCCACCAACGGTGCGCTGGGGGCCCTGGCTTTCGGCATCGGCACCTCCGAGGTCGAGCATGTCCTCGCGACGCAGTGCCTGGTGCTGAAGAAGTCGAAGAACATGCGCGTGTACGTCGACGGGCACGTGGCGCCCGGGATCACCGCGAAGGACATCGTTCTGGCGATCATCGGCGAGATCGGCACCGCGGGGGGTACCGGCTACACCATCGAGTTCGCCGGGGAGGCCATCCGCAACCTGTCGATGGAGGGCCGGATGACGGTGTGCAACATGGCGATCGAGGCCGGCGCCCGTTCCGGGATCATCGCGGTGGACGAACGCACCATCGACTACGTGCGCGGCCGGCCCATGGCGCCCGGCGGCGAACTCTGGGATGGGGCGGTGGAGGCCTGGCGGGATCTGCACTCGGACCCCGACGCGGCGTTCGACCGGGAGGTGCACATCGACGCGGGCGCGATCGCGCCACAGGTGACCTGGGGCACCTCGCCCGGCATGGTGCTCCCGGTGGACGCGGCAGTGCCGGACCCGCAGCAGGAGAGCGATCCCGTGCGCGCCTCCGGCATGCGCCGGGCGCTGGAGTACATGGACCTCGCGCCGGGCACGCCGCTCATGGACATCCGGATCGACAAGGTCTTCATCGGTTCGTGCACCAACGCCCGCATCGAGGACCTGCGGGCAGCCGCGCAGCAGGTGCGCGGGCGCCGCGTCGCCGACAGCGTCCGGCTCGCGATGGTCGTTCCGGGCTCGGGGCTGGTGAAGAAGCAGGCCGAGGACGAGGGCCTCGACCGCGTCTTCCTCGAGGCCGGTTTCGAGTGGCGCGAGCCCGGCTGCTCGATGTGCCTGGCGATGAACGCCGACCGGCTGGAGCCCGGGGAGCGCTGCGCATCGACCTCCAACCGCAATTTCGAGGGTCGGCAGGGCCAGGGCGGCCGGACCCACCTGGTGAGCCCGGCGATGGCGGCCGCTGCGGCGGTGCACGGGCATTTCGTGGACATTCGCCAGACCGCGGGCGCGGCCTGAGGGAGCACGCACATGGAACCCTTCATCCGTCACAAGGGGCTGCTGGCCCCCATCGATCGCCCCAACGTGGATACCGACGCGATCATTCCGAAACAGTACCTGAAGTCGATCAAGCGCACCGGCTTCGGCCCCAACCTGTTCGACGATTGGCGCTACCTGGATCCGGGCGGGCTGGATATCGACAACGCCACGCGCCGGCGCAACCCGGATTTCGTCCTGAACCAGCCGCGCTACCAGGGCGCCAGCATCCTGCTCGCGCGCGAGAATTTCGGCTGCGGCTCGTCCCGAGAGCACGCCGTCTGGGCCCTGCACGACGCCGGCTTCCGCGCCGTGATCGCCCCCAGCTATGCCGATATCTTCTACAGCAACTGCTTCAAGAACGGGCTGCTGCCGGTGACGCTCGACGCGACAGAAGTGGATCGCCTGTTCCGGGAAGTCGAGGCGACCCCGGGTTACGAGCTGGAGGTGGACCTCGAGGCCCGGACGGTCACGACGCCCGACGGCGCCGTGCTGCGCTTCGACATCGACGACTTCCGCCGCGAAACCCTGCTCAAGGGGCTCGACGATATCGGCCTGACGCTGGAAAAGCAGGACCGTATCCGGGCATACGAGCAGCGGCGGCGGCGCGAGGCCCCCTGGTTGTTCGCCGACACCGCCCGCGGGGCGGGCTGAGGGATCGTCCATGAGCAGGGTACTGCTGTTGCCGGGTGACGGGATCGGCCCGGAAATCGTCGCCGAAGCGGTGAAGGTGCTCGAGACGCTGCAGCACGACTTCGGTCTCGAGCTGGACCTGGATGAAGCCCTGGTGGGCGGCGCCGCGTATGAAAAGCGCGGCTCGCCGCTGCCGGACGAGACCCTTGCACGAGCGCGCGCCGCCGACGCCGTGCTGCTCGGAGCCGTGGGCGGACCGCAGTGGGACGGCCTCGAACGCGAGCTGCGGCCCGAGCGCGGGCTGCTGCGGCTGCGCGCCGAGCTGGAGCTGTTCGCCAACCTCCGGCCGGCGATCCTGTATCCGGAGCTGGCGGAGGCTTCCAGCCTGAAACCGTCGGTGGTCTCGGGACTCGACATCATGATTGTGCGCGAGCTGACCGGCGGCATCTACTTCGGGCAACCGCGCGGCATACGTACACTCGACAGCGGAGAGCGCGAGGGGTTCAACACGCTGGTGTACCGCGAATCCGAAATCGAGCGCATCGGCCGGGTCGCGTTCGACATCGCGCGCCAGCGCGACGGACGCGTCTGTTCCGTGGACAAGGCGAACGTGCTCGAGGTTTCCGAGCTGTGGCGCGAGGTGATGGAGCGCGTGAGCCGGGACTACCCGGACGTCGCGCTCAGCCACATGTACGTGGACAACGCCTCCATGCAGCTCGTCCGGGCGCCGAAGCAGTTCGACGTCGTGGTCACGACCAACATGTTCGGTGATATTCTTTCCGACACGGCCGCGATGCTCACGGGCTCCATCGGCATGCTCCCGTCCGCCTCGCTGGCCGCCGACGGCAGCGGCATGTACGAGCCGATCCACGGATCGGCGCCCGACCTCGCCGGAAAGGGCGTGGCCAACCCGCTGGCGACGATCCTGTCGGTGGCGATGATGCTGCGCTACTCGCTGCGGGAGCCGCAGCTGGCGGATCGCGTTCAGGCGGCGGTGGGGGCGATGCTCGAGTCGGGCCTGCGCACCGCGGATCTGGCCGGCGAAGGCGGTGTCGCCACGGGGACCGCGGGCATGGGCGATGCGGTGGTGTCGGCCCTGAAGGCCTGAGCCTGCCGCGACGTACCGGACATTCGCCGGCCCCGGGGCCGGCCGGAACGGCGGCCGGTGCCGCCGTTCGTACAACGGGACATCAGGAGCGAGTCGACATGAGCAAGACAGTCGATGTGGCCGTAGTCGGAGCGACCGGCGCGGTCGGTCAGACCATGCTTTCCATCCTGGAGCAGCGCGAGTTCCCCGCCGGCCGCGTGTACCCGCTGGCGAGCAGCCGCTCCGCCGGCAAGACCGTACGCTTCCGCGGGCACGACCTGACGGTGGAGGACCTGGCGGAGTTCGACTTCTCGCGGGTGCAGGTCGGGCTGTTCTCGGCCGGCGGCTCGGTGTCGGCCGAGCACGCTCCGCGGGCGGCCGACGCCGGGTGCGTCGTGGTGGACAACACCTCCCACTTCCGCTACGACGACGACATCCCGCTGGTGGTGCCGGAGATCAACCGCCACGCGATCGCCGAATACACCCGGCGCGGCATCATCGCCAACCCGAACTGTTCGACCATCCAGATGGTGGTGGCGCTCAAGCCGCTGCACGACGAGGCCGGTCTCACGCGCATCAATGTCGCCACCTACCAGGCGGTGTCCGGCTCCGGCGCCTCGGCGATCCGGGAGCTGGCCGACCAGACCGCGAATCTGCTCAACGGCAGGCCGGTGGAGCCGGAGGTCTATCCCAAGCAGATCGCGTTCAACGTCCTGCCCCACATCGACGTCTTCCTCGAGAACGGCTACACCAAGGAGGAGATGAAGATGGTCTGGGAGACGCACAAGATCCTGGAGGACGAGAGCATCCAGGTGAATCCCACTGCGGCGCGCGTGCCCGTGTTCTACGGCCACTCCGAAGCGGTGCACATCGAGACCCGCGACAAGCTCACGGTCGCGCGCGCCCGCGAGGTCCTCGGCAGCTTTCCGGGCGTGACGGTCCTGGACACGCGGGAGCCGGGCGGCTACCCGACGGCCGTGACCGAGGCCGCAAACCACGACGCCGTGTTCGTCGGCCGCATCCGCGAGGACATCTCGCACCCCCGCGGGCTGAACTTCTGGGTCGTCTCCGACAATGTCCGGAAGGGCGCGGCGCTGAACAGTGTGCAGATTGCGGAAATTCTGGTAAAAGAGTATCTATAGATATAGTTAGAAAACAGATGTAAAGTGCAGTATCAAGAAGAAGACGACCCCGGACGATCCGCCGGCGTGCCCTGCGTCGACAGGATCAACGTGGAGTGACAATGTACAAGAAACCGGCTTGCGTCCTCGCGCTGTTGTCCCTGGTTCTGCCGGCGACCGTCTGGGCACTCGGTCTGGGCAGCATCCGGACCCAGTCCGCCCTCAACCAGCCGTTCAAGGCCGAGATTCCGCTGGTCGCCGCCAGCGGCCAGGACCTGTCGGGCATCCAGGCCGGCCTCGCCTCGCGCCAGGCCTACCAGCAGGCCGGGCTGGACTACTCGGGCGAGCTCGACGAGCTGCGCTTCAGCGTGGTCAAGACGGCGCACGGGCCGGCCATCCGCATTACCAGCGACAAGCCGATCAAGGAGCCGCTGCTCAACCTGCTGGTGGACGTCCAGTGGAGCCAGGGGCAGCTCGAGCGCGAATACGACGTGCTGCTGGATCCACCGACCATGATGGCGCGGGAAAGCCATCCGTCGCCGCAGAGTGCCACGGTGTCGCCGTCGTCCGGTCAGCCCGGCGGGCAGGCGGGGGCGACGGCGCAGCATGCGCCCCGGCATCCGCAGCGGCATCTCCCCGGGACCTACCGGGTCGGCCGCAACGACACCCTCTGGGGCATCGCGCGCAAGCTGCGGCCCGACCACTCGGTCACCGTCAACCAGATGATGGTGGCTCTCTACCAGCGCAACCCGCATGCGTTTCGGGGCAACATGAACCGGCTCAAGCGCGGCGCCGTCCTGCGCGTGCCGTCGATGCCCGACGTGGCGGCGGTGGGCCGGCTGGACGCCTATCGCGAGGCTCGCCGGCAGCACCGCGCGTGGGTTGCGGCACGGGGCCATGCGCAGCAGCACAGGGTGGCGTCCGCCTCCGGGCATCGCGCGCGCCTGGAGCTGGTGGCGCCGGGCTCTTCGCACAAGGGCGGCAAGAGCTCCGGGCAGGCGGCGCAGGGCGGGGCATCCGCGAGCGGCGGCGGCAGCTCCGCCGGTTCCGGCGGCAAGCAGCTGGCGACGCTGCAGAACCAGGTCCAGCAGCTGCAGCAGCAGGTGGGCAAGCTGCAGCACATGATGAACGTCCGGAACAATCAGCTGGCCCAGCTCCAGGCGGAGCTGAAAAAGCAGCAGGCGGGCGCGACGGGAGCGGCCGCTGCCGGCACCTCGGGTGCCGCCTCGCAGCACGCGTCGGCATCGCAGACCGGCCCGGGCGGTCCGTCCGCCGGAGCGTCCGCTTCGGGCGGGGGGCCGCAGAAGCCTGCGAACGGCGGTCCCGGCGCTGCCAGGCAGGCGGCGGGGACCACGTCCGGCAGCCAGGCGGGCGGCACTGCCTCCGCCCCGCAGAAGATAGCGGAGAATAACCCTGCCCCGGCCGCCGGCACGGCATCGTCGGGCGGCGGCCCGGCCAGCACCGGCAAGGCCGCGAATGCTGGCAAGCCGGCTGGTTCCGCAAAGGCATCCGGCTCCGGCAGCCCGCCGGCCGGAGGGCAGGGCCAGCACGCCGGCAAGCCGGCGACGAAGCATGCGGCTGTGGCGCCGAAGAAGGCGGCCGGTACCGCCCATCCCGCGCCGGCCCCGAAGCCCTCGATCATGGACCGCGTCATGGCCGTCGTCGCCGTGATCGGACAGGTCCTGCGCAATCCGCTGGCGCTGGCGGCGGTGGTGGGACTGCCCCTGCTGCTCGGGTTGCTGGTAGCCGTACGGCGGCGCCGCCAGGCGGCCGAGGCCGGCGGAGTGCTGGAGTCGGAGGATATCGGCGGCCTTGATCTCGACGAGGATCCCTTCGGCACGGGCGCCGCCGGCGACACGGACAGCCTGGCGATCACCGGGGATACCGGTCCGGTGACGGAGGGCTCCGACGACGGGACCATGCAGGTGGAGGCCGGAAGCACCGCGCCCTACGTGGCCGGAGACGAGATCGCACCGGGTGCGGAGAGAGACTACGGCAGCAGCGCCGAACCGGAAGAGGACGTCGCGGTGGAGGTCGAGGACCCGGTATCCGAGGTCGATTTCCACCTGGCTTACGGTCTCTACGACGAGGCCCTGGGCATCGTGGACAAGGCGATCGAGAACGAGCCGTCCCGGCGCGACCTCAAGCTCAAGAAGCTGGAGGTCCTGTTCGCTGCCGGGCGTGCCGAGGCGTTCCTCGAGGACGCGCGCAAGCTCGCCGAGGAGCCGCAGGGCACCTCCGATTCGAACTGGGACAAGGCTGCCATCATGGGCCGCCAGCTGTTCCCCGAGGAGCCGCTGTTCAGCGCCGACGGTGGTGGTCCGGGAGACATCGAGGACGATTTCCTGGATATCGATCTGCCGGCGGAGGAAGCTGCCGGCGGTGAACCGGCAGAGGCGTCACCGGAGCCGGAGAAGGGGCGCGACGCCGGCGAGGAGGACGGGGAAGACGAGACCGGGATCAGCCTGGACGACCTGATGCCGGACGAGGAGGACGTGTCCCCGGACGCGACCACCGCGTCGATGGCGGACCGGGGCCGGGGTGACCGGCCGGAGGGGGTCCGGACGACCGGCGCGGAGAGCCCGGGCGCCGGCCAGCCGCGCGAGGGAGCCCCGCAGGGCGCGGGCGACGACGCGCTGGAGTTCGACCTTGACGACCTGCAGCCGGCTGCAGCGGGTGGCGGGGAGCAGCGGCCGGCGGACGAGTCCGCGCAGACTGCCGACGACGCCGACGGGCTGGATTTCGATCTGGACGCGCTCACGGCCGGCGCGGACGAGGGGGACGAGTTTCGCTGGAGCGAAGAGCAGGCCGGCGGCACCGACGGTGGTGCAGCCGGCGACGAGGACGCCCTCGAATTCGACCTCAGCGAGGAATGGGCGGGCGCCACCGCCGGGGAGAGCGAACCCGCGGCCCGGGAGTCGCAGTCCCCGGAGACGGAGGATGCGACCGAAGCCGCTGGCGAGGCCGAGAGCGATTCCGGCCAGGATCCGGACCTCGATGAGTTCGATATCGACCTGGGCGAGGAATCGACCTCGGGCGAACCGGCCGCACGCGGGCAGCAAGCACAGGATTCCGCCGGGCCCGCGGCCCCTGCGGGCGACGGCGAGGCCGGCGGGGAGATCGACGAGGACGAGGTCGCCACCAAGCTGGATCTGGCGGAGGCCTATCTCGGCATGGAAGACACCGAAGGCGCCCGTGCCCTGCTCGAGGAAGTCCTCGCGGAGGGCACCGGCGAGCAGCGCGAGCGCGCCCGCCAGATGCTCGCGCAGGCCGACGGAGCCGGCACGGGGGCGGCGGCCGGGGAGGAGACGTCCGCCGGGGAATCAGTCGGGGCGCCCGCGTCCGCCCGCGACGGCGGCCGGGATGAGCCGGTCGGATACGGTGACGATGTCGGCACCAAGCTGGACCTCGCGCGCGCCTACATCGGCATGGAAGACACCGAGGCGGCGCGGCGGATGCTCGACGAGGTGCTGCAGGAAGGCGACGAGGCGCAGAAGCAGGAAGCACGGTCGCTGCTCGACGAGCTCGGCTGAGCGACGCCCCGGGACGACCGACAGCCGGTCGCGCCCGCGGAGCGCCGGTATCCGGATCCCGCAGGTTCTATACCACTGATGTCCGACGTACAGCGCGTGGCGCTCGGCCTGGAGTACGACGGCAGCCGCTACAGCGGCTGGCAGGTACAGAGCCACGCCGACAGCGTGCAGGCGCGGGTCGAGGCGGCGCTCGCGCGGATCGCCGACCACCCGGTGAGCGTTGCCTGCGCCGGGCGCACCGATGCGGGTGTACACGCCCTCGGGCAGGTGGTCCACTTCGACACCCGGGCCCGGCGTCCGGGTCACGCCTGGATGCTGGGCGGGAACACCTGGCTGCCTGGCGATATCAGCATCGCCTGGGCCAGGCCCGTGGCACCGGAGTTTCATGCGCGCTTCAGCGCGCGCTGGCGCCGGTACCGCTACGTGATCTTCAACCGCCGGTCCCGTTCAGGCCCGTACCGGGCCCGCGCCTGCTGGAGTCACCGTCGGCTGGACGTCGAGGCCATGCGCAGGGCCTCGCGGCACCTGCTCGGAAGGCACGATTTCAGCAGCTTCCGGGCGGCCGCCTGCCAGGCGCGCAGCCCGACGCGCTGCATCCACGCGATTACCCTGCAACGTCGGGGCCCGGTGGTCGTCATGGACGTCTGGGCGGACGGTTTCCTGCATCACATGGTGCGCAACGTCGCGGGCACCCTGATGACCGTCGGACGGCATGAGCGCGGCCCGTCGTGGGTGGCGGACGTGCTTTCGGCCAGGGACCGCAGGCTGGCGGGCATCACGGCGCCGGCGCAGGGCCTGTATTTCCTGGCCGTCGGCTACCCGGCACGGTTCGGGGTCCCGCCCGTGGGTGCGCCACCGGCCGTGGCGGATGGGCTGCCGGTGTGCTGATCCGGCCGGACAGGCAATGCTCATGCTGACCGGGCCGGAATCTGGTAATCTGTAATGCTTGGCTGGACGGACTCCATAAACGGGATCAGCGGGTTGCGGCGCACTCGGGTCAAGGTTTGCGGGATCACCCGGAGCGAGGATGCCCGCGACGCGGTCGGACTGGGGGTGGATGCCCTGGGGCTGGTGTTCTATCCGCCCAGCGCACGTTACCTGTCGCCCGGGGAGGCGGCACATCTGGTCAGGGGGCTGCCGCCGTTCGTGACCACCGTCGGCCTGTTCCTGGACCCCGAGCCGGGGTTCGTGAACGAGGTGCTCGAGCGCGTGCCCCTGGACCTCCTGCAGTTCCACGGGCGGGAGTCACCGGCGCAGTGCGAGCAGGCCGGCCGACCCTACATCAAGGCGATCGCCATGGGTGGAGGGGCCGACCCGGAGGAACAGGCGCGACGTTTCGCCAGCGCCCGCGGTCTGCTGGTCGACAGTCACGTGGCCGGTGCGCCCGGCGGCTCGGGCCGCCGCTTCGACTGGCGGGCGGTCGGCTCGCTGCCCGACGGTCCGCCGCTGATCCTGGCGGGGGGGCTGACCCCGGAGAACGTGGGCGAGGCGATCCGCGTCGTGCGGCCGTGGGCCGTGGACGTGAGCAGCGGAGTGGAAGACTCGCCGGGGCTGAAGAGCCCGGTGATGATGCGCCGATTCATGGAGGCGGTCGCCGATGCCGACGACCGCTGACAGGGGTATCCGGACTTGACGACCGAAACCGAAACACGCGTGCCGCCGTCGACGGGCCACCCCGATGCGCAGGGCCACTTCGGGCCCTATGGTGGCTGCTTCGTGCCCGAGACCCTGATGCAGCCGCTGATCGAGCTCCGCGAGGCGTGGCAGGAATGCCGTCGCGACCCGGCCTTCCGCCGGGAGCTGGACCGGGACCTGGCGGACTACGTCGGGCGCCCGTCGCCGCTTTATCGCGCCGATCGCTGGAGCGCCGAAGCCGGCGGTGCGATGGTCTACCTCAAGCGCGAGGATCTCAACCACACCGGCGCGCACAAAATCAACAACACGGTCGGACAGGCCCTGCTCGCGCGATACATGGGCAAGACACGCCTGATCGCCGAGACCGGGGCCGGGCAGCACGGGGTCGCGACCGCGACCGTGGCGGCCCGCTCCGGCATGCGTTGCGTGATCTACATGGGTGCCGAGGACATCCGTCGCCAGGCCGCCAACGTCTACCGGATGCGCCTGCTGGGCGCAGAGGTGGTAGCGGTGGAGTCGGGATCCCGTACGCTCAAGGACGCCATGAACGAGGCCATGCGCGACTGGGCCACCAACGTCGACGACACCTTCTACGTGATCGGCACCGTGGCGGGCCCGCACCCCTATCCGGTGATGGTCCGCGAGTTCCAGTCGGTGATCGGCCGGGAAGCCCGTGCCCAGGTCCTGACCCAGGCGGGCCGGCTGCCGGATGCCCTGGTAGCCTGCGTGGGCGGCGGTTCCAATGCGATGGGCCTGTTCCACCCGTTTCTGGACGATGCCGGAGTCGCGCTCTACGGGGTGGAGGCGGCCGGCGAAGGCATCGAGACCGGGCGCCATTCGGCGCCGCTCAGCGCAGGGCATCCGGGAGTGCTGCACGGCAACCGGACCTACCTGATGCAGGACGAGGACGGCCAGATCATGGAGACCCACTCGATCTCGGCCGGCCTGGACTACCCCGGCGTGGGACCCGAGCACGCCTGGCTCAAGGACAGCGGACGCGCCCGCTACGTCTCGGTGACCGACGACGAGGCGGTCGCCGCGTTCCACCGCCTGACCCGTACCGAGGGGATCATCCCGGCGCTCGAGCCCAGCCACGCGCTCGCCTTCGCCGAGCGGCTGGCGCCGGAGCTGGGCCGCGAGGCGGTGATGGTGGTGAGCCTGTCGGGCCGCGGTGACAAGGACGTGGCCACCATCGCCGAGCGCGAGGGCATCCGCCTGTGAGCCGCCTGCGCGAACGCTTCACCGGGCTGCGGGAGCAGGGGAGGACCGCGCTGGTGCCCTACCTGATGGCGGGGGATCCGTCCGCCGGCGCCACGCCCGCGCTGATGCACGCCATGGTCGCGGCCGGAGCGGACGTGATCGAGCTCGGCATGCCGTTCTCCGATCCGGTGGCCGACGGCCCGGTGATCCAGGCAGCCTGTGAGCGCGCGCTGGCCGGCGGCATGACGCTGGCGGGGGTGCTCGAGATCGTTCGCGGCTTCCGGCGGCAGGATCCGGATACGCCGGTCGTATTGATGGGCTACACCAATCCCGTCGAGCGCATGGGCTACGAGCGCTTCGCCCGCGCGGCCGCGGATGCCGGCGCCGACGGGGTGCTGACCGTCGACCTGCCGGCTGCGGAGGGGCGGGAGTTCCTCGGGCTGCTGCGCGACGCGGGACTGGACCCGATTTTCCTGGTGGCCCCGACCACGTCGCCGGCGCGAATCGGCGAGGTATGTGCGGCGGCGAGCGGGTTTGTCTACTATGTTTCGCTCAAGGGGGTCACGGGCGCGGCGAGCCTGGACGTGGATGAGGTGGCGCACCGGCTGGAGCCCTTGCGCGAAGCCACCGACCTCCCCGTGGGGGTGGGCTTCGGCATCCGCGACGCGGACGCGGCGGCCCGGGTGGCCAGGGTCGCCGATGCCGTCGTGGTCGGCAGCGCGGTGGTCCGGCGCATCGCGGACAGCGGCGGGGACGTGGAGCGCGCGCGAACATCGGTGACCGCGCTGCTCGGAGCCATGCGCCGGGCGATCGACGAATCCAGAACGACCGCCTGACCCCGCTCGGGGCCGGGCCGCAAGGACACGAAGCCAGAACGATGAGTTGGTTCAGCAAGCTTGTACCCACGCGCATCCGGACCCAGGGAGGCAGCCGACGCCAGGTGCCCGAAGGATTGTGGACCAAGTGCCAGTTCTGCGGGGCGGTGCTGTACCGCCCCGAGCTGGAGCGCAGCCTGGGAGTCTGTCCCAAGTGCGACGGGCACATGCGTCTCGGCGCCCGCCGGCGGCTGGAGAGCCTGTTCGATTCGGGCGCGATGACCGAGCTGGCGGCGGGTATCGAGCCCACCGATCCGCTGCGCTTCCGCGATACGAAGAAGTACAAGGACCGGCTGGTCCAGGCGCAGAAGAGCACCGGCGAGCGGGACGCGCTGGTGGTCGGGCAGGGCGAGCTCAACGGCATTCCCCTGGTCGCCTGCGCGTTCGAGTTCCGGTTCCTGGGCGGATCCATGGGCTCCGTGGTGGGCGAGAAGTTCGCGCGTGCCGTGGGTGCGTGCCTGGAGCAGGGCCTGCCGCTGGTCTGCTTCGCCGCCACCGGCGGCGCGCGCATGCAGGAGTCGCTGCTGTCGCTGATGCAGATGGCCAAGACCAGTGCGGCGCTGGCGCGCCTGTCGGAGCGCGGGCTGCCCTACGTCTCGGTGCTGACCGACCCGACCACCGGCGGTGTTTCGGCCAGCCTGGCGATGCTGGGTGACGTGAACATCGGCGAGCCCGGTGCACTGATCGGCTTCGCCGGACCCCGCGTGATCCAGCAGACGGTCGGCCAGACCCTGCCCGAAGGCTTCCAGCGCAGCGAATTCCTGCTCGAGCACGGCACCCTGGACATGATCGTTCACCGGCACGAGATGCGTGATCGCATCGCCGAGCTGCTGGCGATGCTCACCCGCCGCGCCGAAGCGTGACCGGCGTCGGCCGGTCGGCAACCCACCCGCTGGTGGCGATGATGCGATTCCAGAGGCTGTCCGACTGGCTCGCCTGGCAGGAAACCCTCCATCCGACCGAAATCGATCTGGGCCTGGAGCGCCTGCGTCCGGTGGTGCGGCGCATGGGGCCGGAGCGCATCGCCCCGGTGATCATCACGGTCGGCGGCACCAACGGCAAGGGATCCGTGGTGCGGTTGATGGAGGCGATCTGCCGGGCGGCCGGTCTGCGTACCGGGTGCTACACCTCGCCGCACCTGCTGCGATACAACGAGCGCATCCGCATAGACGGCCGCGAGATCGACGACGACAGCCTGTGCCGGCTGTTCGCGGAGGTCGACGACGCGCGCGACGACGAGTCCCTGACGTATTTCGAGTTCGGCACGCTGGCGGCCTTCGCCGGCATCCGCCGTGCGGCGGTGGACGTGGCCCTGCTGGAGGTCGGCCTGGGCGGGAGGCTGGATGCGGTCAACGCGATCGACCCCGACGTTGCCGTGATCACGTCCGTCGGCATCGATCACGTCGACTGGCTGGGGCCCGACCGGGAGTCCATCGCGCGCGAGAAGGCCGGTATCTTCCGCCCGGGGCGCCCGGCCGTCTGCGGGGACCCGGACCTGCCCGCGGCCCTGGCGTCGGCCGCCGCGCGGCTGGGGGCCGGACTGCTGCATGTCGGCAGGGACTTCCGATGGTGCCGGACCGGCGAGCGCTGGCACTTCGCCGGCGCGTCGCTGGAGATGGCGGACCTGCCGATGCCCGCGGCGCCCGGGGAAGTCCAGCTCGGCAACGCGGCCACGGCCCTGCAGGCACTCGCCAGCGCCGGACTGGACCACGCGCTGTCGCGGGCGGCGGTGGAGACGGGCCTGCGTCAGGCCACGCTGCCGGGGCGGCTGCAACGGGTTCCCGGCGAGGTGGAGTGGGTCCTGGACGTGGGGCACAATCCCCAGAGCGCGCGGGCCCTGGCGGCCGTGCTGGCCGCGGACCCGGTCGACGGACGGCGACTGACGGTCCTGGGCATGCTGCGGGACAAGGACGTCGAGCAGGTGGCCGCCGCGCTCGCAGCCGGGACGGATGCCTGGTACGTGGCGGGACTGCCGGGGCACCGCGGCCAAGGCGCAGCGGAGACGGCCCGCCGCCTGGGCGCGGTCCTGCCCGATGCGCGCACGCGCACGTTCCCCAGCGTGACCGATGCGTGCCGCCGGGCCCGCGCCGACGCCCGTCCCGGCGACCGCATCCTGGTGGCGGGGTCGTTCCTCACCGTGGCTGAGGCCCTCCGCACGGGGCTATACTAGCGGCGGCCGGTGGCGGCATCGTCGGGTGGCCGGACCATGACCAGGCCGGTCAGCATCGACCGGGCGGGCACCAAGCTGCAAGCGGGAGCACCGATGGACTCACGCCTCAAGCAACGACTGATCGGGGCCGCCGTTCTCTGGCTGCTGGCCTTCATCTTCCTGCCACCGCTGCTGCATTCCTCGTCGGGGCAGAAGACGGTGCAGAAGTCGATCAGCATGCCCGCGCCGGGCCAAACGCAGCAGACCCGCAGCATCGTCCTCGATCATTCCGGCGGCGACCAGGCGGCGACCGGCCACGGGCAGGCGCAACCGTCCGCCGCGGCGGACCACGCCGCCGGCCCGTCGGCCGCCCCGGCGCCGCCCGCGGGGGCGGCCGGAAAGACGACGCCCGCGGCCCGGCCGAAGCGGCAGTCGGCCGGCGGGGGATCGGGCGAATCCGGCCCGCACGGGTCCAACGCGGCTACCGGCGGCAGCGGCGGATCCTCCGGCGCGAAAGCGGCCGCGAGCGGGAAATGGGCGGTCCAGGTCGGCAGCTTCAGCAAAAAGAGCAACGCCCTGGATCTGCGCAAGCGTCTGCGTGACCGCCAGTACCCCGTGATGGTGATCCCGTTCCGGCTCGAGGGCGAGACCCTCTACCGGGTCCGGGTGGGGCCCCGGCCGAGCAAGCAGGCGGCGACCAGGCTCAAGGCGGAGCTGTCGCAGCGAATGGGGCTTGATGGCCGCGTGGTCAGTCAGGACCAGTGAAGGCGGTACCGCGGGCAGTGCCGGGGTCGCCGCCGGGCCGGTGCGAGGTGGCGTTATCCGCAACCGCGTTAGTAGCATGTGCGCTTCATCGCACCGTGCGGGTCTTCCCGGCCGGGGCGGGGCACATCCGGGGCGGGGCATCTGTTCAGAAACATGATTTGGATTGATTTCGTCGTCCTCGCGATCATCGGGCTGTCGGCGCTGGTCAGCCTGTGGCGCGGGTTCATGCGGGAGTTCCTGTCCCTGCTGACCTGGATCGCCGCGTTCTGGGCGGGGGTCCTGCTCACGCAGCACGTGGCGCCGGTGCTGGCCGGCGTGATCGCCTCCCAGTCCGTGCGTGTCGTGGTCGCGTTCGCCGCACTGTTCATCGTCACCCTGCTGCTCGGTGCCATGATCAACCACTTCGCGGGGCTCGCGGTGCAGAAGACCGGGCTGGCCGGCACCGACCGGATGCTCGGCATCGTGTTCGGCGTGCTCAGGGGCGTGGCCATCGTCGCCCTGCTGGTCCTGCTTGCAGGCCTGACCACGATCCCGCGGGAAAACTGGTGGCATGCATCGCTGTTCATGCCCTATTTCCAGCGCCTGGCCGTGTGGGCGACCGGGTTCATGCCACCGGACCTCGCCAGCCATTTTGCGTATTACTGACGCCGTCCCGGGTTAGAATGGTCGTCTGTCGCCGACCCCCCGGGGGCCGGCTGGCAATCGGAAAGGGACGGGACGGGCCCGTTCCGGACATGGCAGGCGCAGCGGATGCGCGCGAAGGCGGAGTTCGAGATCGACTGATGTGCGGGATAGCGGGAATCGTCGCCAACGGGCCGGTGAACCAGGATCTCTACGAGGCCCTGACGGTCCTCCAGCATCGCGGCCAGGACGCCAGCGGCATCATGACCTGCCAGGACGATCGGCTGTACCTGCGCAAGGACAACGGGCTGGTACGGGACGTCTTTCAGGCGCGCCACATGCTCCGCCTGAACGGGAGCATGGGTATCGCCCATTGCCGTTACCCGACCGCGGGCTGCACGTCGTCGGCCGAGGCCCAGCCGTTCTACGTGAACTCGCCGTTCGGCATCTCGCTGGCACACAACGGCAACCTGACCAATGCCGACGCGCTCAAGCATGACCTCTTTCTCGAGGACATGCGCCACATCAACACCAATTCCGACTCCGAAATCCTGCTGAACGTGTTTGCGCACGAGCTCCAGCGCCAGGGACGCATCCGTATCAGCCACGACGACGTCTTCGAAGCGGTGAGCCGGGTCCACCAGCGCTGCCGCGGCGCCTACGCGGCGGTGGCCATGATCACGGGCTACGGGATGGTCGCGTTCCGGGACCCCAACGGCATCCGGCCGGTGGTGTACGGCAAGCGCGAGACGCCCGAGGGCATCGACTACATGATCGCATCCGAGAGTGTCGCTCTCGATGTCCTGGGATTCGAGCTTATCGCCGACCTGAAGCCCGGCGAGGCGGTGGTGGTCGATCGCCGGGGCGTGGTTCGCACGCAGCAGTGCGCGGCGGACTGGCAGCACAGCCCGTGCATCTTCGAGTACGTCTACTTCGCCCGGCCCGACTCGATCATCGACGACATCTCGGTGTACAAGGCCCGCCTGCGAATGGGCGACTACCTGGCCAGCAAGATCCTCGCCCAATGGCCGGACCACGATATCGACGTGGTGATCCCGATCCCCGACACCAGCCGTACTGCCGCGGTCCAGCTCGCGCACCATCTCGGAGTGAAGTACCGCGAGGGCTTCATCAAGAACCGCTACATCGGCCGGACCTTCATCATGCCCGGCCAGAAGATGCGCCAGAAATCGGTGCGCCAGAAGCTCAACGGCATCGACCTCGAGTTCCGCGGCAAGAACGTGCTGCTGGTGGACGACTCCATCGTCCGCGGCACGACCTCGCAGCAGATCATCCAGATGGCCCGGGGACTGGGGGCGCGGCGCGTGTATTTCGCCTCGGCGGCGCCGCCGGTGCGCTTTCCCAACGTCTACGGCATCGACATGCCGAGCCCCGAGGAGTTGGTGGGCCACGGCCGCACGGAGGACGAGATCCGGGACGTCATCGGAGCCGACCGGCTCATCTACCAGAACATCGAGGACCTGGTCGAGGCCGTGCGGCGCGGCAATCCGAGCGTGAAGCGCTTCGACACCTCCTGCTTCGACGGCGAGTACGTGACCGGCGACGTCACCTCCGAGTACCTGGACCGGGTCGCGCGGCTGCGCTCCGACGACGCGAAACAGCGGGCCCTGGACGAGGACCAGGCCGCGATCGAAATGTACAACGCGTCCTGATCCCGCCCGGTTGACACCCGCCGGGGCCGGGCATACGGTTATTCCCCCGGTCCGGGGTGCCGGACAGGGCGGCCGGCGGGCCTTCGCAGTACGGCCGCAGGCACCCTGTCGCCCGGGGCTCCGCGCCGGAGCGCGGGCGCGGGGCAGCGCCGAAGGGAGCCACCCATGGCTGCCTTCAGCGACGCGACCGGACAACGCGGTTTTCCGGTCGTCCCGTTCCCGGGCATCTGCCATGCATGAAGATCGTGCTGCGTCCCTGCACGGGGCGAGCCCGTTCGGAACCAGGAACAGGAAATGTCCCGGAAGAAGGAGCCCCCGCTCGGCTTCGATACGCTGTCCATCCGCGCCGGGCAGCGCCGCACCGACGAGCAGGAACATTCGGATCCGATCTTCGCCACCTCGAGCTTCGTCTTCCGGAGCGCGCAAGAGGCGGCTGCGCGTTTCTCCGGCGAGTTGCCCGGGAACATCTATTCGCGCTTCACCAACCCGACCGTAAGGGCGTTCCAGGACCGGCTCGCAGCGCTCGAGGGCGGCGAGGCGTGCGTCGCCACCGCCTCGGGCATGGCAGCCATCCTCGCCACCAGCATGGCGCTGCTCGGCAGCGGCGATCATATCGTGGCGGCGCGGGGGCTGTTCGGCACCACCACGGGATTGTTCGCCAATCACCTGACACGCTTCGGGGTCGAGGTTTCCTTCGTGCCGGCCACGGATCCGGACGCCTGGCGCGATGCCCTGCGGTCGCGGACGCGGTTCCTGTTCCTCGAAACCCCGACCAACCCGATGATCGAGGTCGCGGACATCGCGCGCCTGGCCGAGATCGCGCATGCCAACGGCTCGCTGCTGATCGTCGACAACTGCTTCTGCACGCCGGCCCTGCAGCGGCCGCTGCAGCTCGGCGCCGACCTCGTGGTGCACTCGGCCACCAAGTTCCTGGACGGGCAGGGCCGCTGCGTGGGCGGCGCCGTGGTCGGCGACGCGACCACCGTCGGCCGCGACATCTTCGGCTTCCTGCGCACCGCGGGCCCGAGCATGAGCCCGTTCAACGCCTGGGTGTTCCTCAAGGGGCTGGAAACGCTGGGGCTGCGGATGCGCGCACACAGCGAGAATGCGTTGGCGCTGGCGCGCTGGCTGGCCGAGCACCCGGCGGTCAAGCGGGTTCACTACCCGGGCCTGCCGCAGCATCCGCAGCACGAGCTGGCGGCGCGCCAGCAGAGCGGCTCCGGCGGGCTGCTGTCGTTCGAAGTGGGGGGCGGGCGCGAAGCCGCCTGGGGCGTGATCGACAACAGTCGCCTGCTCTCGATCACCGCCAACCTCGGGGACGTCCGGACCACCATCACCCACCCCGCGTCCACGACGCACGGCCGGCTCTCCGAGGCGCAGCGACGCGACGCGGGAATCACCGCCGGGCTGCTGCGGCTGTCGGTAGGCCTGGAATCACTCGCCGACCTGCAGGCGGATCTGGCTCGCGGACTGGACCGGATTGAGCTATAGAAACAGAGGGGACGCAATCCGGGGCGATGCATCCGGAAGACGCGCAAGCTCTTGAATAGACTAATAAACGGACAACGGGACGGCCCCGCGGGGCCCGTGGCGAGGAGGAGATCGTGACGGCGGCCGAGAACGGCTTCTTCGAGAACACGCGGGCGGTCCTGCTGGAGCCGGATCCGGAGATCCGGCTGCGCCTGCTCCCGTCTCTGGCAGCGCAGGCGGATGCCATGTCCACGCAAGGCGTGCGCCGCGCCGTGGTGGATCCGGGGGCCCCGCCGGCACCCGCGGGCGGGCTTTCGGACGAGGCGGCCCTGGCGGTCCTGGCGCTGGACCTGTCCCTCGATTGCGCCGCGCGGTTCCGGGGACTGCCGTGCGCCTATTACCGGGACTGGGTGGCGTGCGCCATCGCCGTGGGCAGGGTGTACCGCGGGTTGTCCGGGCGCCCGGTTGCGGGAGCCGTCGAGCGGCTCCGGGAAACGCTTTGGCCACTGGTGATGAAGACCGGTCACGACGTGCTGGTGAGGATGGCGCTCGCCCCCCGCCTGCTGGCCGCAAACATGGACGGGTACGGAAGCCGTCACGATTTGCGGCCCGAATCGCGTGCGGCTGCCGCAGCGGGCATCCGTAGCGGGGCTCTCCGTTCCGGGGCCGGGATGCTTCTGGGCACCGGGGACCGCTGGTTCGTATACGCGTGCGGGGAGCGCGGCATCGAACCGGGCCCGTGCCTGGCGAGACTGCTGAGCACCTATACACGCGGCGAGCAGCGCGAGCGCATTCACCGGCTGGGCCTGGCGGGCATGGTCCAGCGCGAGCCGGCGATGCCGCCTCGCTCGGCGTGATCGTGCAGGCGGCACCGCCTCGCGCCCGGCTGCGGCAGCCGGGCGATTCATGCGTACCACGCCACCCGGCGGTACCACCGGACGGTCTTCGCGCTGCCGGAGGGTGCCGCAGCCCGATCATCGCCCGCAGCCAGGGTGGTGAGCGTCCGGCATGAGCATCCTGTTCCTCTCCGACCTGCACCTCGATCCGGACCGGCCCGCGATTACCGAGCTGTTTCTGTCGTTCCTGCGGGGTCCGGCCGCGGCGGCCCGGGACCTCTACATACTCGGCGACCTGTTCGAGGCGTGGGTGGGCGATGATGCGCCGCTCGCCGACTACCGCCGCGTGATCCGCGGCCTCGCCGGGCTGGGCGAGCGGGGCGTGGGCGTGCACGTCATGCACGGCAACCGGGATTTCCTGCTGGGCCGGCGCTTCGCGAACGCTGCCGGCGCCACGCTGCTGGACGACCCCACCGTGATCGACCTGTACGGTCGGCCCACGGCAATCATGCACGGCGACACCCTGTGCACGGACGACGTCGCCTACCAGGAATTTCGCCGCAAGGTCCGACGCCGCTGGCTGCAACGGGCCTTCCTGAGCCTGCCGAGGCGGATGCGCTATCGCATCGCGGCCGACATGCGCCACCGCAGCCGCCAGCACCAGACGCACAAGCCCCCGGAGATCATGGACGTGAATGCACAGGCCGTGCGTGACGCGTTCCGCCGCATCGGCGTGACGCAGATCATCCACGGTCACACCCACCGCCCCGGGGTGCACGCCTACACAGTGGACGGGCGGGCCTGCCGGCGCATCGTGCTGGGCGACTGGTACGAGCAGGGCAGCGTGCTCTGGTGCGACCGCGACGGATGCCGCCTGCAGATGCTGACACCGGGAACCGAGCGCGGCGCCGGCAGGGAAGATTTGCCCGATGCGGCTGCCAGGGGCGCTGAGACGTGGCATTGCCCCTGGTCGGGTTAGTACTATTCGCGCCATGATGCGGACCCAGATCAAGACGCGCTTTGCGCCCAGCCCCACCGGACACCTGCACCCGGGCAACGCCCGCACCGCGCTGTTCAACTTCCTGCTGGCCCGGCGGGAAGGCGGCCGCTTCCTGCTGCGCCTGGAGGACACCGACGCCGCGCGGGGGGACGAGGCCAGCGCCGACGCGCTCGAGCGGGATCTCGCCTGGCTCGGCATCGAATGGGACGAGGGCGGCCGCGACTGCCGGCAGTCGCGGCGGGGCGCGGTGTACGCCGAGCAGTTCCGCCGACTCGAGGAAGGCGGGCAGGTCTATCCCTGCTTCTGCAATGCCGACGAGCTGGAACGGGCGCGGCGGAGCCAGCTCGCCCGGGGAGAGGCGCCGCGTTATCCGGGCACCTGCGCCGGCCTCTCCGCGCAGGAGCGGCGGCACCGGTTGCAGGCCGGTGAGCCGGCGGCGCTGCGCTTCCGGGTCGGCGCCGGCGAGGAGATCCGCTTCCACGATCTGGTCCGCGGGGAGCAGCGGTTTCGCGGCTCCGACTTCGGCGATTTCGTGATCCGGCGTGCCGACGGCAGTCCGGCGTTCTTCTTCAGCAACGCGGTGGACGACGCACTGATGGGGGTGACGCACGTGCTGCGGGGCGACGACCATCTCGCCAATACCCCGCGGCAGCTGATGCTGCTGGAAGCTCTGGGATTGCCGGCGCCGGCCTACGGCCACCTCGGTCTGCTGGTCGACGAGAACGGTGCGCCCCTGTCGAAGCGGCGCGGCAGCACGACGCTGGCGCAGCTGCGCGCGCAGGGCTACCTGCCCGGGGCGCTGCGCAATTACCTGGCACGCCTGGGGCACTCCCTGGGGCCCGACGAGCTCCTGGACATGGCGACGCTCGCCCGCCGATTCACCACGGAACGGCTCGGCCGGGCACCGGCGCGCTTCGAATCGGGGCAGTTGCGCCACTGGCAGAAGCTGGCCGTGGCCGGCCTGGATCCGGGAGAGATGCGGGACTGGCTGGGCCCGGAGGTCCGGGACCGGGTTCCGGCCGGGTCCCTGGACGCGTTCGTGGAATGCATCCGACCCAACGTGCTGTTCCCGGATGAAGCGGCTTTGTGGGCGCGCGTGTTGTTCGGCGACGGGATCCACTGGGACCGGTCCGCGCGCGTGGTGTTGCGGGACGCGGGAGGAGCGTTCTTCGCGCAGGCGCGGCAGGCGCTGGAGGCGGGTGCGGACGACGCTTCCCTGGAACGGGTCAGGCAGGCCACGGGACGCAGGGGGGCCGCCCTGTTCCGGCCCTTGCGGATCGCGCTGACCGGCCTGGACCATGGGCCGGGGATCGCGGCGCTGATCGCGCTGATCCCGGCGCCCGAGCTGGCCCGCCGCCTGGCGGCGGCCGAGCGCGAGGCGGCCGATACCGACTGAGGCCAGTTCATGCTATCGATCCACAACAGCCTGGGGGGCGGCAGGGCGTCGCTGGACCCCATCGAGCCCGGTCACGTGCGCATGTACGTGTGCGGGGTGACCACCTACGACTACTGTCACCTGGGTCACGCGCGCGTGATGGTGGTATTCGACGTCGTTGCCCGCTACCTGCGCAGCCTGGGCTACCGCGTCACCTACGTGCGCAATATCACCGATATCGACGACAAGATCATCCGGCGCGCGGACGAGACCGGCGAGTCGTGGACGGAGCTCACCCGGCGCTTCACCCGTGCGATGCACGAGGACGCCGCGGCGCTGCGAGTGTTGCCCCCGGACGAGGAACCCCGTGCCACGGCACACATCGACGAGATCATCGCCATGATCCGGCGTCTCGAAGAGCGCGGCTACGCCTATCGGGGGGAGAACGGCGACGTGTATTACGACGTCAGCCGCTTCCGGGACTATGGGCGGTTGTCCGGGGAGCGCCCGGAGGCGCTGCGTGCCGGCGCCCGGGTGGAGGTGGAGGCAGCCAAGACGGACCCTCTGGACTTCGTGCTGTGGAAAGCGGCGAAGCCAGGCGAGCCGGCGTGGGAATCCCCGTGGGGACCGGGGCGGCCGGGCTGGCACATCGAGTGCTCGGCGATGTCGACGCACTGTCTCGGCGCGCACTTCGACATCCACGGGGGTGGCCTGGACCTGAAATTCCCCCACCACGAGAACGAGATCGCACAGTCGGTCGCCGCGACCGGGGAGCCGTTCGCCGACATCTGGATGCACAACGGCTTCGTGCAGGTCGACCAGGAGAAGATGTCCAAGTCGCTGGGCAATTTCTTCACCATCCGCGACATTCTTGCCCGCTACCGCCCGGAGACGGTCCGCTACTTCATCGTGGCCAGCCACTACCGCAGCCCGCTGAGCTACTCGGATGCCAATCTCGAGGACGCCCGGGCCTCGCTCGCCCGGCTCTACCTCGCGCTGCGCGACCTCCCGCCCGGCCGCACACCGGGCCCGGACGAGCAGACACCCTGGCGGGAACGCTTCCGCGCCGCGATGGACGATGACTTCAACACGCCCCGGGCGCTGGCCGTGCTGTTCGAGCTCGCAAGGGAGATCAATCGCCGGCGCCAGCAGGGGGACACGGACAATGCCGGCGTCCTGGGCCGGATCCTGGTGTCGCTGGCGGAACCCCTGGGGCTGTTGCAGGACGACCCCGAGGCCTTTCTTCAGGGTGGTGCGGGAGACGAGGAGGCCGACAGCGGCGAGATCGAGGCGCTGGTGCGTCGTCGCGCCGAGGCGCGCGCGCGCCGGGACTGGGCCGAAGCGGATCGCATCCGGGACCAGCTTGCGGCACGGGGCATCGAGCTCGAGGACGGCCCCGGGGGAACGACCTGGCGGCGTGGCTGAAGCCGTCGCTCGCGATTATGCCCTTCCCGGGGGGCGGTCGGAGGAAGCGGCGAGCCCCTGGTGGCGCAGCGCGGCCTCCAGGGTGTTCTGCAGCAGCGTCGCGATGGTCATCGGGCCGACACCGCCCGGCACCGGGGTGATCCAGGCCGCCCGTTCCCGCGCCGTGTCGAACTGGACATCGCCCGCAAGCCGTCCGTCCGCCAGGCGGGTGGTACCGGCGTCGATCACGACCGCGCCCGGCCGCACCCACTCGCCTGGAATGAGCCCCGCCTTGCCGACGGCGACGATCAGCAGCTCGGCCCGCTCGACCTCGGCGCGCAGATCGCGGGTGAAGCGGTGGCATACGATGGTGGTGGCACCGGCCAGCAGCAGCTCCAGCGCCATCGGGCGTCCGACGATGTTGGAGGCGCCCACCACCACCGCCCGTGCGCCTTGCAGCTCGGCGCCGGTCTCGCCGAGCATGGTGATGATCCCGCGCGGGGTGCAGGCGCGCAACAGCGGCACGCGCTGGGCGAGCCGGCCGACGTTGTAGGGGTGAAAACCGTCGACGTCCTTGCCCGGATCGATCAGCTCGATCACCGTGGCCTCGGAAATATGCGGCGGCAGCGGGACCTGCACCAGGATCCCGTCGACGTCGTCGTCGCGGTTGAGCTTCGCGATCAGCCCGTACAGCTCGCGGGCCGGGGTATCCGCGGGCAGGTCGAAGGCGTGGGAGATGATGCCCACTTCCTCGCAGGCACGGCGCTTGTTGCGTACGTACACCTCGGAGGCGGGGTCATGCCCGACCAGGACCACGGCCAGCCCCGGCGCCCTCCCGCCCCCGGCGCGGAGATCGGCGACCCGGCGGGCCACGTCCTGACGGATACGGGCGGCGAGCTTCTTGCCATCCAGGATATTCGCGGTCATGGGCTGCCCGTGTTGGCGCTCGGACCGGTGGTGACCGGGCCGGGCGGACCGGCCGGCCGCGCCCGCCGGTCGCTGTGGGCGCAGAGTTTCGCACGCGCCGACGCGGGCGCACAAGCAGGGCCGGCGGCCGATTGACCTGCAAGGGGGCCCCGCGTATGATTGCACCGCTTGCGCAGGGCACCCTCGGATTATCCTGAAAGCCGTATCGATCCGGGCTCACCGGGGTATAGCGCAGCTTGGTAGCGCGCCTGCTTTGGGAGCAGGAAGTCGGGGGTTCGAATCCCTCTACCCCGACCATTATCGCGTCAGGGGATCCTGGCAACGTCTGTCCG
>Ga0209921_1000039_pt1 | contig 63931 bp, 52 predicted proteins | sample SalPonF2_C_D2_MG_FD_185730 | JGI IMG/M metagenome (GOLD analysis project Ga0209921, IMG submission 185730) | Salt pond soil microbial communities from South San Francisco under conditions of wetland restoration - Salt Pond MetaG SF2_C_D2_MG... ...
CTGCGCGAGCTCAAGCTCAATCCGGTCGGCCGGGTCACCCGGCTGTTCATCGGCTCCAAGATCACCGTGCTGCTGATGCTGGCCGCGGCGCTGCTGGGCGTGATGGCACTGCTGTTCACTCCGCGGACTTACAACCCGCAGATCTCGGTCCCGGTTGCCAACGTGATCGTCCGCTTCCCCGGCGCCTCGGCGAAGGAGGTCGAGAACCAGGTCATCCGGCCGCTGGAGAGCCTGATGGCCTCGATCCAGGGCGTGGACCACACCTACGGCTACGCGTCCAGCGACATGGGCGTGGTAACCGTACGGTTCAAGGTAGGCCAGAACCAGGAGCAGAGCCTGGTCAAGCTCTACAACCAGATCGCGCGGAACATGGACCGTATCCCGCCGGGGGTTTCGCAGCCGCTGGTGCAGTCGATCAGCATCCACGACGTCCCCATCCTGACGGTCTCGCTGAGCTCCAACTCCCTCGACCAGACGCAGCTGCGCAAGGTTGCGCTGCGGGTGATGGACAGCCTGCGCAACGTCAAGGACGTCGGCAACACGCGGCTGTACGGGGCGTCACCCACCAGCGTCAACGTCTGGCTCCAGCCGCAGAAGCTCGCCAACACCGGGATCGGAGTGACCACGCTGGAGAAACGCCTCAAGGCGGCCAACGTATCCCTGCCAGCGTCGCACCTGGTCGACGCCAATGGCGAGACGCGCGTGCGCGTGGACGGCTCCCTGGGCACGCCGGCCCAGGTCGGCAGCCTGATCGTCGGCACCCACGCCGGCAAGCCGATATTCCTGCGCGACGTGGCGCGCATCAAGGAAGGTCCGAGCGAGCCGCGCCAGTACTCCTACATCGGCTACGGCGGCGCTTCCGGCCGCAATGCCAGCCCCGATGCCGCGACCTCGGTGACCATTGCCATCGACAAGCGCGCCGGCAGCAACAACGTCAAGGTGGCCGACGCCCTGCGGAGTCGGCTCGACCAGATCCGCAAGGCGGCCCTGCCCGACGACGTGCACCTGACGGTGACGCGGGACTACGGCCGCAAGGCCAACGACGCCGTCGACACCCTGATCGAGCACCTGGGCATCGCGGTGGGCACCGTGGCACTGCTGCTGTGGCTGTTCCTGGGCTGGCGCGAGGCATCCATCGTGACCCTGTCAGTGCCGCTGGTTCTGGCGGTCGTGCTGGGCGTCGACTGGGTGCTCGGCCAGACCATCAACCGGATCACCCTGTTCGCGCTGATCCTGTCGCTGGGCCTGCTGGTCGATGACGCCATCGTGGTGATCGAAAACATTCACCGGCACATGCACCTGCCCGGACGCAGGCGCTTCGACCAGCGTATCGTGCTGGCCGCCAACGAGGTCGGCCGGCCCACCAACATCGCCACCTTCGCGGTGATCCTGGCACTGGTGCCGATGGCCTTCGTCACCGGCATGATGGGGCCCTTCATGGGGCCGATCCCGCTCAACGCTCCCACGGCGATGCTGGTGTCCCTGGGCGCCGCCTACATCGTGGTGCCATGGATCTCGCTGCGCTGGCTGCGGGGCAAGGCCGCATCGGTGATGCGCGCGGCGCACGCACCCACCCTGGAGGAACGGGGCCACGAGCGCCGCGACTGGCTGCGCCACATCTATTTGAAGCTGATGCGCCCGCTGGCCGACTCGCGCCGGACCCGTTACGTCTCCGGCGGCATCGTCATGCTGCTGTTGCTGCTGGCCATGCTGCAGCCGCTGTGGCAGTTCGTCCGGCCGGCCGGCCCGAACGGGCCGCTGAGCCCCCTCGGGGTCGGCGTCAAGATGCTCCCAGACGACAACACCAACACGGTGCTGGTGGAAGTGAAGACGCCCGAAGGGACCGCGCCGTCGGACACCGACGCGGTGGTGCGCGAGGTCTCGCAGGTGCTCTCGCGGAACCGCTACGTGACCAATTTCGAGGCCTTCCACGGCTACGCGGCGCCGCCCGACTTCGCCGCACTGGTGCGGGGCGACAGCATGCGGCGCGGATCCAACTTCGCGCAGGTCCGGGTCAACCTGACGCCCAAGGGCGACCGCTCCATCGGCTCCCACGGCATCACCCAGGCGCTCTACACGCAGCTCGCACCGGTGCGCAATGCGCATCCGCACACGCGCATCAAGCTGTACGAGACTCCTCCCGGGCCGCCGGTCCGCTCGCAGGTCCTGGCCGAGCTGTACGGGCCGGACTACGACCGCCTGCGGAAGCTGGCCGGCACGGTCGAGCAGCGCTTCGACGGCATCTGGGGGATGGACAACCGCGACGACTCGGTGACCGCCGACGCCCCGCGCTACCAGCTCCGGGTGGACAAGCAGAAGGCCGCCATGCTGGGGCTGGCACCGGCGCAGGTCGCGAGCACCGTGCACGACTACATGAGCGGCTACACCATAGGCATGCTGCACGCCCCCCAGGCACGCGCCCCGGTAAACATCACCGTACGGTTGCCGGAATCCGGGCGCACCCGGCTGCAGCAGCTGCTGGCGCTGCCGCTGCACACCGCCGCCGGCAAGACCGTGCCCCTCGGCAACGTGGTCTCGGTCACGCACGATCTGGCGGACAAGCCGATCTACACGCAGGACCAGCACCGCGTGGTCTACGTCTCCGGCGACATGCTGCACGGCAGTCCGGTGGACGCCGTAATCACCCTGCAGAAGGCGCTCAACGGGATGCAGCTGAAAGACGGCGACCGGCTGACGGCCGGCAACCTGGGCTTCGTCAGCAAGCGCCCCGACGACGTCAGTCACTACCGGCTGTTCTGGGGCGGCGAGATGCGCCTGACCCTGGATGTCTTCCGCGACCTCGGCTCGGCCTTCATCGTCGCGCTGCTGCTGATCTACCTGCTGCTGGCCGCGTACTACCAGTCGTTCATGATGCCCCTGGTGGTCATGGGCGCCATCCCGGTGACGCTGATCGGCGTGTTCCCGGGCCACTGGCTGCTGGGCGAGCCCTTCACGGCCACCTCCATGATCGGCGTGATCGCGCTGGCCGGGATCGTGGTCCGCAACTCGCTGCTGCTGATCGATTTCATCCTGGACTACCGCAGGGAAGGCAACTCGCTCTACGACGCCGTGCTGGAGGCGGGGGCGGTGCGCACCCGGCCGATCCTCCTGACGGCACTGGCGATCGTGCTGGCCTCGGTCGTGATGGTCGGCGACCCGGTGTTCGGCGGCCTGGCGATCTCGCTGATCTTCGGCGTGCTCGCCTCCACCGTGCTGACCCTGTTCGTGATCCCGCTGATGTACATGGCCTGGCAGCGACGCCTCGGCGAGGCGTAGGCGATCCCGGACGACGAAACCGGCGTCTCCCGCCCGGGCGGCGGCTGCGGTATGGTGGGCGGAACACGACCGCAGCCACCAGCGGAGCAGGCATGTCACAGCAGAGCGGGTATCGGGAGTTCGCATTCCGGGGCGCCGACGGCGCCGGGATCGCCGCCTACGCGTGGGACGCGGAGCAGCCGCACCGGGCCGTGATCCAGCTGGCGCACGGCATGGGCGAGCACGCGCGCCGCTACGCGCCGGCGGTGGCACCCCTGGTCGCCGCGGGCTACCCGGTGTACGCGAATGACCACCGGGGACACGGCCGCACCGCGGCCTCGCCCGCGGACCTCGGCGACTTCGGCCGCGGCGGCTTCCCGGCGCTGGTCGACGACATGCTGCGTCTGACCGGGATCATCCGCCGCAACCATGCGGGCCTGCCGGTGGTACTGCTGGGCCACAGCATGGGCTCCTTCGCCGCACAGCTCTATGCCCTGGACCACCACGACCGGATCGACGCCCTGGTCCTGTCGGGCTCGGCGGCACTGGACGAGCTCGGCGCGGCGGCGGCGGAGGCGGGCGAGCAGGGCCTGGAAGCGTTCAACGCCGCCTTCGAGCCGGCGCGTACGCCCTACGACTGGCTCAGCCGCGACCCGGCGGTGGTGGACGCCTACATCGCCGATCCCCTGTGCGGCTTCTCCGTGAACGATGCCTCGACGCTGTCGATGTTCGAGACGGCCGGACGCGTGGCCGACCCCGGCCAGCTGGGCGAGATCCGCTCCGATCTGCCGCTGTACGTCTTCTCGGGTGAGCAGGACCCGGTCGGCGGCAACCTGGCCTTCGTCCGGACCCTGCTTGACCGCTACCGCGCCGCCGGCCTGACCCGTGTCGCTCACGACTTCTATCCCGGGGGGCGGCACGAGATGCTGAACGAGACCAACCGAAACGAGGTGTGCCGGAACCTGCTGGCCTGGCTGCGGGAGACCGTCCCCGCGCCGGCGGCTTGATCGGCCGGTAGACGCCACGTAGCGTTGAGGACCCGACCACAGGCGCAGGTGCCGAAATGAAGAAGCCGGGTCAGATCGCCCACGAGCTGTCCGTGGTCTCGCGCGTCGCCGGACGCGCCCTGCGCCGGCGCATGGCCGGCGACAGCGGCGCGCCCGTGCCGCACGACTCGCTGCGCCGCAGCTGGCGCGAATGGCTGGCCAGCGTACCCCGTGACCTGCTCACCGAGAGTCCGATCTTCTACCTGCCCGGCGACCGGCCGCCGTGGTTCGACACCGGCATCGATCTCGAGCCCGGTGAGCAGGTCACGGTACTGGCCGCGGGGCGCGTGTACATGTCGAAGCTGCTCGACATCTGGGTCGGCGCGCACTTCCAGCTATGGGCCCGGATCGGTCCCGACGGCGAGGTCTTCCGCGGCACCCGCTCGACCTGGACCTTCCGCGCGCAGCGCGGCGGGCGCCTGTACCTGGCCAGCTACTTTCCGGGCGAGTGGGGAGACCGCCAGGGCCGGCTGGGCACGCCGGAGAACGACTACCGCAATGCCTCCGGGGGCATCTCGGTGCTGCTGCTGCGCTGGGCGCGCGGCACCGACCCGGCCGCGGCGCTCGCCGAGCTGGCCGGCAGGGACGGCTCGCCGGCGCTGGTGCAGGCCGAGGCGACGCGGCTGCAGAACCCCGGCGTGATCCCGGAAGGCTGGCAGTACCTCTGGTACCTGGGCCCGGCCGAGATCTTCCGCCGCACCGACGCGGCGATGGCCTGCCACACCCACTGCGACGTGGGCATCCTGCAGAAGGACGCGCCCATGCCGCTCACGCCCGACACCCGCGTGCGCTGGTCCTGGCGCGTGCACGAGCTGCCCTCGGAGCTGGCCGAGGACACCCTGCCCACGCACGACTACCTGAGCGTGGCGGTGGAGTTCGACAACGGCCAGGACCTCAGCTACGTCTGGAGCGCAGAGCTGCCGCCGGGGCGTGTCTATCGCTGCCCGCTTCCGACCTGGAAGGACCGGGAGACCCACATGGTGCTGCGCAGCGGCACGCGCGAGCTGGGCCGCTGGCTGGACGAGGACCGCAACGTGTACGAGGACTACCGGCGCGCCGTGGGTGAGCCGCCGGGCGGTATCGTGCGCGTGTGGCTGATCGCCAACAGCATCTTCCAGCGGCGACATGGCCGCTGCGAGTTCCGCGACCTGCGCCTGGCCAACGCCGGCGAGTCGCTGCCGATCATCGAGTGAATCATTCGCCCGACGGCCGCAACAGCCGGTTGAAATCCGGCTGGCCGGTCGCCGCGGTCAGCCCGCCGTCGGCCACCAGGCAGGTGCCCGTGATGTATGCCGCGTCGTCCGAGGCCAGGAAGATGATGGCGCCCGCCATGTCCTCGGGCGTGCCGGCCCGCCCCAGCGGTACCCGGCGCTGGTATTCTTCCCGGGTGGCATCGTGCCCGGTAAGCGGTGCGCTCAGCGGCGTGGCGACCAGGCCCGGGCACAGTGCGTTCACGCGCACGCCGTCCTTGCCGTGGTCCAGCGCCAGCGTGCGGGTCAGGTTGATCACGCCCGCCTTGGCGGCGTTGTACGCGGCGAAGCCGTAGTCCCCGCGGATGCCGGATATCGACGCGGTGTTGACGATGCAGCCGCCCCGCTCGACCAGATACGGCATCGCCGCGCGCGCCGCGTAGAACACCGAGTCCAGATCCACCGCAAGCACCCGGTGCCACTCCTCGGGGGTCAGCTCGGTAACATAGCCAAAAGAGCCCATGCCGGCGTTGCTGACCAGCACGTCGATGCCGCCGAAGCGCTCCACGGCGGCCGCGACCAGCGCCTCGACCGCAGCCGCGTCGGCGACGTCCGCCTCGCGTGTCAGCAGCCGCGCATGGTCGAGCCCGAGCCCGCCCGCGGTGCGCTCGAGCGCGCCGCCGTCGAGATCGGCCAGCGCCAGGCTCGCGCCCTCCGCCGCGAACCGCGCCGCCGTCGCGGCGCCGATGCCCGAAGCCGCACCCGTGATGATGACGACCTTGCCGTCGAATCGGCTCATGTCCCGTCTCCTTCCCGGCGGCCCGGCTCGACCATGACCTTCACCTCCGCCTCCGGGTCGCGCAGCGCCTCGAACGCCGCCGGGGTCCCGTCGAGTCCCACCTGCGAGCTGATCACGCCGGCGGGGTCGATGCGGCCCTCGGCGAGGTCGCGCAGGGTGGCGGCGAACTCCTCCGGCGAATAACCGAACACGAAACGGAAGTCGATCTCCTTGTTGATCGCCAGCGCCGGCTCGATGCGGTCCGGCTCCATGCAGACGCCCGCGACCACCACCCGCGAACCGGGCGGCGCCTGCTCGATCAGGGACTGCAGCAGGCCCGGCACTCCGACGCACTCGAAGATCACCGGCGTGGCGCGCTTCTCGCCCATGGCGGTCGCCATGGCCCGTTCGCCCAGGCTGGTCGCGACCCCCAGCTCCTGCCAGTGCGCGTGCGGCGACGCGGCCGCGGGGTCGACCAGGATATCCGCGCCCAGGTGCTCCGCCACCCGGCGGCGCGCGGGCGAGAAGTCCGCCGCCACCACGGGCCCGAACCCGCGTGCCTTGAGGGCCGCAATCACGGCCAGGCCCACGGGCCCGCAGCCGACCACGAGCGCCGCGCAGTCGGCATCCAGCTCGCCGCGCGCGACCGCGTGCGCGCCCACCGAGAAGGGCTCGGTGAGCGCGGCGTGGTCGGCGGAAAGCCCGTTGGGCACCTCCAGCAACAGGCCCTCGGTCAGCACCATGTACTCGCCGAAGCCGCCGGGAAATCGGTTGGAATACCCCACCAGCTCGACCCCGGTGGCAGCGAGGTTGAACGGCACGGACACCACCCGGGTCCCGGGCGGGAGGCTGCGCGCCGAGCCGGGACCGTGATCCACGATCTCGGCGCAGAACTCGTGTCCGAACACGATGTCCCGGGAGGGGTCCATCACGCTGCCCGCGCCGGCGCGCCGCGCCAGTTCGGCGAGGCGTCCGGCATGCTGCAGGGCGTGAAGATCCGAGCCGCAGATCCCGCAGGAAAGGGTTTTCACCAGGACCTGGCCGCTCTCGGGAACCGGGTCCGCCACCTCGTCGCAGACCAGCTCCGGCCCGCGTCGCACCACTGCTCGCATCGCTCTTCTCCCCGCTCAGCGCTCGTCCGCCGGCGTGTTCTCGTAGTAGGGCATCATCACCTCGCCGCTGTCGGCGGCGGCCTCGCCCAGCATCGCGATGGTGCCGGGATGCACCACGTCGCCGTCCACCATGATCTCGACGCAGGCGGGCCTGCCGGAGTCCAGCGCACGCTGCATCGCCGGCGCGATGTCGGCGTGCCTTTCCACCACCTCGCCGTGGCAGCCGAAGGCGCGCGCGATCTCCGCGTACGGCGTGTCACCGAGGCGCGTAATGACCTCGTAGTCGCTGCCGTACATGATCTGCTGGCCATGGATCGACATGCCCCAGACGCGATTGTTCATCACCACGGCGACGATCGGCAGCTCGTGCCGCACCATGGTGTCGAATTCCTGGATGTGGAAACCCATCGCGCCATCGCCGGTGACGTGCACCACGCGGCGGTCCGGGTGCGCGGTCTGGAGGCCGATGGCGAAGCCGGGACCGACGCCGAGACACCCGAGGTAGCCGTGGCTCGCCACGCGGCCGGGCCCACTCACGCGCACGTGGTGGCTGGTCCAGGACGCCGCCTCGCCGCCGTCGATCGCCCAGGCGGCCTCCGGGCCGACGGCCTCCGCCACCGCCGCGGCCGCGTGGAAGGGATGCACGCCCTTGTCCGTGTCGGTCTCGGGATACATGCCCGCCATCAGCGCCTTGAGCCCGACCGCTTCCTGCGCCCAGGCACTCCAGTCCGGCCACGCCGATTCCGCCGAGGCCGCATCCACGGCCTCCAGCGTCGCCCGCGCGTCGGCCGCGATCGGCAGCTCCACGTCCCGCAGCCGCCCGATCTCGGTCGCGTCGGAGTGTACCTGGATCAGGCGCGCGTCCAGCGGCACGACGTCACCCCGGCGCCCGCCCAGGAACAGCCCCAGGCGCGCGCCGAGCAGCAGCACGGTGTCGGGAACCGGCCGCTCCATCATCCCCAGCGCGGCGAGGTTGTGCGCCTCGTGGCCGTCCAGCGGATGCCCGGAGGGGAGCAGCCCCATGCCGCGGGTATTGCAGAACACCGGGATGCCGCTGCGTTCCGCGAAGCGCTGCAGCGCGGCGCCGCAGCCGGAGAAACGCGCGTCGCCGCCGGCGATGATCACCGGCCGCTCGGCCTGGCGCAGGATTGCCACCGCGCGCTCGGCGTCCTCCGGCGAAGGCGCCGGGCGCGGCGGCGGCGCCAGCCCGGCAGGCAGCGCGACCCGGCTCTCCGGCGCGTCCAGGTGCAGCACGTCAATCGGCAGCTCCAGCAGCACCGCCCCGCGCCGCCCGCGGGTGGCCTTGCGGATTGCCTGCGAGGTGAGATCCGGAATGCGCTCGGTGTTGGTCACCCGGTGCGACCATTGCGTGGCCGGGGAGGCGACGGCCACCTGGTCGAAGCCGCCCTGCAGCGGATTGGTCTCGGCCTCGCGTAGCGGCGGCGCTCCCACGATGAACAGCACCGGGCTGGCATCGAGCTGGGCGTTGATGATCGCCGGCATCACATTCGCGAACCCGGGCCCGGCGGTCACCACGCAGACCCCCAGGTCGCCGGTGGCGCGGGCGTAGGCATCGGCAGCGTTACCTGCCGGCGCCTCGTGCCGGAAGTCCAGCAGGCTGAGCCCGTGCTTCAGGCAGCCGCGGTAAAAGGCCTCCAGGTGTCCGCCGTGCAAAGCGAACACCGTGTCCACCCCCGCCTCGCGCAACGTCCGCGCCAGCAGCTCGCCCCCGTCGGGACGCTCTCCGTTCGTGCTCATCCTGGTCTCCTCCGGCCCCGCCGGCCCCGGGCGATTTCACCCGGCGCGCGGCTCGTGACATCATCCTCCGATGCTGGCAGAAATGCGCGCCCGGCCAAAGCCCGCCGGCGCCCCTGCGTGAGGAGAAACCCGGTGAGCGCAAGTGACTCCCGCGACGGTTCCGACCCCGAGTACGGCTTCAGCGACGACGAGCTGCTCGCGCAGCGCCTGATCTATGCCCCCGACCTGTTCGCCGGGCGCACGGTGCTGGTCTCCGGCAGTGGCGGCGGTCTCGGACAGGCCATCGCGCTGCTGTTCGCGCGGCTGGGCGCCGAAGTCATCCTGTGCGGGCGCAAGCGGTACAAGCTCGAGCATACCGCGGAGCTGATCGGCCGGGTCGGCGGCTCGTGCAGCGCGCACACGGTCAACATCCGCAAGCCCGATTCGGTCACCGAGCTGATGGACCGCGTCACCTCGGATCACGGCGGGCTCGACATCCTGATCAACAACGCCGGCGGCCAGTTCCCGCAGGCGGCCCTGGACTTCTCGGTCAAGGGCTGGAACGCCGTGGTCGACACCAACCTCAACGGCACCTGGTACATGATGCAGGCCGCCGCGCGGCGCTGGGTGGACGCCGGCCGGCCCGGCTGCATCGTCAACATCATCGTGGACTTCTGGCGCGGCATGCCCGGCATCGCCCACACCTGCGCCGCACGCGCCGGAGTCGCCTACCTGTCCAAGAGCGTCGCGGTCGAGTGGGCACCTCACGAGATCCGCGTGAACTGCGTCGCACCGGGCTGCATGGAGACGACCGCCTTCGCGCTCTACCCGCCGGAGGGCGCCGCGACCTTCCCCGAGTCCAACCCCATGCGCCGGGTGGGCGACGCCCAGGACATCGCCGAGGCGGTGTGCTACCTGGCGGCGCCCTCGGGCAAGTTCATCACCGGCGAAGTGCTCACCGTGGACGGCGGCCAGCAGCTCTGGGGCGACCTCTGGCCCACCGGCCGGCCCGACTACTTCCGGATCTGAGTGCGCGTCCCGCCGTCGAGGAGGCCTGGCCATGCGTATCGCGGCGTCCCTGGGGTACTTCCTGCTCGCCGGCCTCGCCGAGATCGGCGGCGGCTACCTGGTCTGGCTCTGGCTGCGCGAGGGCCGCAGCCCCCTGCTCGGCGCGGCCGGGTTCGTCGTGCTGGCCGCCTACGGGGTCATCCCCACGCTGCAGCCGGCCTCTTTCGGCCGCGTATACGCCGCCTACGGCGGCATCTTCATCGTGCTCTCGCTGCTCTGGGGCTGGGGTCTGGGCGGCATCCGCCCGGACCGCTGGGACCTGGTCGGCGCCGCGCTGAGCCTGGCCGGTGCGATGATCATGATGTACGCGCCGCGCTGAGGCGGGCGACAGCGCGCGCACGAGCGCAGATGCCGCAGCCTGATACTCTCGTCGACGAGCCTGTTTCATCAGGCCGCCGCGCTGACAGGGGAGCCGGAGTGGACAAAGGTGCCACCGAATCGGATCCGGAATGGATCGCGGCGCTACGCGCCCGGGACCGGGCGGCATTCACACAGCTGGTGGAACGCTACCACGCCGGCATGATGTCGCTGGCACGCTCGCTCGTGGGCGATGCCGCCGCCGACGTGGTGCAGGACAGCTGGATCAGCGCCTTCCGGGCCTTGCCGGATTTCCGCGGGCACTCGTCGCTCAAGACCTGGCTGCTGCGCATTACCGCCAATCGCGCCATCAGTCACCTGCGCTCCAGGGGGGTGGCGGCCGGCGAGAGCGCCCCGGACGGCGCGCCGCTCGATCAGCGCTTCGACGAGAGCGGTCGCTGGGGGCAGCCGCCGTTCCCCTGGTCCCTCGACACACCGGACGCCCTGCTGGCAAGCGCGGAGCTGCGCGAGACGATTGCCAGGACCGTGGACGCGCTCCCCCCGCTTCAGCGCAGCGTGCTGCGGCTGCGTGAAGCTGAAGGCCTCGACCGCGACGAAATCTGTAAGATACTCGATATCAGCACATCCAATCTTCACGTACTGCTGCACCGCGCCCGTGTGCGGCTGTGGCGCGCGATCGAGGCCTACCAGAGATCCGGCGACGATGCTCAAGTGTAGCGAAGTCTCACGTCATGCCAGCGCCTACCTTGACCGCGACCTGCCGCGGCTGACCCGTTGGCGCATCCGCGTGCATCTGCTGATCTGCGAGCACTGCCGCCGCTTCCTGCATCAGCTGGAGCTCACCCACCTGACCGTACGCGAGCAGCAGCGGCGCCAGGCCGCGGTGAACACCGGCGAGCCCGCGTCCGTGGACGAGATCGTGCGCAAGGCGATGTCCGGCAACCGGCCGGACCGCTGAGCCCCGCCGGCCGACTCGCTCCGTAACCATCTGTAAGAAATCCCGCCTCCCTGCGTCAGTCAGGTGAAGGGCGATCGCGCCGCCGCGCGTGATGCCCGGCCCGCGGAAACGGGACAGGGAGCAAACGACCATGACGCGAACCAGACACGCCTTCCGCCATTTCGCCGGCCTGGCCGCGGGAACACTCCTGCTCAGCGCCCTCGCGTTGCCGCCTGCGCTGGGTGCGACCGGTGCCACCTTCGTGCGTGCGCGCTCCAGCCACGGATTCAGCGGCACGATATCGGCACTGAAGAAGTCCATCTCGGGCCACGGCATGATGGTGATGGGGCACGTCAACCAGGCGAAGGTCCTGAGCATGACCGGCCTCCACCTCAAGGGTGGAGAAAGCTTCCTGGTCGGCAACCCCCGGGTCGGCAAGAAGCTGTTCAGGATGAATCCCGCGGTGGGCGCGGTCCTGCCATTGCGGATGTACGTATGGGAGCACGGCGGCCATACCTGGGTCGGCTACTTCGAGCCATCCGAGCTGCTGGATGGGATCAATCCACGCCTGGCCAAACCGGGCCAGATGATGGACAAGAAGTTCAAGGCAATCCTGACGGACGCGACCAGGTAACGGCAAACCAGGGGCGGGCTCGCGGCAGACACGGTCCGCCCCGCCTCCCCGCCTTCATCCCCGGAGGAAAATCATGACCGACACGCGATTGCGCAACCCGGGCGAGCTGCTGGCCACGCTCGTGGCGCTTGCGGCGGCCTCCGTATCCCCCCTGATCTTCGTGGCTGCTGCCGCGGGTTACTCGTCCATGCACGACCTCGGCATGCATGCCCTGATCCCGGCGCTTGCCGTCTGGTTCGCGATCGCCGTGCTCAGCCGGCCGATGGGCTGGAGCCGGCTCGGGCGCGGCCTGGCAATCGGGTTCCTCGCCGGGATCGCGGCTACTGTAGCGCTGGAAATCGTGCGCATCACGGGATTCCGCGCATTCGATTCCATGCCCGGATCCATGCCCGAGCTGATGGGCGTGCTGCTCACCAACCACTTCATGCTCGGGCCGGACCTGTGGTCGAACGTCGTCGGCTGGGCCGATCATTTCGCCAACGGCGTGGGCTTCGCTACCATCTTCGTACTGGTTTTCGGGCGGCCGCGCGCGTGGACGGCGATTCCCTACACGCTCGCCATCGCGGTAGTGTTCATGTCCAGCCCGGTGGTACGGGTGATGGGCGCGGGATATTTCGGCGCCAACTACGACCCCGGGTTCGTGGTGACGGTGCTGCTGGCGCATATCGCCTTCGCACTGGCCCTCGGAAACGTCGTCGCACGCGGACCGGCGCTACAGGGACCGATCTGGCGGCATTACCTCGTGCCGGCCCGGCAGGCGGGCACGGGGGTGGCATGATGGCCCGCCCGCGCGGCCGGCCCGCAATCGGAGGTATGAATGTCAGCGCGCATCATCGTGTTCGACGTCAACGAGACCCTGCTGGACCTCGCCGCGATGGACGACGCGTTCGAGGAGACCTTCGGCGACCGCCAGGCGCGCGGGCGCTGGTTCGCGCAGCTGCTCAGCCTGGCCATGACCAGCGCCATCGTGGGGCGCTACCGCAACTTTGCGGACCTCGGGCGCGCCGCGCTGCAGATGACCGCCGGCGCCACCGGGGTCAGCCTGACCGCCGAGCAGGAGCGCCGGATCGTGGAAGGCATGGGGCGGCTGCCGGCACACGCGGACGTGGTCCCGGCACTGAAGCGGCTGCGCGCGGCCGGCCTGCAGCTGGTGGCGCTCACCAACTCGGCGCCGTCCGTGGCGCAGGCGCAGATCCGCCACGCGGGGCTCACCGGCTACATCGAGCAGGTCTTCTCGGTGGACGCCGCCGGCCGTTACAAGCCGGCGCCCGAGCCCTACCGGCACGCCGCTCACGCGCTCGGGGTGGACACCGCGGACATGCGCATGGTCGCCGCCCACGTCTGGGACATCGAGGGCGCCATGGCGGCGGGCTGCGCCGGGGCCTACGTGCGCCGGTCCGGGACCCCGTTCAACCCGCTGGCTCCGCAGCCGGACGTCATCGCGCCGGATCTCGAGAGCGCCGCCGAACGGATCGTCGAGATCGAGACCGGCAGGGAGCCGTGACGCGGGGGTCGTCGGTCCGGTTGTGGCATGGCAGTTGGCCGGCGATCGCTTTCATCGGGCGGCTGCCCGGCCTATCGTCAAGGTCGCGCCGTCCCCGACCGCGCGCCTGCCCGGAGTATACCGGCGGAGGACGGGTCAGGTGAGCAGGGAAACGGACGGTCGGGAATCACCGGCCGGGAGTGTCGATCCATGAGTGCAACCGAGCAGTCACTGCCGCGGCTGGATCCGCGGAAATTCCGCGACCCGGCACGCACGGCGGCGGGCGAGCCCCGGGCCCGGGTGGCGCTGCGGTCGCTCGACACGCTCTGGTTCAACACCGGCACCCTGTGCAACCTCGCCTGCCAGGGCTGCTACATCGAGTCGTCTCCGCGCAACGACGCGCTCGTCTATCTCCGCGCCGACGAGGTGGCCGCCTATCTCGACGAGATCGAGCGGGGTAGCCTGCTCACCCGCCTGATCGGCTTCACCGGTGGCGAGCCGTTCATGAACCCGGGGCTGCCGGCGATGCTCGAGGATGCCCTCGCTCGCGGCTTCGAGATCCTGGTTCTGACCAACGCCATGAAGCCCATGGCCAAGTGCCGGGCGGAGCTGGAACGGCTGCGCGGGCGTTACGGTTCGCGCCTGACCCTGCGGGTGTCGGTGGACCACTACACCCGGGCGCTGCACGAGGCGGAGCGGGGCCGGCGCAGCTGGCGGCCCACGATCGACGGCCTGCAGTGGCTCGCCGGGCGGGGCTTCCGGGTCACGGTCGCCGGGCGCCTGTTCTCCGGCGAGGACGAACCGCAGGTGCGCGAGGGTTTTGGCCGCCTGTTCCGGTCCCTGGGGCTGGACCTTGACGCGTCGAGTCCCGAAGACCTCGTGCTGTTCCCGGAGATGGACACGCGCGTGGACGTGCCGGAGATCACCACCGCGTGCTGGAGCCTGCTGGGCAAGTCCCCGGAGCAGGTGATGTGCGCTTCCTCGCGCATGGTGGTCAAGCGCAAGGGGGCCGATCATCCGGTCGTCGTGTCCTGCACCCTGCTGCCCTATGACCGGCAGTTCGAGCTGGGACGCACGCTGGCCGAGGCCGCCGGCGAGGTACCGCTCAACCACCCGCACTGCGCGAAGTTCTGCGTGCTGGGCGGCGCGAGCTGCAGCAGCTGATGGACGCGAAGCGACCTGCCCGTGGCTAGCCGCGATCCGACCCAGATCGGGCGCGCGCTGGACGGCCTCGGCTGGCGCCCCGTGCATACCCGGCTCACGCTCGCGCTCGGCATCGGCTGGATGCTGGACGCCTTCGAGGTGAACATCATCGGCAACGTGCTGGGGCTGCTCAAGCATCTCTGGCACATCACTTCGGGACAGGCATCACTGCTGGTGTCGGTGTGGCTCATCGGGATCATGCTCGGGGCCGTGCTGTTCGGCTACTTCGCGGACCGCTACGGCCGCCGGCGCCTGTTCGTCGCCACCCTGCTGCTGTACTCGGCCTTCACGGTGATCTCCGCACTCTCCCCGGGCTATTACTGGTTCCTCGCCTTCCGCTTCCTCACTGCCATCGGCGTCGGCGCCGAGTATTCGGCGGTCAACGCGGCCATCGGCGAGTTGATCCCGGCCCGCTTCCGGGGCCGCGCCAACGCCCTGGTGATGGCCTTCTGGCCGCTCGGCGCGATCGGCGCGGGCTTGGTCGCGTTGTATTTCATCCATCTGCTGCCGGCCTCGATCGGCTGGCGTTGTGCGTTCGCCCTGGGCGCGGTAATGGCTCTGTTCACCCTCTGGGCACGCCGGGTTCTCCCCGAGTCGCCGCGCTGGCTGGCACGGCGCGGACGCCACGCCGAAGCGCACGCGATTTCGCGCCGGATCGCCGGGGACGTACGGCACTTCGCGGCAGCGACCTCGGCCGGCGATCCGGGAGCCGGTTTCCTGCCCCGGTTCGGCGCCCTCGTTCGCCGGCATCCGGGCAGGCTGGCACTGGGCTGCGCGCTCGACTTCTCCGAGGCTTCCGGCTACTACGGCCTGTTCGCGCTGCTGCCGCTGGTGGTGCTGCCCCGGCTGCACATTCCGGACGCCGAGACGCCCTGGTTCTTCGTCGTCGGCAACCTGGGCGCGCTGGCCGGCGGCGCCGTGGCGGCCTTTGCCCTCGACCGCATCGGCCGCAAGCGCACGGTTACGGCGTTCTACACTCTCGCCGCGCTGTCGATGCTGTACATGGGCGCGGCCACGGTGGCCGGGCGCCCTGCGGGCGTGCTGGGCGCCTTCGTCCTGGCGAACCTGTGCGCCAGCGGCAGCTGGATCGCCGCCTATCCCACCTTTGCCGAGATCTTCCCCACCGACCTGCGGGCCACGGGCATCGGTGCCTCGGTCGCGTTCGGCCGCATCGGCGCGGCGATCGCCCCGCCGGCGCTGGTGGCGCTATCGTCCAGCCTCTCGGTGCGGGCCGCCTTCGGCGTGCTGGCCGCGTTCTGGATGCTGGGCGTCCTGGCGATGCTGCCCTGGTCACTGCGTGGTCCGGAAGGGCGCGGCCGCAGCCTCGAGTCGCTGGCGACGGACGGCTGAGGCGCCGGGGCGAGGCCTAAAAAGCAGTTATATAAAAATAAGAACTTATTCTTTTTAAGCCTGTATCGGGAGCGCTACGCTGCCTGTCGGTCAAACCTCCCGACGCCGTTGGACCGGACGCAGCGTGAGCCCATGAACCCGACACCCCTGACCGACCAGGCGAGCCCCCTGGACCGCCAGCAGGCGGAGCGGCTGAGCCGCCTCGTCGAAGCCCTGTCTCCCGGGCAGGCAAGCTGGGTCAGCGGCTACCTCGCGGGGCTGGCCGCCGCCGGGCAACCGGCCGCGCCGGCTGCCGCCGGCCCGGACGCCGGCGCGCGGATCACCATCCTGTACGGCTCCGAGACCGGCAACGCCGAGGCCATCGCCGAGCGGGCGCGGGTGCGCGCCGTCGAGCGCGGACTGCAGGCACGCGCGGTCGACATGGCGGACTACAAGCCGCGCGAGCTCCGGCAGGAGCGGCTGGTGATGATCGTCACCGCTACCCACGGCGAGGGCGAGCCACCCGATCCGGCCGAGGGCTTCCACGAGTTCGTCCACGGCCGCAAGGCGCCGAAGCTCGAAGGCACCCGCTTCGCGGTGCTGGCGCTGGGGGATTCCAGCTACGAGCACTTCTGCCGGACCGGCCGCGAGTTCGACCAGCGGCTGGCCGCCCTGGGCGCCGAGCGCATCCACGAGCGCGTCGACTGTGACGTGGACTTCGAGGAGGGGGCGGAGCGGTGGATCGAGCGGGCCCTGGACGCCTTCGCCCGCCACGCCGAACCCGCGCCCAGCAACGTGGTGGCCTTCACCGGAAGCGGTGAACGCCAGGGGACGGTCCACGACCGCAAGAACCCCTTCCACGCGGAAGTGCTCGAGAACCTGGTGCTCAATGGCCGGGGCTCGGACAAGGAGACCCGCCACATCGAGCTCTCCCTGGAAGGCTCGGGGCTCACGTTCGAGCCGGGCGACGTGCTCTGCATGGTCGCGCAGAACCGCCCGGAGACGGTCGCGGAGCTGATCGGGACGCTGGGGCTTTCCGGGGAGGAGACCGTCGCCGGACCACGCGGCGAGGTCACGCTGGCCGAGGCGCTGACCCACGATTACGAGATCACCACCCTGACACCGCCCTTCCTCGAGGCCTGGGCGCAGGCTTCCGGGGCGGAGGCGCTGCAGGCGCTGACCGGCGAAGGCAGGCGTCGCGAGATGCTCGAGTTCGCGCACGGACGTCACGTCGTCGACGTCGTCGGCCAGTTCCCCGTCACGGGCCTGACCGCACAGCAGTTCGTGGACATGCTGCGGCGACTGCAGCCGCGCGAGTACTCGATCGCCTCCAGCCACAACGCCAATCCCGACGAGGTGCACCTGACCGTGGCCGCGGTGCGCTACCACAGCCACGGCCGCGACCGCCACGGGGTGGCGTCCACCTGGCTGGCGGACAGCGTCTCCGAGGGCGACACCGTCCCGGTCTACGTGCAGCGCAACAAGCATTTCCGGCTCCCGTCCGACCCCTCCACGCCGGTGATCATGATCGGTCCCGGCACCGGCGTGGCGCCGTTCCGGGCCTTCGTCGAGGAGCGCGAATGCCGGGGCGCCGGCGGGCGCAACTGGCTGTTCTTCGGGGACCGCCGCTTCCGCACCGACTTCCTGTACCAGACGGAGTGGCAGAGGTGGCTCCGCGACGGGGTGCTCGACCGCCTGGACGTGGCGTTCTCCCGCGACGGCCGCGACAAGGTCTACGTGCAGGACCGCATGCGCGAGAATGCCGCGGAGCTCTATGCCTGGCTGCAGGACGGGGCGCACGTCTACGTCTGCGGCGATGCCGAGCGCATGGCGCCGGACGTGCACCGGGCGCTGATCGAGATCGTCGCCGGTGAGGGCGGGCTGGGCGAGGAGCAGGCGACCGACTACGTCAAGGGCCTGCAGCGCGACAGGCGCTACCAGCGCGACGTGTACTGACAGCGCGAGAGGTTTCCATCGATGGCATCGGAGGACGACCGCAGCCGGGCCCTCGGCCGGCCGCTGGACGAGCTGCATCCCAACGAGCGCATCAAGGCCGGCAGCGACTACCTGCGCGGCACCATCGCCGAGGGGCTGGCAGACCGGATCTCCGGCTCGATCAGCGAGTCCGACAACCAGCTCACCAAGTTCCACGGCATCTACCAGCAGGACGACCGCGAGCTGCGCAGCGAGCGCCGGCGGCAGAAGCTGGAGCCGGCCTACCAGTTCATGGTCCGGGTGCGCCTGCCGGGGGGCGTGTGCACGCCGGAGCAGTGGCTCACGCTGGACGAGCTGGCCCGAACCCGCGCCAACGGCTCGCTGCGCCTGACCACGCGCCAGACGTTCCAGTTCCACGGCGTGCTCAAGCACGACCTGAAGGGCACGATCCGGGGCCTGCACGAGGCGCTGCTGGACACGCTCGCCGCCTGCGGCGACGACAACCGCGGCGTGATGTGCTCGGTCAACCCGCACCTGTCGTCGCTGCACGCCGCGGTGCACCCGCTGGCGAAGCGGGTCAGCGATCACCTGCTGCCGCGGACCGGCGCCTACCACGAGATCTGGCTGGACCGCGAGCGCGCAATCGACACCCGCGAAGAGGAGGAGCCCCTGTACGGGCGCACCTACCTGCCGCGCAAGTTCAAGATCGGCTTCGCCCTGCCCCCGGCCAACGACATCGACGTCTACAGCCAGGACCTGGGCTTCATCGGCATCGAGGAGCACGGCGCGCTGGCCGGCTTCGACGTCTGCGTCGGCGGCGGCATGGGGCGCACCGACAACGAGCCGGCCACCTATCCGCGCCTCGCCGACGTGATCGGCTTCTGCCGTCCCGACCGGGTAGTGCAGCTCGCCGAGACCGTGGTCACCATCCAGCGCGACTACGGCGACCGCGTCGACCGCAAGCGCGCGCGCATGAAGTACACCATCGACGACCGCGGTCTGGACTGGTTCCGGGCCGAGCTGGAGCGGCGCCTGGGCTGGTCCCTGGAGCCCGCGCGCGACTATGCCTTCGAGCACAACGGCGACCGCTATGGCTGGGTGGAAGGCGAGGACGGCCGCTGGCACTGCACGCTGTTCATCGAGAACGGCCGCGTGCGTGATCGCGAGGACTGCCAACTGATGACCGGCCTGCGCGAGATCGCGCGCGTGCACGAGGGCGAATTCCGGGTCACCGGCAACCAGAACCTGATCATCGCCGGGGTGAAGAGGGGCCAGCGCAGGCGCATCGAGAAGCTGATGGCCGGGTACGGCCTGGAGGACCCGGCCCACCACAGCGCGGTGCGGCGCAGCGCCATGGCCTGCGTGGCGCTGCCCACCTGCGGCCTGGCCATGGCCGAGAGCGAGCGCTACCTGCCGGACCTGCTGACGCGCATCGAGGGCATCATGGAACAAGCCGGCATCCCGGAGCAGCCCATCGTGATCCGCATGACCGGCTGCCCCAACGGCTGCGCCCGTCCCTACCTGGCCGAGATCGGCTTCTCCGGGCGCGCCCCGGGCAAGTACAACATGTACCTGGGCGGCGGTTTCCACGGCCAGCGTCTGAACAGGCCCTACCTGGACAACGTCGGCGAGGAGACGATCCTCGAGACACTCGGGCCGATGATCCACCGCTACGCCCGCGAGCGCCGCGAGGGCGAGCCCTTCGGCGATTTCGTGATCCGCGCCGGCTACGTGGCGGAGGTGAAGGCGGGGCGGGAGTTCAATGATCCGGCCTGATCAGGCTTCGCGGACGAATGACTCCAGGTAGCCGGTGCTGGCCCGGTAGGCCTGCTCGCGGTAGAAGTCGGAGATGCAGCCCTCCTCGAACACCCCGATCGAGAACACCGAGGTGTTGAGCACCACTGCGACCTGCAGCGGATCGTGGCCCGCGATCGGGGACACGCGCCACTTCTCGCCCAGGATCTCGCGGGCGGCCTCGGCGAAGCGCCGGTCGTAGTCCTTGTCGATCACCCGCAGCTCCTGCGCGCTGCCGCTGCCCAGCAGCAGCGCTCGCGCCACCGGGCGGTCGTTGTAGAACTCCACGGCACGCCGGATCAGGCACGCGTTGACCTCCCGCCAGGTGGGCGCCTCGCGCGCACCGCGATCCTCGCGCAACGCCTGCAGCAGCTCGTCCAGGAAGCGCCGCCCCAGGTCGTTGTAGATGGCGAATACCGACGGGAAGAACTGGTAGATCGACGAGCGGCTCACCCCGGCGCGCGCGGCGATCCGCGCCATGGTGATCTGCTCGATGGGCATCCGCTCCACCAGGGCGGCGGCCGCGTCCAGGATCAGCTCCACGCGCTCGCGGCTGCGCGCCTGGGCAGGTGTGCGTGCCCTGGAGAGATGCTGGCTGTCCGTGCTCCGTTCCCGGCCGCGACGCGGCAGACGCGTGACGCTCATCGAACGATCGCTCCCTTGTCCATGACTGGCAAAATCACCCCTTGCCCGTGAATATGACACGTGTCATATTTCGGCACAACGAGGTTTCGAACATAAGCCGGCGCCCGTGACCGCCGGCAGGCATTGCTGGAGGAGACCATCATGGCAGCTTTGACGAGCGGCTTGAAGCGGCTGGACGAGAGCGACGACCGCATGATCGGGGAAGCCGTCGCCTGCGCCCACATCCCGTCCCTGCTGGCGGCGATCGTGCAGCTCACCGGCGATGACGGCCTGCTGGACGAGGTGCCGACGCCCGTCTACGACTTCTTCGGCGGTGACGGCCAGGGCAACATCCCGGCCGAGGCACAGGACAAGGTGCGCGCCCGGGCGGTGGAAGTTCTCAAGGACTGGCGCGACGGCAAACGGGAGCCGCAGGAGGTGCCCGAGGAGACGGTGCGCAAGCTGATGCACTTCGTCGCCGGCGCCGAGATTCCCGAGCGCTACATTCCGTTCCTGCTGCAGGAGCTCGGCATCGACGGACGCCCGCCGCGCGCAAGCGCCCCGACCATCGAGGTCCCGGAGGACCGCAAGCAGGCCTTCCGGGTGTTGATCATCGGCGCCGGCATGTCGGGCATCCTGGCCGCGATCGAGCTTCAGCAGGCCGGCATCCCCTACGTCATCGTCGACAAGAACTCCGACTTCGGCGGCACCTGGCTGGAGAACTCCTACCCCGGCTGCCGGGTGGACGTGCAGAACCACCTGTACTGCTACTCGATCGAAGGCAAGCAGTCCTGGGAGCAGTACTTCTCCGACCGTGACGTGCTCTACAACTACTTCCGGGACGTCGCCGAGAAGTACGGCCTGCGCAAGGACACCCGCTTCGGCACCGCGGTCGAGGAGGCGAACTGGGACGAGGACTCCGACACCTGGTCGGTGCGCGTGCGCGCGCCGGACGGCAAGACGGAGACGATCACCGCCAATGCCGTGATCAGCGCCGTGGGCCAGCTCAACACCCCCCGCTACCCGGACATCGAGGGCGTGGGCAGCTTTGGGGGGCCGGCCTTCCACTCGGCGCGCTGGGACCACGACGTGGACCTGGCCGGCAAGCGCGTGGCGGTAATCGGCACCGGCGCCAGCGCCTTCCAGTTCGTGCCGGAGATCGCGCCGCAGACCGCCGAGACCTTCGTCTTCCAGCGCACGCCGCCGTGGCTCGGCCCCACGCCCGAGTACCACGACAAGGTGCCTGAGGGTAAGAAGTGGCTGCTCGAGCACATGCCGGCCTACGAGACCTGGTACCGCTTCTACCTGTTCTGGCTGATGACCGACGGCATCCTCGACGCGGTCGAGCGCGACCCGGACTGGGATGGCGACGGCCGCTCCGTGAGCGAGCTCAACGAGGAGCTGCGGGCCGCGCTGGCCGAGTACATGGCGGCCCAGGCGGGCGACGACCAGGAGCTGGCGGACAAGATCATTCCCCGCTACCCGCCCGGCGGCAAGCGCATGCTGCGCGACAACGGCGTGTGGATCGCCGCACTCAAGCGCGACAACGTGCACCTGACCGACACGCCCATCCGCTGCATCACTCCGACCGGGGTCGAGCTCGAGGACGGCACCCGGATCGACGTCGACGTGCTGATCTACGGCACCGGCTTCCAGGCCAGCAACTTCCTGTCCAGCTTCAGGGTGCGCGGACGGGACGGCGTGGAGCTGCACGAGAAGTGGCAGGGCGACCCGCGCGCCTACCTGGGCATGACCGTCCCGGGCTTCCCCAACCTGTTCTGCCTGTACGGGCCGAACACCAACATCGTGGTCAACGGCAGCATCATCTTCTTCACCGAATGCAGCATGCACTACGTCATGGGCTGCCTGAAGCTGCTGCTGGAGAACGGCTACGCTGACCTGGAGTGCCGCCAGGACGTGCACGACCAGTACAACCGCAAGGTGGACGAGGCCAACGCGAAGATGGCCTGGGGCGCACCGCAGGTCTCGAGCTGGTACAAGAACGCCAGGGGCCGTGTCACCCAGAACTGGCCGTACCGCCTGGTCGACTACTGGAACGCCACCCGCGAGCCCGACCCCGACGACTTCGTACTCGAATGACCACCAGCGGGCCGGGACGCCGGTCCCGGCCCGGCCTTGGCCCGCCACGCCGGGACGCAGCGAAGCGGACCCCGGCAACGCCGGATACTTGCCCCGAACGCTCCGCCGTCCTGCCCGCTTCCGCCGAAGCCGCCCCTGACAGGCCTCCACGCCGTCGTGAAAGCGTGGTCAGTTCTCACATCGCAACACCCAATGCCGTTTTCTGTTCGACGCTGCTCAGCTTCATGCAACGCTCACCAAAGTGCCCAGCGATCAAGTTTCATCATGCAAGCGCCGGTTCGACAGACACGGACAATGTTGGAATGTGAGAACTGACCCCTCGCCTTCTCGCCTTTGATTCCAACCCCGAAAGTCACGCTCTAAGGACGGAGCCACGCCACGCGCCGACCGCCACGCCCTGCCCGGCCATCTCTGGCACATCACCCACCGCTGCCATCGGCGCCAGTTCCTGCTCCGCTTCGCCGGGGACCGGCACCGCGCGATCAGGCGGTCGCGCAGCCGCAACCGGCCCCCGAGGCGATGGCGGCATGGAGTCGCCGGAACTCGTCCGCGATGGCGCGGCCGAACAGCGGGTCGTCTGGCCGGTGCCGGCGCAGGCTTCGCCAGGCGGTGGCCGGGATCTCCTGCAACGCGGCCGGGAGGAGCAGCCCCTCCTCGAGGTGCATGTGCCGGCGGTAGCGGGTCACGTACGCCCAGGCACGCCTGGCCAGCAGGCGGCGCGGCACGATCATGCCACAGGAAACCCCCTGTACCAGTTCCAGCAGCCCGCGCCCGTCCGTGGCAATCCGGCGATGCATGCAGTGCAGCCGGTCGACCGTCGGCCCGAGATCGGGGCGACGGTCACGCAGCAGCGCGTAGAGCTCGTCCTCGACGGGGTGATGGAAACGGTCGGGGTAGTTGGTCAGGTAGTGCAGCACGTCGAGCACGAGAGCGTACTCGGGCGCGGCGTCTTCCGCCGGCGTCACCAGCGTGCCTTGCAGCAGCTCGAGCAGCCTGGCGAAGTTCCCGTGCTCGGTCTTCCAGAGCGGGATGGGGTTTGTCATGGTGGCCTCCCGTCAGCCGTGGGCGTTTCGCACGTTGCCATGCATGCAGCAATAAGCTGTATTTTACATACTAGTTTATGATCACCACGCAGGCAAGCGATGGGATCGGTCGCGAACCAGGGGTTGCCCGGGAGACCGTCGCACTTCCCTTCCCTGACGGGACGGCTCCGGCGGCCGGCGTCAGCCGCCGGCGGCCGCCGTTTCGGCGCTCTGGAAACCGGCCACGAGCTTGTCGAAGAGGAGGCCGTAGGCAAGCATCAGCGGGATCGAAACGACGGCATCCGCGGCCATCAGGCCCTGCCAGAAGAACACGTCCCCGCGGATCAGCTCCGTCGGCACCCCGAAGCTGATCGTCATCGCGGACGAGGACGTGACGAAGGTGGCCGCGTAGATGTAGTCGCTGAGCTGCAGGGAGAACGCGAACACCACGCAGGCGGCGATTCCCGGGAGCGTCAGCGGCAGCACGATCCGCAGGAAGGCCCCGAACCGGCTGCGCCCGTCGATCATCGCCGCCTCGTCCAGCTCCCGCGGGACCGACCGGAAGAAACCGAGCAGCAGCCAGGTGCAGAACGGCACGGTGATGGTCGGGTACACGATCGCCAGTCCCCAGATGGTGTTGGCCAGTCCCAGGAAGGTCACCAGCTGGTACATGGGCAGGAACAGCAGGCTGGGCGGGATCAGGTACACCAGGAACAGCACCATCCCGGAACGCTCCCCCCAGCGCCCGGTGAGGCGCGCGAGCGCGTAGGCCGCGGGCACCGCCAGCAGGACCGTGATTCCGACCACGCAGCCTCCGATGATCGCGGAGTTCACCACGAAGGTCGGGAAATGCGTCTGGGTGAACAGGTAGATCGCGTGCGAGAGCGTCGGCCCCGGATGATACAGGAACGGGTTGTGGCCGGTGCTGTACAGGTCCGAGCTCTTCTTGAAGATGCTGATCACCATCCAGATGCCCGGGAAGATGGCGAACAGCGAGCACAGCAACAGCCCGAGGTAGAAGCTGCCTGTGCGGAGGATGCGTGCCATCGCGCGTCAGTCCTCCCGCGACCGATAGGCGAAGTGCAGGGCGAAGATCGCGACCGCCAGCAGCACCGGCAACAGGAACAGGGCGACCGCGGCGCCCGCCCCGAGATCGCCGCCGTTGATGCCCTGGAGGAACGCCCAGTACGGGAGCACCTGGGTGGAGTTGCCCGGCCCGCCGGAGGTGAGCAGGTTCACGATGGCCATGTCACCGAACACCAGCAGGCCGGTGAACAGCACGGCCACGATCAGCACCGGCGTCAGGGCCGGGATGGTGATCCGGAACAGCGTCCGGAACACCCCCGCGCCGTCGATCTCGGCCTGGTCGAAAAGCTCCTGCGGAATCGACAGGCGACCGGCGAGCACGATAATGACCGCCAGCGGCAGCATCCGCCACACGTTCAGGGCGATGATGGAGGCCAGCGCGAGCCCCGTCCGGCCCAGGTAGTAGAAATGCATCGCCGGCCCGAAGATTCCGCCGGGGCCCAGGACGTGGATCTGGCGAAATATCCAGTCCAGCGGACTGAACTGCGAGTCGAGCAGCCACAGCCAGGCGATCGCGGCCAGCGCGACAGGCATCGCCCAGGGCAGGATCAGCAGCGTCTGGACGAGGCGCTTGAAGCGGAACGGACGCGCCAGCAGCTCGACCTCGATGGTCGCGAGCACCAGCAGCAGCGCGAGCGTGACGAAGGTCACCAGCAGGCTGTTCTCCAGGCCGGTGACGAACTGTCGCTGGTGGATGACCTGGATGAAGTTCTGCAGCCCGACGAAGTGATGGATCGTGGGATTGCCGACCGTCGCGTTGCTGAAGCTGAGCAGCACCGCGAGGACGAAGGGGACGCCGATGAACGCCACGATGTAGACCACCGCCGGCCCCAGCATGACCCAGCCGAGGCGCCGGTCATGGTCGGCGACGGCCTCCCACAGGTGACGCGGGCCGCCCTTCATTGCCGTGCTCCCTGCCGGGTCCGGAACGTCATTCGACCAGGCGCTCGCTCTGCTTGTCGAAGTGCTTCACGTGCCGTCGCTCCGCGACGAACTCGTACCGCTCCCCGAGCGTCACGTTGTCTCCCAGATCCGGCGGGAGTCTCACCACCACGCGCCCGCCGTCCCCGTCCTCCTCGACGCCGTATGCCAGCCACTCCGAGCCCAGGAACTCCAGCTGTCCGACACGCAGTGCCAGGTCGATGCCGGCGTCGGTGAAATCTGCGCGATCCTTGAGCACGAGGTGCTCGGCGCGCACGCCCACGATCGTCTCGCCCCGCTCGATCAGGTTCATCGGCGGATTGCCGATGAAGCTCGCCACGAACAGGTCCGCCGGCCTGGCGTACAGCTCCTCCGGCGTGCCGACCTGGCGGATGCGGCCATCCTTCATCACGACGACCCGATCGCCGAGCCCGAGTGCTTCGAGCTGATCGTGCGTTACGTAGAGCGTGGTGATGCCGGTGCGCCGCTGGAGATCCCGCAGCTCCGCACGCGCCACGTTGCGGACCTGCGCATCGAGCGCGCTCAGGGGCTCGTCGAAGAGGAACAGCTCCGGATCGCGCACCAGCGCGCGGGCAAGGGCCACACGCTGGCTCTCCCCGCCGGAGAGCCGGGTGGTCCTGCGGTCCAGGAGATGATCGATGCGCAGCATCGACACCGCCCAGTCGATCCGCTCCTGCCACGTTTCCTTCGGAACCTTGCGGGACTTGAGCGGAAAGAGAATGTTCTCCCGCACCGTCATCTGCGGATAGAGCGCATGGCTCTGGAAGACCATCGCCACGTTGCGGTGTCTCGGCGGGATCCCGACCACGGACTCGCCATCGATGAGGATGTCCCCCGAGCTCGGCTGCTCGAGCCCGGCGACCATCCGCATGAGCGTGGTCTTCCCCGACCCGGAAGCACCGAGGAGGGCGAGAAGCTCGCCCTCCTCGAGTTCCAGGTCTATGCCGTCAACCGCATGAATCTTTCCATAGTGCTTGGTGACATTCCGTATTTCCAGGACGGCCATCTATCGCTCAGCCTTGTCAGCCTTGTTTGATCTTCGGGTAAGTCTAGCTTACTGGCCACCGAGCACATAGCCCCGCTTCCGCCATTTCGCGAAGATCTTCTTGATCTGCTCCGTGGTCTCCTTCACGGCCGCCTCCGGGGACTTCTTGCCCTGGGCCACCTCGGCCATCATGGCCGACAGCAGATGCTCGTGATACACCTCGCTGATGGCGGGATTGGCATAGCCGGGATAGCCGAGCCAGGCAGTCCACTTCGGCGCGGTGCTCAGCACCTTGAGCTTGTTCGGGGGCTGGGAGCCGAATGGATCGTGGTCCAGCCAGCCGCCCTTCTCCGTCAACTGCGGCACCTGGCTCGGGAACGCCGGGAAGTTGTACAGCTTGCTGTTGTAGGTGGCGTTGCTGTAGTTCGCCTCCAGGTCCAGCATGAACTTCTCGGCCGCCTTCTTGGTTTCCTTGTTGGTCACGTACTTCGGCATCACGTAGATGAAGTACACGTGGGCGGTCTGGTGGACCTGGCCGCCAGGCCCCTTGAGCCCCGGGCGGAAGCCCGTATCGTTGGCGACGTCCGGATGCACGTCCTGCGCGCTGCGGAAGAACGAGATCGAGTTCTGGATGTACGACGCCTGGCCGGCGATGTACACCTGGTTGTTGGAAGCGGCGTTCCAGGTGAACACCTCGGGCGTCTGCGCGTTCTTGTGCAGCTCCTTGACGAACTTCACCGCCTTGAGCACCTGCGGCGAGTCGAACACGACCTGGCCCTTTTTGTTCTGGATCGAGCCGCCGAACGACCAGATCACGCTGCGGGCGAAGTATTCCGCGTCGATCTCCGGCGCCATGCCGCCGCCGGACGGGATGCCGTGCTTCTTGTAGATCGCGGTGGCGCCCTTGAGCAGGTCGTCATAGGTGACGGGACCGTTCGGATAGCCGGCATCCTTCCACAGCGAGACCCGGTAGTCGCCGGGGTCGGGCACCCAGCCGTGGCAGAAGCCGTACCACTCCTTCTTGATCGGCAGGTAGCTCGAGTGCTTGCACACCGAAGTGCGCTTCCCGAACGCCTTCGCGGCAGCCCTGTTCACCTTGTTCAGGGGCTGCAGCCCCTCGATGAATGCCGAGGGCGGCGCGAGCATCTCGAACAGCGTGGAGCCCTTCTTCGCGGCAATAGCGGACGAGAGCGAGGACGCGAGGTCGGCCAGGTTGATGTGGTTGACCGTCACGTCGACGTTGTTCGCCTTGCCCCATTCCTGCGCGTACTTGTCGAACCACTTGTCGTACATCGGCACGAAGTGGCTCCACTGGGTGATCTCCAGCTTCGTTCCGTCCGGGAATTTCTTGGGGAACGTCATCGAGCCGAATTTGGCCGGATAAGTGATCGACGAAGGCTGGGGTCCCTCCTGCGCCGCCGGCGCCGGTCCCGCCATCACCAGCAGGACCGCGGCGACCGCCGCCGCGGCGAGCCCCCCCGTACGAGTTGCGAAACGCGTGTTCATGATCGTCTCCGATGCCAGTCTATTTATCCTGCGGGCCCGGGCGGGCCCGCGCTGTTATCAGGGTCGACCGCGCCGGCGGCGGTCACGCGGTCAGCGCGCTCCCGCCGCCGGCCCGGTGCCGGCCCGGTCAGAAGTGGTAGATCCCGCCGACCGAGACCTGGTTGCCCACGTTGGTCTGGCGACCGGTTGGGCTGGTCGCTTCCCTCAGGACCCCGTGCATCCACTCGACGCCGAAGCCGATCGGGCCGTCCGTGTAGACCAGGTCGACGGCCCCCTGCTGGCCCTTGACTCTTCCAGTGCCCAGCTGGCTTACGACGTCACTCGTGTTCGGCTTGTCGATGGCGTAGCTGGCGTACACGCCCCAGTGCGGCATGAAGCTGTAGCCGCCCTGGACGTAGCCGCCGTTGTCCTTGATGTCGCCGAACTGGGTCATGCTGCCGAAGAGCTGGCCGATGGCCTTGCCCGAGTAGACGGCGCCGACCAGCGACCAGGGGCCGGGGTGCCAGGCCGTGCCAAGCTCCGCCGCCCAGGACGTGATCGTGTTCGAGGGCCCGCTCCCGGTGACCCCCTGCAGGTTCTCGCTGCTGTAGTGACCCACCGCGTAGGCGTCCCAGCTTCCCTGGGCGACGTTGACACGGGCCTCGACCTGCGGGCGGAAGCCGACGTTCCCGGGGGTATTGAAGTCGTTACTCGAGCCCGGACCGGTCCAGTTTCCGCTGAACACCCCCACGTCCAGGCCCACCCTGGGCCCGGTCGACATGGACCGGCTCAGCGCCTGGTGCCAGACGACACCCGGATAGCGCCAGCCGATCATGCCTACGCCGAAGCCGAGCGGGAACGCGATGTGGGTCATCGACTTGGGCACGCTCTTGATCGGGAAGATCAGGTCCCACTGCTGGCCGATCGTCACCGACGTGCGCCCGTCGGGGCTGGTCAGCTCGAAATACGCCTGGCGCAGCCGCGGCGTCTCCTGCGTCGAGCTGAACGCGCTGTCGCCATTGAACCCTCCGAAGAAGTCCGCCTCGAGGCGGCCGCTGGTGCTCCAGCCGTTGCTCAGGGCGGGACCCTCGATGGTCCACCACAGGCGCGTGTTGCGTGCGTCGACGCCGCTAAGGTTATGGCTGCTCCCGGTCGGGAGCTCGGCGTTCGCCCCGTTTCCGAAGTAGCCGAACTGCGAGTCCTGCCCGAACCAGGCGGCACTGATGAACCCGTGCATGTTTATGGTAACCGGGTCCTTCTTCGCCATCGCGTTGCCGCCGGCCGCCAGCGCGGCAGGTCCCCACAGAACCAGAGCGCTGGCGAGCACCAGACCAAACTTGAGCTTGTTCGTGTGCATGGTCATACCCCCTGCGTTGTTGGACACGAGCCGGCATTGCCGGCCCGGTCAACGGGCGGCACCCTGAACCGCCCGGGCTTTCCCGGAATCCCCTTTCTCCGTTCCGGCTAAGGGAAGTTTCCGTTCACCAGATCGCCCCGGTTGCCGAAGCTTCCGGCAGCGCTGGCTTCGCTCGGCATCAGTTACTGGTAGCGTCATCTCATCGACATCCCCTCCAGACGGCCTTCTTGCTGTTGTCCTCGACCACGTGTCGCGAAGCCTTCCCTGCGAGTCGGAGCGGGCGCTGCCTCGGTTTTCCATTGCCCGGGACATCACGCTCCCGATCCGCCCGGCGGCGCACGCGGGCCCCGGCGCGGATTTCCCGCGCCGGGGCCCCTGTGCTACCTGCCGAGCAGATCCCGGATCTTCTCCACCACGTCCGGGTCGGCCAGGGTCGAGACGTCGCCCGGGTCCTCCTTCTTGGAGATCGCGGCCAGCACCCGCCGCATGATCTTCCCGGAACGCGTCTTGGGCATGTCGGGCACCACGTGCACCGCCCGGGGCCGGGCGATGGGCCCGATCTCGGAGATGATGGCCTGCACCACCTTCTCGCCGATCTCCGGCGCCTCACCGACCTCCGGCCGCAGCGATACGTAGACCTCCGGCAGCATGCCCTTGACCGAGTCCGGCACCGCCACCGCCGCGGCCTCGGCGACCTCGTCGACGGTCAGCACCGCCGATTCGATCTCCTTGGTCCCCAGCCGGTGACCGGCGACGTTGATGACGTCGTCGATGCGACCCAGGATGCGGTAGTAGCCGTCCTTCGCCAGCATCGCGCCGTCGCCGGCGAAGTACGGCCAGTCACGCCAGTCCTTGCTGTTCTTGTCCTTGCAGAACCGCTCGTAGTAGGTCTGGACGAAACGGTCCGGATCGCCCCAGATGGTCTGCATGATCCCGGGCCAGGGGTTGCGGATGCAGATGTAGCCCGCTCCCTGGCCGGCACCGAGCTCGTTGCCGTCGTCGTCGTAGATGACGGGGTGGATCCCCGGCAGGGCGGGGCCGGCGCTGCCCGGCTTCATGTCGTGGAGGCCCGGCACGGTGCTGCACAGGAAGCCCCCGGTCTCCGTCTGCCACCAGGTGTCGACGATCACGGCCTCGCCCTTGCCCACGACCCGGTGATACCACCGCCAGACCTCCGGCTCGATGGGCTCGCCCACCGTGGTCATGTGCTTGAAGTGGAAGTCGTACTTGCCGGGTTCGTCGGGACCGACCTTGCGCAGTGCCCGGACCGCCGTCGGCGAGGTGTGAAAGATGTTCACGCCCAGCTTTTCGGCGATCCGCCACGGCCGTCCCGCGTCCGGCACCGTCGGTGCGCCCTCGTAGAGCACCGAGGTGGCGGCCAGGGCGAGCGGCCCGTACACGATGTACGAGTGCCCGGTGATCCAGCCGATATCCGCCATGCACCAGTAGACGTCGTCCAGCTGGATGTCCTGGATGTATTTCGACGTCGCCGTGACGTAGGACAGGTAGCCGCCGATGCCGTGCTGGGCCCCCTTGGGCCGCCCGGTGGTACCGCTGGTGTACATCAGGAACAGCGGGTCCTCCGCCGGCAGCTGCACCGGATCCACGGTCTTGCCCTGGTAGTCGCGCAGCACCTCCTGGACCGTGTAGTCGCGGCCGTCGACCATCGGCGACTGGCTGGAATAACGATCGGCATAACGCCGCCAGACCAGCACCTTGTCGACCCTGACTCCGGCCTTCTCGGCGTACTCAACCGCCGTGTCCGCCTTGGGCTTGTGGTCGATCAGGCTTCCGCCGCGGTTGTAGGCGTCCATCGTGATCAGGACGTGGCTGCCAGAGTCCTCGACGCGTTCTCCGGCCGCCTTGCCGCTGAACCCGCTGAACACCTGCGAGTGGATGACACCGAGCCTGGCACAGGCCAGCATGGTGACCGGGAGCTCCGGAGTCATCGGCATGTGCAGCGTGACCCGGTCGCCGGCCTTGAGTCCGGCGAAGTCCTGCAGCATCGCCGCGACCTCGTTCACCCGCCGGTGCAGATCCCGATAGGTAATGTCCTCGATCGGCTCGTCTTCCGGCTCGGCCACGAAGTGGTAGGCGACCTTGTCGGCATGCTTGTCCAGGTGCCGATCGACGCAGTTGTAACACGCGTTGATCCGGCCGCCGACAAACCATCGCCAGAACGGCGGATTGCTGGAGTCGAGCACCGTGTCCCAGCGCTTGTACCAGTCCAGCATCTCCGCGTACTCGACGAAGCAGTCCGGGAAATGAGTGAGACTGAAACGATCGAAGATTCCCTTGTCGGTCAGGTTGGCCTGACGGATGAAGGATTGGGGCGGATGGACATACTCCTCCTCGTGCCAGTGAACCGCGATCCGGGATTCCGATGGATCCTGGGCGCTATTACTCGCCATGGCTATCGCCTCCTTATCCCTCGGGATGAATGAACCTCTGTCAGCGCACCGACTCGCTCGGGCCCGCGGCAGGTCCGGACGGCCCCTTCTTCATGGGCCCCACGGGGAGAACCGTACGCTCGAAGCAGTGGTTCGTGACCTCCGCGAAGCTGGTGTACATGGCCAGCCCCCCGCACAGGATGCCGACCCAGCCGCCGATCGCGGCGATAGTCGGCTGACCGGTGGCCCCGCCGACGCCGAGCAGGAAGAACGTGATCCACAAGGTGAGGAAGACCAGCCACAGGGCCCGATTCAGGCGGAACGTGCCGATCCACATGTACAGCGTGAAGAACCCCCACAGGATCAGGGCGACACCGATCGTCGGGCCCTGGGCGGAGAGATCGATCAGGCCGTTGCCCGAAAGCAGCAGCAGCAGCGCGAACCACCACCAGAACGCTCCGTAACTCGTGAACGCCACGACCCCGAAGGTATTGCCGGTACGGAACTCGAGTATCCCGGCGATCAACTGGATCAGCCCGCCGTAGGCGAGTGCCAGCGGAATCACCACGGCCTCGCCGCCCTGCGGCAGGATGTGGGCGTTGATCAGGCTCAGCAGAACCGTCGTAAGACCGAAGCCGACCAGACCGAGCGGTCCGGGATTGGCCAATGCATTGTTGTCTGCCATTTGTTTTCTCCTCCAGACTCGCACCGCGGGAACGGTGCGCCAGTCACGCTAGTCAAGACCTTTGGATGAAGTTTTGCGTTCCCGGCCGGTTTCCCGACCAATCCATCTCTGTTTCGTCTTCTTCCGGACTCCATGCGGCCCCATCCCGGACCGGGCTGCCCGCGAAAACAGGACGCAATCCGAATCCACGAGCCGCACGTGTGGCATCCGCACGCTCCGGCAGGTCCAGCATTTGCCACGGCAGCCGGGCTCCCTCCTGTGCAGAACCACGTAACCAGAATACAGTATAGAAGCTGATGCCGGACTTTGCCCGGAGGACTCTTCCGCCCCGGCAACAGCCAAGCATCGCGGGCACTTGCCTCGGGGCCCGGCACCCGGTCGGATCCCGGGAGTCCTGCCGTCTTTTGCTATCCTGCGCCTCATCGGACGGCATGTTCGCGGCAACCCTGACGGTGCCCCGGAAGGCGCGACTCCCGCCGTCGGGGAACGAAAGACAGCCGGGCCCGCGATTCTGCCCGCATCGCCCAGGCGCGCTCCGTTTTGTCCCCGCGGTGCGTTGTGCGCAATAATCCCGATCGCCGCGAGAACAACCCGGACGACGAGGACCCCATGCCCCGCCCCGAAGAAACCTACGCGATCACGATCGCCGGCCTCGACCGGCGCCTGCCCCTGGTACGGGTGCAACCCGGCCTGCGCATCGCCGTACTCAACATCCTGGGCGATACGCCACTGGTCGAGGCGGCGGCCCGGTCCCTGGCCGGCCGCGTGCCCCCGCGGGAATACGACGTGCTGGTCACCGCGGAAGCCAAGAGCATTCCCCTGGCACACGCGCTCTCGGTCGCCACCGGACAGCCCTATGTGGTGCTGCGCAAGAGCTACAAGACCTACATGGGGGATGCGCTCGTGGCCGAAACACGGTCGATCACCACGGGAGATCCGCAGACGCTGTACCTCGACGAGAAGGACCGCGACAGCGTGCGGAACCGGCGCGTGCTGCTGGTCGACGACGTCATCAGCACCGGATCGACGCTGCAGGGGATGCGTGAACTGATGGGGAAGGCGGGCGCACGGATCGCCGGCGAGGCGGCGATCCTCACCGAGGGCGATCCTGCCGAGTGGGACGGCATCGTCTCGCTCGGCCACCTGCCGCTGTTCCGGGACGACGACCCGGCGAGCGCCTGAACCGCAGGCCTCAGGGCTCCCCGGGCATCCCGCCCGACCCGTCCGGCGCCGCGGCTCCACGGGACGCGTAGTAACGCTGCTTGTCCTCGTACATGCGCCCGTCCGCGACCTGCAGCAGGTGCGCGCTTTCCACCTCGTCCGAGCTGGCCCAGCCCAGGCTCAGGCCGATCTCGAGCGACAGCGGAGTGCCGGCGGAGCTGCCGCAATCCACCGGGTCGGATCGGAACGTGCGCCGTATGCGCCCGGCCACCCGCGCGACCGCGGCGCTGTCGCACATGTGGCACAGGACCAGGAATTCGTCACCGCCCATGCGGATCAGTGCGTCCGAATCGCGGGTCGCGCGCCGCAAACGCTCCGCCACGCCGACCAGCACGCGATCCCCCACCGCGTGCCCGTAGGCGTCGTTGATCTCCTTGAAACCGTTGAGGTCGACGGCGATCAGCGAGAATTCCGTGCCGGCCGCACCCTCGCGGTTGCGCACGGCCTGCTCGAACTCCCGCGCGTAATAGCCCCGGTTGTAAAGCCCCGTGAGCGAATCGGTCTCCGCGATCCGGCGCAGCTCCCCGGTGAGCAGCGCACTCTGCAGGGCCGAGCCGACCTGGTCGGTGAACAGTCGCAGCGAGGTCTCGGCGTCGGCGTGGCGCGGGCAGCCCGCCACCAGCAGGAAGCCCTCCAGGGCCGACAAATGGGCGGACATCGAGAGGATCCGGCATCCGGCCCGCTCCGGGCTGACTGCCCCGGTGTCCCGCGGGGCGGCGGCCTCCCCCCTGAGCGCATCCAGCATCCGCGCGCGTTGGTCCTCGCTCACGCCCAGGAAGCTGCTGTGCCGGATCAGCCGTGAACGACCCGGCTGGCGCAACACGATGCCGAAGCCGCAATCCGGCATCAGCGCGTGGATCTGCTGCAGCGCCGTGCGCAGAAGCTCGTCGATCTCCATGCCGCCGTGCGTGGCAATGCCCATCTGGATCAGCGTCTCGAACAGGCGATTCTTTTCCCTGATCGCCTGCTGGGCCTCCCGCAGGGCCCCGACGAAACGATTCGTCGAATACATCGCGACCAGGAACGGCAACACGCTCATCGCCGCCCCGGCCAGTTCGACCCGCAGGGGGCCAAAGCCCAGGTAGTGGAAACCGTGGAACATCCCCCATCCCAGGGAGGCGATGACGGTCGCCGACAGTGCGGCGAGGACCTGGCGCAGGCCGCCGTAGGCCGCGTTTACCGTCATGCCGCCGGTGACGAACATGAGGCAGTACCAGATGACGTAACCGATCTCGTTGGCCAGCACCCCGAACAGGGCGACGTCCAGGATCGCGTTGATTCGCCCCGCCCGGCTCTTGTCGCGGGCAAGCAGCGCGTGCACGTAGGCAACGTGCGGCCAGAGCAGGTGGATCGTGCCCCACAGCCACCAGACGGAGGGGCTGTCGAACACCAGCCGCCCCAGAACCAGGGGCCAGACCATGCCATTGACGTAGAACACCACCAGACGGCCAAGGTAGGCGGTGTGCACGAAGCGCCGGACGGTCCCTTCCGGCCAGGCATCCGTCGCCGGCGCGAATGGTGCGTTGCGCCCCTCCGTCTGCGCCTCTGTGCTCATCGTCGGCCGTGTCCTTCCCGGCAACCCGGGCGCTGTTCCAGTATTTGCCTAACCCCGAAAGCGTTTCATGTCGGGGCCGGTGCCGTTGTGACAGCCGTCACAGTTCACCGCACGGCCCGGGGGCAGGGGCGCGATGTCTCGGCGTATACGGCGGGCCGGCGTAAGACTGCTGCGTGCTGCGACTTGCGAGATGCCTGTCTTATGCTTTTCCAGTCAAAGCGTTGCCCATTGCCGACAGCGTGTCAACGCGGGGCGATGTCGGGTCGCGGGCCCACCCGGCGGCGTGCGCTACCGGCCGACCGCGCCGATGTCCGCTTCCGTCGGGCGGCCGGCCCTGCTGAAATGGGGGGCATTGCGGAATCGGGCTGCCGGCCGCCGGCCGGGCGGGCACTGTCCGCGGCCCGTCCTGCCGGGACCCGGCGGGGACTTGCCGGAATGGCCAACATGTACACCGAAGGGGGAGCCGAGCATGACCACGACAGCCAACGGCCTCGCCAAGCTGGTGGAGGAGTGCGGCGAGCTGCAGCAGGTCGCGGGCAAAGCGCTGGTCCGCATGGGACGGGAGTCCGCGAGACCCGCCGGCTCGCTGCGGACACGCCTGGAAGAGGAGATGGCCGACATGCTGGCAGCCGCCGATTTCGTGGCCGAGACGCTGGCACTCGATCAGCAGGGCATCCGCACGCGCCGCGACGCCAAGCTGGACAAGTTCCGCCAGCGCCTCGCCGGAGAGCCGGGCTGACCGGGTCGCGTCAGGGGCGGTAGCTGAATGCGGTGGGACCCAGCTGCTCCCCGAGCAGCGGGTGCGCCAGCTCGATCCAGTCGCACAGGCGCGGCCGGGTCTCGCGGGGATCGATCAGGTCGTGCACCGAGAACGCGTCGGCCCGCGGGAACGGTGACTGCCGCTTTGCCAGCTGCTCCTCCAGCTCCCGCCGCTTCGCCTCGGGATCGGCCGCCGCCGCGATCTCCCGACGAAATGCCACCGCCACGCCGCCCTCGACCGGAAGCGCGCCGGTTTCCGCGGAGGGCCAGGCCAGTACGTAGGCATCCCGGCCGTAGTGCACGGCGCTGGCCAGGCCCATGCTCTTGCGCACGATCACCGACGCCCAGGGCACCGTGCACATGGCCGCGGCGAGGATCGCGGCCGCGCCGAAGCGCATGGTCCCGTCCCGCTCGGCCTGCGGGCCGATCATGAAGCCCGGCTCGTCCACGAAGCTGACGAGCGGCAGGTGGAACACCTGGCACAGCTCGATGAAACGCCGCACCTTGCGCGCCCCGTCGGCCGTCATGGCGCCCGCCAGGTAGCGGCAGTCGTTGGCCAGCACGCCCACCGGGACGCCGCCCAGCCGGGCGAAGCCGGTGATCTGGCTGCGCCCGTGGCCCCGGCCCATCTCGAAGAACGAATCGCGATCCAGCACGGAGCGCACGATGGCACGCATGTCGTAGACGCGCCGCCGGTTGGCCGGGACCGCCTCCGCCAGGAACTCCTCCTGCCGGTCCGCCGGATCCTCGCTCGCGGTCACCGGCGGCAGCTCCCAGACGTTGCGCGGCAGATAGCCGAGGAAGCGCCGGATGGCCGCGAACACCGCCCGCTCGTCCGCAACCACGTCGTCCACCACGCCGCTGCGCTCGTGCACGGCGGAACCGCCCAGCTCCTCCTTGCTGGTCTCGCGGCCCAGCGCCCGCTCGACCAGCGCCGGCCCGCCGATCAGCACCTGTGCGGTCTCCCGGGTCATCACGCAGTAATGCGAGGAGACCAGCCGCCCGGCGGGCATGCCGGCGGTGGCACCCAGGGCCGCGGCCGCGACCGGCACGCTCGCCAGCGTCTGCCCCACGGAGGCGAAGCGGTGCGCCTCGTAGACCGGCGAAGGGGGCGGGGTGGCGCCGCCCTTGCCGGCGCTGCCGGTGACGCTGCCGCCGGCCCCCTCGTGCAGCCGGATCAGCGGCACCCGGTACTTCTGCGCCACCTGCTCGGTGTAGACGCTCTTGCGCAGGCCGGCCACGTTGGGGGACCCCCCGGCCATGGTGAAGTCCTCGCCGCCGACCACGCAGGGCCGCCCGTCGATGCGCCCGAATCCGAGCACGTAGTTGCCCGGGGTGAACGACGTCATCCGGCCCTGTTCGTCCCGCTCCACGCCCCCCGCGATGGGGCCGACCTCGCGGAAGGATCCCGCATCCACCAGGGCGTCGATGCGCTCGCGCACGGTCAGGCGCCCCTTGCCGTGCTGGCGCTCCACGGCGTCGGAACCGCCCTGCTCCCCGGCCGCCTCCCGGCGCCGGTGGATCTCGGAGATGGCGTCTTCCCAGTCGTTGTCGCTCATGGGCTCCTCGCGGCTGGCGGACCAAGGCCGTACGTACTATCGCACGATCGACGCGGGCCTTGCAGGCGGCCGCGGCGTCTTGACCCGGGTCAAGGCACCCCCCCCGTCGCGCCGTTAGCGTAGTGGCCAAGCCGCCGAATCCCGGAGCGAGCGATGACGGAGATTATCAAGGCCTGGCGCTGCATCGGCTGCGGCCGGATCGAGTCGGAGCAGAACTGCCTGGGCATCTGCGAGGACCGGCGCGCGGAGATCGTCGACGCCGGTGCCTATCGGGACGCGCTGGCGCGGGCGGAAGCGGCCGAACGCCAGTACCGGGCTCTCCAGATGCTGGTCGCTCAGCTGGCCCACGTCACGCCTTCGGAGGGCCACTGGAAGGACTCCTGGGAAGCCCTGCAGGCCCGCGCCCGCACCCTGCTCGCCGATACAGGTCGGGACTGAGCTGCTCCCGGCGGCACGCTGTGCCCGACCGCCCGGCACGGCGTCGCCGGTCCAACGCGCGGCGTCGGCGGCGCCGCGCTCCCCGTGCTTGTCGAACGGACCGCCAGGAAGGCCGGGATGAGACCCCGGGCGCGACGGGTTAGTATCGTCCCGGGCACCTGGGGGAGAAGACATGCCACCGGACTGGGAGAGCCGCTACCGGAACCGCAGCGTCGCCGACGCCACCGCCGCGGACGTCCTGCTGGAGAACCTGCACCTGCTGCCGCCGTCGGGAACGGCGCTGGACCTGGCCTGCGGCCTGGGGGCCAATGCCATGCTGCTCGCCGGCGAGGGGCTCGAGACCTTCGCCTGGGACGGCGCCGCCACCGCCGTTGCCAAGCTGAAAGCCTGGGCGACGCGGGAGAGACTGCCGGTGCACGCGGAGGTGCGCGACGTGGTGGCGGACCCGCCCGAGGCGGAACGCTTCGACGTCATTGCCGTGTGCCGCTTCCTGGAGCGCGACCTCGCCCCCGCCCTGGTCGCCGCGCTGCGCCCCGGCGGGGTGCTGTTCTACCAGACGTTCACCCGCAGCCACGTCAGCGAGCGCGGGCCCTCCCACGCCGACTTCCGCCTCGCCGACAACGAGCTGTTGCAGCTGTTCGCGCCGCTGCGCGTGCTGGTCTACCGCGAGGAGGATCGCGTCGGCGACCTGGCCCGCGGATTCCGCGACGAGGCGCAGCTGGTGGCGCAGAAGCGCCCCGTGTGAGGAGATGCCGACGGCCGTCACCGGGCGGGCGCATGGCGGGACGCCGCCAGTTCGTGTAATTTCGCGGAGCAGGAGCCGGAAGCACCGTGCCGGGGGATCCATGCAACACTTCACCGTCCTGGTCGAATCGTTCCACTCAGTCGGCTTCTTGCTGATCGTGGCGGCGTTCTGGTTCGCCGCCTACCTGAGCCCGGCGATCATGGCCTACGTCCGCCACCACCAGAACGAGTTCGCGATCCTGCTGATGAACGTGCTGCTCGGCTGGACGGTGCTGGGATGGATCACGGCGCTGGTATGGGCGGCCACGCCGGTGCGGGGACCGCAGCCTCCGGCATCCCGCAAACCGCCGCGGGCTGCGCCGGGAGGCGCGCGCAAGGAGCCGGTGATCGACACGGAGCTCTGAACGGGCGCGGCGCGTCCCGTTATGGCGGGGACCCGTTGCGGATACGGTGGCTTGGCCCGGGGAGAAAGCCATGAGCGCGCACGAACCCGTTACGCCGGAATCCGGCGACCCCGCCGTACCGGCCGCCGCCAACATGCCCGACACCCGGGGAATCAATTTCTTCCGCGAGGACTGGCTGGTCCGCTCGCTGCTGGACCGGCTGCTGCCCGCCGACACGCCGGCCGACTACCGGCGCGCGCTGGACGATCTGGGCGCGCTGGTCGGGGGCCGCCTGGACGAGTGCGCCGCCGCGGCCGACCGCTACCCACCCGGGCTGACGACCCGGGACGCGCGCGGGCAGCGCGTCGACACGATCCGCTACTGCGGGGAGTACCGGGAGCTGGAGGCCATCGGCTTCGGCCGACTCGGGCTGGCGGCGATGTCCCACCGGGATGGTGTGCTGGGCTTCCCGGGGCCCGCGCCGCACGTCGCCAAGTACACGCTGCAGTACCTGTTCTGCCAGGCGGAGTTCGGCACCATGTGCCCGATCAGCATGACCGACTCCCTGGCGCGCATCCTGCGACTGTTCGGGAGCGCGCAGATCCGCGAGCGCTTTTTGCCGAGGCTGACCAGCCAGGACATGTCCACCCTGTGGCAGGGCGCGATGTTCCTGACCGAGCAGGCCGGAGGCTCGGACGTGGGCGCCACCGAAAGCGTGGCCGAACACGCCGGCGACGTCGCCCCGCCGTACGGGATCAGCGACGCGCCGCTATGGCGCCTGTACGGCGACAAGTGGTTCTGCAGCAACGCCGACGCCGAGCTGGCGCTGACGCTGGCACGGCCGCCGGGCGCGCCGGCGGGGACCCGCGGCCTGGGGCTGTTCCTCGTGCCGCGCTTCCTGCCGGACGGCTCGCTCAACGGTGTCGTGCTGCACCGGCTCAAGGACAAGCTCGGCGCGCGCGCCATGGCCAGCGGTGAAATTACCCTGGAGGGCGCCCTGGCGTTCCAGGTAGGGGAGCTTGACCGGGGCTTCCGCCACATGGCGGAGATGATCAACGTCTCGCGCCTGTCCAACGCCATGCGCTCGGCCGGCCTGATGCGCCGCGCCTTCGTCGAGGGCCTGGTGCACGCCCGCGGCCGCATTGCCTTCGGCCGACCACTGGCGGAATTCCCCATGATCCGGCAGACGCTGCTGGGCATGCTGGTCGATACCGCGGGCGCGCTGGCCGCCTGCCTGCGCACGGCCCGGCGCCTGGACCTGGCCGACTGCGGCGACCGAAGCGCCCGGGCGCAGGTGCGTCTGCTCACCCCGCTTCTCAAGGCCGTGGTAACCGAGCGCGCGCGCCGGGTCACGACGCACGCCATGGACCTGCGCGGCGGGAACGGCTACATCGAGGACTGGCCCAACGCGCGGCTGCTGCGCGACAGCCACCTGGGCTCCATCTGGGAGGGGGCCACCAACGTCGTCATGCTGGACGTGCTGCGGGCGATCCGGCGCGAAAACGCGCACGCCGCATTCTTCGCCTTCGTGCGCGATCTGCTGCCGGAGCCCGGCGGGGACGGCAACGCTTCCGCCCTGGCAGCGGCGCTGGGAGGCGCGGCGGACACGCTTGCAGCACAGGCCGACGAGCTCGCCGGGCTCGGGGACACCGAGGCCCAGCTCAGGCTGCGGACCTTCGTGATCCGCCTGCACGACCTGCTGGCTTCCGCGTGCCTGCTCGAGCACGCCGGGGAGAACCCCGCAGGCGATGCGATCCTGGCCATTGCAGCGCTGCACGCGGCGAGACACCTGGGCCCGGCCGATCCCCTGGCCGACCCCCGGTGGCTGGGATGGCTCGCTGGCCTGGCGGACGGCAGCCTCACGATCGGGCCGGACAGCGGCGTCCTCGGCGAGCTGATCGCAACGATGTGCTGAACCGCGCCGCGGGACTAGTCTTCGCCACCCCCGGTCAGCGTGTCCGGGTCCATCCGGCGGCCCCGGATATGGGCTGTCGCTCCGGCCGGATTGAAGTCGTCCGTCTCCCCGAGCACCTCGCCATCGACGGAAAGCTCGATGGCGCACCGGTCGCGATACACGAACCAGTATCGGCGGATCGGCCCCCAGACGGGGATCCCGCCTCCCGTCGCGGCCATATGCCCACGCACGCGCTGGCGAGCCCGGGCGAGTTGCTCGGGCAGCGGCAGTCGATGAAAGCCGTGCGGAAACCGGAGCCGCCGCCTGGACTCGATCATGCCCAGGATCGTCAGCGACATGCCCGGGTGGTCCCGTCGCCGGAATCCCGTGTCCACGAACAGCCAGGGCTTGTATGCCGCCCGGTCTGCCTCGAGATCGCGTTCGAGCGCCTCGATCGCGCTCCGGCGCAGCGCTGCGTCGATCCCGACCGTGCGGCAGAGTGCCTCCAGGAACTCCCGGCTGCCGTAGCGAAAATCGAACCCGGCCTCCGCCAGGCCCAGCCAGGGATCGTCCAGCACCCGGCCGATGCGGGCCAGGGTCGCCTCGCGGGCGGCCGCGTACCCCAGCAGGCGCGCCAGGTCCGCCCGCTCGACGTGAGCCGTGCGCAGGCGCAGCTCGCGGCGCAGGCGGATGACGACAGACGCTGTTGGCTCGTGTAGCAACGCCATGCGGGGCACCCCGACGCTTCGCAACATGCCGGGCGAGAGGGGGGCACCCCCCCCATCGCTCCAGGCGCCCAGTATGCAATGGCCGGACGACGCGTCGCGTCGCTGGATCAACACCGGTCGACAGGTTGCCGCGGGTCCCTGTACCCGGATCCTCCCGCCACGGGGAAGCGCCCGATCCTCACTCGAAGTGATAGACGCCGTCGATCTCGAGCAGCCGGAACTTGCCGGCGGTGTACTGCCTGTTGTTGTCGCCGACGCCGTCGAACTCCGTGTACGCCATGCGGACATCGGCCTCCGGGGCCACGTTGACGCTCACTCCGAGGCCGTAGGTCGGCTTCCACGCGTCGTCCGTGCCCGGAGAACAGCTGCTGACGGTGTCCGCGCAGCTCTTCCGGTTCTGCATGTAGCCGATGCCGACCCGCGCGAACAGCGCCACCCGCGCGATCACCGGATAGCGGAGAACGGCGTCTGCATAGGCGGCGCTCGCGTCGTCCTGCTCGTAGTACGCCGGGCCAGTCGGGGCGGTGCCGCTGGTCGCCACGCTGGCATGCAGCTTGTAGGTCCCGAAGCCGGCGTAACCCAGCTCGACCGCGACGTAACGGGAGAACGCGTAGCCGGCGAAAACCGAGTAGGCGGGATTGGAGGTATCGTGACTCTCCGACGGGACGCAGCCGCTCGCGCCGGGGCCGAGCGATGCGGCACACAGCCGGTCCTCGAGCCGGTGCACGTTCGATTCGGCATCGGCCGCGCGCGCGGCCCCCAGGCCGGCACCGAAGTACCACGGCTGTGCCACGGCCGGGCACGCCCCCACCATCAACAGCAGGACCCCCGGAACCAGGGCACGGGATTTGCCGGCCATCTTCATGTTTTCCTCGCGGTCAGCAGTCCGGTGCGGTTTCCACACCCGGGAGGCACGTCGGGCCTCCCCGTATACCGCACTATAGCAACGCGCCCGGCAGGGGACCGCGGCGATACCGCCACGGCCTGATCCAGGTCATCCAACCGGCCGGTTCAGAACCGCCACCCGGCCCCGATGTACGTCTTCTGCATGAACGACTGGTAGCCGAACTCGAGCGTGAAGTGCTCGAGGAACAGCAGCACGCCGACATTGGCGTTGCCACCGGAGCGGTCCCGCGCATTGTCGTTCACGTAGTAGGTACCGTCCGGCGAGAGGGTGTACGTCGGGTCGAACTTGGCGTCGTAGCCCTGCTCCGAGGCGAACCCGACGCCGCCGTAGAATGCGGTGAACGGGGTCAGCGTGTAGGTCACGCCGAAGTTCACCAGCACCAGGTCGTGCTTGCGCGCGATAATCGCGTCGCCGAAGCTCGACGGGTTCAGCGAATCGTACTGGTACTTGTTGTCGTGGGTGGAGAAGTCGCTGTTGCCGTAGTACGAGAGACCGTGCGGCCGCAGCCCGTAGACTCCGAGCCCGATCGCATAGCCGCCGCTGTACTGGTCGTCGGAAAGGTAATTGCCGGTGATGGCCATGGCCGCGGCAGACGGCCGGACCCACCCGAACGCGAGCAGCGCCAGCCCCAGCAGGAAGTAACGCATGCCTGATCCCCCTTTTTCCGTAGCAACGGGGCCTGTCGCTCTCCTGTCCCCTGCGCCCCGCTCCATACGGTAGCGGGGCGTCCCCCCCTCCGCCACACCGCCGCGATTGCCCGATCCCGCCGTTCGTCGGGCCGACTCCGGAAGGCGGCGCAGGCTGCTGCGCGCCTACGGTGCGGACGGCACTCGCGGGGCCTTCGCCCGCCTCCCGGGGAGCCGGGTATACTGGTCGCGCAGGAACCCGGAATCCCGAACGCAACGCGGAGGCAGCACATGGCTACCGGCTGGGCCAGAGACGGCGCGGTCCAGGACCAGATCGACAGCACGGTGCAGGACGCCGTGGACCGCGCGCGTCGCCGCCTCGCGCACGGCGGCGAGAGTCGCACCCACTGCGAGGAATGCGGCGAGAAGATCCCGGCGCGCCGGCGGGAGGCGGTCTCCGGCGTTCGCCTGTGCGTGACCTGCCAGGCCGAGCAGGACGAATCCACGGCCCGGGCCACGCCGTACAACCGCCGCGGCAGCAAGGACAGCCAGCTTCGGTAGCCGTCGCACTGGCGTTGCCGGCCGCAACGGAATTAAGGTCAACTAACCAAAAGACGCGCGAGGCCGGGATTGCCGGCTCGCATTCCGGTTGCCTCAACAGACAGCCCGTGCCCGACACGGTCGAGGGGGAGCATGTCCATGAAGGATCCGCTGACCGAGCTTGCCGCCGCTCTTCGGGACAAGCCTGCGCTCATCGACGACGGCCCCGGCCGTCCGTTTCGCCGCTGGACCTTCGATGAGCTGGAGGCCAACGCGAATCGCCTGGGACGCGTCTTTCTGGATCACGGTGTGCGGGCGCGGGACAAGGTGATCTGGTGCGGGCACAACTCCCCCTGGGCGGTGACCGCGATCCACGCGGCGCGCAAGATCGGCGCGGTGGCGGTACCCCTGAACTACCGCCTCGCCCCCGAAGAGGCAGCCTACGTGGTCGACAACTCCGATGCCGTGCTGGTCTTCGCCGATGCCGAATACGCTCCGCTGTTCGAGACCATCCGTGGCGACATCCCGCAGGTGCGCCACGTGCTGATCTTCGACGGCGAGGCGCGTCCCGGACAGGTCGACGCGGCACCGCTGGTCGACGCGGCACCGCTGGTCGACGCGGCCTCCCCCGACGAGCTGGTGACCGACGCCGAGCCCGGGGAGGCCGGGACCATGATCTACACCTCCGGCACGACCGGGCGGCCCAAGGGCGCGGTGCGCGCGACCACCGGCGACCCGGACCAGCTGGCACGGATGGTCGAGTACATCGGCTACCGGGCCGACGACGTCCACCTCACCACCGGCCCGCTCTATCACTCGGGCCCGAGCGGCTTCATGGGCATCTCGCAGCTGCTGGGCAACACCGTGATCATCCAGCGCCGGTTCGATCCCGAGGAGTGGCTGCGGCTGGTGGACAGGTACCGCGTCACCACGACCTTTTCCGCACCCACCCCGATCCGCATGGTCTGCAACCTGCCGCAGGAGACGATCGACAAGTACGACACCAGCTCGATGCGCATCCTGATCGCCAACGCGGCGCCCTGGTCCTACGCCCTCAAACTCGCCTACATGGAACGCTTCGGCGAGACCTCGCTGTTCGAGGTCTACGGCTCCACCGAGCTGGGCGTGAACACCGTGCTGCGGCCGGAGGATCAGCGGCGCAAGAAGGGTTCCTGTGGCAAACCGGCCCCGGGCGTCGAGCTGCGCCTGTTCGACGCCGAGGGCAACGTGGTCGACGAGCCCTACACGGAGGGCGAGCTGTACGTGCGCAGTCCGAGCGTGTTCATCACCTATCACAAGGCGCAGGACAAGTACGACGAGGAGCACCGCGGCGACTGGCACACGGTCGGGGACATCGCCTACTTCGACGACGAGGGCTTCTACTACATCTGCGATCGCAAGAAGGACATGATCATTTCCGGCGGGGTCAACATCTACCCTGCCGAGATCGAGGCGGCGCTGGAGCTGCATCCCGAGATCCAGGACGTGGCGGTGTTCGGCGTCCCCAACGACGAATGGGGCGAGCAGGTGCACGCCATCGTGGTCCGGCGCGACGGAGCCGACCTCGACGCCGACGCGGTCATCGCCTGCGCCCGCGAGCGCCTGGCTTCCTACAAGGTGCCCCGCTCGGTGGACTTCATGGACGAGATCCCGCGCACCGGCACCGGCAAGATCCTCAAGCGCCAGCTGCGGGCGCCCTACTGGGAGGGGCGCCAGAGCCGGGTGGTGTAATGCCCGGGTCCGGGACACGGCGTCCGGTCGACGGATTCCCGGCCCGGGCAGCGTCGGTTCAGCGCAGCGAGCTGCCGAAGATGTCCCGCGCCATGATGTGCCGCTGCACCTCGCTCGGTCCCTCGCCGATGCGCCGGATGCGCAGCTCCCGGTACCAGCGCTCCAGCGGCAGGTCCTTGCTGACGCCGTAGCCGCCATGGATCTGGATCGCCCGGTCGACGACCCGGCCGGCCGCTTCGCTGGCGACCAGCTTGGCCATCGCCGCATCCGTGCGGAATGGCTCGCCGCGCTCGGCCTTGTGGGCCGCCGCGAGCGTCACCCAGCGGCTGATCCGGATGTCGATCTCGTTGTCGACCACCATCCACTGGATCGCCTGCCGGCTGGACAGCGGGGCGCCGAAGGTCTCGCGGCCATCCGCGTCCGCGAGCTCGAACACGCCGAGCTGCCCCGGCAGCCGGCTCACGGCCTCCCCGGTCAGCGGCATCCACGGTCTGGTCATTCGGATCGCCATCAGGTGGCAAGCGTGCGGCAACCAGGGCCTGCCCGGAAGCCCGGGCACCGTCCGGATCCCGATTCGGGCGGCACGGCGCGGGCCGATCCGTTCCGTCCTTCGCTTCAGTTGTCACCGCGCCGGCGGACCGGGATCTGCCAGCGGACCGGCAACAGCAGCAGCTGGAGGAGGCGGGACGCCTCGTGCGGCTGATCCTCGATCCCGAAGGGGAAGTCGTCCCCGGCGGTCGAGCGGGCACGATAGGTGCCGAACAGCCGGTCCCACCAGGAGAAGCAGATCCCGAAATTGTGATCCAGCTCCCGGGGCGCAACCGCCGAGTGATGAATCCAGTGCATCCGCGGGGAGACGAACACCACGCGGACGATGCGGTCCAGCCAGAGCGGTGGCCCGAGATTGGTATGCGTCGTGAGCAGCACCAGCTCGTGCAGGATCGCGAAGACGAAGACGCTCAGCATCGGCAGGCCGAAGGCCATGACCGCCAGGGCCATCGCGCCCAGCATGATCAGTCCCTGACCCGGATGGAATCGGAACGCGGTACTGGCGTCCAGCGCGACGTCGCTGTGGTGAACCCGGTGGAACCGCCAGAAGAAATGGACGCGGTGAAACAGGTTGTGCAGGCCGTACATGACCAGGTCCAGTACGAGGACGCCGACCGCAATCTTCGCCCACATGGGCAGGGACACCATGTGCAGCAGGCCCGCGTGCCATTGCATGGCGAAGACCCCGAGCCCGACGGGCAGCGCCACCCGGGTCACCGCGCGGTTGCTCACCCCCAGCACCACGTTCGCCCAGCGCCCGCGCCGGGGACGCGGCCGGTAAGGCCACAGCCGCTCGATCACGGAGAGCAGGATCAATCCGCCAAACAGGACGAGCGTCAGGAGTTCATACTTGGACATAGCACGGGTTCCCCGCGGTGCGTGGATCGATCCGAGGATTGAGGCGCTACAATCCTCCCGTTGGCGACGAGCGCTGTCAACACGGCCCGCCAGCCGGCGTCCGCGGATCCCGGAGCGCCCCCTGTGGCGACACGTACGGCCCGGGCCGGAAGCTGCCCGGTCCGGAGCGTGAGGCGATGTCGCTTTGCCATGCTTGCCCGGCGGCCCGACCGGTCCGGGATCGATCGTGCCTCGATCATCGCGAGGAAGGACAGATAAGATGCCGGTAACGACAACGCCAGGAGACCGGTATCGATGAGCATGTCCGAGCTGCGTTCCGCGGTCGCCGCGGCGTGCCGCCGCCTCGCCGGCGCGGGACTGCTGACCGGGACCGCGGGCAACGTGTCCGCCCGGGACGGCGACGGGTTCGCGGTGACCGGCACCGGCGTCGTTCTGGGGCAGTGCACGGCGGACCAGGTGACGGTCGTGTCGGCCCGGGGCGACGTACTCGAGGGCCGGCTAGTACCCACGTCGGAGCTGGGCCTGCATCTCGGCGTGTACGACGCCACCGATGCCGGCGCCATTGTGCACACGCATGCCCCCTGGTCCACGGCGGTGGCCTGCGTGCTCGACGAGCTGCCCGTGGTGCACTACCAGCAGATGCTGCTGGGCGGCGCCGTGCGGGTCGCGCCCTACGCCACCTTCGGCACGCCCGAGCTGGCTGCCGGCGTGCGCAAGGCGATCGAAGGCCGGCAGGCCGCGCTGATGGCCAACCACGGCTCGGTCGCCATCGGCGCGTCGCTCGACGAGGCCGTAGAGAATGCCCTGCTGCTCGAGTGGCTCGCCGCCCTCCACTGCCGCGCGTCCGCCCTCGGCGGCCCACGCCTGCTGACCGACCGGCAACAGGCGGACGCGCTGGCCCAGTACACCCGGCTCGATTACGGCGTCACGCACGAGAACCCGTGAGATCCCGCGGGACGCCGCCCGCGCGACGGGATCTTTCCCCGGCGCCGGCAACTCCTTGCAAACCTTGCCGGCACGGGCGGACACTGCACCTATACGTGTAACATGGCTCTGTTAGCCGGGAGGGCGGACATGAGCGAGACGCAATCGAACGAACGCATCCGTCCGGAAATCGAGCGGCGGGACCTGCGCTTCGACATCGACGAGCGTCTGCCGCGCCACTGGCATGGCGGCGACCCGTACATCTCGCGCTTCTTCGACGGCCTGTCGATCATGTTCCCGGAGGGCGAACGCTTCTTCATCGACAGCGTGCGTCACTACCGCAACCGCATCGAGGATCCGAAGCTGCTGGAGCAGGTGCGCGGTTTCATCGGCCAGGAGGCGATGCATAGCCGCGAGCACAAGGAGTACAACGACAACCTGCAGGCGCAGGGGCTGCGGGCGGAGGTCCTGGAGGGCCGCGTGCGCAAGCTGCTGGGCTTCGTGCGCAGGCATGTGCCCCACCGTGAACAGCTCGCCGCCACCTGTGCCCTGGAGCACTTTACGGCGATTCTGGCCGACGTGGCCCTGCGCGACCCCGAGGTCCTCGCCGATGTCGATCCCGTGTACCACGCGCTGTGGACCTGGCACGCCATCGAGGAGACCGAGCACAAGGCGGTCGCGTTCGACGTCTACAAGCGGATGTTCCCCGGCTGGAAGGGATACGTCGCCCGCGTCGGGACCATGGCCGTCACCACGGCGATCTTCCTCGAGCGCATCCTGCGCCACCACCTTTACCTGCTGCGCCAGGACGGCCAGTCAGGGAACCTGCGCAGCTTCGCCCGCTGTTTCCGGTTCTTCTGGATTCGTCCCGGCTATCTGCGCCAGATGATCCCGATGTACTTCTCGTACTACCGGCCGCGCTTCCACCCGTGGCAGCACGACAACCGCCGCTACGTGGAGGAGTGGAAAGCCTCCTACGATCACGACGCGCTCCAGGCGTCGCGCAGCTGAAGCGAACGCCCGGCAGACATCCTCCGGCACCGCACGCGGGTCGCCTGGGTCCCCGGCGGGGTCGGCTCAGGGAAACGCGGGGATGTGCGGCTCGGTGCCCCCGATCTCGGCCTCGGGATGCCGCTCCTTGATCAGCGCATCGATTTCGGCCACCCGGCCCTTGGGCACGTCCACCATCATCAGCAGCTCGCCGCGGTCGATGGCCTCGCCGTACTTGCTTATCCGGGAGCTGGGCAGCCCGACGCCGACCATGGTCGACATCAGGGCCCCGAACCCCGCGCCTGCCAGACCCAGCGCCAGGATCGCCACGCCGCCCAGAACGAGATCGGCCGGAGGGAAGGCGATCACAATGATGCCCGCCAGCATGCCGGTCAGGCCGCCGGCGGCGGTGCCGCGCTGCAGCGCGGGGATCAGGTCGCTCCGCTGCGCCAGGGCGGCCTCGGGGAGATCCTCCATCGGAACACCGGCCCGCGCGATCACGTGAATGTGCCGTTCCCCGATCCGTGCCAGGAGCAGATCGTCGTGGATCCTTCTGGCGGTCTCCACGTCAGGTACCAGAAAGTACAATCTGCGCATCCCTGCCTCCCATCTGCATGAGTTCCCGCGGCGTCTGCCGCGCGAGCGGGCCCGGCCTTCGCCGGAGCACCCCTGATGGGGAATCGTTGCACGCCCGGACGCCGAAAGGCTTGATACGCGTCACAATGGGAGCGTCATGATGAGGGACCCGGTTCCGGATGGCGATGTAATGAATCGCACGATGCGTAAGAAGCAGACTCCCTCCCGAATCATGTTGCACGTTCGGGTTGCAGCAGGACCTTGAAGAAGGTCCGAATCGCTAAAGAGCGACGGAGGTTCCTCACGTGGACAGCGGATATCGCGGCCCTGCGGGCGAGCGCCCGCCGTGTGAAGCAGCGCGACGAGCAACATCCCACGGGGGGCTCGGATGAATCCGCGGCGATGGGGCATCGCCCTGGTGCTGGCCGCGGCCTCCGCTGTCATGCACACGGCGCTGGCGCAGCAGCTGCACCACTTGCGGGCGCTGGAGGCGCATGGCGCCACTGTCAGTGCGCGGGTAATCGATCTGCAGGACGGCCGTACGCTGGCCGCAGTGCATGCCGGCCGTTCCCTCACCCCCGCTTCGGTCAGCAAGCTCTACGTCGCCGCCGCCGCGCTGCGGCAGTGGGGAGCTGATCACCGCTTCCGGACGGCCGCGCTGCGCAGCGGCGAGTTGCGGCACGGCCGGTTGCGCGGCGATCTCGTGCTTCGCGGGGCGGGGGATCCGGGCCTGACCAACGCGCAGCTTTGGACCCTGGCGCAACGCGTGGCCGATGCCGGGGTGCGCCGCATCGACGGCGCCATCGTCGTCGATCAGTCGCTCTTCGGCCACGTGCCGTGCGCCACGAAGGACCGCTGCAAGGCACTGACCGTGAGTCGTGATGCCTACAATGCGCCGCTTTCCGCCGCCGGCTTCGATTACAGCGCGGCCTGCCTGCGGGTGGCGCCGGGAGGCTCGCCCGGCAGCCCTGCCCGGCTCGCCATCGAGCCCTTCGATCTGCCCATGTTCGGCCTGCGCGGCCAGGTCAGGACACTGGCTGCCGGCAAGCCCACCCGGATCCGGGTCCTGCGCCACTCGGCTCAGAGGCGCGAATGGTTTCAGGTCAGCGGTGCCATCGCCGCGGATGCCGGCCCGCGCTGCCATTACCGCGCGGTCGCCCACCCGGCGCGCTACACGGGTGAGGCCTTGCGCGCGTTCCTGGAACAGGCCGGCGTGGATGTCCGTCACGCGGCCGTCCGGGTCGCGGACAGGCCCCGGCACGGGGTCCCGCTCGTACAGGTCCGGGGAACGGCGCTGGGAAAGCAGCTTCGGGGCATGCTGACGTACAGCAATGACTATATGGCGGACACGCTGGCACTGGACCTCGCGCGCACGGACGATTCACCGCCATTGACGCTCGCCAGGGCCGGGGCCTGGCTGACCCGGTACGCCCGGGGCGTCGACGCCCGCTCACCCTGGCCGGGCGCCCGAAAGAGCCGACCCGTACTGGCGAGCGGCAGCGGACTGACCGTCGGCAGCCGGTTGTCCGCCGACGACCTGGTCGCGCTGCTCGCCGACGTCTATCGGCGTTACGGTGATTTTCCGGCTCTGCTGGGTGCGCTTACCGTGCCTGGCCAGACCCCGGTGGCGATGCTCAAGGGGGGGTCGAAAGCATGGGAAAACCGGGTGGCGGTGAAAACGGGCTCCCTGTCGCAGCCCGTATCCGTGTTCGCCCTGGCAGGCTACCTGCGACTCGAAGGCGGAGGATGGGGGGCGTTCGCGGTGTTGATCAACGGAACGCCCCACCATCCGCACGTTGACATGACCCGCGCCCTCGACGCGGCGCGGGCCGACCTGGAGACCGTGATGGGCGAAGGTGCCGACGGCCGGGGCGCTGCCTCCCCGCGTTCGGCATCCGGCGGGTAGACAGCCCGGAATTGCGAATCCCTCCGGGCTCGAGCCGGCACTCCTTCCGGCGTCCCGCCACCAGCGCCTCCATCGTCGATCCGGCCCGGGCACGTTCGCCCTTTCGGCTGCTTCGCTCCGTCTCCAGGATCCGCGACGACCGTGAACGAGGCGTCGGACGGGTCTCCACCGGAGGCGCCCCAGAAGTCCGCGGACGGGCCCCGCACGGGCCGCAACCGTATCCTGCCGTGCGACCGGCGCGCCAGCCTCGTTGATCCCGGTCAATTTCCGCGAACGACCGCGGCGTAGCTTGAAAAGCCGGGTCCGATCCCACAGGGCAACCACCGTGGACAGGCAGGGCACCGCCCTACTCATCTGCCGAATGCTGGAACTGGCCGCGTCGCAGGCCCGCTCGGCACGACCCGTGCTGGATCGCTGCTACCAGGACGGATCCGGGCTGGCGCTCGCCGGCGCACACTGGCTGCGGCACGGAGGCCGGCGCGTCTGGCACGGCGAAACCCGCATTCACATCGCCGTGCGGGAGGTTCCGCCGAAGGACTCGGTGCGCCTGGCCCGTCGACTGCAATCGCGCCTGGAGAGCATCGACGGCGTCCGGTGGGCCCGGTTCCACGCGCCGTTGGGGCACGCCGTGGTCGAGCTCGACGCCAGCGCCGGGGGCATGCCGGACCGCGATCGGCTGACGGACCTTCTGGTCGGGCAAGTGGGAGCAGTCGAAGCCGGGCTGGGACTGTCCGGTCGGCCCTTCGTCACCCGGGCCCACCCGGAGCACCATCCCGGGGACCCGATACCGATCCTGCTCGCCGTGCTGGAAGGCGGCATCGACCTTGCAAGCAGCGTCGCCAGCTTCGGCATGCGTCGGCTGCGGCTACCCGCCCGCCCACTGAACCTCGAGCTCCTGGCCGTCATCGACTCCATCGCCGACATCCCGGACATACGCAAGGGCGTGGAGCGGTCGCTCTCGATCGTCGTCACGGATGTCTGGCTGGAGGTCGCCGCAGCCGCCCTGCGGCCGCTGGTGCGTGGCGATCTGAGCGGTGCTGCGGGCTTTCTGCACCGCTACCTGAGGGTGCATGAGCTCCTGGCCCGGCGTGCCGCCTGGTCCCGCTGGGAGCCGCGGCTTTTCGGCACCCCGGACGCCGTGGCCGGTGCACGTCTCGCGCCGGCAGGCGCGCGCCCGGTCCCGCTTCCGGACGGACCGCTCGAGCGAAACGCCGCCAGGTTGGCCCTGGGCGCATTTTCCGCCTTCACCGGCATGTGGTTCACCAGCGGTCGTCTCGAGCCCGCCACTGCGGCGATTTTCGCGGGACTGCCCCGCCCCGCCCGCCTCGGCCGAGACGCGTTCGCGTCCCGGCTCGGGTACCGGCTGGCGCGTGCCGACGTGCTCGTGCTCGATCCGCAAGTGCTGCGCCGCCTCGACCGCCTGGACTGCGTTGCGGTGGACGCAGCCCTGTGCGAGAGCGCACCGCTGGATTTCGGGCGCCTTGCGGCTACGATAGACCACGCCGGGCTGCAGCTGGTCTGGGTCGGGCCGGGACGGCTCCCGGCGGCAGCGCGGCGCCACGGCCGGAGGCTCGTTGCCGGGCCGGGCCGAGCGGTCCGCAGGCTCCAGGAAGAAGGCCGGGGCGTCGTGTACATCGGATCCGTCGCTGCCGGGCTGGCAGTGGCCGACTGCGGACTCTGTCTTGTTCCCGCGGGGTGGGCGCCGGCCTCGACCGCCCACATCCTGGCACCCGGCGGGATTGAGCAGGCCATCGTGTTGGTCGATGCGGTCGCGGGCGCGCACCGGGCATCCCGGGAATCCATCCGGCTTTTCTCGGTCAAGATTGCGCTCGCCGTGGCGCTTGCCTCGACCGGCCTGAACCCGGCCACCACGCAGCGGATCCTGGGCGTGGCCGGATTGGCCTCGATGCTTGCCATGGTGAACGGCATCCGCGTGGCGAACGGAGTCAGCGTGGCCGATCCGGCCGCCCTGGCACCGCCGGAACACCCCTGGTACCGGATGGGGACCGGGGAAGTGCTGGCGGCGCTCGGCAGCGGTGTCGATGGCATCAGCGAAGCCGAAGCCCGGCGGCGCAGCGTGCCGCCACCACGCCAGCGCTCGGCGGCGGGCGCGTTCGCGCGGCTGGTCGGCGAGGAGCTGGACAGCCCCCTGACACCGGTGCTGGGGGCGGGCGCCGCCCTGTCGTTCCTGACGGGCGCACGCACCGATGCGGCCATGATCACCAGCGTGATCCTGTTCAACGCCTTGTACGGCGGTGCACAACGCTTTCGCACCGAGGCCCTGATTCGGCGATTGTCGCGACGGGAGCGCCAGCAGGTGCTGGTCCGGCGCGCTGGCAGCCGGGCCCCCGTGGTCGAGACGGCGCTGGTCCCCGGCGACGTCATTGAATTGTCCGCCGGAGAGGCCGTGCCCGACGATTGCCGGATACTGGCCGCGACGGCTCTGGAGGTCGACGAGGCCAGCCTCACCGGCGAATCCATGCCGGTCGCCAAGACGGCTGCACCCTGCGACGCTGCCGAGATCGCCGGACGGCGCTCGATGCTGTACGCCGGGACGCACCTGGCTTCCGGCAATGCCACCGTTGTGGTTACCGCGGTCGGTGCATCGACCGAGTCGGGTCGAGCCGCCCGGCTGGCCGCGGGCGCCGGGGTCAGCACGGGCGTCGAGGAACGCCTGCGCTCGCTGACCGCCTACACGGCCCCCGTCGCGGCCGCGGCGGGCATCCTGGTGGCCCTGACCGGGCGCCTGCGGGGACAGCCCGCGCACGAGACCCTGGCAACCGGCGTGAGCCTGTCCGTGGCCGCCGTGCCGGAGGGACTGCCCATCCTGGCCGGGCTGGCCCAGTCGTCCGTGGCCGGACGACTTTCGGCCCGCGGTACCCTGGTGCGTGATCCCCGGGCGCTGGAGGCTCTGGGGCGCATGAACGTGCTGTGTGCGGACAAGACCGGCACGCTGACCGAGGGACGGCTCGCCCTGCGCGAGGTCTCCGACGGACGTGAGGCCTGCGCACTGGACCAGGTGACGCCGCGGCACTGGCGGGTGATCACCGTCGCCCTGCGAGCCAGCCCGTCGACCTCCAACGGAGCCCCGACGCCGCATCCCACCGACCGCGCACTGATCGCGGGGGCGCGGGAAGCCGGGATCACCAGCCACGACGTGCGCAGCCGGTGGGTGCGCCTCGACGAGTTGCCCTTCGAGCCCGGCCGCGCCTACCAGGCTGCCCTGGCGGAGCTCGACGGCGGCGTGATCATCAGTGTCAAGGGGGCCCCGGAGGTCCTTTTGCCGCGCTGTACACATCACGCGGCGGGCAGCGGCCGACGCCGACTCACCGCGGCGGAGCGTAAGCGGTTGCTGGAGCACGTGCGCTCTCTCGCGCATCGCGGCTACCGGGTGCTGGCGGTCGCCGAGCGGCGCGCGAGTCCATCGAACGCCTCAGGGAGGCCGGTGTCGAGGTGATCATGCTGACCGGCGATCACCCGGACACGGCCGCTGCCATCGCCGCCGAACTCGGCCTGGACAGCGGCAAACGGGTGATCGCGGGCTCCGACATCGACAGCATGAGCGATGCGCAGCTGCAAGTGGCGGCCGGCCGCGCGGGCGTCTTCGCCCGCGTCACGCCGGCCCACAAGGTGCGCATCGTGAAGGCGTTGCAGCAGAGCGGGCGAGTGGTCGGCATGACCGGCGACGGCGCCAATGACGCCCAGGCCATTCGGCTTGCCGATGTCGGCATCGCCCTGGGCGAGCGCAGCACCGCCGCGGCGCGCGCGGCAGCCGATCTCGTCGTGACCGGCGGCCGCATCGAGGCGATCGTCGACGCGGTGGTCGAGGGACGCAGCCTGTGGGTGGCGGTGCGCGACTCGGTATCGCTGCTGATCGGCGGCAACATGGGCGAGGTGCTGTTCACGCTGGCCGGAGCCCTGGCCGGAGGACGGTCCCCGCTCAACGCCCGGCAGCTGCTGCTGGTCAACCTCATCTCCGACACCGCCCCGGCGCTGGCGCTGGCGCTCAAGCCGCCCGAACGCAGCGCGGACACGCTGCTGGCGCAGGGCCCCGATACCACACTGGGGGAATCACTGACGTCCGACATCGCGCTGCGCGCCGGCGTGACCGCGGGTGCCGCCACCCTGGCCTGGACCGCGGCCCGCCTCACGGGCAAACGGCCCGCGAGCGCCGGTACCGTGGCACTGCTGGCGTTGACCGGGGTGCAGCTGACGCAAACCCTGCTCGCGGGTCGGGGCAGCCGGGCGGTGAACTGGAGCGCCATCGGCTCCCTGGGCGCCCTGCTGGCGGCGGTGCAGACCCCCGGCGTGAGCCGGCTGTTCGGCAGCCGCCCGCAGGGGCCGGTCGGCCTGCTGATAGCGGCCGGCGCGACCGCGGCCGGCACCGGGGCCTACGCGGTTTTGCCCCGCCTGGGCCGGCTGTTGCCGGAGCCTCCGTGGGAATTCATTTCCCACCTCGGAAACAGTCTCAATCCCTTTGCGAGCAAGCCCCGGGGTGGCCGGGTGGGCACGGCGGCGCCAGGTGTGGCAGGGCGCGGGAAGCGGTGATGCTAGGCCCGGCGCCCACGCTGCATGTAAGCGATCCCCAGGAGCATCAGCGCGGTACCGAAGACCAGGCGCAACGCGCCCGACGGCAGCGCCAGGGCCAGGTGCCCGCCGGCGACGCCTCCCGCGATCGCGCCGGCGGCGAGGCCCGGCAGCATCGCCAGCTCGATGTTGCGCTGGCGCCAGTTCTGCCAGGAGCCGCTCAGCGACGACGGCAGCCTGGCGGCCAGCGAGCAGCCTTGCGCGAGCTGTTGCGGGACCGCCAGGCCGAAGACGAACAGGGGCGTCAACACCGGCCCTCCGCTGATCCCGACCACGCCGGCGACCAGCCCGGTGATGCCGCCGGTCAGGGCCATGAACGGAATCGGCCATGCGGTGGCGAAGCCGTGCATCGGAAACACGCTCTTGGCGATCAGGATCGCACCGCCGATCGTCACCACCACGCCGAACGCCAGCTTCAGCACCCGGGTCGACCAGCCCGCCGAGAAGCGCACCGCCAGCGGTGCCACGATCATCGCCACCAACCCGGTCCAGACCACGATCTGCCAGTCGATATCACCGGCCCGCGCGTACACGATCGTCCCGGTCAGCGCGCTGACGATCGACACCGCGAGCGCGGTGCCGCGGGCGTCCAGCTGGTCCAGGCCCGCCCAGCCGGTGAGCAGCGGCACGATCAGGCTGCCGCCGCCGAGGCTGACCAGGCCGCCGCCCATCCCGGCGACCAAGCCAATCACCAGCGCCCGCAGGTGCTGGCGGTTGCCGTGCGTGCGTGCCGCGAACTCCCGAACCGGGATATCCCGCCGGCGCGCCAACTCAACCGTTCTCCGCCATGGCGTCCGGGACCTCCCCCGGAGCCAGCCAGCAGGCGGTCGCCGCGGCCCGGTCACGCCAGTGCCGCGCGACCGCGCCCAGCCAGCGCTCCTCCACCCGCAACCGCTCGCAACGGCACAGCGCCGCGCCCGCAATCCAGCCCGACACGGCGGTCGCATCCTGCTCCAGCAGGCTGCGCAGCATCAGGCGCCGGTCGCCCATGCGCATTCCCAGCCCGGTATCCCGCGCCAGCCGCCGCAGATCCGCCGGCGGCAGGATCACCCCGCTGCGCGCCGGTGCCAGCAGCGGGCCGAGCACCGCGTCGACGTCACCGTCCCAGCCGCCGGGTGAAGGAGCCTCGAGCGCGCGCAGGTGCAGCGGCAGCTCCGGCGGAATGCCGGTCGCCTCCGCCTCGGCTCGCAGCAGGCGCTGCAGCATCCGGCTCCACTCCGGATACGGACCTTCACCGACCGCCTCGACGCGCTCCAGGAACGGCGGCAGCCAGGGCAGCAGGTGCTCCCACAGCACGACCCGCCGCAGGTGCTGCCAGCGGTCATCCGCGCCGGCCTGCTCCAGCACCCCGGCATAGAGGGCCAGCAGCGTGGCCAGGTGATCGGGTTCGCCGGGAGCGCGCAGCCCGAGCGCCCGCCACAGCCCGGCCACGCGATCGCGTACCGGTCCGCCCAGGGCGCCGGCCTCGCCGAGATAGATCGAAGCGTACGGCGGGCACTGCTGCAGGAAGGTCGCGGTGTGCGCGGCCTGCCAGGCCTCGAGGCTCTCCGGCACCGGGAGCTCCAGCGCCGTCGCGATGGGCGAGTCTTCCCGGCGCGGCCGCTCGCTCAGCACCGCCAGCCCCCGGACCAGCTCCGCCGCCGCCTTCACGGGGTCTCCTCCGGGGGCAGCCGGTACGCCTCCGCGGTCGGCTTCAGGGGCCGCAGCAGCCAACGCGGCCGCCGCGTGCCGTCCGGCGAGACCTGCCGCGCGGGGCGCGTCATCGCCAGCCACTCCCGGTAGACCCGGTCGGCGGCCGTGGTGTCCACCCAGACATCACCGTGGGCGTCTCCCGCTTCCGCCGGGCGCACGCGGACCGCCTGATGCCAGCAGTGCTGGCCGGAGACCGGGTCGGGATGGACCGCGAAAGTCAGGTTCTGATGCACTCCCACGTCGGTCCACCAGATACGCGCCCGGTCGCCGTCGGCCGGTGATTCGGGGCTGGACTGCGCCGGTGTCAGGCCCCGGCGGCCGTCGCTCTCGCGCAGCGTGACCGCGCGGTCGATCTGGCCGCCGCCCGGCCCGCCCTGCACGTGCCAGCGTCCCATGTGGTGACTGCAGCCGAGCACGCCCGGCCGAATGCCCTCGGTGACCCATGCGCGGGCGACGAAGTAGCCGATCGCGGTCTCCACCCGCACCAGCTGGCCGCCGCCGATGTGCAGGCGCGCCGCGTCCCGCGGATGGATCCACAGGGGATTGGTGTGGGCGATCTCGTTGAGCCACTTGGCGTTGGCGCTGCGGGTATGGATATGCACCGGCAGCCGGAAGGTGGAGATCAGCGGCATCTCGTCCCCCGCCATGCGCGAGGGATGAATATGGCTGTGGATGTAGGTCGGCAGCGCGTACTCCGGCCAGCCCCACTGCGCCAGGGTCGAGGACCAGAACTCCAGGCGCCCGCTGGGCGTCGGGAAGCCGCGCAGGATCCTGCCCTCGACCTCCACGCCGACGGGGCGGCGCCCCTGCGCGTCCGGCTCGGGCGCCGGGGTGGGCACGGCGTTGGCGCCCCGGACCGGCGCCGCCGCGGTGTAGACGCGGCCATCCGGGGTAACCGCCAGGTCTTCGAGCTCGGACTCGTCCACCGCGGACTCGTGCACCGGTCCGACGCCGCGGGCGACCTCGAAAGCTCCGTAGCGGCGCATGTACTGCAGCGGCGAAAGACCTTCGCCCTCCGCCGCGCCCGGCAGGCCCGGGACCGAGCGGGCGAAAATCTCGCCGTAGTACTCGTCCACACCGATCCGCTCGCCCGGCCGCTCCCGCGACTCGGCGAACTCCCGGATGCCCCGCTCGCCGTCCGGATCGATGCGCCAGGTCAGATCCAGCCAGAACTCGTTCTCCTCCCAGACCTCACCGGGGTTGACCTCGCGGGTATCGGCGACCGTCTCGCCGGCCCGCTCGCGCGCCGCCCGCAACACCGGCTGGCGGAACCCGATCCACTGGCCGTCGTGGGTCTCGTAGGAGTGCAGGTCGTGACGCTCGGAGGAAATCCCCATCGGCAGGACGTAGTCCGCGAAGTAGGCGGTCTCGTTCCAGGTCGGCGTAAGCGCCACGTGCAGCCCGACCAGGCTCTCGTCGGTGAGCGCGTCGATCCAGGTGAAGCCGCCGGGGTTGGTCCAGACGGGGTTGTAGACCCGGGTGAAATAGACGTCGAGGCGCCCGCGGCCCTCGCGCAGGAAGTACGGCAGCAGGAACGACATCTCGTTCATCCCCAGCGGGTACTCCTGGGGATAAGTGAGCTCGTTCCACCAGTCGGGATGCGGCGGCGCCTTCGGCGGACGGGGCACGAACTTGTTCCAGCCGTTGGGGAAAACCCCGCCGGGCGTGCCCACCGCCCCCAGCAGGGCATTGAGCAGGAACAGCGTGCGCGAGACCTGCCAGCCGCCGAGGTTGCCAGCCGCGGCCGAGCGCCAGTTGTGGGTCGAAAGCGCGCTGCCCGCCCCGGCCACGGTCTCCGCCAGCTCCTCGATTTGCGCCGCGTCGATGCCCGACTCGCGCGCGGCGAACTCGAAGGTGAATCCGGCCCAGGTCCGCTTCAGGTGCTCCTCGAAACGCTCGAAGTCGGGTTCCGTGTCGGGCTCCAGGCTGCGCAGCCACTCGCGCCAGTTCCACCAGCGTTCGACGAAGCTGCGGTTGTAGCGGCCGGTGTGGACAAGGTGGCGGGCGATGGCGAGAAAGATCGCCGCCTCCGAGCCCGGGTACGGCGCGACCCAGTGGTCCGCATGGGTGGCACTGTTGGACATGCGCACGTCCAGCACGATCACCTTCGCGCCGGCCTTGCGCGCCTCCATGATGCGCTGGGCGTGGGGATTGAAGTAGTGCCCGGCCTCCAGGTGGGAGCTGACCAGCAGGATCACCCGCGCGTTGGCGAAGTCGGCGCTGGGCCGGTCGTACCCCATCCAGTAATGGTAGCCCGCGCGTCCACCGGAAGAGCAGATGTTGGTGTGCGAGTTGTGGCCGTCCACGCCCCAGGCGGCCAGCACCCGCTCGGTGAAGCCGTCCTCGCCGGGGCGCCCGACGTGGTACATGATCTCCCGCCGGCGGCCCTCGTCCAGGGCCCGGCGGATGCGGCCGGCGAGGTCGTCGAGCGCCTCGTCCCAGCTCACCTGGCGCCATCGGCCCGAGCCGCGCTCACCGACGCGCTTGAGCGGGTGCAGGATGCGGTCGGGGTCGGTGAGCTGGGTCACCGTGGCCGGGCCCTTGGCACAGTTGCGCCCGCGCGAGCCCGGATGCTCCGGGTTGCCCTCGAACTTGCGCACGCTGAGGGTTTCCTTGTCCACCCAGGCGAGCAGGCCGCAGGCCGATTCGCAGTTGAAGCAGGTGGTGGGCACCAGGGCGTAGTGGCGCTGCGGGTCGCGTCCATGGCGGGACGCGGAGGGGTCGATCGCCACCCAGTCGTCCCAGCGCTCGCGCGGCGGGAAGCCGGCCAGGTGGATACGGCTGGCTCCCTGGTAGAAGGTCTCGCCGCGCGACTCGGTCTCGCGCCGCAGGGCCGAGATCCTTCCCCCGAGACGTTCGATCCAGGAACGGCTGTTCATGACGGTGTTTCTCTCCCGACCGGTACCGGTCGATTCAGGCCAGCGGGACCGACTGGCCGGACTGCACGAACGCATGCTCGTAGGCGAGCGGCCCGAACAGGGCGAACAGGCAGAACCAAGGGCCCAGCCAGGGTGCCGCGCAGCCGACGGCGCTGAACGCGGCGCCGCCCCAGAAGAAGCCGGCGTAGCGCCCCCGCACCATGGTCCGCACCGCCAGGTCCACACTGGCGGTGGCCGGCGTGGTCAAGGGCTCGACGGCCAGCAGGGCCAGGTGCAGCGCGGACATCACCGCCACCAGCACCAGCAGCAGCGGGAGCACCGAGGGCGCGACGTACAGCGCCAGCGGGGCCAGCAGGGCACCGCCGACCGCGAGCGCCTGCACCAGCAGGTGCGGCGCCAGCAGGGGGCTCTGCCACAGGTCCCGCGCCCGCGCCTGGGCGAACAGGAACGCGGTGTAGATCGAGCAAAGCACGGCCAGCAGAGCGCCGGGCCACATCAGGGCCCGCTGCACGCCCGGCGCGCCGGCGAGGCCGGCGGCCCAGTGCGCGGCGAGCAGGGCCCCGTACCCGACGAGGATCAGACCGCCGCGGACCAGCCAGCTCTCCCAACGTGGCCGACGGAAGATCAGCCAGAAGCGCCCGGGGTGGGCGAGATCGCCCACCAGCAGCAGCCCCGTCAGCGCCAGGAACACGCCGCCGCCCACCGGGGCCACCCATTGCCACAGTGGACTGGAGGCCGGCAGCAACCCCAGGGCCACCAGCATCAGCGGAACGAGGTAGAGGCCGGCGGCGAGGTTCTTGGTCCAGGTGTAGGCGCTGACCGACCAGCCCCACGGGCGCCGGTGCGGGTGGTCGTAGGAGATCCGGGCGGCTGCCGAGCTTGTGGGCCGGTCCGGGTGCCCGCCGGGAACGACATCGCCGCCGGCGAGCTGCTCGGCCCAGGCGTACAGGCCGCCTTCCGGCCGGGCCGCCGCCAACGGATCGAGCGTGGCCTGGTGGGCGCCCTTGTAGTGCAGGCGCGGCCGGGTGCCTTTCTCCGGACGCCTCACGGCGACGCCGCCCTCCTGCACCGTCCGGGCCACGCGCGAATCGGGGTCGTCGAGGTCGCCCACGAAGATCGACTGCGTGGGACAGACGACCACGCAGGCCGGTTCCAGCCCGGCGTCGATGCGGTGCGAGCAGAAGTTGCACTTCTCGGCCGAGTGGTCCTCGGGGTTGATGAAGATGGCGTCGTAGGGACAGGCCGCCATGCAGGCCCGGCAGCCGATGCAGATGTCCTTGTCGAAATCCACGATGCCGTCTTCACGACGATACATCGCGCCGGTGGGACAGGCGCGGGTGCAGGGGGAATCCTCGCACTGGTTGCAGCGCGTGACCTGGAAGCGCCGCCGGGCGTTCGGGTAGCTGCCGACGTCGACCGACTTGACGAAGGTCCGCGTGACGCCGACCGGGACGTCGTTCTCGGACTTGCAGGCGGTCGTGCAGGCGTGGCAGCCGATGCAGGTGCTCTGGTCGATCACCTTGGCCCAGCGGCCGCCGGACGCCGCAACGGGATCATCCATCGAGTCGTTCATTCCGGTGCCTGGTGCGGTGCGAGATCAATGGCCCAGACGATACGGAACCGGAAAAGATATTGAAAATGCATATTCCCTATTCAAAGCATATCGAAAAAACATGCCACGGCCTGAACCGGGGATGCCCGACCGTGAACACGCGGTCGAATCCCTGCCAGCGGGACGCACGCGAGACCCGTCGCCCGCACCGGGCCCGCAGGCCACGCTGCCGGGCCCGCGGGCCGGACGGTTCAGCCCGACGGGGAGCCCGACGAGGCCCCGGCGAGCTTGCTCCGGTGGGACGTCGGCTTCGCCGCCCGATTGCCCGAGCGAGCGGGCGCAGTCGCCTGCGATCCGGCGACCGCGGTCTGGACCGGGCGCAGTCCGCCCTCCATCGCATGCGTTCCGGACAATACGGCCATCGCCAGGCACGCCAGCGCGAGGGCGCCGACCAGAAGGGTATACAAGCGTCTCACGATACGGTTCTCCGTGGGCCTTCCGGCCGACCACGCCGCCCGGTGCCGCGATCCGATCGCCGCCCGGCTCGCCGAAATCGGCCGCAGGGGAGCATCTCCGCCCGGAAGCGGTTCCTGGAAGCATCCGGCGTCGTGAGTGACAACGGGCGAAGCGCGCGACGAGGGGTTGGTTGTGGCCACGCACCCGGCGCAGCCGGTGCCGCTGGACTCCGGCCCGTAGCCGCAACGATACACGCGGCCCGCCACCAGGCTCAACCGCTGCCGGCCGGATGATCCCGAGCCATCACCCGCGACCGGACGGAGCACCTGACGAGGGAGCCGAGGGCCGCGGGACACGGCCGTCACGCGAGCGGTCCCGGTGCCGCCCGCGCGCTGGCAGCGAACCTCCCGTCGAGGTGCGCAGCAGGCTCCGGGGCGGCCTGCCTCTCGTGCAGAGGCGTCCCGACCACGAGCACCCCCGTTCAGGGTGGGTTGCACAGCCGCGAATCGTGCTATCTATTCCGCAGCGGGATGCCTTGCCTACAATAACAATCCCACAAGCCATGCCGCTGGCAGGGAAGGGGGACGCTCGTGCAGCGCATGTGCGTCCGCCGGGAGCAACAGTACGATGCCCTGTACACGCCAGCAGCTCGTCGCCATACGGCAAACGCTACACGCGCGGCTCCAGCAGTCGGGCGGGCGTTACTGGAACGACGAGAAGGCCCTGCACATGCTCGCACGCGCCCACGTGCAGGGGATCCCGCTCGCCGAGCTGAGATCCCGGGCAAGGACCGCGACCAGCTGGTCCGGATTCTTCGGCGAGATCGATGCGCGCCTGTGCGGCGAGGTGGACTGACGTACGCGAGCTTCCGCCACAACCAGGGAACGGCCAGCGAAACCGGGGCTTCCGCCCGGGCAAGCGCTATCCCGAGCGCCGCGTCGAGGCGGAAGACCGGCGATACCCGCGAGCGGCGGCTCTTCCCGTTACACACCCGCTACCCGCTTCCTGGCCGGTCACCGCTCCGTTTCCGTAGCGTCACAACGACGGTCCCGTGCTTCCCGGGCGGACGGCCCGCGCAAACAGTCTGTTCTGACCCGGTCACAGCACGCAGAGCAGGAACGTAACAAAACCAGAACATGACTCTGGTACAAGCGGTCGCTCGTAACGCTTCCCGAACGAAACCGGCTGCGGGGGATCCGTCGCGTGCACGAACAGATCACGGCGATCTTTATCCGGCGACAATTATTCTGGCCGATTGACGACAATTATTCTGGCCGGTTGTCCGTAAGCTAGACCGCTTATCCATGCGACCCACAAGGGGCGGGGATGGCGGTCACCAAACAGCAGGTCAGAGTCTTCATGGCACAACGATCGAACGGCAA
>Ga0209921_1000042_pt1 | contig 61453 bp, 105 predicted proteins | sample SalPonF2_C_D2_MG_FD_185730 | JGI IMG/M metagenome (GOLD analysis project Ga0209921, IMG submission 185730) | Salt pond soil microbial communities from South San Francisco under conditions of wetland restoration - Salt Pond MetaG SF2_C_D2_MG... ...
CGCCAGTTCTCTTCATGTAATCCATGTCTCTCCTGAAACGCTTTAGAAAGGTTCCGTCTGAGTCCTCTACTCTGACAAACTCATTATTATCCGGGTCATACTCCCAATCTTTACTCGTCAGGAAGCCTGAGTGAGCACAGTCTGCTGGAACACCGAAGTCTCCTGTGTTTCCTCTAAGCATACGCTACCGTATAAGGGTGGGTTTGTCATAAAGGTAACGGTGCAGTTATGCAGGGGTGTACTGGATGTAATCGTAATCCACAGTATTGTTGCCTCCTCCACCTGCAACTGCCATCTTTCCAAATGAAGCAAGAAGTTGATCGTTACCGCTATCCTCCTGCGTTCCGTCATACGATAGCGTCACATTTGCCTGCCTATCTCTAGTGAATGTGACTGTATGGTACGTCGTTCCAGGATTTACAGTTCCAGTGGTTAGGATCTGGGAGGTTGACCCCGACCTTCTCCTAACAATATCTATCGCCTTAGCTCCTGTTCTAACACGCATGAAGTAGTTATTATTATCATCGTAATAGTTCGGCATCATCAGACATGGATTGTCACCAGTAAGAGCCTGTTGGAATTTGAATCTGCATTTCCATGTCCCAGTGCCATAATTATTACTTAGATCATATGTTATAGACGCACTTGCTGCAGCTCCTGACCTTAGTGTCCCTCCAGTTACATGGAGGTTGCCTGCTGTAGCTGTTACAGTGGCATCGCCTGTGTTTGTCCACTGAGGGCGGTACTTCTGCCCAAACTGTGTTCCAGATAGATAACTTGACGGTGAAGTCGCCCTATCATCTCTTACAGAGCTGAATTTGTTGTCATCGAAGTCATCTATGAGCATTGCTACTATAGCAGATACACCAGATAGATTATCTCTATTTATATCTGTAGAGTTCAGTATCTGCTGGGCTTTGTTTGTTCCAAGATTAGCGTTTGTTACAACTGTGTTTATGAAGGAGTTGCTAAATCCAGATATTTCTCTGGCTGCATCAGATGTGGCAGTATTTGCTCCAGCAGTTGCAACCTCATCGTTCGTCTTCTGCCCGTCGGTTACTAACTGTTCACCTGCAGCCCAGATCTGGGCGTCTGTGAGTACGACACCTGTTGTCCTGTTAAAACCAACTATTGTCATCATATGTCACTCCTGAATCTTGCTATAGCTCCTGCAAATAGGTCTTCAGTAGACCCTGTTCCCGCACCAAACTCTCCATTGTCTACTACAATAGCTACAGTAACATCTGATCCAGAGGTATTTTTGTACTGTGCTATTGAATCTCCTCTATTAGAGGCAACAACGTCGTCGTAGACTGTGTTTCCATCTCCTGAGACTATTGTTACTTCGCTTGTTCCTCCTCCAGCATTGTCTAGAGTTACTATCCTAAGGCTTGTTCCAGTTGGAGCTGCTTGTCCGTTTGAATGTAGGAAGGCGCACTGGCTCACCTGCATTGTCTCACCACTACCTAGACCTCTAGAGAAAAGAACTGCTGCGTTGCCATCAGCTATTTCCCCAGATTGTCCTCTTTCTGCCCAGTCAGTGAATATGTTAGCTCCTCTGAGGGTGAGATACTTTATCCCTTTGTAGAGCAGCCTCTCTGTTTTATTTACTCCCATCGTTTAATCATTCGTGTACTCATTCGACCGGCCAAGTGTCCGTCTCGCACCAGAATACTTATTCATGTACTCGTGCTTTACTCTTTTCATCCCACCTTTGCGGGACGATCTCTGCATTATCTTGTCCTTCATCTTGTAGATCCTTCTGCTCTTAATCTGTTCTGGAGTGATCAGTGCCTTTTCCTTGAGGTCCTTTGGAGGGGTCTCGTCTAGGTATGCGTATGTGAACATGAAGGCAGTGGCTCTTGCTACTTCAGGAGCTACTCCATCAATGTCATCCCTTCCCCATAACATCTGCATCGCCATGATCCTAGGAGGCCGAGCGTTGAACAGAGCACACGATCCTTTCGGTGCTATGGCGCCTGGGTTAGGATCGTCGTTTGAAGACACGAGGTCGCACTTCCCAGTGTCTGGGTTGTAGTGGTTGCAGTTTGCGCACCTGAAGCTCTTTAGGTACGAGTCGTTAACGTAGTACGCCTCTCCTTTGGAGAACTTGCTGGAGTCGTTTCTCAGCTTCCTAATCCTCTTCGCTCTTTCTCCAACCATGCGTGTGCAATATGATATAATCCTATACTACTTTATACTTTCTACTGGTCTGATTTGTTTCTGTCGTTCAGAGCAACATCCACGTATTTGATTAGCTTCCCCAGAGGTCTTCTGAATCTATTTACAGCCTTGGCCTCTCCAGATCTAACTGCATTTATTACAGAACCCTGCGTTTTTGGAGAGTCAACTAGCATGAAGCTGGTTCCTATCTGGAACGGGTTGTGAGCATCCGAGTTCGCAAGCGACGGTACTGATAGGTCTCCAGAGAACTGTTTTACTCCATTGTTGTATTTCTCTACTCCTTGTAGATTTCTCTTCTGGATTATCTTTGATGCAACATCCTTTGTGTCCAGCTTTGTTATCCTTCTGGGATGGGCTAGGAACTTGTACCCGTAGTCTGGGAACTCCACCACATGTATCTCTGGTTTTGTGGAGATTGTATGTTCTATCCCATTGAGCACAACTAAGTTATCGGACCTTACTCCAGCCATCTCGTCATGGCCTACGAAACCAACAACGTCGAAGTTGTGTCTCCTGTATCCTCTGAGCATCGACTTTCTAGTTGCGCTACTGTCCCAGCTTGCTTCTGGATCGTGGGCATGGAGGTCTATCTTTAGCATTAGAATCTTTCTCCTGATAGTGCCTCTCTGACATACCCCATGTCCATGTCTCTACTCAGTATCATGTGGCGTTGAGATTTGTAACAACGTGCTTCTGGGTTGAACACCACATCCCCTTCCCCCGAAAGGCGACGCCGCAAACGTATCTCTTCTTCAAGTATCATCATCCGTCTGTTCTGCTGGTCAACAGAAAGGTCTAGCCCTCCTACCGCCTCGTAGGCATCCACACGGACGGATGAGTTGTTTCCTTGGAGCCTCACATGCTTCTTCAGGCGAGAATGTGCGCGCTCTTTCACAGTCCATAGAAGTTCCTTAGAATAGGACGGACCCTGAACCGCTACTGTGTTAGAGTTGTTTCTGAATGGCTCCATCATCGCGTCTGCCCAACCATCAGGGTAAATGTCACCGGCATCTGCAGACATAACTACATCTGCATCTGTCCTTGACATTCCTATATCCCTAGCAACTAGTTTGCCTCTCTGAACAGTTATCACCTCCTTTGCATAGCTGCTGGCTATGTCAACTGTTCCGTCCTCAGAGTTGGAGTCTATCACCACTATGTCTGGCCCCTGTGAAGATAGAGACTTTAGGGTGTCCTCTAGTTGCCCTTCCTCATTTAGGGTACAGACGTGTATTTCTGATCTCATGCTAGTTATGTTTGCACCCACAGTTGCAGTTTTGACAATGCTCTATCTCTCCTTCCTTAATAAAGATGTGGAACTGTTGCTCGTCCCAGTTTACTATTATGGAAGGTGAGAATGTCACATCTCTAAGGTCACATCCTGGGTTTTTCCAGTCCCACGCGACTGGTTCCCACTCTTCATTGAACTCCTCAACGTCCTCGTGGTCTGCAAATGCCATGAAGGCACCATACTTCATGCCTCTTTCTGGGTTCTCCAGCACTACGCATGCTCTACCATCATCCTCGTCTACGTAGCTTCCTTCCCAGTCTATCTGTACTGTCATTGTTCAGTATGCAGTAGGCCACGAGACCTTTTCTTCTCCACTCAGACTCTCATCAAAGGTGAAGTACCAGATGTCTCTGAAGTCAAGAGTACCTCTCCTGGCGCTTGCATCGTTTACTAGTACGTGCCTGGCTGGTTCTAGCCAAGCAGACTGTTCTCTATGGGCCAGGAATATCACCTTTGAGTCTACCTTCTGTATGGTAACATGCACCTGATCCTTCACTCTCCTGAGAACTGATGGAGTCCCTATCAATGTCGGCCTGTTGAACCTAGCCCCAGTCTCAGAAACCATCTGGCGCGAGTAGCTACCCTCATCAGGCCCATACTTGTTTGTGACCTCGACGTATGCTGTTGGATCGTTTCTGAACCCCATCTTCGTCAGCTTGTCCTCTGCGTCGCTAAGAGAACCCTCCATCTCTCCAGCATACAGCTTGTCTGCATTAACATCTATTGATGGGTAGTGTTTTAGCCTCAGCTTCTGTACTCTGCTGCCTCTGTCTATGGCGTTGTTGACTGCTTGAGTAGAAACATCTGCCCTACTTGCTACTGGAGACTTAAGTTCGCTACTCAGTCTGGACTTTAGACCCTTGTTCATGTCTGTCCACAGCCTGAACTTGTCCATGATAGGACCAGCCATATCTACAGATCGCCTCGGCTGGGAGCTTGAAGCAGTAGCTTTGTCATGTTATAGAACAATAACCCCGAGTGTATTAAAACCTCCTCCTCAGGGTCTGTCTAACTAACTACTTTGTCTGGAGACCAGTCTGGTGCTACCTTCTTGGCCTCTATGCCGTCAACATCAAAGCAGTTGTAGCAATGCTTCTGTCCTTCTTTGTGGTTAACATCCTTGTTGTGCCTGTGCCATGATGGGTTCTGAACAGGAGCGTACTCTGTGTGGCATGACCACTCTAGCCACAGATCTCCATTAACAACTACAACTCTGGCCCTGCAGTGCAGTTGTTTCTGGAAGCCCTTGTTGTCAGTTCCCTCAGGTCTTCTTGCGTTGATTATCGTGCCTTTCTCCTTGTACGATAACACCCAGCCAGTCTCGAAATGCTCAGAGTGAAGTATGCCAACATGCTTCTGTAGCATATTAACATCTGCATCCTTGCATCTAGTTATGACCCGTGGAACGCTACCGTCCCATGGACGAGACTCAATGTTAGTTCTCTCCTTGAGAACTTCCTCATCTAGGAGTCTAATTATGTCCATCTTTGATCGCCTCCCACTGCCACTTTCTTACCTGTTTTGGGTACAGCCCTTCTGTCTCTTTTACGATTATCTCGGGGATGTTGGAGATAAGGTCCTGTCTGGATGGAAAGCCACCAGAACTAAGTACCGAACTGTATTTGTCACCTATCCCTGAAACGGAGCTGATAGGCTGACCTCTATCTCCAGGGATCAGTTTCCCTGTCCACCGCTGTTGTTACCTACTCCCAGACCGTTGAGCACACTGCCGAGGCTGAAGTAGGTCCAGAGAACCTTTACAACCTGGTCAGCTACTGGCACTGCGAGTGGCAGCACGTTGTTGACTCCCGCAGCGGAAACGTCTCCGTTCATCGCTGCGTACACTCCCACCACTACTCCGACCACGACTGTTCTTACCAGCTTGCGCGGCTGGAACCCTGGGCCTCCTTCTCCAGAGATCTGGCCCTTTGCATGCTTGGAGACGTACACGGTGAATCCGTACACGAAGGCCAGAAAGCCGTACACGACTGAGCTATGGACTGTTGCTGATACCATACGCAGTTGGATGTTATGCACCTATATGTTATAAAACTTTCTGCCGCCTAGAGCAGTACTGTTCCGAGTGGTATCAGAAGAGCCACGACAAACCCACCGTAGAACCACAGCCATGCAGGGTGATTTCCGGTACTCTCTGATATTTTGTGAGGGTTGTACCACATCTCTATACACATGTATAGACATAGAGGCAGAATAGCCATCATCGACCATAGCTTCTTTGGGACAAACCCCACCAGTGCTCCTGCAGTTATGACAACCGCCATGGCTACTGTGCATGCCAATGAGATCAGGACAGTCCTCCTTACTCCAAACATGACGACGAACGTGTTTACTCCGTATTTCTCATCCACCTCTTTGTCTATTATGTCTGCCGAGTTCTGGAACCCCATGACGTAGAAGTACATGAATATCCCAAGAGTCCACGGTACTGCCTTCCATGGGTCTCCATACGCTGCCCACACGAGTGGGAACGAGAGCAGACCTCTACTAACAGCCTGCCATGGTATGCTTATAACCCTCTGCTTCGCTCTTATCGGCTCAAGGTTGTAAAATATGCCGAGGAAGAGCATTAGAACGATAAACATTCCAAACTGGAAGCTCACCATGAACCCTCTTATTAGAGCTGCGCCTGACATGATCCATGCGAGTGCTCTTCCCTCCTCCTCGCTGACCAACCCTGACGGAATAGGTCTGTTCTGTTTGTGTTCTGTGTTCCTATCCATCTCTGCATCCTCTACCATGTTCATGGTCTGGCTAGCCCCATGAGCGAACAGGACAGTTGCAGATGTGTAGACTATCTGGAACATGTGAGTCCACACGTACTGACCCCTCCCGTTGAAGTAGTAGAAGAATATTGATGCGAGGAAGAAGGCAACTGTTACTCCAACACTGCTGGCTGGTTTCGTAAGGTCAGCATATGCTCTTAGCTTCCTCGGGATGAACTGTACTCTATCGTAGCTCTGGCCTAATCCCCATTTCATTGTTGAGCCTCCGGTTATGCGCGTATCCACTAATTGTTTGGTGGATACTTAAATGTTTCCTATGGGTACTGCTCTATATCGCGTCTCGGACTCTTACGACAACAGTACCAGAAGCGTTCCCTATACTAGCGTCAGATATAGGGCCTGAGAACTCTACGTTCATGTCCTCTATCTTTGTCATTCTTTCCCTATGCCTTAGGGATTTAGGGATGTTCAGTCCTGAAGCAGCTATGGCTCTTGCCCTGGCACTTGCCTTCACTCCAGCCTTGCTGCTTATGCCAGACACAGTCATCTCTACAACCATGTCTGGGCCTTCGATGTATTTATCAGTAACCCTCTTAACAGGCATTATTTCTAACTCTTGTTCCCGTAGTCCTGAGACTGCCAGTCAGATGGAATACTGCCCTTCTTAACATCCGCATTTGGATTCTGTGCTATCTTTGCCCTCGTCTCTTGGAAAAGATCATGGTGGTGATGTTCGTCCTTTAGCACCTCGTTGATTGTTTCCTCCATCTGAGGGTATCCTGCCTGAGCGGCGTAGGATGCTATCTCTGGGTACGAATCCATCGCATCCTGTTCTGCTTCCTCGAGTGCAGAAGCAGCCTGTTTTGTGCTGAGGTGGTTACCAGAAGGATTGAGTTCATCGAACACCATCTGCATCTGTGTTGATGTGTCTGGTACTCCTCCAGCCTTAACGATCATCACAGAGAACTTGTGGAGGTGGTCGAACTCGTCGTTGGCAGCGTACCTCATCTTCTGTCCCAGCTCCATCGCGTATGGTCCACTGAGACTGTATGACTCTGAGATGTAGTTGATGACCGCTTCTGCTTCAGACGTGTGTGCATCCTGCAACATCTGGACTAACCTCTGGTTTTGAGATCCAGTGTCTCTGGGGTACCCGTCGCTCTTACTCTTGCCGATGAACGGCCCGAATGGTCTCTTGTCTGCGAATGGTCTACGTGGCATGTTATGGGTTGTTAGCGAACGATAGCTCTCCTTTGCACCACGCCCTCTTCATCTCCTTACGCTTCTGTGGTTCCACAGTCACGCCTAGGGAAGACTCGTAGTGCTGGATGTACTCTTCTGCTGCTTGGCTATTCACACACTTATCCACCTGCTCCTGGCTTATTGGGTCTGGCTTTGCGAATGGCCTTGGCAGCCCAAGTGGGCCTCTTGACCCGAACTCCATCTCCAGATTTCCATCTGGAGCAGAGATGGTTAGCTCCTCTTTCGCTAGCGGGCGTGGGCCTCCGAATGGACCCTCAGATCTTCCTGTTCCCATTATTTGTTTCCTGGCATCTGCCGGTCTTTTACCGTAACAACCACTTTCCAAGTTGTCGCTGTCTTTCGCTCTTGTACTGGTTCTATGGATGTTACTGTAATATCCTTCCTGAACAGGTCCACTGTAGAAGGTGCTGCCGACTGCTTGGCAACGAATCTGGCAACATCCTTTGAATATGCGTTTATCTGGTACGTGTACGTGTTGACACTAGGTGTTCTATTGACATTGTGGCTAATTATCTTGTATCCCATTCTGACACCACTGATGGGAGTTAGCCTGTTTACTGTGTTTACCACAAAGAAGGTAGAAGCACCTAGTGCATTACCATCTCCTACGAATCCAAGAGGCCCCTTTGGAACTTTAGAAGTAACCTTCTCCTGTATGTTTCTTAGAGGCCTCTTAGACATTGTTTAGTCCCTGTTGACGATGATGGTGTGCAGAGTCGCTTCAGTTACTCTACCTCTATTCTCATGGATGGGCTTACCCTCCTCGTCGGTTAGTCTGTTGATCTGGCCCATGGTAATGTCCTCCACAGAGTCAACTATGGACGGGACAGCACCAGCAGCGACAAGAGCCCTCGCTCTTGCCCTGATGGACCTCGTGAAGTTCGGGGTGCCCTTCGGGCCTACAACTTCTACCTGTACCTCAGTGCCCTCAGGATGACTGGCGAGGGACTTCGTCGTTGCGATTAGATCTGGCATCTCCATTGTTTATCTTGTATGTTCAGGCTGGTCCTGAAACCGTTACCTGTAGGTATTACCTTATGGTATTTAAAGTTGGTTGATGAGTCGCAGACTACGAGTCGTTGTCGAACAGTATGTATCCATCCTTCATGGATCGTTGAGAAACCCAGACTGGGAACGTTAGGTTGTGAACTCCTCCTCCCTTATCTGGATCTGGAGAGTATCTATGGTGCCTAGGGCAAAGGACTACTAGGTTCCTTCTGTCTCCTGGGTGGGTCACTTCCTCTCCCTCCTTGTCCTCACAGAACCCATAGAAGTCTATGAACAAAGAGTCGAACAGGCTCTGGATCAGATCTGGGTCACATGCGTTCCACAGTGACCACTCTACTGCCCAGTGGTGAGCCTCTAGATACTGTCCATAGCCATCTGCATCTTTAAGGTCGTCCTCAGTTCTGCCACATATCCAGCATCCATCAGCATGATCCAATGCAACTTCTCTCTCTGACTGGTAGAAGCTGTCGTTAAACTCTCCTCTTGGCTCGTGTTTGGGTATCTCCTCCGAAAATGCCACAGTCTTTTCGTAATCGTGAGGAGCCACAGAGTCTGAAGACATTGTGACGTTATTTGCTCACCGTGGTAGTGATGGAGTACACATCACCAGTGAGGTCAGAGCTGAGCTTGTTGTCCTTTACAGGCTCCGAAACATCTATGACTGTTGGCTCGAATGGGTTTTTGACTCTTGTGAAGGCTCTAACCCTGGATGACATGCTCCTACCCTGCAGTGCCTGAAGCAGAGCAGAATCTTTGGTTGGAACAGCCCTAACCTTCAGATGGTACTTGATCCTGTAGTCCTCCCGAAGTGGGCCTATCATGTCTTCTGCATCCTCCTCGAACTTGTGGACTGTTTTCTTCGACAGTTCACTTGCTCTCTGGAGGGCATCGAACTCCTTTGTCACACCTCTGCCGACGAACTCCTTTATGACTCCCTTCTCGCTGTAGGGAGGTTTCTCGATGCTTATGCTGTCGATGTAGACGCCGGGGAACGCAGTTTGTCTGCCCATTGTTATCAGTTGCTCACTAGAACTTTGATCTCGTAAGTGTCCTTCACGACACGGCTCTTGACCACCCTCGCATCTTCTACCTGCATCCGGTCAGTCAGAACTGACGTGAAACCAGACGCAGCTTCCATGAAGGCTTCTGCCTTTGCTATGTCCTGCATCGGCGCGTCAACGTTGAGGGTGTAGAGAACACCTCCGTTGGTGTCCTGAGTGTCAACCAGGTCAACACTGGTTGCAAGAGGCACGTAGTCCTTTACTGCCCTGATGATGGCAGCTCCTATAATTCCTATACCAACACCTCCGCCGATGTTTCTGTTAGGGACCTGTGGCACTCTCTTCTCAAGCCTGTTCATAGGCCTGTTCCGTGCCTTGCTCGCTCTTGGCCCCACCTTCTTCTCCACCTGTCTCCAGACGGGTTCCCGTTCTGTGAACTTCTTGAGTCGTTCTCCTACCATTATTTACTCACTTCGGTTACTACCTGAAAGTGTTTGCCTACTACTGCTGGACCGCTTGATCTAGCAGATACAACTGTAACCAGATCAGGCTCGAACACGTTTTTCATCCTCGTGAACGCCCTTGCCTTTGCTGATGCAGACGCTTTTGAAACTGCAGTCACGGTGAGGTTGTATCTGATCTCTTTACGTCTACTGAGACCTGCCTTTTCCTCTACCTTCTTTTCTAGTCCCCTGACTCTCTTGCCCGGCTTGAACTGCATCCCTGAGATAGGCACCTGAAACTGCCTCGTTACCTCCTTCTCTCCCTGGGAAACAGTCACGCTGTTCACCTCTATCCCAGGGAAAGCAGTTCCGGGCATGTTCAGATCAGACTCCTAGTAGAGTTGGTCCTGTTGGACTTCTGTGATTGCTTGTTCTGGTTGTCGGACTTGGAGCCAGCGCCTATCACGCTGCTCATGTTAATGCCGACACCCTGCCCGAACAGTCTCCCTCTGATGGGTCCACTTGGGAGTATCACAGTCCCTCTTGGTCCAGAGACTGTGGTGATGTTGATACCACTCTTCTCGAAGTACTGGACTCTTCCGTTAGCCACGGACCCAGTTTTGTTCCATCCATCTCTGGACAGTTTCTTCTCTACCTCGCTTGCTGGCTTGGCCTCCCTCTTGAAAACAGAGAGTCCAAAGTTGATGTTCATTCCTGTCATGGTTACTTGTTTGCCGTCTGGGAAACTGATTCCAGACCCTTCCTTAGCCTGTCAGACATTACAGACTGTCCTGCATTGCTTACGTCTGACATTACTCTACTAGACGCTCTGTCTGCTACGTTGCTGGGTTTCCTTCTTTGTTTCACTCTGTCCTCGACGCTTGAGAGTATCTCTTTTCTCACCCCAAAATCGACCAGCCTGTTACGGTCTTTGAGTTTTCTAATAATGTGAGGGTGGAGTATAGGTGATTCTCCTGAATCCTCACTATCTTGGGGCATGTGTGATGGTTATTCCTTGAAGGTATAAAACTTTACCTCTTAACGGCACTCTAGTTAACCGCTATCCATCTGAGAGAGTCTCCATCAGTTCCTGCTATCGCGTAGATGGGCTGTGAATCGCTGTCTATTTTCAAAGACAGAGTGTCACCGGCCTGCAGTATGAAACCGTCTGCAGCACTGACGTTATCATCCCACCCGATGAACAGGTCTCCAGAGTTTGCTGGGTCTGCTCTCATCGCAACGCTACCAGTAACAGTTCCTGGAGGCACCACTATCTCTGGGTTGGAGCTTTGCAGGACCTTGTTACCGTATCCTCTACCCTCAGTTGCAGGCTGGTCAGCGCCAGTTGTGGATGTGGATGGCATTAGAATACCCCCATCAGGTCAACAACCTGATCTGCTTCACTCGCCGCATAGTACAGAACGTTGTCCCTGAGATCGAACTCAAACGTCATGGACTCTCCAGCGTTCAGCCTGAACCCGCTCTCTGGATCTGTGTTGTCGTCACCGAAGTACAGAGGGACGTTGTTGGACGGGTCTGCTCTGACGTAGAGAGTCCTCGTCGGGATGGACTGGGACTTCGACTGAGGGACGACTGGCTCCGGTGTGTCTGGGTCGTTGAGAGCGTTAGTGCCAGATACCGTTATGGCAGTTGGAGCACTCACGCTGTTCATTATCTGAACAAGCGAAGAGAGCTGCTGTACCTGAGTCTCGGACTGTATCTGCATGTATTTAGACGCGACATGCAGAGTGTTGGCTATGTTAGCCAGTATGGTGTTGGTGCTGGCATTGGACAGATCCTGGTTAGCCAGATTGTCCAGAGCACTCCCGAGGTTGTTAAGGTTCACTCCCAGCTGGTTGCTGAGGTCAACCCGCACCTGATCGGTGATCTGTCTGTAACGCTTGCTGTTCCCCGCCCCTAGACCCACGTTTTCTTGCGTACCAGGTAGGGTGAGGAAAGTTGCTAGCGTATCGAACTTGCCTGAAAGGCTCTCTCCTCCAAATGTCTTTGGAGTTGTTACCTCAAACTGTGAAGGGCTGCGTTCCCTCTCCTGTTCTGACTTGTTCGCCTGATCGTCTTCTGATTGCTCGAATGTTCTTGGCATTGTTATCAGACGCTGTTGAGAGCAGATACTATGTCAATCTGCCCGTATCCGAATCTTGCGTCGTATCCCTTCTTGGATACGAGGAACCCTACGGTGTTCACAGGCGTGGCGTGTGGAGGCTTGGCGTTCTTCCTGATGATGTTCTTTAGTTCCTCATTCTGCAGAGGTTCTCCTCTCTGCTTCATGGCTCTGGATTGCATCAATGCAATCATGCCAGTAACCATCGGGGTTGCATGGCTAGTTCCTCCAGCACTGCCTCCTATCCCCATACTCATGTCCTTTATTACCCATCCGTTACTGGAGCCGTGGTAGGTAATCATCGGAATGGCGTTGGAGACGTTTGGTTTTGGATCAGCTATCGGGGAGCAGTCGCCTCTCCCATGGCTTGTGTACCTCTGCATGCCTCTCTGATCGAATCTGAGGGCACCTACCGTCACGACTTCCGAAAGCGAGTTGTGACCAGTTACTGCGTTGGTGAGCCCGGATGGCCTGTGTCCGCACTGCATCGACTCGTTACCAGCCGCGTACACTCCAGTGATGTTTGAATCTGAAGTCGCTAGCTTGATTGTCTCAGCCAGCGCGTCGTCGCAGTATTTGACTCTTGGCCTACCAGTGCAGAGTGGAGTACCGTATGAGTTGTTTACGACTATCGGCCTGTTGACGGACAGGTTCTGGATGAAGTCCCAGCCCTTAGCGATGTAATCGCTCCTGATCTGACCGTTCGAGTCGGTGATCCTGACGAGTATTACATCACACCCTGGAGCAGTTCCGTTCCATGGCACTCCTTTCTTATCGTTGTTTGCAGTTGCCGCTGCAGAAGTCATCGTCCCATGGCCCTCAGAGGACTCGTACACAGAGTCTACGTCACTCCCATGCCACTTGTGAATGATCCTGCTCTCGTCGATCAGGTCCTTTGAGTAGCCTGTGTCGAAGTCTGCCACGATAGCCTTATCTCCAGTTTCCATCTCCCAGGCCTGTGGCATGTTTAGCTTCTTGTTTAGCTCTCCGAGAGTTCCGTTCATCCCTTGCGCCTTGCTCGGAGGGATGCTATCGAACTGGGCTGGTGGCTTCCTCAGGTTAGCAGGCCCATAGTCAGACTGAGTCGTAACGAAGTCAGCGAAGCTAACCCCATTGAGTGACGATATGTGGTTGATTAGTGCTCTAGTAGTGTCAAGAGCAGCCATCGAGGCATCCACAACATTCTGACCCGCCTGTTGTGCATTGCTCATCTCACTCATCGCCTGAGAAGCACTGGGCAGATTCCCCACCTTATCCCTGATGTTACTCATCACATCAGTGATGTTGTTGGTGGGAGATGCTATCAGCACTGGGGAGTTGTTCAACTGCGATGTACTGAATCCTAGACTCGAAAGCTCGTTAGTTACTTCTCCAGCTGCCTGAGTGTCCTGGAGTTTTACCATCACCATGTTACGCAACTCCGAGAACTGTCGTGGACCTCCAGCTCTCGCAGATGCCAACTGGTTTCTAAGCACTGGCATTGGTGGCATATATACTTACCATGCACTTAAATTGTTAGGTTGCCCCATATGCTGTTTCTCCTCTCTCTGTATATCTCGGCCACTGCAAAAGCCTTATGTATAAGGGGGTATTATCGGGTACTGGAGGGTGAGCGAAAGCTTGATCCTCCGAGCCTCCGGCAGCGCCTCGTGTCGAACCTCGTCAGGGCGGCACTCTCCCCCGTGCCTCCCTCCTCCTCGGCTAACAGATCCTCGACACAGCCCTGTTCTCCCCGCTAATTCATCCAGATAGGCACGAATTTACGAGCACAAATTCGCCTTATTTTAGGCCACATACGCCCCTTACTGCCGCCTTAGCCGAACCACAAATCTGCCCTAATAATCTGCCTTACTCGCACCCAAAATACTATATACCTATGGCCCCCATACTTAGGATATGGTATGGTGCAAAGCCTGTGGGGAGAAAGTAGGTGAGCCCGAAGAGGTGCTCCACGACCCCGATAATGAGCTAGGGATTGTGGACGGAGGAGTAGAAAATCCCGATTCTGCTCATATCAAGGTCGTTTCGGGGGAGAAAGGCGTCAGGATGCAGTGTTCTAACACCGGCCAGATGACCAAGCTGGTGGATAAGGAACCCAGTAAGGAAAATAGTGGTGAGCCCCCGTCAGGGAGTGGGGAGCCGGTAAGGGGAGGTAAGGAACGGCCTGTATATGATCTACAGGACGACCGATCCGCGAAGGACATACTGTTCGACGTAATCAGCAATCCCATCCACGAACTCACCGACGAACAGATACAGGAGGTGGGACAGTGGGCCGACATGTACGACGGACAGATACCACCGGATACTCTGCAGGAGGTATTAGCAAACCTTAGTGGAGTCAATAAACAAAGCTCCAAGCTGATGAGGCAGAAGTACGAGATCATGCTGACTAGGTGGATGCAGGACCAAGCCAAGGACGATGGAGGTCCTGTTATTGGAGCTATGGCTAGCCCAGCACCTTCACCTGGTGGATCTCATAGCCCATCTCCCACGCCGGGTAGAGCAGAGGCACAGAGAGGTGGAGGGCCACCACCGTCCAGAAACCATCCAGATGGTACAGGAACGCAAGAGACCGACGAGGACGAAGTAAGCAGAGAAGAAGCTTCAGACATTAGGGAGGAACGTAGAACTAGGAGAGTAAAACGTAGACAGGACGTTGCTGATGAAGTGGCAGAGCAGATGGCCCTCAACATAGCCGAAGATATGGGAGGGTTCTACTCTGACATGAGGACGATCATCACCACCGTCCTCAAGCGTAAGGCAGAGAAAGATCCAGACTGGTTCCTCGAAAAGGCAGACGAGTTCGGGATGGACATAATCGACCAGCTTTCAGAACCATCACAGGCCAAGAAGAAAGAAATGGAGGAAGGTAGGACGAAACCATCCACAGACCTAGACATAGAGGATGCCCTGAGTAACATGGGCGGAGGAGACACACAGGAACCAAAAGCAGAACGTAATAGAGAGCCTAATCAACCTCAGCCTATGGAAACAGAAAGAACCCCAACACAGGAGATGGCGAGGTCTGAATCTCCCCCAGCAGCCGAAACTACTAATAGTGGGGGAGCCATAGAAGGTAACGAACATCCAATGTCAGCATCTCCTGAACCGGCAGAGGCAGATGGTTCAGGCAGTGAGCAGGCAGAGGGTGACGGTTTCGACGACATATTCGGAGAACTCAGCGAGTAACACAATGGCTGGCATATTCGGAGACAAAGCGGCAGAAGTAATGATCGACGTGATGGAACGGCAGGGCATAGACCCTGGAGAGATGAATGACAGGGTGGGAGACACCCTGGAGGTCATCAACCAATTCGTTCCAGTGATAGAGGACATCCACAAAACTTCCAACGAGCTTGAGGGAGACATTTCAAACCTCCGCGGTGACGTGGATAACCTCAACGAACACATCGAGAATCTAGAAGGCACTGCAGGAGACTTCAATGACAACTCTGGAGAGATGGTACAGGCGATGAACAGACTCGCTGACACCATGGAAAAGTTTAACGAACTCACCGAGGAAATCGACAACGAGAGTAACTAAACGATGGCTCAGGCAATACTCTCGACCAACATCAAAGGTGGGACTGGCAAGAGTACTGTTGCACAACTACTCGCATACGAGATGCGTGACAGAGGGTTCAAAGTAGGAGTGATGGACGCAGATATTGACTCCTCCAACCTAGCCACGAGGTTCGGGACAGACAAGAAGGTCACTTTTACTGGAGATCACATCATCGAACCAGTAGAGCACGATGGAATTAAGCTGTTCTCCATGGAAAATGCCTTCGAGGACTCGTCGTTCAGCCAGAGCGGGAAGTTCATGTCTGAGGTGGTCAAGAACATGGTGGAGTCGTCGGCGTGGGGCGATGACTTAGACTACCTCATCGTAGACTGTCCTCCAGGGTCTTCAGACATTTTCGAGGAGATAGTAAGAGCACTTAGGGTAAACCTCCTAGGTGCGGTGTCTGTTGGAATGTCAAACGAGTACGAGGACACTGCACGTCTGGTCAAAGTCTGCAACCACACATGGGTTCCCATCATTGGCTTCATCGAGAACATGAGTGGTGTAGTCTGCCATGGCGAACCAGTGCAGTGTTCTGTTGAGGACCATGAGGTAGCTCCATTCGGGCGAGGTAAGATAAAAGAGTTCGCAGAGAACGTTAACGGGAACTACCTCGGGTCCATCCCGCTTGTTGCTGGTGACACAGAGCTAGAACACGTAGCAGAAGATGCAATCACCAGTGCAGCAGATGCGATAGAGAACACCGACAACCCTGAGTTGCCTGAGGACAACCTTGGCGACTCGGGATTCATCAGGAATGTGTGGGGTTCCATCTCTGCAGGATTCAAGCAGATAAACGAAAACATCCCGATAGACAAGCTCCAGAACAAGTATGGAGTGGAGGGACGTGAGCCTCTAGTGATGAAGCTAGAGCTTACAGACGCAGGTGCTGTTACTGGAATATTCTCTGAGGCTGTTATAACAGCCGATGGTGGAGATATGAAAGTAATGCGTCCCAAGAAGGCCAAGCGTAGGGGTGTGAACGTCGAAGGCGGCATCCGAATATCATCTCAAGATCTGAAGTATGCGTTGGATGGAGAGAAGAAGGTTCTGCGCTCTACGACTGGTGAGGTAGTATCAGAGCCTTATTCCATCATTGACGCTGTGAAGATGGGTGATGCAGAGGCATGGGGAGACAAAACGATCAACAGGCTCGCAGTGCTAGACAAGATTCTAACGGATGTTGTGCCAATGGACGAGGTTACTGAAATGATGGGCTAACAGACTCTACGTCTGAGAAGTGATCGTTACTCTGAACACCTTTTGACCAGGGATAGACCCACTGCCTACATTCTCAACAGACGAGATTGTAGACCCAGAGAAGCCCTTTAGCCTAGCGTTTGAGCGCGCCCTCACCCTAGCAGTGGATTCTGCTAGAGCAGGAATGTCGTAAACAGTTACTTGTCTGCCGTTCTTTACCTCGTTGCTGACCAGAGTTCCAAATACGTGTGGCATGATTATCGTTACTGAAGTAGACGACCGATTACCTGTCCAGGTCTCCAGTCATCTATCTGTTGCTCGAGTGCGCTCTTCCCATGCTCCTTGGCTACGTGCTTGAGCTGTGGTTCTAGCAGTGCCCCCTCGTCAATGAGGTCCCTCAGAAGCTCGAGGTCGTCAGACCTCATCTTACTGAACTCCATATTGGTCCCGAGCATGTCATTCACCTCCTCCTGTAGTTCGGCCTTCGTAGCCATGGAAACTTATATGTATCGGGGGCTTATATAACTTTACCATAGGTAAGAGAATACTATGGCACAGGACTTTGATGTTACAGGAGAGTCTAAGTCGCAGTCTCTGGGAGTCGATCTCAAGGCTGAGGCTAAGGGATCGCCAGGTCACATAGACATAAGTGGGACAGTAGCGGGTAAATTGGGCCTTAGTGTGGGAGGTGCAGTATCAGGAGGTCACAGGCCCACAATAAACATAAACTACAGGCTTGCTGTACCTAACGACGTTCAGAGCACACTCAGGTCTCATGTAAACCAGCTTTCTGGAACCACCAGTCTACCTAAGGCTCTGATACCATCCACGTCAAGCTACATCCCAACAGAGCTACAGAACATAAGAAGAGACCAGGCCCAGTTGTGGACTGGTGTTTTTGGGAACCACCTGTTTGGTTCCACTCCAATTAGCTTCGACAGGAGTGTGAGCTTCACTCCAGTGAAGGTGCCATACATAGGCAGCAAGCCTGTTGACCTGAGCAGTCTCCCAGACATGACTGTGATAGTCAACGTTACTCCTACTGGGTTCATTCAGAGGCTGGGGGCTGGGGCACTTAACGACCTACCAGAAGTTAGGCTCAGTGTTCCAGCAAGTGCCTTCATCGAGAACGTTAACATTCAGAACACCCCATGCACTCAGATGTTCTCGGATGTTTTCAACCAGATACAGTCGATAGCGTCTGGTTCGAGCACAGTAAAGAGTCAGGTGGAGAGTGACCTTTCGACGTACAACAGCGCGATACAGACGATAGCAGGTGCTACTGGGGCATCTCCATCTTCCACAACTGTTTCGTCGTCAGACACCAGCCAGCAGATTTCAAACAAGCTGGACAACCTGAGGAACAGTGTGAATAGCAACAATGTAGACCTCACTAAACCTAGCACATGGGTATCTGGAGGGTCTACATTGGATAACCTCAAGCAGGCCAAGTCTAATGTGCAGAAGACTGATCCAAGCACATTCAAGTCCAAACTCCAGAGCCAGATCAGCACCCTGGACGGCATAAAGACCGATGCCCAGTCTGGTAAGTACGGGAACTGTGCCCAGCAGATCACCAGTAAGGCAAACGACGCGATAAACACTCTGAACCAGGTGTTGGATCTGGTTAACAAAGCTCTGGAGGTTCGCCGGAACATTCTGGACATACTGCCAAGCTCTCTACCTTCAAAGACACAGCAGTTGTCGTGCGCCGATGTGTCTAACGTGTTGAAGAACCAAGTTTCTGGCTTTGAACAGACTGTCAAGTCGTTCACGAGCAAGCCAGTCTACGCCAGAACGCCATCTAGGTACTCTAGCATACTTCACGAGGGGCAGAACCTTAGGAGTAAGGTTCAATCGCAAGTAAACGACAACAACCCATGCAAACAGCAGTTGAATAGCACATTGGAAAGTGCTCTCAACAGCCTTAAGCAGGTTGGTTCTGCTAGCCAGGGACAGCTCCCGTGTGGACGGCAGTACCCTAACATCGACAACACCATATCCAACTTCGAGCAGGATGTGGTGAACTTCAAGAACAACCCAAGCGCAGTAAACGCTCAGAAGCTGATCCAGAGAGGTAACAACATCATGGATCAGATCAAATCTAACACTAAGGCTGGTGGAAACTGCAGAAACGAGTTCACGAGCAGAGTACAGTCCTCGATAAGCAGCATCAACATGGGTAGCAGGGGCGTGAGGATTAACCTGAAGAACATAGGCAAAGGAAGAGGCACTTCAGGCAATATCCAGAAGCAGTTGCAGAGTCTGAGGCAGAGGCTTAACAACCTCAACAAGCAGGGCTAGGTTAGCGTCTTAACATCCTCGCTCTGATCCTTCAGTTGGCTTAGTGCGTACACTATAACGCCACTTCTGCTCCTGAATGGTCCATTCTCTACCTGGTCATCTGCCCATTCGAGAAGGTCATTCTCATTCTCCTTGAAACTGACGGAGACGCTCTTAGCCATACAGGACAATACATAGCAAACCTTAATAAGCTTTACTACTCGACAGCAACTGGGGGCAAGTTGGAGCTAGCATTGTCACGGGGATTTATACCCGTGGAGCACTTGAGTAGCAATTGGAGGAGTAAACTGTATGCCAAGCATGCTGGGCGATAGGCTTCTGCCGCAGTCCGTTCAGACACGCCGTCGCCAAGTTAGAAGCAAGCTGCAGGACCTCCGCCAGCCAGTAAAGTCTCGAAGAGAGTCTATCGTTCCTGGGCCAAATCTCGTCGGTAAGGCAGAGAACAGGTTCTCCAGTGCGAAGGACAGATTCCTCCAGAGACAGACTGTACTCCAGCGTATCAAGTCGATGCGCCAGAGTCAGGGGCAGAACCAGAGCTCGAGTAGTTCTGGTAGCTCCAGTGGCAGCGGAAGTTCTCAGTCGAACTCGCCAACGATGACCTAGAACCATGGCAGGACAACTCAACCTCACTAGCACGCTCACGAGTCCAAACTCGGAGTTCAACCTCGAAGCTCAGAACAAGAGCTTCCCAACCGCATCGTTCAACAGCCAGGAAGCTGACCTCCTTCAGAGGCAGTTCAACCAGGTAATCGCCCCGTTCCCCAGCGGTGTCACCAACACTCTGATCCAGGACAGGGCAGACACCATCGCCCTCACCGCTACCTTCGCAAAGCAGATCTTCGATAAGAAGCTTTTCGGAGGCCTCAACGCGGCGGACAACGAGATCGGTTTCGACGTTCTCCGTCCAGGGCACATCAGATCCTCGCCGAGTTCTGGGGCCTCCCAGAACAACTGGTACTTCACCCCTTCGTCTGCTGGGTGGAACGACTGGATAGGCAACGGGTCTGGCAACAACTACACGATCACGAAGGATCAGGTAGTCGTTGTCCTCGGTGTCATCGACCAGGACGTTTCGACCGAACTCTCTGGAGTCAACGTTCAGAGCTTCGGCAGGAACGTGGACATGATCCCGAAGGACCTCAACGGCATCCGCATCAAGGACAACGCCAACGAGATCCAGGCGGCACCACTCCCATCCCTCATCGGCCAGGAGAACGACCAGGTTCATGCTAGGCTCGACTACAGCCGAGCCACCGAATCTGAGCCACGTCTGTTCGGGTTCACGTTCGGCCTCGGCAGCTACATGAACACGGAGTCGTACTAAAACCTCTCTGGAGGACTAGATCATGCCTAGACAAATGGTAGCCAAGTCGGGCGGGCTGGTGAACAGCGACCAGGTGGCAGGACCAGGCTCCTACCCAACTGGTGGCTTCAACATCGACACGAAGCTAGGCAGAATCTCCACCGCTATGGTGGAATCTGATTCTGCCAGCTACGAGCTTCGAGTCCAGTCCACCCCGACGTACCAGATCGCGGTCCAGGCGTTCAGCGCTGGGACTTCTTCTGAAGTCGCAGCCGGGACTGACCTCAGTGGTGTGAACGTCACGTTCACTGCCACCAGAGAGTAGTCCTACACAAACAAACCATTAACTGGGACAAGACACAGATAACCCCCAGACATGGCTTACAACAAAGGAAAAGCAGGAACGCTCCAGTCAGGCCACTACCTCGGTCTCAAGTTCAGTGATGGATGGTTCTTCACCTTCATCCTCGAAACTGAGTACACCGAACTCAAGCCCTGGACGTTCCTCAACGAGAACGGAAATCGAGCCGCAATCGCAGCCCAGACTGCTGGGTCCAAGGACGACGAGATCAAGAACTCGGTAAGCGCACAGCTTACTGAGCCACATGATGATGAGCGCAACCTCATCTTCCAGGTCCGCGTCGGACTCAGCCCAAGTAGAGGGCAGCTCTTCCCTCTATTCGGTCGTAACAGATCGCCACATCTGGAGAACCAGGACAGCCCAGGTCAGAAGATGGTGCCAACCTCGGGGTACGACTCCCCGTACAACAGCCCAACTGACCAACTGGAGTTCTTCAACGTCGCAGACATGCCTAACGTAGCGTACCAGGCATACAACCCAATGGATGAGGCTCACGAGATTAGAGCCTCTTTCCACGTCAACCAGATGAAGTACGCAGTGGTTACTGACATTAACCTCATGCGTGCCATGATAGAGGGTCAGCAGCCAGCGAAGCTGTACGCTATGGGCATGGGCGCCCAGCAGAACAACCAGATCAGGGCTCCTGGGTGGATGAAGGAGCAGTTCGGTAACGAGATCCACACCACTCAGGAAATCCTTAACTCTGGGAGTTCGTCCAACTCGAACCAGAGCGGAGGCCCCATCAGTAGTGTTTCCCCGACAGTCGGGTCGGGTAACTCAAAGGCTGGTGGTAGCTAATGTCCCGAGAAGAGTACGAGAAGTACGTAGCTGACAAGGAGGGCAACTCCTACAGGGAGATCGACTCCCTCCGAGCACAGGAAGGAGTAAAGGGTCTCGGTACCAAGAACGGGCTTGAGAACATCGGGTCCGCCGATACCGGGACAGTACAGCTTCTGTTCTCCAGACCGACCCACGCCACGAGGATGTGGGTAAAGTCTGTCACAGGGTTCAACTCTGTGGGTTCTGGAGCTAACACTCTCACTCTGTACGATGTTGTTCTGGGAAGTGGAGGCAGCATCACCTCACAGACGCAGAGGAGTGTACCACTCAACGTTTCGTCTGGTTCCACTCAGACGTTCAACTACGATGGAGACGCTTTCTCTCATCACGTAGGCGTGAGCTCTGAGTTCCAAGGCCAGATCGGCGTTGCAGTGATCAGCGAGCATCAGGAGAGCGACGAACCGGCTGAATCGGTCTAGAGTAAGCCAGCATCTCCTGTTCTTTAGTCCGTTAACTTTATTAGTAGTGGCTACGATGTACCCCCACGGAGTATAACAAATGAGGATACTGTGGCACTCGGCTCCTCCGTGGTCTAACACGGGGTATGGCCGCTGCACGAGGGAGATCGGGGGAAGGATTCATGGAGAGGACCACGAGGTTATCATCCATCCAACTGCTGGTGTGGATGACGGACCCATCCATTGGCATGGAGAACAGGCTCCATTCGACCTCCACCATCCAATGACCATCATGCCCAGCAGCGGAGGTCTGGGGATGGGCAACGTGGTAGAGAACTTCGACAAGACAGACTCAGACTTCTACCTCACCCACTTCGATACGTGGATGAATATTGCGAGCCAGAATATCCCTGAGATGGGTATTCCATACGGCTCGTATATAATTCTGGACCATGACCCAGTACCCAAGAAGGTCACTAACCAGATAATGAATGCTCACAGGACGTTCACAATGTCCAAGTGGGCTAAACACAAGCTGAATGAGAAAGGAGTCAGAAGCAAGCAAATCCCACACGGGGTAGACACTGGCATCTACCAACCTGTAGACTGGAGCTCTGAGGACGTTTCGCCAACCATTACATGCCAGGTTGACGAAAACAAGGTCAGAGAGGTAGACGTTAGGGACACTTTCATTGTTGGTATGGTCGCAGCCAACCATGGCGACAGGAAACGCATCCCCATCCAGATGCAGGCCTTCAAGAGGTTCATCGACGAGGTGGACGACGAGGCCATCATGTACGTCCACACAGACGTTCAATCTGACCATGGACACGACCTAGAGCAGGTCAGGAAAGAACTTGGTCTGCCTAGGGAGAACCTGATGTGGGCAGACCAGAACATCTATCACGAACTGGATGACATAGGACTCAACGTCTGGTACAATGCGTTCGACGTTCTTCTGAACTGCTCACAGGGGGAATCGTGGGGGCTGACCATTACAGAAGCTATGGCTGCTGGTACTCCTGCAATCGTAACTGACTTCAGTTCGATGCCGGAACAACTAGGAGTCCCAGTTGAAGGAGATGGAGGTAAGGTAAACGAGTTCGAGTGGGGGTACGAAGCTCCCCACGGACTCTGTGTGTACCCATCCGTAGGAATCTGGAGAGAAAGAGTGGCAGCCAAGCAAATGGTTGTCTCTCCCGACGACGTTTTCAAAGCACTGGAGTACTACCATGACAACCCAGATCTGGTACAGAAACACTCTAAGAACGCAAGGAGCCACACAGTAGAAAATTACGACTGGCAGAACTGCATACTTCCGAAGTGGAAAGAACAGTTCGACCAGCTAGAGGAACTACTGCTGTAACAATAACAATGGAACTCGCACTAATAGCGTTTGACGCACTGGACCCAAGAGTAGTTTACGAAAACCTGGATGAGCTGCCTCACTTCAGGAGCCTGATGACCGACTCCATGAACGGATCGTGGAGAACTCCAGGCCACACCATCCCATCATTCACTGCTACTCTAACAGGAAAGCAGTATAACAACTGCGATTTCCACTGGGACGAGGGCAGAGGAAGTTACCAGAGACACAGACAGACAGAGCTGGACTACATGTGGGACGTTTCTGATTCAAGCATGACTCTTCTGAACATACCTGTCCTATATCCTCCTGAGGATATAGACGACGCTATGGTCTGCGGGTTCCTCACCCCAGACCAAGCAACAGAAGACAACCTCGCCAGGCCGATAGAGGTTCAAGAAATGCTGAACGAGCATGACTACGTGCCTGACGTTCCAGCAGACAGAACCTACGACGAGATGGGAGGAGAGGGCATGATGAACTACCTTTACAGCATCATGCACAACAGGGTAACTGTTGCAGAAGAGCTAATCCAGAAATACGACTCCGATCTGTTCTACGGAGTGTGGACCTCTACTGACAGGTGGTTCCACCAGTGTCATAAGCACGGGGAGGACTTCATGCCTCTTTACAAGTTCGCTGACGAGATTCTTGGAGATATGATGAACATACTCCCTCACGATGTACCTAAGATAGTGTTCTCAGACCATGGGTTCGCTCACTATCCATCTGATGATGGAGTACACAAAGGGCACATGTACGATGGATTCTACGCCATCGACTCAGATGCTGTTCCTGGATACAGAGACGACTCTGTTTCAATCTTCGACCTGTTCCCCACGGTGCTGAACTACCTCGACGGCGACGTTCCTGTTCAGTGCGAAGGCAGGACTCTTTTCCACAACGATGAGCAGAACGAGACGGTCAAAGAGAGGTTAGACGACCTCGGATATCTGGAGTAGGTAATACGCAGGGGGTATATTTAAGTACCGTAGGCATGTATGTCGAGGCGCAACAATGCCCTCGGTAACTGGATATGCGACAGAAGAACAGAAGGAAAAGATCAAGCAGTTAGTAGAGGAAGGCAAGTACGAGGATTCATCTGCCTTCATCCAATTCGCTGTGGATTACACTCTCTACAACAAACACAACATGGAATAGGTGTGTGTCGGATGGCACACTCTAACTCTGAAGACACTGACGGCCTCGGCATACTCAGCGCGATCCGAAAACACGCCTACCCGATGAGCAGAGGCGATATAGACAAAGAACTCGACGAACAGGAAAAAGGGGGAGATGATAACGTAAAAGTAAACGGTTTCACTAGAGGAGGAGACAGTAGCAAAGACAAAGTTTCGGCAGATGGTAACGGAAGCGTAGCAACAGGAGAAAGATCAGAGAGATGGTTCTCTAGGATAGAGGGGAAGGTTCAAGAGAACACAGTAGCAACTAACGAGAACAGGGCCAGACTGGTCAGGATAGACGAGAGAACAGCTCTCACAGTTAAACTGTTGGTGGGGATGGTACTAGCCACAGTAGCAGCGATAGCTGGTGGCATGGTTCTCCACTACATGCTGTGAGAAAAATCCGGGGGGTACGGCGGTTTGCGGAAGGGTAGCGAAACGGGTTGACACGCTAAGACTGCTGTTTTCGGGGGTTTAAGGGCTTCTAAGCGGGGGGTAGATATGCGGTCGCGTAAAGGGTAGGGTAGACACGTCCAGAACATCCTAGAAAGACATCTCCTACTATAACGAGCAGTTGAAGAACGTGATACAGTCGCAGTCGTCATTATTACACCTCCAGTAGTAGTGTTTCTTCTCTGTTTTGTCCTCTCCACATTCTGGGCAAAGACTGTTTGGTTGTAGCTTCTTCACTCTGGCCTTTACTGCAGAGAAGTCTGACTCTCCATCAACTACGTCAGTTAGTCCCATTGTTACATCCAGTCGTCTAATCCAGATTGCTCTGCTTCATCTCCATCTCCCTGTTCTACACCCCTAACCCTCTCATCATCGTCGAGGTCAAGCCTGTATGCTGCTCCTCTATCTATTAATGTGTACTCCTTGCATGCGTAGCACTTCTCAGTTGAAACTCCATACTCTACACCTATACCAGCACCGCATGGACACCACATGACCTTACCGTTCTCGTACTCCTCAACGGTATCAGTAACATATGCTGTCTTAGAAAATATCTCACTAGAACTTCTTTCTTGTCCATCTGCCTCCTTATCCAGGTCTATCCAACCTAGGAACTCTTCCTCAGAGTCATCATCCTCGTCGTGTTGTTTTCCTGCACCTCCTCCTCCTGTCTTGAATTGTTCTAGTCCCATGTCTATGTCTCTTTGTGTTAAACGAGCGTAGAGGGATTTGAACCCCCGACCATCAGGTGTCTTCTGGGAGCATGAGAAAGTGTCCTGTCGTGGGCGTGGGGTTAGACCGTGCGATCTTTTTGATCATGTGAGTTACCAACTCACAACCACCATCGCCGGTAACGCTCATGCTCCCATTAGAAGCCTGACGCTCTGTCCGAACTGAGCTATACGCCCCAACCGCAATGGCCTCGCCAGGAGTTGAACCTGGGTCGCCTGCACCCAAGGCAGGAAGGATACCGTTACCCCACGAGGCCTCATGAGGGATTTTACGCCTCCCTCAGAGAGCGTCGGGCACACATGGCAACATTTGACTGAGCAGATGAATCGACCTCCATTGGAGTGACGAACTACGGGACACGCACTACGAACACGACTATGACTGTCCGTCTCGGTGGTGTTGCTCTGATGGGCTGTTACCTGTTTAGCCCGAGTGGGTCCACTGGGACTCGAACCCAGAACCACTCGGTTATGAGCCGAGGGCTCTACCATTGAGCTATGGACCCTGGATCTAACCGCAACTGGCATGTCGGGATTTGAACCCGAGGCCTGCAGGTTAGGAACCTGCTGCTCTATCCTAGCTGAGCTACATGCCATGTTACAGTCCTGGAGACATTCTGTCTCCAACGTAATACCTCATTAGCTCGTCTGCGAACTTGGTGGATGAGACATCATCACAGTTAGGACAGATAGGTATCTCATCTGGGTCAGGGTACATGACAGCTGCGAACCTGTCTGAAACAGTTGACCCGCACGTTTCGCAGACTTGTGCCATTTGTTTCTCCTACAGACCTCTGTTCTGGTCCACATCCTCAGGCAGCGAAGCCCTAGAATCAGAGCTTGGGATTCTGGGACTCAGGATGACAGATATTTTAACCCCATTATCTGTCTCGAACAGGATGCGTATTGGCGCGTGATTGTCGAGATACACCGTGGCTTTGTCGCGCACCCTATTAAAGCTTTTGGCATAGTCGAGAGAAAAGATACTGTCCACGCCGTGGTCTTCTGAGGGATCAGAAACGCCTGTGTGGGCACTACCTTTACCAACATCAGACGGAGTCCTGGCAGTATCCCAGTCGATGTTGTAATCATCGAAGTCCTCCCAGTGCTGGTACTCACTCAGGCTTGTGTCGTCACGCTCTCCGTAAACGTAGATGGCACCATCTCGGGGGGAGATCATCCAACTCGAAGTGTCCACGATGTTATCCAGCCTGTCCCAGAAGTCGAACAGCCACTTTATGTCTCCAGTGAATTGGCAGGACCACTCCATTCCAGGCACTTTGTTTGTCTTTCCCTCGACTGCGTCTGGCACTATACCTCTGGTCTGAAGTTCTGCACCTTCTTGGGAGTACGTTATCTTATGCGTCTGGTCATCTATCTCGAACAGAACATTTGAAGAGGAGCTCTGGATGAAGTTGATGAGCCTATCAACGTGGATTCCAAGCTTGTTCTCCTCTCCATCGCTGGTCTGTAGGTTTCCCTGCTCGTACTCTTCCATCGCATCTTCAGGAATCAGAGCAGCGACCATCATGCTGCCTCCAGCATCAGCAGCCTTTGTCACAACTCTATCTTCCTTGAACTCTATGAGGCACTCGTCTCGTTCTGTGCCTTTCACGCTTTTGAGTAGCTTTTCCAAGTCACCGCCGTTCATTTTCAGTCTCATGTTAGTCGTCCTCTAAGTGGTCTATTTGTACTGTCTGTTCAACGAAGGCCATGGCAACATCCTTCCTGATGAAGGACAGCAGGTAAACCATGGTATCTTCATTCCACGAAGGGCCAGTCTTCTGGATCACCATTTCAGCCTCGGTTCTTGACTTGCTGAATCCAGCCAGAGCTATTGCCATGGGAGGTATGTCTCCATACCGTATCTTGTTCATGGATATGAGGATGGCCTCATGCGAAGATTCGTCTGACTTCATTGTGTACTCCCTACCAACCTCGTAGTGGTTTTCGTACACCTTCGCTATCTTCACATAGACTGGCAGATGGTGTGTCTCAACCATCTCTTGAATGGTTCCTATGCCCATGGGCTATCGTTATCGTCCTCTTGTTCGCCTTCAACCCCTTCGAGGAACGACTCACCGCTGTCCTCACAGGAGATTTGTTCTTGTTGTTTTTCTAGTTCGTCCACCCTACTTTCTAGGTCAGAAATCCTACTTTCTAACCTTTCTGTCCTACCATCCAGATTAATGGCTATCTGAGATAGCAGTGACACTCTATCTGCATGGTCCTTTATTTCATCGTCGTCTAGGGAGTTCACCTCCTCTCTTACGTCCTCTGTAAGATCGTCTAACCCCACGCTATCATCTCTCCAGCATGCGCTCACACAGCCTGCACGGAGGGAATCCTCTCTGCATCGCCTCTTCTGCAGACATTGTGTCCATTCCTGGTTCTGGATGGTCATAGCCGTGGTCGTGGAGTGTCCTCCCTTCATCGTCAATGAAGTGGAAGAACATGCTGCCCTTATGGAGCACTGGAACCAGCACTTCCGTATCAGGGTCAACATCTGTCTGTTCTATCCGTCTCATTCTCACTTCTTGGGTGAGGTGTACGCCCATCTTTTACATCACCTCTAATGCCTCAGGAGGGAATTGCACCCTCTACGCTAACCTGAGGTTATTCGCCGTTCTCGTCGAGCATTTCTGCAGCTTCACTAAGAGCCTGTGCTGCTTCGTTCATCTTCTGATTGAACTCAGGAGACTCGAGTGCTGCGTAGTTCTTTACTGTTGCTATGCCAGAGATGTGGCCTTGCAGTTCTAGTGACGGTATCATTGAACTCCTCCTTTGAAGGAATTAAGTCCTCCTTTCGTGTTTCCGTTCTTTATCGGGCAGTAGTCAGAGTGAGAGCAGTAGCTACACTCCTTATCGTATGCTGGCATGGTGCCTTTCTCGAACTGGCTGTGGATCTCATGCCACCAGTCTACACCCTTTTGCTCCAATTCGTCCTCGCTCCACCTCTCGTCGTCGTAGAACCCAACGTCTCGGAGTAACTGTTCAATGGCTAGGCACTTCTGCTTAACCATTTCCCAGTTCTCCTGATCCGGCTCATTACCGTCGAGCACGAATATGTCAGGCTTGTCATCCTCCATTCCCAGGAGGTCACGCGAACGAGAGTTGACCATTATTAGGCCGTACTCGTCTGCGTCGAACATGTGCGAGTACACGTTGGCCTGACTGAAATACTTATAGAGTCTACCAGCACCAGAACTAGGTCTGATGGACGAGTACTTAATGTCGAAGATGTGCCTCTTATCGCCATCGTTGGCGATAATGTCGCACTGTCCCGTCAGGTAGACTCCATCTGCTATTTCAGTAGCTGTTCTGATCTCGTAGTCCACATCCATCATGTGGTATCCAGAGTTGTGGAGTGCATGGTCTAACACTCCACTCTCCTGAAGCCAATAATGGACTGCTGTTCCTTGGAACAGCCACGAGGTGAGAATGGTCTGGTCATCCGTCATCTTGTCCAGGAATACCTGTAGAGGGCATCCTGTAACCTGAGACGGATGGTAGTAACCATCTCTATCTGGTCTGTGATTGTCCTTCCTGATCTCGTCTATCAGGGATTGTTCTAGTCCTTTCATCTGTTAGACCCGCTCCATGCGTTTGGCATCTCCTCCATCATGGTGGTCTCAGACCACCCACCTCCCTCGTCTAGGAGGATAACCATGTCTCTGGTTGTTTCTGAAAGAGCGTGTAGGCACATGCCGCATGGGACATGTCCTCCCTCATCCGAGCATGATACAGCCACAGTCTTGAAGAGCGTACTGTCCTCAGCCAGAGCCTTGGCTGCAGCCATCTGTTCTGCATGGATTCCATATCTACCTGAGAACTCAACATTCCCAGCATAGAACACTTTATCCTCCGTTTGGATGGCGCACCCCACTCTAAAACCAGAGTACGGAGCCCTAGAAAGGTCATCTCTGGCATGACGGGCAAACTCTTTCAGATTCCTTTCCATCATGTGTGGATCAGAAGAACTGGTCAGCGTTAAGCTCCTCAGCGCTAACCTCGCCTCCGCCTACCATGTCACTGATGGCTCGGTTTTTCGCACGGGTCTCAGCGATGGCGTAGATGTTGTGCTCATTGAGAGCTCGCGGGTCTTTGAGAACCCTCTTCTTACCGTCTACCATGAGAACGTCGTCATCGTCCTCATCAACGCCAGGGCAGTCACTGAGCTTCCGCATGTGGTTAGACTCATTGGATGCACACATGGCAGACCCAACAGACACTTTTCCGTTAGGTGCCTCTGCGCGGGCCTTTACTCTCCAGTACACGACACCATCTCGGACTGTACGCTCATCCTCGAATGTCTCTACTGAAAGGTTGAACAGAGTAGCTATCTTCCTCCAGCCACTCTTGTTGACGTGCATGTTGCCGCCTATCTTACTCATGTCCTCCTTACTGAGCAAGCTTGCTTTGATCTCCTCGAACTGTTCGTACATATTGACGACCTTCTGCGGGTCGTCGGCAGGCTGTACGAAACTTCCGTCGGAAGCCTCTGGCAGGTCAGTAACAGTATCGCCGCTGTCATTGACCTCCTCGTAGTCTACGTCTGTGACTGGTTCCTCATCAGCGTTGTCGAGGAACCCGTCTATATCTCCTTCAGACATTGGCTATCACCCGAACAGGGCGTCCTCGTCGTCGTCCTCTTCTTCTTCGTCCTCTCCCTCCTCGTTCTGCTCCCGGATGTAAAGCAGAACCTCCTGCTTGACAGTCTCTACGTCGTTGTCATCACTGGCGTCGAACTGGTCGTCACGAGTGGCAACAACTTCAGCGAGCTTGTCCAGACGCGGGTCGCCTTCCTCGACTTCCCACACAGCAGGCTCCTCGCTACCGAGAGCGTCTACATTGTCTCGGATGGTATCGACAGTGTACGAGGAGTCATCTTCTTCGTCCTCGCCGTCGTCACCATCCATGTCACCGAACAGCCCTTCTCCATCATCACTGTCATCAGACTCCTCTTCTTCATCGGAGTCGCCACCAGCGAACTCGGGCATGTCCTCGTCCGGTTCTTCCTGCTCAGGCTCGTTGATGCTGGAATCGCCAAGATACTGGTCAGCCAGCTTCTTGGTCTCATCCAGAGTCATCACTCCGCGGACAGGCGAGAGTTGATCGTTCTCCTCTCCTTTGTCGTTGGTCCACGTATCCATGTTGCCGATGAGAACGTAGTTCTCACCAGGCTCCATGGCTTTGAGTTCGTCGGGGTCGTTGAAAAGACAACTCATCCACTCTCCGAGGTAGGAGAGAGGGCAAGTGACTGCCCCCGAGTCGAGGTCGTTGGTGTACGTGAAGATGTGCTTGGAGTCAGGGTTCGGGAGCTGCATCAGAAGAACGTCGTGGACGATGCCGTCCTCAGTAGTGTACGTGAAGTGCGGCTCGTCGCCCTGGAGCTTCCCCTCATTAACTGCGAGGTTTGCTATCTCCAGCTTGTCTTTGTCCCTGACAGAGTTACGCTGTTCACGCCGCTCAGCGATCTTCTGCTGGTAGTTCTTTACGAAGTCTTCTCCGAAGGTGTCCTCTAGGCTTCCCATGTTTCAGTTATCCTCCTGTTGTTTCTGTGCTTGTTCCACTCTGTCCTCGATGAAGCCAATGATGGGGTCATCCAGGTTCTGACTCCTAGGAACAGTATCCTTGTAGTCTCCCCACAGCCCCTCCTCGACTTCAAGAGGGTAAGTCTTGGTTCCCATACGTTACGGTAGGTTACACGCACTAAGGGTACTTAAACGTTACTATACGCGCACGCGAGACCTGCATGAGGAGGAGGCTTACCTAGCTCAGACTGCTTCTTACCCATGCCGCCTCCTAGATTCTATCTCCATCTCGTGTTCCAGCCCATTCTTCAAGTCGTAATACAGACTCACACCTAACTTGCGTTCATCCTGTACTACTCCTTCTGATTCTCCATATCCACGGATCACAGTATATGGGGGATCGAGGTAGCTTATAAGACCTTTTGAAACTGCCAGCATCCAGGCCTTGTAGTGCATCACAGAATCAGATGACCACCTCGATCTTACTGTATCACAGTCCATACCAGTCGCTTCACAGGCCAGATACTGTGTTCCATTAAGACCGCACCCTTCTCCAGACCCGTAGGTACATCTCCAGCATGTGAACGTCTTTCCATCTGCGTTCTTCATGAAGTTCATCCCAGTGCTTGAACCGTGGACAGGATGAGCTATCCTTTCTTCTGGTGACAGAGCTGGCATTACTTCATTGGCCGTAATTTCGTAGAAGTAGTGCAGACTGTTCTCATCCCGGTCCTGATAGTACTGTTCTGGGTTATATGCGCCTGTGGTACCGTTGTTGGGTTTGATATAGTCCGATACTGCTTCCCTCAATGTCTCCTTATCTAATGTTGCTATCTTGTCTCCGTTGAGTGGTCCATATTTGTTACCTGATGGGTGTACGGACCCAGGACCTACTACATACCCGTGCGGGTCGCACTTTAACTCGCCTGCGTGTAGCCACTCTGTAATCTTCTCACACTCGCCATCTAGGTTTTCTCTGCAGTCGTGTTCTTCATCATCGCAGTCGTGGACCACAGGCTCATGGAGTACAACACGCTTATTCATATCCTGCATGAAGTAAAACAGGTGAACTCCATCGCCACTGCCGGTCCACTGCCAACACGTTTCTGGCAGACACGACACTATATCATCAATCAGGTGCTTCTCGTCTATGTCGATCACGACAAGATCACCAGCGCATGCTATGCCATACCCCCAGCCAGCCTCTAGATACGCATTGAGGTGTTCATCGTCAGCGTCAAACCTGAACTCCTGCATGTGGTGAGGGTAGTTATGTCCCTTCTTCCTGCGAGGTATCGGAAAGAACACCTCACCGAGTTCATGAAGAGGCTCAGGTATAACGTCCACAGGGTTTGGTCTGTGTGGGTTATACACTGCCCTCTGTTGCCATGTTGTAGCTCTCCCAGCCACAGCCTACCACCTCTTTGCTTCTTCCATCTCCTCTATGTGAGTAATGTCGTAGTTGTGCCTGATGGGATGTTCTTCTTCCTCAATGTACTCCTCTTCTTCATCTTCTAGAGGAGTGAGCTCAAAGCTATTGCCACCACACGAGGGACACTCGGTGGGCAGAGACTCCATCTCCTCCATCATTTTTCTGAAAGTGATTCCACAGTCTGAGCAGTTGATCTGAGTCTTTGTCATTGCCAATCATCCAGCCCTGAGTTGTTCATCCCAGTGTACTCCTCTATGTCTTTCTTCAATGATTCTCGTATCTCGAATCCCACACCATCCCTGCCCAACTGTATGGCTGCCTTCATCGTTGTTCCTCGTCCTGTGAATGGATCGAGTACTGTGTCTCCTTTGTAAGACCACAGCCTAATACAGCGGAGAGGTAGCTCCTTCGGATATGGAGGTACACTTTCTTCTTCTGCGAACTTGAAGTCATGGTTCTCGGGGTGGATTGTCCAAACGTCATCGCAGAGGTCGTCAGCCTGTTTGTTTATCTTACTATTCTCTATGGTTTCGTCTGGCATGTCGTCGTAGCTTCTGTCACCTGGTTTCTGGTAGATTGATATGGCCTCGTGCATGTTATTCAGCAGAACTCCCACAGGACGTGGGAAACTGCCGTTAGGAGCAAGCCCATCTGTGTTAAATCCCTTATTCCAGATGACAAACTCCCTGTGGACGAATTGCGTATCGTCCATGCAACTGAGTATGTCATCGTGCCCGTCCAACTCTGATGGCTGCCACCTCATTACTGATGAATTTAGCATGCCATCTATGTCGGATATGATAGACTGTCCGCCAGATGCTCCACCTCTGAGTAGGCTTGGAACATTAACACACAGTCTGCCAGTAGGCTTCAGTACCCTCCAACACTCTTTGAACACTCGAGCGAGCATTGGTAGGTACTCCTGTTCATAGTCCATGGAGTCATCGTGGCTCCCATAAGCCCAGTCGGCATTGTATGGAGGAGACGTTACGATGAGATCTACTGACTCATCTTCTACCATGGACATATCCTCAGAGCTAGTGTAGTACACACTACACCCTCTACCCTCAGAACATGCTACAGGCGTGTCAGCCTGTTCAGGCACCTGCGTTTCTTCTTCTTGCTCTACGCTTTCTAGGAAACCGTCTAGGTCATCCTCGTCGCCAGAACCTTTATCAGACTCTTCGTCTAGGATCTGGTCGAGGAATCCATCAAGCTCGTCCTCGGTCATTAACTGGTTGCCTCATGTCGTCCATCTTCTTCTCGAACGGTGCAGATACGAGAGTGCTAGTTGCAGTCATGTTATCGAACGGGACTGCAACTCCATCAGCTATGTAGATAGGGCAACGCTCCTTCTCCACATAGTAAATGGAGTCTGGATCATACAGCACCTTTCGGATATGCCTCCGGGCAATATCTCTAGCATGATCTCCTGCCATCTTAGAGGGGAATCCCCATTCCCTCTCGATGTACCTATCCACTGCGTGGTCTGATATTCTCATGGTGAGAATCCGTCTAGGAACCCTCCATCATCTTTGTCTTTGCCTATTTCTCCTCCAGCCTGGCTGAATACGGCCCAACCGTTCTGATCTGAACGGTCAACTGGAACAGGCTGTGCATCTATACGCTGGAGTATCTTGTACAGATGTTTTCGGTCGTATCCTGTCCTCTCGATCAGTTCGTCGTATGTAAGAGCGTTGTCGAAGATGAGGTCCAGCACGAACTCCTCTGGATTCATCTTAGACCTACGCCTACTCTTCTTCAACTCTTTCAGGTACTTCTCCATTATCTCTGGATTAACGTCCAGACCCCACCAGTGACGGGCAGCCATGTAAGCCTGAATGTCACGAGACTCACGGGGCTTAATGGCGTACTGCTTGTATAGATGGGATGGAGGCCTGAAGTCTATGCTAGACTTCTTATCAGACTTTAGGAACTGCCTGCACTGTCTGATTGTGTCCTGATCCAGTCTAAACCGGCTCTTGTCGATCTGTTCTGTCACCTCTCCAGTAAGAGGTTTGGGTGGTGTAACGATGTTCAGCCTAGAGCGTAGTGCTCCATCATCCAACTTGGTTGGGTCGTATGTCGCTCCCCAGAACACGAAGTCGGTACGCAGGTCGAACTCGTTAGACTCACCGAACTCGATCTGACCGTCGTACTTCTTTTCTATCGCGCGCTTCTGACTCTCGTTTAGCTGTCCCACCTTGTTGAGGGTGATGTTGGTGTAACCTTCCTCAGTGAGCGAGAGGAAAAGGTTGAGGAGTTCATCCTCAAAGTCAGTTTGTCCAAACTCGGTGGAAACAACTATTGGAGACTTAAGCGGCTTCGGAGGAGTGAACTGTCCTGATGAAACAGACCCCCTCATACCCGCATCAGTGACTTTGCCCATCACTGATACCATGTCATCTCCGAGTATGTCAGCCATCTTCTTCAGAAGGCTAGACTTTAGCCAGCCAGCCTCCCAAGCCAACATCACATGGTTTCTGTACCTCATGTGTACGTCATTGTTCTTGTTGACATTCCACGAGGCAGCAGACATTAGCAATTCTCTTGCCGCGTGCCTGCCAAGCCAGGAGTACTTCTCCTCGAAAGCATTGACTATCTTTAGATAGACCTGCTTCCGTTGTCTCCGTACATCCTCGCTTACTGTCTCACTTTGCATTGTTTATGATGTTGGCGAGACCGCCTGAATTGTCGTCGATGGATTTGCCTCCAAAGGATGGACTGCTCTTACGTTCTTTATCACGCTTCATGGCCTGCATGTACTCTGCTACAGGATCAGACTCGTCGGCGTACTCTGTGAAGTCAACAACGTCCTCCTCCTGCATTTGAGTCACTGCAGTCCTAGGGAGTACCGCTGCATGTTCACTAATCTGTTCTAACACCTCATGGATAGTCTTACTATCTGCATGATACCGATTCCAAAGCTTCTGCCAGAACTCCTTTCCATGAGATCCATTAAATGCTTCCTCATGGCTGAATCGGCGGTGTTTCTCCTCCTCGGTTTCTTCCTTCTTCTTTCTGCCACCATTGTTATCTGGCGCGACATTGAAGGCTTCTAGTCCCATTGTTTTAGTATAACGAGCCTGTCAAGCTCACGATCATCGCTACTGCATTTCTACTGCGTCTATGCGTGATAACGTAGGGGGTTGACCCTTATAAATATACCGATGGTCGGATCTGGCGCGAGTTGAGGGATACTCAACCCGTACCGCGATGTGTCTTTTAGTAATAAGGGAGTTATGGCTCTATGTCAACGAGAGAGTCCTCGTCAACCTTAACCCAGCCCTCCGTGTTGCCATCCTCACAGATGACAACCCCGGACTCACCCCAGTCTAGCCAGTCTGCATCGGGCCGTTCGGCCTTTGGGACTTCCGGGGGCTGTTCCATCATACCCTACAGTATAACGCCCAGCCACTTAACCGTTTCTGTCCATACGGACAATATGGGTACGGTTCTATACCGAACCCAATTACCAAGAACTGTCCGAGGTGAGTTGGTTCTGCTGCCACTCCTCTGTTGCCGAGTAGTCATCTAACAGGTCATCTAGGTGGAGGGTAGTATTGGCATCCAATATGCCCTCGCACAGAACTAACTTCTGTGATGCTCGAGTCATGCCCACGTAGTAGACACGACGCTCTGCATCAGATATGACCTTGCTGGGGTCGTTCATCACATCCTCGTACATGTTGTCGAGGATAGTGGTGGTGGAGTCAAGAGCCAGAATGACAGTCTCTGCCTCCTTACCCTTCGAGGAGTGGATAGTGCCAATCTTGACTCTCTCGGGGACCATATCAGTGTTGCCTTCCTTAATATTGCCCAGGATGGCCTGTCCCTGATAGTAGTTCACTTCTTCTGTGGACTGAATGTATTTCTCTGCAGTAAGGTTCCTACTAGAGTACGCAGATGGTAGGTTGAACATCTCATCAACCTTCTCCACGCTAACACCGCCGAAGTTCTGGAACACCTGTTCAGTAGGATCATCCAGAGACTTACTCGTTAGCATGTCATCATCTGCGTAGTCCTTCAACACCTGGAGTTCGTCGCCAGTAAGCTTTGGAGTTTTATCGTTAGACCTGTCATGGTACTCCTCGACCTTGGCTAATGCGTTACGGAGTGTGACCACATCATTACTCCATGTCTCGAAGGTGGACATGTTCTCATACGGGATGCCGTATGAGTGAAGCTTCTTGGTGAACTCGTCTATCATGTACCGAGCACGGAATAGGATGAACACACTCCCATCCTGTGCATGCTCTATCACCTGGCGAGCACTAGGCCGTTGGAGAGTGACTACTTCTCCTCCGTCTCCATGCGGGGTCACGTTCTTCTCTTGACGTTCGTCAACCTGCCGGATTACTCCATCACAGGTCTCCCACACTTCTGCTGGGATGCGGTAAGTCTTGTCTAGGACCTCGAAGTCTCCTTCTTCACCGAGCATGAAGTCAGGATTAGCACCGGCCCATCCGTAGATGGTCTGGTCGTCATCCCCTCCAATGTAAACCTTCTCACAGACTAGCTTCTGTAGAAGGTACCAGTCCCACTGGAGAGGGGTAAGGTCCTGAACCTCGTCCACGTAGAGCACTCGAGTGTCCACGAACGCTCCCTTACCACGGATTACCGCAGGGTCACGCTGTGGATCATCACGAGCAGACTTGAACATCTCGGTGTCAGTAGTACCCTCATCAGGGAACAGAACTCCCCAACCGAGGTTCTCTAACTGGCTCCGGCCCTTAGAGACGACACGCTCGATCATGTCTCCGAAGCCTATCTTGTTCCGGTCACTCTTCCACTCCTCCCAGCGCTCATGCAGGAACTCGTATTCCCACTCTCCATCCCACTCAGATGGGCACTGCTTGTATTGCTCCTTAGACTTCCTGTTAGACTGGAGCCACCCGTAAATGTCGAAGAACAGATTGCCCTCTTCGGCATCATCTGCCATAAGGTCATCTGCCTCGTCGTCATTTCCGAACCCCAAGTCGTACTGCTTACAGAAGTTCTTTTTGTCCCACCACTGTACCACCTGGTCCTGGTCAACATCCAGGAGGTGATAGCAGACGGAGTGGATGGTGCGAACCCTGTCGTCGATCTTATATTTAGGAGCGTCCAGGATCTTACTGAGACGTTCAGCGGCCTCCAACGTCCCAGCCTTGGTGTAAGTCACGATCATCTGGTCTTCCCAGGGATACTCGTTAAGGTTCTGTTGCACCAGAGATGTGTGGTTCTCTATCTCTGGGTTTCCGACCACTCTAGTGGTCTTACCTGTCCCCGGAGCGCCTATAACCTTGTAAACCTCAGGTTGCAGCTTATCTTCCTCTGTCATTTCAGAACTCGATGTTTACTGAAGCGTCTTGGTTGTCCTCGTGTGCGTTGTGGATGTGGTCCTCTACTTCCTCGAACAGGTCCATGCCACTTTCGTAGTCGTCTGCATCGAACTGCTCTCCACACACATTGCACACCATCTGTTCTGCATCAGCGATTCTGTCTAGCCACCCCTTCATGTCACAACTCCAGATACCTGTCAGTTGCGAGTGCCCACCGGCAGAACTCTACACAGTTCTTCGCTCTGTAGTAACGCTTTCTGAGCGCTACCGGCCAGGTCTCAGGGTCGTCGGTGTATCCTTCTATCTGTGCCTTGCTCTCAATCTTGTGAGTAAGATTGATTGCCTCTTCCTTCTTATCTCGCAGAGAGTGCTCATTTCTTGCTCCCATTAGTTACCTCGTGTTTGATTGCGTCTGGAGGTTATCGGTATCCTCCGAAACCCATCTCAAAGCCTTCAAGAAGCTGTGAAGCTCATTGTATTCGGCTTTCTTGTCCTGTTCGTCAGGTAGAGGTGTTAGAGAGCTTTGCTTCTGTTCCCAAAGCTCCATCATCCTATCCTCTATCTCCTCTTTTTTAGCTTGTATTTCTGCGTCACTTCTGGAGGCCATGTGGTCTCCTTAATGCACCAGAGAGGAATTGAACCTCTACCTTCTCCTTGTAAGGGAGACGTTCTACCATTATACTACTGGTGCTCGGGTGCTCATCTGCCTTTCTCTTTCTACATATAGCTGTTCTGTACTGCTGGAGTTATAATATACTCTCTATTATAATAATACCACTACTACCCTATAAAACTTACTATTATAATATAGAGAGCCTGAGTACAGTAATACTCTTTCTGTTATTACTGAGTATCAGGGGGAAACTTGTTCGTTATTTTTCTTGTTTTCCTGAATTTCCAGCACCTCCTCCATACGCTCGATGGCTTCATGCTCGGTCGGTCTTCGCACCTTATCGCTCGTGTGTATCGAGGACGCCATTACCATGTTTAGCTCCGAGTCGTAAACGTAGATGGCATCAGATCCTCCCCACACTGCAATGAAGTTCTCACTGGCAGCGTATGAAGTTGAATCTGCTATGCTAATCAGGGTGTCCAATACTTCTTGGTTGTCTCTGTCGTCTTTCAACCTTCTATCTCCTTGGTGTTGTCACACTCGGGGTATCCGAGGCACCCGAGGAACTCTCCATAACGGCCCTCTCTGACAACCATCCAGTTCCCACACTCACCACACCGAGTAACTTCTCCTCTCCAGTCGTGTAACAGAGAGTCGATCTTTTTCTTAAGGTTATTCCTCCAGGTTTTGATCCTGTGAGTTCGAGTTCTACCTCCAATGGGGCGATCCCACTCCAAACTCCAGATGGTGGTTCTGATAGCGTCTTGTCCTTTTGGCCTGCCTTCGCCTGTTCGTTTGTCTATGGAACTAAACACGCGCAACTCGAGGTCTCTGTTCTCGATCTGGTGTATCTCATGCGGGTCGTCGGGCTTGTCAGAGTCGATAGTGTAAACTATCTCTCCGTAGAAGTTGAGGCTGGCATCAGTGTAGTTCCTCTCCCAAGCGTAGTGCTCGGAAAGGAACTCCTGGAACTCTTCCTGAGTGACCAACTCATACTTCCTCGAACTACCATCGCCATCAGGAGATCTGTCTGTGAAGTCATCTAACCCCATAACTTCACAACCTGTCGGCCTGGGAGTTCTTTAGCCAGCCTCCCTCTGGTGTTTCCATGTTTGCTAGAGCTTTATCGTCCATCTCGCTCTGGCAGTTGGAACAGAGCTTCTGCCCTTTCACCTCTGCAGTGTAAGTTGTACTACAGTTCTCACATTCACGCTCTTCTGGTTCATCGAGCATGAAATCCTGGTCTCTTTGTGTCATGTTTGTCTATATTCTCTTGCTTCTCACTTGGTGTGTTTCTCTTAGTAACTTCCGACTGTTTGGACAGTCTCTCTGAGTGTGTTCTCAGGCATAGACCCATTATGTCCATGATAAACATGTAGGAGTGTTCCTATCTGAACTCCTCTGCCTCCTCCTCCGTGATCACTTCATTGTCCATGAGGTAGTCTATGTACTCATCCATGAACTTCTCGATGTACTGCTGGCCTGCTACTAGTATCTGTGAGTTACCACAGCATGAACAGACTGCTACCGTAACCTGTTCAAAGTTCTCGTCGGGTCCAACTCCATCTTCAGTCTGTACTCCGAAAACTACTCCTGGTGCGTTCTTGAAGATGCGATGATCCACCCTCGCGCAGTTGGGGCAGTCCATCTCTGCATCAGTGTAGTATAGTTCTATTTCTACTGTGTCGTCCGTCATCTGGTTCAGTCTTGATTGTCCTCTATTGCTTCTTCTAGCTGGGCGATTGTGTGATGGAAACAGACTGTATGACCGGCGATCTCTACACCGACCTCATCTGCTGCTCTATCACATACGATGCAACGTTCTGTGCTCCAGTTCTGCATTTCTTCACGGTCTAATTCTCCAGTGCTATACGTAGCTGCCTCATGGAGAATATCAAACCGCTTCTCTGCGCTGACGTTATTCAGGACCTCATTGATGTTAAGGCCCATCTCGTGCCTGATAACGTCCTTCACTTCCTGCCACTTCTCCAGAGTAAACTTCTTCTTGTATGGGTCGCTCCCAATAACCTTGTACTTCTTGTCTGGAGAAGTATCTTCTCGTTTAGAACTGGAGCTAGAACTCGTGTCAACGTCGTCTGGTATTACGTCCTCTAGCCCCATAGTCGAAAAGCCCACCGTCCTATCTGGACGGCAGGCTTAAAGTGTTGCAGACCTCTTACGGAGGACTGAAGCCCTCCGTGTTCTACCGAGTTACTCCTCGGAGAGCTGGTTGAACAGCTGCTCGAGCTTGCTGGTGTCGCCCTCATCAGCGGCGTCAGCGGCGACAGCGAACTCGCCCATGACGACGTTGATGTCCTGCCCGAGCTTGTCGCGCAGACTCTTGACCGCATCGTAGTAGTCCTGCTTGTGACGGTGCTCGCTGCCCTCGGAGATGTCCGAGGTACGCGGGTTCTTGAACGTCACGTAGGTGCTCTGGTTGGCGGAGCTGCTCTCCTCGTCCTGGTTGGTGAAGCTACCAAGTCCCATTGTTGTTAGACCTCCGGCAGTCTTTGGTTTTTATAAATCCCGGCTCTGCCAGAACTGCTCCGGGTGATGCCTGCCTCAGGAGTCGAACCTGAGCGAATCCATAACAGGTCGCTGTTGAGCCTTCGGCCACTCCGTGTCGCACCTACTACCCCCTAGGACGGGCATACACATAAGTCTTTCTTTCGACCTTCTATATGTGCGTGAACTCCCGCTCGGACTGGGTGGGGTTAGTGTGCCAATACGTCCAGAAGGTATAAGTATTAGATCAGCCGTCTAGGTACTCATCTGGCATTGCTTCCCACAGGTACTCAGGGAAGGTTACGTCCTCACGGTTTGCCAGACTCTTCACTTTATCAGGGTTATTTCTGACCAGATTGCGGCCAATAGCCATCCTGAAGTTCTTCTGCTCACGTTCAGCCCCTAGAGACGACGTTCCAAGAGCCATCAGCACACACTCTAGTGCGTCAACTGACTTCCCGTAACTGTTGGATCTGATCTTCAGGTACGAGTTGGACGGGTTGCCAACATCAACTGAGAAGTTACCGATGTATCCATGAGACTGCATGGACAACAGCCAGTCCTCGATCTCTATCGCTGTTTCTTCACGGGCCTGCTCTAACGTTTCTGTGTTCATAGGCACTTCTAGCTCTATTGACACAGGTACTGTGTGGCTTGACATATCTGGCCTCCTATTGTCTCAGGGCTTCGGTAGCCCTTGATACCCTCCGAGGGAGTCGAACCCTCGTGCTCCAAAAGGGCTGTACTGTTATGGGATGTGTTTCTCGCCGGTTCTGGTTACGTCACCCCTACCTTTTGCGCGTCAAGAATTTACGACGCCTGAAACACCCGTTTTCGGACGTTTCAAGCCCTAACGCGGGGGTTCAGCAATCTAATTGGCTAAACCGAAGGGGGCTAGCCAACCCTAGACGTTTCCACCTCCTCGTATGCCTTCTCGTACACCTTCCCGCACTGCTGGCACTGGAATGTCGCACGTAGCGTCTCATCAGACACCTTTGTTTCTCCAGTGTGCATGAGGTGGGGGCCGCACTGGTGTATGTGCTTGGATGACTGTCTCAACACTCCGTTAGTGTTTGACGCAACCTGGTACACATTGATCACTGAGCCATCGTACTCTCCTGAGTATAGGTCCCAGTCTTCTGTGATCTCCTCGATCACATCATGGGACGTTTTTCCTTCGTAGGTACCTAGAAAGTCTCCAGCACCGATCTCGTCTTTGTACTCTAGAACAGCTACGAAGGTGCTCACTCTAGAGGTTCCTCCTGTCCATCGAACAGACGGTCTAGTCCAGAGTTGAGTGGCTGCTGAAGTGTGTCTCCAGAACCATGAACAGTCTGAAGCTCCTTCATCCCAATATGTGTTGGGACGATTAGCTGGCTACGCTCTTCGTAGCCGATGCAGGCTAGCACATGAGACTGCTTCATCTTACTCACGTAAGCAGACGCAGTGTCATCTAGCCCGAGGGCTTCATCTATCTCTGCAGTGGTGCATGGGTACTTCTGTTGGACATATTCTAGTATGTCCCACTTGATAGTGCCCTGGTTGACCACTCTAGTGGTGGTCCAGGATCTATCAGAAGTGTCTGCCCATGTGTCTTCCTCATCCATCCATGTTGACCGGATGGACTCTTTGATTGCCTCAGCAGTCCATGGTATCTCCTCTTCTAGAGTGATGTACTGCTCATCCTGTATATCTGCATACATAGATGTGACAGTAACGTTTCCGTCACCTATCGACCCGTCGCACGGCCTGGCAGAGACAGTGATGTCTCCTATCTCCACCTCTATTGGGTCGAGCATGTTAGATGTTGTAGCACTCGCCCTTCCGAGTCTCTTGGATCTCGCACGACATGTATCGCACGACACCAACAGCGGGCTGCTTGGCTAGCCACTTGTGAAGAGGCACGATAACCTGCTCGTTCCATGTGTCAAACATGGATTCGTCATCAGACTGCATTTCTACCGTCATGTTGAAGCAGGGGTAGTCTGCAACGGTCTGATACAGGTCATCAGACTGCCGTTCTGCCTCTTTAGACAGAATGCGCTGCTTACCGATACTAAATGACGAGACACGAACAGAGTCGTACACGTCATCGCTACTCCAACGGCGGGAGATGGGACTGTACTCCAGCCCAGGCTCGATCTGTGTAATGCCATTTTCCTCAACCATGTGGTCGATCATGTTAGAGGTGGCCTTACCCATTGAGCAGACGGGCTGTGTTTTGGTTTCAGACTTGGTTTCTAGGCTAAGACGCCCAGTACCATTCTGGTTTTCATCACGCTTGAAGTTCTCAAACGTGTCCCCTTCCCAGTCGGAGAACGTGCCCTCGTATCCGTCAGGCATGTCGGGGATATGGTTGTAGCGAACCTCGAACTCGATTTTATCTCCTCCGAGGTCGATAACAGCCATGTCTCGTTTGTTTTCCACACTCTCCGTTTGGTTCGTGGGTTCTCCGGTGAGTTCAGCTGTGAAGTCCTCTTCGGACATAGACGTGTCCTCGTCGTTGTAGGCGACGGTCTGGAACGTCTTTTTGAACTCCTTTTGAACCTTGTCTTGTTCAGACATGGTTTTTGCTGCCTGGCAGTTGTGTATAAATGTGGATACCAGCCACTAACACCCCTGCATGGAGTCGAACCATGCTACTCCTAAGGGGCAACACAACAGTATTTCATACTGTTTCATATATGCACTGTTGTGGGTAACACCTACGTTACTCAGTGCAAACGCGCCTGATACTATGAGTAATATCAGGAGCACTGATATGAACCTCCTTCTGGACAATTTCCTTTGAGGCCTATCTGATTATCACAGCTACGTTCACTGCTATGACTATGGCTCCAACTAGTGACAGTCCAATGGGTATTCCAACTCTAACCCTTCGGTTGATTTGTCTCCATACTAGGAAAGCTCCCAGTATGAATAGCACCTTAAGCAACAGCAGTGCTATCCATCCGTAGTGGCTCAGTATCATTGATGGGATGGTGTTCTGCTCCGACCTCCCAGCATATGATATTCCGTAGTATGTAGTGATTACATCTCCTGCACCATAAAGCGCAACAGATGTTAACCACAGAACTGAGTTGGATCTTTTTGACCGTGGTATCAAAGCTACTCCTTGTAGATCTCCTCGTTTCCTAGCCTGCCGTGGTTGGGGCACTTGGGGCTCCCATCCACAACCTTGACGAGGGAATCGCACCTCTTGCAGTACTTCGCTCGGTACTTGTTGATGGTGCTGCCTTTGAGCTTAACCATCAGATTTTCACCTTGGTTACTGTAGCGTTTGGGTCCTCGTCGGCTATGTCCATGATGGTCTCGTACAGGGTCATCGAGAAGTCTCGCTCCCTGTAGTAGTTGCCATCGTCAGTGACCTCTCCGTTACCGTCCACGGAGACTCTTTGTTCTGCCTCTTCTTGGTCCGTGTCGAAGGTGATACCTACTGTTGGCATGTTACTCCTTTACTACTGCTATGTCTCCAGATGCGTTCGTGATGCAGAGCAAGCACTCGCCACACCTGACTGACTCGTCAGATGTAAGTCCGTTGCTCTTTTGTTCATCACGAGGACACCTGGTTGCCTTTTCTGGAATGTCGCTCTCAGACTCAACAGCCATGTACCGTCTGTCACCATACTCCTCGATGGAGTTGGATTGGTTGACTGTTAAGTTGTCTGAGGTTGCATGCGACCAGTCCAGATAATTACTAGCTGAGTACGTGTAAACCTTCACTCCGTACTCCTCTAGCATATCCGCTATCCTGTTTACCTTGATGATATCTCCATCATGGCGGAAGTCGCCTGATTGTGAGAACTTAACCGCCCTCACTTCAGTGCGCTTCCTGGACAGGATTTCTGCGAAGGCTTCTACCCATGTAACTGCGTCTAAGCAGTCCCACAGGTATTCCTGCCTTCGGAAGTAGTCGAGCGCGTAGGGGTACATCTTTTCATCCTTCACTGAGTAGCACTCATCTCCTCCAACTTGGCAGTTATCTGTCCAGCGGTTTGGACAGTCGTGTGCTGCGTTCATGTTGAAGATAGCGACATGCTTACTCACCTTGGAGTTGTTACCCCAGCGGATGTGATCGTTCAGGACGAACGACCAGTCTCGGGAGGTTTCACACTCCTCCATCCGCTCGACTAGGCTTTCAATGCCTCCTACTTGATGCAATGAAGGCCCAACTGCAACATCTGAGTCCCTGCTAACGCTGAAGGACTCTGGATCAGGTTTGGGCTGCATCTTGTCAGCGTACTTCTGTGCCATTTTCTGATTAACTTCCGAACCTCAATAGGTTCTCGCTGGATCTGCCAGGCCTAGTCCTAGGAAGGACAGGATTGCTCCTCCAATCATACCAATATGGTCATGGAGGAGCTACTACAGGCTGTGCCTCTGCCTGTCGTGGAGTTACTTCCGCCTCGGTATATGAGGCTCTGTGCAGGTGTGACACTACACGCTTAGGGATTCCTCCCCAAGATAATAATAGTTTCGGTTCTGTTTTTACTCTACTGCCAGTTTAGGTCGCTCTTTTTGATTACAGTTGCACTGTTATCTCCACAGATTGCACACCGTCTGGTTAGCATAACCTCATCGTCTGAAAGAGGATTCTCGTTGTTTTGTGCCTTATCGACAACACGAGGGTCCATCCAGTCGTGTCCTGTTTCCTCACATGGAGGATGAATGGTAACTGCGCCGTGTGTGTTCTGGAAGTTGGCCTCTACTGCCTCTCCGTGGACGATGCTCTTTCTCTGTTCGGGTGAGAGTACGATCTTGTTTCTCATTCCTGCTGGTGTTGTTCACGCTTGTGCTTCCGTAGAGCCTGTTTTGAGTGGAAACCTTTTCCACAGTGACACTCGTAGTTGTAGTCGTCGTATTTGGGCATGTGAGTCTACCAGGTCGATCCGGTCATGTAGTATGTTTCTAGCCAGTCGTGACCAAATGCCACGCAGGCATAGAACAGCTTTTCTCTACTCAGTTCCTGTGATTCGTGTTCCTCTATAAGACCACACAGCTCGTCTAAGAACTCGTGATCTGATGGAAGAGGCTCCATGTCCACAGGATAGTGGTGGTTAGCCAACTTCTTGCTCCTAGTTGCTTAACCTCGTTCAGCGTAGCAGCCCCAGCTCTGGCAGCTAAGAGGGTATAAGGGCCATGTAAATACAATCTTCGCGCGTGCGCGAGGCAGTATTACAGGTAGTCAGAGAACCTGCTACAATGCCTCTCGACCATTTCGTGATCGAACCCGTAACCGCTCACTTGCGCTCCAACTGCCCCGAGTACGTAACTGAAGATTGGATCTCGTTCAGTTACATCGTTGTCTCCGTTCTGATAGAACCAGCAGTGTGCCAACTCGTGCAGTATCACTGATTTGATCTGGTCGTCTGTGTAGTTTTCTACCAACCTCTTTGAAAGGCGGATGTATCTGTCTCTGTCTTTGCTTGAGTGATCCCAGTAAGCCTTCGCCCAAGCTTTCGTAAGCTGCGGCGAGACTTCTATGAAGTCCACATTAACAGGCTCAGGGAACTCGTGACGTAGCTCTTCTAGCCAGTCATTGAGTTCGTCCTGACGTTCGTGGTCTGGGAAGTGCCTACCTGAGTGTTTCAGGTTAACGTCGTCTAGGTTTCCGAGTCCCATGTGTGTCTCAGGTTGTATAAGACTCTATTTGCATTACCCAGCACCTACCACGAGGAGGTTGAGTCTATCAGGTGCCGTGATACGTTTCGATGCCCGTTCTAGATTAGTTCTGCATGGTGTAAGTCGTCTACTGTGTGGTTAGAACACACCTGCTTATTGTCGATGGTTCTGTACTCCCCGCTGAGGTAGCTGTGCTTCTCACCGCAAATGTTACATACCACAGAGCTGGGCTGACCACCAGACTTCTCCGTCCCGTGCCTGTTTGCACAATCGCGGAGCAGGTCTAGTCCAGCCTCAGGGTCTCGCTTCAATTCCTCGTACAGGTCCTTACCGCTCTCCTGCTCCACAATGTACTTGTGGTTGAGGAACTGTCGTCGGCTGTACCAGATACGCTTCCAGCCTTCTGGGCGAGTATCCAGCGACCACTGGTCCGAATACCAGTCTTTGGCCAGCCAGATAGGCTCAGTTTCAGGGTATGATACCAGTTCCAGTTCTCCCTCATCGTTTTCCAGAATGACGTACTCTGGACAGACTGCCTGGTGGATGGGGAAGTCGTCAGGCCCTGGGTTTGCGGGAGGTTCTCGAACAGTCCTGTATCCACTCGAACCACTGCTGGATGAGCTTGAGGAAGAACTGTTGCTAGAACTTGCCGCTCCGCTACCACTACCAGTGAATTCTCCTAGTCCCATTGGTGTGACTCCGGTTTGTGAGGGGCAGGTCCCCTCAACTCCTCTCGCAGGATTTGCACCTACGCTGCGCTATAAGAGGATGGCCGTCAGAGGCTACTGGGCGTCGGCAGTATCGTCTCTAGTACCAGCTAGTGTTACTGCCGAGTCTCGTCACTTCGTCCGTTTCTTCGTCTAGTTCCCAGTAGGCACTCTCTGACGGGTACTCTCCGGTTTGCTGCATGGTTAGTCGTCCGCCTGCGGCGCTTCTGCCTTCTTGGCGTCCTGCGACTCCTTCAGCCGCTGGATGAGCTCTGCGCGGACTTCATCGTTCTGGTCGAGGTACTGCGCGATGTTCTGTGCATCGACGTGCAGGTACTCGAACAGGTCGGTGAAGTCGTCGCTCTCGCGGACAGGCTCCAGCGCTTCCACCATCTGCTGGAAGAAGTCGTGCTGGTCAGCCGCGATGCTGTCGGGCAGGTCGTTCTTGATCCAGTCTCGGACGGCAGCCGTACCGCCGAGGCCGTTGCTCATGAGGTCGTAGGCGTCCTTGTTGTCATCACTGCGGACGTAGATGTAGGAGACCTTCCCCTCATCGCTGTCATTCTGGTCCTGTTCCTCCTTCTCGGGGGCGACGTTTCCAAGTCCCATAGTTGGTACTCACTGTCCGGTTACACTGCGCCAGTAAGGTATGGCTTGGCTGGACACACCAGCTACTGCGACCAAAAGACTTAGCAGTAGCGTAACCGGAGGCACCCTAGTTACAGCTATCTTCGAGGTGTGACCTTACTGATCATCCTGCGCGGTCAGTTCTGAACCTACGGTACACTCCTTCCTCACCAGGTGGTCATCAGAAGAAGCTAGGTATGGAAACCCTTTGCAGTAGTGCTCGCCTACTGGCGCAGTCCCACGGCGGGAATCAGGCCCTACTAGTAGCTGAAGCTCTGGACTCAAACCAGAGCGCTCCTTCCGTCCGCCAGCCGTGAATGGTCCCAACACCTTAGCAGTGGCTGAGGACGGGCATATGATGGGGTGAGCCAGTCGTACCCAGCGACAGGGATGCCTGTCGGTAGGGCAGGAATCTGACCCTTCTTCGGGCGCGCGGCTTCACGCGCGCGAGGCCTCGCGGCCTGCTTCACTTGAGGAGACGCGCGAGAACGACTTAAGCTTTTCCATTTTTCACGGCAAAGATTTCAGCCTCAATACTACGTAGTCCCTCCTAGGGGGTAATATCGGGGGGTACAGCGCTTCTAATGTCGATGTGGGTACCCGCTACATAGCGGTAGGAGTCTGGCTGGAGTTCGTGTGCTTCTATCTGTTACAATATTAGTTCCCAGCCGGTATGCAACACGCTACCCTATGCTGTCGCGCGTCAACATAATAACTAAACACATCTTGCTATCTGTTAAAATCTGATAACGATGACTGGCCTTCTAATCTATGTTCATTCTGTTTGGCAGCTGTTGCAACTTTATCCCAGTATATGAAGATTAGTAGAGCTATAATAATTCCTGTGAAGTCGCCAGTATACACTCCCAGCAAACCAGTTGCTATATGTCCAGCGAAGTCTCCGATAAATTTACCGACAAGGACTGAACCCAGCATCTTCCTGCTAAAGAGACGTTCTAATGATTTTCGTACCGAAGGCGAACTAATATCAAGCATCAGTCTGTGGATATGGACACTCTACTGATCTCTATGGGTCCGGCGTCGAATTGTCTTATTTTAGATGCTGTCTCTATGGGTTTGTTGTTTCCTTTGATTAGCACCTCGTGGAGTTTCCACATTGAACTGGAGTCAGTCGATGTGTCTCGAGCAGACCCTGCCCCCTTTCCTATGATAACGTATGTCCAGATGTGCTCAGTGTGCCCAGATGGAACTATACTGCTATCCTCAGGAGTTCTTGTTTCAGTAGATATTACTCTGTACCTCGAAGGGTGTGCGAGCCTGTTAACTGCTAATATCACATCACCCACTTCTCCCATCACATACTCTATGAGTTTGCTCTGTGGAGTGTTTACTCTTTTGTCCAGAACATCTGATGCTTTGGGGTTCTCTCTATCTACTGAGTCCGGTACTATCGCGTGGGCGTCGTACTTCAGCCTTGTCTTTACTAGAGGTCTGTCTATTCCTAGTGGCCCTTGAGGCATTACTCTACACCTACGTAAAGGTCATTGCTCTTGGTCTGTTCTCTAACCATGTTAAGCATCTCGTTCCATGTGTTAATGTTTATCCTGTCCTCTCGGATAACGTATTTCATCACTCCGTTCTGTTCAACAACGTCAACGTTTAGGGCTAGCTTGGATCTAACTTCGTCCTCGTACTTGAGTGATCTCTCTTGACTCCTTCCCCTAGCAAAGGGTCCATGAGCCTCTATTGTAAAATTGCATGCGGCAAGCGGTCTTGGTGCTCCGAATGGTCCTTCTGGCATTATCCTAGGCTTATAGATCCGACTCCCAGACCTATGTTCCTGCCCCCACCTCCAGTTGGGAGACCCATCACGAGGGTTACACCAGATGTTGTCTGGCTTGTAACGTTTAGCTCCTTCTTGGCTGGGGTGAGGTACTGACGAGTAGTGGATACTGTCCAATCTCCGTAGTCAGATATAGACAATCCAAATGTACCATCTGGCTTCTGGCTTGTGGAGAAGCTGTATTTCGTTCCCAGAGAGTCTGTGTGCTTTGCTATGATTGTGGCGTCAGCTAGTCTGACAGGGTTGGGTTTTGTAGGATCAGCCTTTGGAGATGCAACCACCTCTCCCTCCAACAGAAGGTTGTAGTAGTTAGGACCATACGTGACTCCTTTAGTTGGCACAGACATGTTCAATGCGTCTGGGAACCCAACACCGAATGGGTTTGCCGCAGTGTCCTTTACTCCATGAGGTATGGTGTATTTGTTTGTTCCAATACTGAATGACGCTCGTACAAGAGCGTTCAGCTTGTTTACCCTACTGTAACCCCATGCCAGCATGTCTGGCCCACCAGCACCAGCAGTAATACCTCCACCTCCCTGTTGGTGTGTCTGCTCCCCGCCAGTTACTGGCCTAAGGTCGAATGAATTGAAGTAGGAGTCAGTTATTGCTGTTGGTATCGAGTTAGCATTTGTACCAACACTGTAGGTTGTCCTCACCAACGCATGGAGCTTGTTCTCTCTGTTGTACGTCCATGCGTTCATGTTACCCCCACCAGTACCAGATTCACCTCCAGATGGAGTCGACGCAGTAGATTTTTCTCCACTTGGTATTGGCCTAGTGCTGAATGGCCTTGCAGATGCATCTGTGACTGCTGTTGGTAGACTGTGGTTAGCAGTGCCCATGCTGTAAGTGGTTGTTACCAACCCATGCACCTTAGCTCCGCGAGCTGCTGTCCATGCTGGCATGGCACCTCCACCAGTGCCTGCACTAACACCAGATGGAGCCGCAGATGTGGTGTTTGATGCTATTACACTAAACGTGTTCTGGGTTCCATTTCTTATTGCCATTGTTTTAGCTCCACAGAGTCAATATTGACCCAGTAGCGTACTGGTAAAACAGCTCTGTGCCGTTGATGTTGTAATTCGTGTACGCACTGTTTGTCATTAGGTACTCAGTCGCTGGCTGAGATACAATGAGGCTCCCTAGAGCGTCTATCGAGCCATAGTTGTTGCTGCCTGCCAACCCAGTGCCTCCGAAATGGACTCCACCATCTGTGCCTGTAGATGCCTGAGCGCTCATGAAATGTAGATTTGTCCCAGGAGTGTAGACTATACCTGACGAGAATGTAGCTGGGTGACTGTACTTTCCATAGTAGCTATCTCCACTAGAGAACACTGTTGCGTAATCTGCATTTGTGTACTCGTAGTTGTAAAGGTTCACCTGGTTGGAGTTGTAGCTTATGTTGCCAGAGTTTGAGAAGTTACTCTGGAGACTGTGGATTGCACGCTCAAACTCGTTGTTTACGATTGTATCTGTAGGCCCACCTCCCTTAGCCCAGTTGTGTATTATGTCCCAGTACCCTCTTGGAGCAGAACCTGTTCCGGTCTGGAATGTGTTGCTCCTGTCTATGTGAAGCACTATCCATCCATCATACTTCACTCTGACGTTCGCAGTTCTCCCGTTTGCGAGTCTGTATGTGCCCTCCCACCCATTGTCGTAACTTGTGCTGGACTGTACGTTAGAGTCTGAAGTTGCCTCAGATGGAGTTATGTGAGACACCCCTCCATCCTTTATAGCGTTCCAGAACCCTATGAACCCTATGTTAGAGGTGTTGAGATCTGGTAGTGTTGGCATTATCTTACCCTCACTTCTATCCTCATGGTCTTAATGCTTTCCCTCATTGGTGCTTTAGCTCCACATGATTAGCACTGATCCGAGAGCCTGTGCGTACCAGTGCTCTCCACCGTAAATGTCTGGGTTAGGCCCATTGGCACTATCTGTCATTGAGTATAGAGTCCTAGGGTTAGATATTAGATTGTTTGCCAGAAGGTCAACAGACCCGTAGCTGTTCTGGCCTCCAGTTATACTGTAACCCTCGAACGCGACTGTTCCAGTGTAGTTGCATGAAGCCTGTGCAGATGCGTACTCCAGAGTGACTCTGTCTGTGTATATCACATCTGATGTGAATGTAGCTGGTCTTGAACCGTAGTCGTGCTTGTTGTCCTGTACAGACATTATGCTAGAGGTACCAGCGTTTGGATACTGGTAGTTGTAGAGTTTAACATCCGTTGGATTGTACGTTATCGTACCAGAATTGGATAGATTGCTCTGGAGACTGTGGATGGATCTCTCGAATGAGTTGTTTGTCATCGTCTGTGTGCTTCCATCCTGTGCAGACCAGTCGTTGACAATATCCCAGTACCCAACTGGCTTACTGCCTGTGTGAGTAGTGAACGAGTTGGTTCTATCTGTGTAGACAATAAACCACCCGTCCTGTTTCACTCTTGCACTTAGAACTCTTCCAGTTGGGCATCTGTACCTCCCAACCCAGCCATTATCGTACAGAGTGTACTGTGTTATGTTTGAGTTGGATAGGGTGTCAGATACATTTATGCTCCCAACCTGTCCGTCGTTAATGGCGTTCCAGTACGCTATGTATCCTACGTTTGCCGTGTTTAGGTCTGGCAGAGTAGTCATTTTTAGGTTATGTCTCCTTGCGATCCATCAGTTCCATAGAACCAGTATGGAACCGTTTGCGTTTCCAGAACTCAGGCTCATGTCGTACTCTGTGCCAGAGTTCGGTATAAGCCCAGACGATAGTATGTCTAGAGACGACGGGTTTCCATTGTTCTCTATCGTTGTGCCCTCGAACGACACGTTTCCTCCAACTGCCTGTCCTGAAACGTATAGGAGGGTAACTCCTGACGTGTAGATGAACCCAGACGTTGCCGACCCTCCAGTCTGAGTCCCCATCTCTGTGACAGTTGAAGTGGACGGGTATCCGTAGTTATACAACCCTACATCTGAAGAGTTGTACGTTATCGAGCCAGAATTACTCAGCCCGCCCTGCAAAGAGTGTATGGCTCTCTCTAGAGTGTTTACTGGGAAGGCGCTGATGTTGCTCCCTGAATTTGTCCAGTTGTTGATTATGTCGTAGTAACCGTTTGGTTTTGATGATGCACTCTGAGTGAATGTGTTGGTCCTATCTATGTAGGCCACGAACCATCCATCCTGCTTAACTCTAACAGTGATGTTTCTGCCAGTGGTGGACGAGTACACTGCCTCCCAACCGTTGTCATATAGAGTGTAGCTCTGTATGTTTGGGTCAGATAGCGCCTCCGAGGCGTTTATGCTAGACACTCCACCATCGTTGATGGCACTCCAGTAGGCTATGAAGCCTATGTTTGAAGTGTTGATGTTGGGCAGATCTGCCATTATTCAATGAACCCTCCGGTCTCGTGGATGATCTCTCCGGCTTTGTCTCTCAGTTCGCTTTCACTCATTTCTGTGTACGGTGGTCCTCTGCTCTTGAGCAGTCCAACGATCTCCTGTATTTCTGACTCATTGATGTTTTCAGCTTCATTCTCTACTGGCACAGACTCTCCAGATATTACTCCCTCTGGAGGCTCTGCCATACCCTTTGACGAGATGCTATCGAACTCCTCCATGGATAATTCTCCGTGTGGCTAATCAGTGTACCGCTTCTTACTTATAACTTTCCTTGACGTAGACTGAATAGAGATCCAGATATTAAATTGAGTACACAAATATATCTCCATGGCTATCAGATACAGAATATCCTTCTGATGTTAATATATCTCTGCAGTCATCAATAAATCCACTCATTGAAGGGTGCATGTGGATTATTATATAGTCAGTTATATCCATCATAGAGTACATACCTTCAAGAACATGGAACTCTTGCCCTCCAACATTTATTCTAACAGCTATGCTAACTCCATCAAAAATATCTGTGTCAAACATGCAATCTAGACTCTTGCATTTCACAGACTGTGTTTCTTCAGAACCAAACATCCTGAGGCCTTTTTCTGTCTTGCATAGAGTGGTCTCTCCATTGAAGTTAGATACTGCCATATCGCTATGTTTGCCATTAACATCTGGGTCATCCAGTATAGACTGTATCATCTGAGAATACCTTTCATCAGGCTCGAAGAAGTGAGTGAAAGACCCAGCATACGAAGCATGCTGCCCAACATATCCAGTCTTGGCTCCAACATCTACGAATATTTCTGGAGTGTTGTCTCTTATGTAGTTAGCCTCCCAGAAATTGCTATTCATTGATCCTCCTCGTAAAGTGCCTTTCCAGGGTTCTTCCATGCTGGATGGTCTATGTTCTCCTCGACCACCTCGAAGTAGTGCTTATTTTCAAGCCATGGAGCCTCTAGCCCAGATGGGAGGGTTGGTATGCTGGTTAGTCCTCTAGCAGCTGCCTGCTGTTGGCTAAGCTCCCTGATTAGCTGTGGTGACTTCCCTTTCTCAGGCAACATCTTTAATCTATGTATATACTCCCTGAAGCTCTGGTAAGTCATCACCTTGAAAGAGTATCCGTATGTGGACGAGATGTAAGCAGAGTACACTACCAGATCGTTATACATCTCGTTGATGTATGACGGCCCTTGGTACAGAAGATGCCACCTGATGTAATTGCCTACTCTTGGGAATGTGGCAACTGGTTCTGCGTACCCGAGCCCCTCATTGATGTAGTCTCCTATCCCTCCAGTTATCTCTCTTTGGATAGAAGTTCCAGCGTCCTCTGGGTTCATCAACTCCTGCTCGAACTCATATAGAGGCCTTGGCTTTACCCTCTTAGAGTCTTTGTTTATTGGGACCTCTATCTCGCCCTCTTCCCTTGCCAATGGCCTCAGTTCTGGAGGTATTCCTGGGTATTGTTCAGCCAGTAGCTCTGCTGGTGTCTTCTCTGGCTTGGGTTCTTCTTCAACAGCCTGTTCTGGTTGCTCTGGTTGTTGTTCTTCCTGTTCTTCTGTCTGTGGTTGGGTTTCTTCTACGGGTTCTACGTCATAACCTACCGTTCGCCTAGGTTCCAAGTGGTACTTACGTCTCTCCGTAAGATTGTAGACTGTGCCAGTATCAGGTTCGCTAATAGAACTCTCTATGGTAGAATTGTAGTTATCAGAGGTCAAAACGCGGAACTGATAACCTCCAGTCCACTCTTTTAGAGTGTCTGTGGGATCGAAATTAGAGGTCATGTAATCGGTCATGGTTCTAAGGATGCGTCCCACAACTGGGACGGAAGAGGCCGAGCCTCCACCAGACTTGTTTACAAAAATGTCTGCATCTATTCTGTCAACACCGAACTCTGCATCACCATTGCCCCACTCCCCAGTTATTACTATACTGGATATTGATAGAGTGGATATATCTTCTGCCCTGTTTGGGAACTCCTGTTTTGCATCCTCTTTTGCTGCATTAAACAGTTGGGTGATCTGCTCTACTAGTGATTCTTTCTCTGGGTAATCTGCTATATCAGAAGCATGTATGTCTGCAGACTCAACTACCGATTCGCTTACTTGAGCACCTGCTGGTTCCCTTCTTATCTGCTCCCTCGTTACTATGATGTTCTGGTCATTGGTCAGGCTGTAGGCTATCGCCTCATTCTCGTTGGATCGTATCTGAACCCATCTGTTTATACCAGAGTTAATGTCGTCAGACGGAGTCCGTTTGAACTCGTACCCATCAAAGTAGTCCTCCATCTCATCTGTTGGAGGCTCAAAGTTTGGTATCTGGCCTACATTCTCCATGTTCCCCATAAGGGACGTTATGGGCTGTGAGAATTGTATGAACGGAGCTGATGTGCTTGTCTGTTCTCCGTTCACCTCCATTGCAACTATCACCTGTAGTGGGTATTCTCCAGTCCTAGTCGTCCCTCTTCCGTACTCTCCGTAGACTATAAGCTCCTGTATTTCCAGTTTTGTTATCACATCCTCGGGCTCTCCCATCTCGTCTATTGCGAACTCGATGATGGCCTGGTAATTATCTACTATCCACTTCTCTAGCCCTTGTAGGTCTGGGTATTGGCGTATGTCTGGCATTGTGTTATTACTCCTCCTCCGTATCGCTTATGTCCATAACATCTCTAACCTCGTCCTCACTTCTGTCATGGATGTACCTCCCAACCACTCTACTGTCTGGTGCATGAACGAGCATGTCGCTCGCTATGTTACCTGGAGCGTTACCGTTCCAGTCCAGGTGAGTGGCCCTACTATGTCTCATGGTCTTTGGAGTGACGTTTTTATCTATGCCTGCGTCTTTCATCGCCTGCTTTGCTTTCCTATATACAGAGGAGTAGCTTATTCTACCATGACCAGTGGTAAATAGAGGCTCAACATCCATTTCATCTCCATCAAACACTATCGTCTCTGTCTGAGGGTTGCGGTAGTTCAGATAGTACCGAATATCAGACTCAACGTCATCTAGGAGTTTGAATGTTGCCCTGAAAGCCTTGTAAGTTTCTCCACCAACTTCTAGGCGTGGTAACTGCCTCCCAGGCTTATCGTCCTTCTTCAGTATTACGAATCTGATTGTCCCCTCGTCAAAGTCAATGTCGTTCAGGTTGAGTAGAGTTATCTCTGTGGGGCGCCTGGCGTACTTATACATTATCTTGAAGATTGTCTTGTATCTGATGTTGTGGATTGAGGATAGCATCCTATCCCACTCTTCGTCGGTAAGATAGTCACCAGGGTCTGAGTCGTTCTTTGGCAGGTAATCAAATACATGCTCGATGCTATCAGAGTCTCCCAGAACAACCCTGAAGTAGTATCTGCCTGCTTTAGCGTACTCCCTCAGGGTCGATGCCTTTATCTTTCCGTCCTCGTACATCATTATCATGTTGTCAACCCACTCCTCGAAGTTGTCAGGTGTAGCCTCTTCGCCTTCTATGAAAGAGTCATATGACCTCAGTGCAGAAAGCCTAGACTTCAGAGTGCTGTTTGACAAGTTGTGCTTGGCTCGCCTCTCGTATTTATCTATCTGCATTATAGTGTTATCGTGTATACTGCTGGACTGGACGTGTTTGACCACTTTTCCAACCACCCTCTCTCTTCAGCCTTGGGGAGCATGTGGCCCACCTGTCTCGTGTGTTCCTCAGATATCTGCTTTGAGGATATGTGATCCATGTGGTTGATGTGTTTCTGTATAGCTAGCTCTAGCTTCAGATCGTTCATCGTCATGTCGAACTCTTCCTCGTCATCCTCACGGGCTATTTCTCTATCGCTCATCTTTGTCTGTTACTGGTTCTATCTCGCTCTTTGTGTTGTGCTCGTTTCGTACATGCTCTGATACTTCTTTGAGGGCCATTGCAGTCTGTTTGTAGTCAGCAAACATGAATGACTCTCCACACCCACCACATCTGTATCCTACCATCATAGCAGGATCTTCCAGATTATGTATGACTGGTTCGCTGTCCACCTGACTACCTTCCCCTGATCCTCTAGCTCTGCCATCGCCTTGCCTATCTGCTTGTTGGACCCCTCCACGTCTATCTCCTTTGATTTGACGTACATGGTCTCCTGTTTCATGTCACGCAGTTCTGATTCCAACTCGTCTAGGTCTACGTGCATTTAATCACCAAGAGAAGTACTGCTAACACCAGCCACACCACTGATACGATCTCTACTATGTTAACTGCCCTCCCCACTCTCGTCTTTGGAGTGTAGAACATTTTTCCCATGCCTTCAATTGTTTACGGGAAAAACTATAAACGTTTCGGGTTCGTATATCTAATATGAGCATGGATGATGTAATTGCCGAGGGAGAGCTCGGGGATCTTGACGACTCTACTACAATAAGAGACTTGAGGGATCTATTTGGAAATGCGGCTGTGAACAGAGGGATAAAATATATGGCAAGTCTGTCAGATGCAAACGAAAAGTATAAACAAAAACTATCCGAGGAGGAGTACAAGAGGGGGATGGAGGACGCTGGCGTAAGTGAGGAAAGCCTTGAGTCTGAAACTGGTAAGAGGCTCATAGACAAGTGGCAGAAAGAGTCCGTTAAGAACGGGCTTGGAATAGATGAGTGACGTAGTAGAATACCTGCTCGACAGGCCTGAGTACATAGAGGTTCTAGAGAGGGCTCTAGAGTGGGAGAGAGAAAACAAGAAGGAGGACTCTAGCATCGTAGATGATACTCCATACGACACTTTCTGGGAGGTGAGTGACATTAGAGCAAACCCCCAGAAGCTATACCAACTGTTTACCAAAGGTCTGATAGACAGGGTGTATAAGAGTAATAACTACACCTACTACGCTCTTACAGACAGGAACGAGGTAGAGGAGGTTATCGAACAGGTAGATGACCACATGAGTAATGACACAGTAACATCAGACCCAGACGATGTGGTTATGCACTCTTTCCCCACCATGGAGGAGCTAGATGATGGGATATTCGATTCTGTCATAGGCTATGATGATGTTAAGTGGATACTCAAGAGAGGAATAACCACAGATAAGATCACAAACTTCCTTCTTCTGGGAGAGAAGGGTACTGCAAAGTCTGTGTTCCTTCTAGCTCTTCAGAGGCACTTTGACCAGTCTAGATACATCGTTGCATCTGAGGCGTCGTCGCCTGGAGTTCTGAACGTTCTGTTTGATGAACTCCCGATGTTCTTCCTCGTGGACGAGTTTGACGATATGAAGAAAGAGCATCAGGCTGTGTTCTCTTCGTATGCAGAGACTGGCATACTGAGTGAAACGAAGTCTGGTAAGAATAGGCAGATAGAGACTAACATCAAGACGTTCGCTGCCGCTAATGACAGGAGTAAGATAAAGGACAACATCTTCGACAGATTCACTCCGATAAAGTTCGAGCGCTACACAGAGTCTGAGTTCAAAGAGATATGTGTTAACATGTTGCCGGAGGAGGAGGGCAAAACAGTTGAGGAGTCAGAGGCCATATCTGACGCCATCTGGGACTACAGAGGGTATGGTGACGTTCGGGCAGCCATACAGGTGGCTAGGCTATCTCGTGGCGACCCGCAAAAAGTCGTGCAGGTTCTGGAGAACTACTCCAATTCACCTACTCAAAGCTTGGTTGAGCAGGCTTAGATGTTCCAGCCGGAGGCGTCCGACATGGCCGACTCCCACTTGGACGCGGCGTCCTGCCCGGTGTTGTTCGAGTACTTGTCCTCGGACTCGCTGACAGCCGTCTCCCACTTCTGCTGAAGGCCAGAGCCCTCGACGTTGGCGACGCCAGCCGCCGCGAGGCCAGCCTCGATGTTACCGCCCTGGACGCCCTGGAACCACTTCGAGCCAGTGGTGTTACGAGCCCACGAGTCCGCTGCGTTCTGATTGACAGGCATTGTAGTTTGCCTCAAGTGTTACTACTGCGCCGGAATTACTTAAAGATACCGCCGTTCCCCTCCCCCTTACCCCCCGAAAAAATCTTGTTACAGATTAGTCCTCACTACTACCGGATGAGAACTTGCCTCCTTCAGAGGACTCAGACTGATCGTCCTCATCTTTGTCAGGCTCTGACTCGTTCTGCTGATCGGTCTCTGACTGGCTTCCTTCGTCACCGTCAGGCTCAGTAATCCCTTTGATTACGTCCTCGTTAACCATGTCCTGCGGGTCCAGAGACTGATTATCGAACATCATGGCGAACGCCTTCTCATCAACATGAGATGGCTCCACCCCGAAAGCTTGAGCCAGCCCAGCGTTCAGACCTTCGTAGATCTGATTGAGCTTCTCTATCTTATCAGCCTCGTCTGGCTCTAACAGAGCCTCCCCCAATGCTTCTCCTGTCTTCTTTGCCGAACCAGCCCCGCTGCGTCGCTCTCGAACCCTGTCGATCACAGGAGTTTCTCTATCGACTAGTGGGAAGATTCGGCTGTTGCCTCCGGCCATGTGTCTTAGCTGTTGTTGATTGCGCTCTTCACTCGGTCAGCTGCCTTCTTCCTCTGCTGCGGGAAGAGAATTGGCTCCCTACCGAGGAGTGCTGGACCGCTGTTCTGATCTGGCTGGCTTACCAACTTCCGCTGTGGCATACGTCCCCCGATACGTCATGCCTATACTTAAACTTTAGCAATATCATAGAGTCTGGAGACCCAGTTCCCTTCTCCATCAGAATATTGTCTAGGGGCGTCGAAAAACGAGGTATATGGGCGTAAATGGCCGTAAACGGTGCTGAGCTGCCGCGTGTGACCGGCGACCTACAACCACCGGGGTTTGTACGTGTTTGATTCAACGGCGTGTATGAACCGCTCAGCGGCCTTAGAATCAGATGGTATTTTCTGAAGTGTCTGTTTACACTCTAGGTGCTACCCACGTACCCCATTCGACCATATTAAGAGATAGAACCCACGCTGCACTAATTACGAATAGGCACGTAGGCAGGTACGCTCCGATGGATGGGATTGACATTGATAGCAACACTCCGAGGGAGCATGCCTCTATCAATGCCATGCACCTCAATCTTCCTTCCCTAGACCTCCATCCTGTCTCCATCATCAGGTTGGTCAGTACCACTGATAGTAGAGCGAATACTGATGCGAGTGTTGATGCCACCATGTTGTTGAATACAACTGACGTGGCTGCGATAGCACATGTCCACATGGCTACCCTCAGGGAGTATGCTAGAGTAACTGCAGTGTATGTGAAGTTGTATCCATCTCCGAGAACTGTACATCCCATGTCTTGGAGTAGGTTCTCCTCATCTTGGGATAGGTCTTTTACTTCTCCACTGATGGCTATTTGGAACACCACCCAGATAAACACTGCTAGAGTGGATAGCTGGAATGGTAGTGAGGAAACGTCTCCTCCAGATGCTACGTATGGTAGTACGAAAACTGTTGTGTGAGCTATGGAGATGGGTAGCCACTTGACGTATCGAAGCGTTTTACCTACCATATTGTAAGCGAAACCACCAACTATCATAACCACTAGCAGAAGAAGAGTGGGGCCAGTTGGAGACTGGAACATTGCTAGTGCTATCGTTGCCATGAATAGAGCAGTAACAACTCCTAGTGCCACTACTGGACTGGTAGAACCAGAGTTTAGAGGATGGTGCTGCTTGTTGGGATCGTTCTTGTCGTATCCAGCCACCCAGTCTGTGACAGAGTTCATGCCGTACCCAGTCAGATGGTATAGTATTCCGAAAATACCCCAGATCACTACTCCAGAAGTTACGTGTCCGTTGGTAGCTAATAGAGCTCCTACAACCGCTGGAACAGCCTCTAAGGGTGCAGTGTGAGCTCTGGTGAGCCTAAGCCACTTTCTCACAGGTTTAGCACCTCGGGTTGCACTTTGGACACGGGCACGCGATAGCGTGAGCTTGACCTTTCTGCCCCTCAGGAAGGTTCTTCTCCATGTCTTCGTGAAGGCATGGGATAGAGTCGCCAGTTCTCTTCATGTAATCCATGTCTCTCCTGAAACGCTTTAGAAAGGTTCCGTCTGAGTCCTCTACTCTGACAAACTCATTGTTATCCGGGTCATACTCCCAATCTTTACTCGTCAGGAAGCCTGAGTGAGCACAGTCTGCTGGAACACCGAAGTCTCCTGTGTTTCCTCTAAGCATACGCTACCGTATAAGGGTGGGTTTGTCATAA
>Ga0209921_1000043_pt1 | contig 60739 bp, 62 predicted proteins | sample SalPonF2_C_D2_MG_FD_185730 | JGI IMG/M metagenome (GOLD analysis project Ga0209921, IMG submission 185730) | Salt pond soil microbial communities from South San Francisco under conditions of wetland restoration - Salt Pond MetaG SF2_C_D2_MG... ...
CTCGCCGGAGAGCCAGTCGAACCGGTGCGGGGTTCGGGACGGTGGAGATTGCCCGTTCGCAGACGGTCTCGGTGTCACCGGAGGATCCCGTCCGTTCGATGCGGCACGCCCGAACTAGCGGGCTCGCCGACAGCGCATCGGCCACACCGGAGAGTAGCTCCGCTTCCGAACGGTCGCTGCCCGGATGACCATCCGCGGCGGCCACCACGCGCCAGAACAACTCCAGGGCCGCGCTCCATCGGGTTTCATTCGCGGGCTCCCGGGACCGGGACATGGGTTCCTCCTCGAAGCGAGGCATGCCGGAACCTACCGGCCCGCGTGGAGTCTACGCCCGAGGCGTGGCGGAAAACCCTGCTCGAGCATGGCACGTTCCACCGCGGCCACGTCGTACGGAAGCCGGTGAAAGGTGAGTCGCTCGCTGCGCGGGTCGTAGATGGCGAATTCCGCACCGGGCTGCCCGCTGCGCGGCTGGCCCACGGCGCCCGGGCACACCAGGCAGTGCCGGTAGGCAGTGAGGGTCTGGGCAGGCTCCCGGGAGCGGGTGTCACCCGAACCGGCACGAGCGTAAACACCGTACATGTGGCTGTGCCCGTGGAAGCACACGCGCGTTCCGTGGCGGGCGAGCCAGTCCAGATTCCTCTCGCTGGTCCGGTCGTACACGTAGCCGTACAGCAGGTACTGGTCGACGGGGCTGCCATGCACTGCGAGATGGTCCCCATCGCGCCAGTGGCTGGGCAGGTCATCCAGCCAGCTCAGTGCCCATGCCGGAAGCCGCGCTCGCGTCCACTCGATCACCCAGCGCGCGTCGGCGGAGAATCCCGGTGAAACGTAGCCGGAAGCGACGGCGTGATCGTGATTCCCCTTGATCACGTCGAGACCGGCCTCGGCGATCGCCTCGATGCACCGCAAGGGCTCTGGACCGTAGCCGACAGTATCGCCCAGCACGATGCCACGGCTTATACCTTCTTTGCGCAGGGCACGAAGGGCCGACTCCAGCGCCGGCCAGTTGCCGTGCACGTCGGCGAGTAGCGCCAGGGGTTCGGCCCCGCCGCCGGTATGGCGCGGCCGCGGGCGTGGCTCGCCGCGCAGCCCGGCAAGCAGTTCCCGGCAACGACGCATCTGCGTGGCATCCGGAAGGACCAGCGTATCCACCTGGCTCGCCAGAGCCGCGATGCTCTGGGGGTCCGCGAACTGGGCCCGCAGACGCTCGCGCAGCATCCTTCCCAGGCGCCGCCAGTCCCGCGGCTTCAGCCAGTGCACGCGCCGTATGACGGCACCGAGTGACTGCGCCAGGCCAACGAACCGGTCCCACGGGTAGAGATCGTCGTCGAGGTAGAACACGTTTCCGTCCGGGTCCAGCGCAAAGTTCGAAAGACTTTCGTCGAGCCGCAGGTTGTAACGTGCCGCGGTCGCGAAGCAGAGCTGCCACATGGCGGCCAGTGCGGCCGTCCAGCGAGTCCGGCCCAGTTCCGGCGGAGCGACATGCAGCGGCAGCAGCTCCGGCGTCACGTTGCCGGTCCACAGCCGGCCCCCGAGCTCGGCGACGAACCAGGTCTTCGCGGGGTGATGGACGTGGAGGGTCCGCTCACGCTCGAGTACCTTGCGCGTCCGGCGGTACGCCACGGCCGGCTCCAGGGAGCAGGGACGCATCTTGGCCACGTGGCCTTCGCCCACGCGCACCCGGGTGACCGGGCGGCCGGTAAAGCGTCCGCCGTGGGCCAGCCGTCGGGCCGGTACGCCCAGCAGTCGCTCCAGGAGCACGACCGGGAGTGCGGCGGAGGCCTCCACGGCGCCCACCACTTCTGTGATACGTGGATTCGGCATGACGGGACCGGGCCTGCGGGGCTGGACGCCCGGCGGCTTGTCCAGCTCGCGGCCAGTCGGGCTCAGGGCACCAGCGGCTCCATGGTGTCCATTGCCGAGCGAAGGGAGGTCCAGCCGGTGCCCAGGTTGGCCTTGCGGCTGGTAATCAGTACGGCGAGCGCATTCGGCTTGTTGGGCAGCACCTTCATGAAATGGTAGGTCCCGTCAGTGCTCATCTGCACTTCCTTGATCGAGTTGCGGACCTCCTCGCCACGCTGCTTGCCCAGAAGCTCCTCGACGTTGGCCACGGTACGGCCCCGGAACATGTCCACGGCAGCAGCCGCGACCGCATCCAGATAGGACTCGGTGAAATACGGCACGTTGTGGTGGACTCCCAGCAGCAGTCCGGTCTCGAGATCGACCACGGCGCAGCCGAGAGAGTTGGCGACATTGTTCGTGACGTCGGCACAGACCTGGTTGAGATCAGCCATGTTGATATACCTCTACGGGTCGTTATCGGTGGGCACGGGTCGACCCCGTCGAGGAGGCGACTCCGTCTGCTTGTGCGTCCATGCTTCGACAGATCTGCTCGGCACAGCTGCGACAGGCGCTGAGCTGCAGTCCGAGATTCATCGTGGGCTTCCCGACCGCGGTAAGCGTCAGGGCCCGGTCCACTTTCAGGAGGGTGATATGTCCGCCCTCCCCCTCGATGATCACGTTGCGGCAGCGCGACAGCGCGGTCCGCTGCGAAACCGATTCCGCCAGAGCCGTCATGGAGCTCGCCATCGCGGCCACGTCGCCCCGCTCCCAGCCCTGGGGCAGCCGGGTGGCGACCACATGGCCGTCGGCCGTGGAGACGAGCGCTCCATGCAGATCCGGGTATGCGGCCAGCATGGCGTCTATCGCCTCGTCGCAGGCCTTGGCGGCTTCCTTGGAGATCGCCGGCGGTTGCTTGGGCTGTCTCATGTTTCGGGGGCTCCGTCGGCAGATGCCGTGGAAAACTCCAGCGCCGCCAGCAGGGTATCCATCAGGGTGATCACATGCCGCGGCTGTCGCGGGTCGGTGAACATGACCGGATGGGCAGCCTCGCGGCGGGAAATGAACTCGTGGTATTGCTCCAGGTCCGGGCCACGGCAGTACTCGCCATGGGTCACTCCCACGACTGCGGCCGACCGCTCGATCCAGGGGCCGAAATTGTCCAGGTAACCCGCAAGGTCCTCCAGCGGAGAAGGCCGGGTATTGTCAACCAGGATCACGAAGCCGAGCGCCCCCTTGGCCAGGATCTCCCACATGAAACGGAAACGGTGCTGGCCCGGCGTTCCGTACAGTCGAAGCTTGTCTCCGTCGGGCAGGCGCATCTCGCCATAGTCGAGTGCCACGGTCGTGGTCGGCTTCAGCGCACCGGTGTCATCGGTGGCCAGGGCATCCGTGGCCACCGGTGGCCGGTCGCTGACCGACGCGATTGCCGTGGTCTTTCCCGCACCGACCGTGCCCGTAAAGACGATCTTGATTTCAGCACTCACCGGTCCCCTCCCGCGCGTGGCTTCCCGGCGCCGCCCAGAAGCCGCATCCGGATCCTGGCCAGCAGCCCTTCCCGCGACGCCGCCGAGGGTTGCTCCGGCGGGGGACGGGACTCGGACCGCGCCTCCGTGATCAGGCCAGCAGCGCGGCAGGCGTTGAGAAGGTCGTGTACATCGCTTACGGCCGCTCCGGTCCGTTCCGCAATCGTCAGGGGGGTTGCGCTTCGTCCCTGGAGGTAGGCGGCCATGCGCAGGTGGATCGGACGGTAGGGAACCCGCGTGAAGTCGGGCCAGCGCCGCAGCCGCAAGGGTGTGGACAGATCAGTCCCGGCCTGGAGACGCCCGTTCGAGGCGTGCCAGGCGGCGCGATACAACAGCTCCTCCAGCGGGCGATAGTCGAGCGCAGCCGGTAGCGGCCCCATTTGCATCTCAAATGCACCGGCCGGGAGCCGGAATATATCGGGCGTCAACGGTCGGTCCCCGGCGACCGCCCAGCGCCGCCTGGCGGAATCGATCGCAACCGCGGCATGGTCGGGGTGGTCGACGACGGCTGACCGTCCGCCCGCCACCAGCCCCTGGATGACGCCCAGCAGGTGCTTGCCGGGATCGAAACGGGACGCCCCGCCGGCAACCTCGCCCGCTCCCGGCTCGCCGTTGGCGGCACGCCGCAGCGTGCTCAGCAGCGTGCTGTAACGCAGTGGCTTGCCTACCGCGAGCGCGCTGGCCAGGCGCCCGTGATCCGCGGTGACCGCCACCCGCACGGGTCTCCGGGAACCGTCGAGCCGCGCCCACGCGGATGCGCCGGCGGGGGTATCCAGGTCCACGAGCAGGATGTCCGCAAGATCCGGAGTGGATACAAAATTCCACCCGGCACCGGAAAGGTAGGTCGCGACCGTGGAGTGCACGAAGCGGGCGGCTTCGGGATCCAGGTTGGCCGAGGCGACGTTGATGGTGCTCATTGTCTCGTGCTGCGCGTCGGGACGTCGCGCCCATGCAGGAGCATGTGCGCGCCGTTGTCGTTATCGATATTGGTTGGTCCAGCCTAGGGAATGTCGGGGCGGGTGGGGATGGTGGGAATCACCAACAGGGGGTAGCGGAAGCCACCGGGGCTACGTGCTGATCACACGCTCCCGCAGGGCGATGCGCACCAGGTCGGCCGTCGAGCGGGCACCCAGCTTGCGCATGATGCTGCGCCGGTGGTTCCCGACGGTGTTCACGCTCAGGTTGAAATCGTGGGCAATCTTGCGGGGGGTGGCACCTTCCGCGAGCGCCCGGAATATCTCGAATTCCCGCGCACTCAGGCGGTAGGCGCCGCTGTCCAGCGGGCTGACGGCATCGATCGCCAGCTGGCGCGACGTGAGCGTGTCCACGTAACGCTCGCCGGCCCGTACCACGCGCAGGGCCTCGAGCAGCTCGTCGGCGGCCGCCCGCTTGGCGATGTAGGCCGACCCGCCTGCCTGCATGACGCGCTGGGCGAAGATCGTTTCCTCGTGCATGCTTACAGCCAGGATGCGCACCCCCGGCGCACGGGCATGGATGCGGCGGATAAGCGCCAGACCACCCCGGCCCGGTAGCGTCAGGTCCGTGATCACCAGGGACGGGCGTTCGTCACAGAACAGCCGGTAAGCCTCACGCGCGTCCGACGCCTCCAGCACCGTCCGGTATCCGGAACCCGCGAGCAGGCTGCGCAGTCCCTGCCGCACCATCACGTGGTCCTCGACCAGCAGGACGGCTTCGCGAAACGTGTTCATGGCTTCCCTCTTTCGGCAGGGCCCGCGGCTTCCCCTTGCCATACCGGGATATGGACATCCACCTGGGTCCCGCGTGCACCAGCCCGCCTGACGTAAAGCCTACCGCCCAGCGCGTCGCAGCGTTCCCGGATCACCCGCAGGCCCGTGCGCGCATCCCGCGGGTCGATCCCGATGCCATCATCAGCGACGCGGATGTGGATCATGCGATCGGGGGCGTTCGGTCCCCTGAGGTGCGGCATTTCCGCCTGCAACGATACGTGGCGCCGTAGCCAGCGGCGCACAGGATCACCCAGGTCCGCGCGCACTCGCACGCGGTGCGCATGGGCGTGGCGGGCGACGTTGGTCAACGCTTCCTGGATGATGCGGTAAATGGTTGTCACCACGGCATCGGGCAACGCCTCGAGTCGCGGATCGATCTCGATCCGGGCGGAGACACCTGTCGCCCGCAGCGCCAGGCGTTCCACGGATTCCGCGATCGCGCCCCGCAGCCCGAGCTGGTCGAGGGTGGGTGGGCGCAGGGTCGCGATCAGCTCGCGGATTACCCGCGAAGCGTGATCGGCGGTGCGCGCGATGGTGGCAGCCGGATCGTCCGCTTCAGCAACCCCGGGGTCGGCTCCGCGAAGCAGAGTTGCATTCACTCCGATCGCCGTGAGGCATTGTCCGAGCTCATCGTGCAACTCGCGCGCGACGTGGTGACGCTCCGCCTCCTGGCACTCGATTAGCTGCCGCGCGAGCCGCTGCCGTTCCAGGAACAGCGATTCGAGCCGCCGGGCGCTCTTGCGCGTGGAGGTCAGGTCCAGCAGGACCGCAGTCATGATCGTGGCGTTGCCCGTGCTCGACTTGTAGATCGAGGCACGGCAGGGGAAGGTACGGCCATTGCGCTTGCGCCCGACGATCTCGCCGCGGATCCCCATGGGGCGCTCCTCGTCGGACGACTCCAGGTAGCGCTGTACGTAGGTGCGGTGGCGCTCCCGGCGGGACATGGGAACGAGCATCTCTAGCGGCCGGCCCAGCACCTCGGAGCGCTCGTAGCCGAAGGCGCGCTCGGCGCCGCGATTGAATACCACGATGGACTGGGATTCGTCGACCGACACCACCGCTTCGTGGGCCTCGGCAAGGATTCCCGCAAGATGACGCGATAATGCGTCGAGGTCTCTCTTCTGGCGTTCGGGCGATGACATGGGCATACCGCGCTGCCAACAGCGCGCAAGAGCGCTACCAGCAGCTCCTCCGGGGAGTTTTCATGACAGCATGTTATGTCCTTATAGCGGAGCATTCCGCCTCCCGTTAATAGTGGAAGACACTATTCCGCCGGGAGGACGGTTGGCGCGGACGAGCCGTCCCGGTTGCACGGGCGGTGACTAGTCTCGCCCGCTCACAGAGACGAAGGCCCGGCATATGCCGGGCCTTCCCTGGTCACGCCTGTAGTTCCGATCCGGGTTAACCGGCCAACCTGGCCTTCTGCTCGCGGCGCCGCGCGTGCAGCACCGGCTCGGTGTAGCCGCTGGGCAGCTCGCGGCCCTTGAAGACCAGGTCCGCCGCTGCCTGGAAGGCGACCGAGTCGTCGTAGTCGGGGGCCATGTCGAGGTAGTCCGGATCGCCGGCGTTCTGGCGGTCGACCACCTTCGCCATGCGCCGCAGCGTCTCGACCACCTGCTCGCGCGTGCAGACCTCGTGGTAGAGCCAGTTGGCCACGTGCTGGCTGGAGATCCGGCAGGTGGCGCGGTCCTCCATCAGCCCGACGTCGTTGATGTCCGGGACCTTGGAGCAGCCCACGCCCTCTTCCACCCAGCGCACCACGTAGCCGAGGATGCCCTGGCAGTTGTTGTCCAGCTCCTGCTGGATCTCGTCGGCGGACCAGGGGCGATCCGGCGCCAGCGGCAGGGTCAGGATGTCGTCGAGGCTCGCCCGCCCGCGCTTGGCCAGCTCCTCCTGGCGCGCCAGCACGTTGGTGCGATGGTAGTGGATCGAGTGCAGCGTGGCTGCCGTCGGCGAGGGCACCCAGGCGCAGTTGGCGCCGGCGTCCGGGTGGGCCTGCTTGGTCTCCATCATCTCCTTCATCTCGTCCGGCTTGGCGAACATGCCCTTGCCGATCTGGGCCCGTCCGCGCAGGCCGCACTCCAGCCCGATATCCACGTTCCAGTTCTCATAGGCGATGATCCAGGGCTGGCTCTTCATGTCGCCCTTGCGCACCATCGGACCCGCCTCCATCGAGGTGTGAATCTCGTCGCCGGTGCGGTCCAGGAAGCCGGTGTTGATGAAGATCACCCGGTCCTTCGCCGCACGGATGCACTCCTTGAGGTTGACCGTGGTGCGACGTTCCTCGTCCATGATGCCGATCTTGAGCGTGTTCCGGGCCAGGCCGAGCGCCTCCTCGATGCGCTCGAACAGATCCACGCAGAAGGCGACTTCCTCCGGACCGTGCATCTTGGGCTTGACGATGTACACGCTGCCCTCGCGGCTGTTGCGGTACTTGCCGTTGCCCTTGAGGTCGTGGATCGCGATCAGCGCGGTGGCCATGCCGTCCAGCATGCCTTCCGGGATTTCCTCGCCCGACGCATCCAGCACCGCCGGCGTGGTCATCAGGTGGCCGACGTTGCGCACCAGCATCAGGCTGCGCCCGTGCAGCAGCAGCTTGCCGCCGTTCGGCGTGCGGTACTCCCGGTCCGGGTTGAGCCGCCGCGTCATGGCCCGGCCGCCCTTCTCGAAGGTCTCCTCCAGGTCGCCCTTCATCAGGCCGGCCCAGTTGCCGTAGACCTGCGCCTTGTCCTCGGCATCCACCGCCGCGACCGAGTCCTCGCAGTCCTGGATCGTGGTGACCGCGGCCTCGAGCAGCACGTCCTTGACGCCCGCGGCGTGATCCCTGCCGATCGGGTCCTCGGGGTCGATCTGGATTTCGGCATGCAGCCCGTTGTGGCGCAGCAGCACCGCCGACGGCCGGTCCTCCCCGCCGTTGTACCCGACGAACTGCGCCGGCGTGCGCAGACCGACGTCGCGGCCACCCGCGAGGCTCACCGCGAGCTTGCCGCCGGCCACCGCGTAGGAAGTGACGTCGGCATGGCTGCCCCCGGCCAGGGGCGCGATCTCGTCCAGGATCTTCGCCGCCTCGGCCACCACCCGCGCACCGCGGCGCGGGTTGTAGCTGCCGCCCTTCTCGCAGCCGTCGTCCTCCGGGATGATGTCGGTGCCGTAGAGCGCGTCGTACAGGCTGCCCCAGCGCGCGTTGGCGGCATTGAGCGCATAGCGCGCGTTGCTCATCGGCACCACCAGCTGGGGACCGGGGACCTGCGAGATCTCGGGATCGATGTTCTCCGTGGTTATCCGGAAGTCCCCGCCTTCGGGGAGGAGATAGCCGATCTCCTGCAGGAACCGCTTGTAGGCCGCGGCATCGTGGGGCTGGCCCTTGCGCTCGCGGTGCCAGGCGTCGATCTTCTCCTGGATCTCGCGACGCTTCTCGATCAGCGCGCGGTTCTTCGGCCCCAGGTCGCTGACGATCCGTTCCAGGGCACCCCAGAAGGCACCTTCCTCGACCCCGGTCCCGGGGATCACCCGCTTGATCAGCTCGTGCAGGGGCTTGCCCACCTGCAGCCCGCCAACCTGAACTCGTTCCGTCATGTTCGTGCCTCGCATATGCCCCGACTGGCTGGATGACCAGGCGACCTGGCGCCCGACAGGGGTGGCCGCCGGTTGGAGAACGCGCATTTTACTAACCCGATCAGAGGTAACGCCACTTCTCAGCGCTGCCCGCGGAGCTCGCTCATCAGCTCCCGCTGGATCTCCTGGATCTCCGCCAGGCGTTCCCACGGATGCGACAGGATGTAATCCGCCTTCTGGTGCAGGTGGCGGATCTCCAGCTCGGGCTTGAGATTCACCTGATACCAATCTTCCAGAAGGCATTGCCATGTTTCAGCGGCACCCTGAGCCGTTGTGGCAAGGCGCGAGGAGGGAGTGTAGTGGCGCTACACGACCGACGAGCAACACCGTCCACGGCGGCTCTGAGGCCTGGCAATACCTTCTGGAAGATTGGTAATCATGCATGGCCCTCTGCCGATCCCGGTCCCCCTGGCGCTTCTGGCTCATCGTGATCACCGGCGCCTGCAGCGCGGCCAGGCACGAGAGCACCAGGTTCAGCAGGATGAAAGGATAGGGGTCGAACGGGCGCGCGCCCAGCAGCCAGGAGTTGGCCAGCATCCACAGCACGACCACGCCGGCGAAGATCGGGATGAAGGTCCAGCTGCCCCCGAAGTCCGCGATCCGGTCCGCCAGGCGCTGGCCCAGGGTGAGCCGGGACTCGAAACCCGGCGTCCGGGTTGCGCGAGAGGATCTCGTGCTCCCGCAGGCTCTCCAGCACCTCCGACTCGAGGCTGGTGATCTCGCCCTTTTCGTCCCGCAGCAGCTGGCGCACGTAGCGGTCACCGTAGCGCTGCAGATCCGCCGGACAGATCCAGCCCTCCTCGTCCCGGCCGCCGGTTTCCTCCCGGATCAGCCGGGCGACCGCCGGGCGCAGCTCGCCGTCTCCGTGGCAGGTCTGGCAGCGGGCCGGGTTCTCGCTCATGACGGTCTCCCGCCGCCGCGCCGGGGGCGCCGCACCGGCTGCGCGGCACGGATTTCGGCGAGTACGCGCCAGGCCACGCGCGGCACGGCGGCCGCCACCTCCGGCGAGAGGCCGGTGCCGGGCGCGAAACGACGGCCCTCGATCCCGAACACGATCAACTCGGCCGGCAGGCTGCCCAGCGCACGCGCGAGCTCCACCGCCTCCGCCAGTCCGAACTGGTGGCTGGAACCCGGGCCCAGTCGCGCGCTCAGCCCGGGGCTCCCGGCCGCCAGCCGGTGAACGCGCCCCGGGGGCCCGGCGCCGCGCACGGCGTCCACGACGTACGCGCGCGCGGCCCCCGCCCACATCTGCATCAGCTCGGCGCCATCGCCGTCGCTGCGCAGGATCGCGACCTTGGGGAGTGCCCGGTCGGCGAGCGCGGCGGCGACCGCCAGCCCGGCGCCGTCATCACCGCACGCGGCGTTGCCCACCCCGATGACCCGGACGTCCTTCACGAGCGTTCCACCCGCAGGTCGAGGAAGTGGGTCGCACAGGAGATGCAGGGATCGTAGTTGCGGATCGCGCGCTCGCACAGGAAGCGCAGCTCGTCATCGGGGCGCGACAGCTCCCCGGCCAGCAGGGCCCGCAGGTCGGCCTCGATCCGCGCCTGGTTCACGGAGGTGGGGGCGACGATCTTGGCTTCGGTGATCAGGCCGTCGGCGTCGACCCGGTAGCGGTGGTAGCACAGCCCGCGGGGAGCCTCCGTGGCCCCGCAACCGGTTCCCGCGCGCAGCGGGACCGGGACCGCCGCTTGGTCGGCGCTGACCGTTCCCCGGAGGATGCGCAGCGCCTCCTCGCAGGCGAAGACGATCTCCACCAGGCGCACGCAGATCGCCCGGAAGGGGTTGTCCACGACGGCGCCCAGGCCGATGCGCGCGGCCGTCTCCCGGGCCAGCGGGGTCAGCCGCTCGTGGTTCAGCGCGTAGCGCGCCAGCGGCCCCATCAGCACCGGGGTTCCGCGGGCGGTTGCCGTGTGCAGGGCGGTCGAATGCGGGCTCTGGTGCTCGACGAGCACCTCGTCGTAGCGGCCCACCGGGACGTCGATCCCGGCGGTGGAGACCAGGCGGCCCTCGTTGAACGGGTACTCGTCGGGATGCACCAGGGCCACCAGCTCGTAGTCCTGGTGGAAGTCGGGGAACTCCAGCTCCGCGATGCGCTCGGCGAGCCCGCGGGCGGCATCCAGCGCCCATTCCAGCTCCGGCACCAGTGCCTGCAGGTCGGCCCGGGCCGGCAGCCGGTAGAAACCGCCGAGCCGCACGTTGACCGGATGGATCTCGCGTCCGCCCAAAGTGCGCATCACCCGGTTGCCGGTCTGCTTGAGGCGCAGCGTGGTGCGCACCAGCTCGGGATGGTCCCGCGCCATGGCGATGGCGTCCGGGTAGCCCAGGAAATCGGGCAGCTGCAGCATGCCCACGTGCAGGCCGTGGCTCTCGATCCACTCGCCACAGTAGAGCAGGCGCCGCAGGTCCCGCAGCGGGCCGTCGATGCGCACCCCCGCCATGGCCTCCATGGCGTGACAGGCGCTCATCTGGTAGGCGACCGGGCAGATCCCGCAGATACGGGCCGTGATGTCCGGCGCCTCCGTCCAGTGCCGGCCGACCAGGAAGGCCTCGAAGAAGCGCGGCGGCTCGAAGATCCGCAGCTCGCAGGACTCCAGCTCGCCGCCGCGGGTGCGCAGGGTGAGCGCGCCCTCGCCCTCCACCCGGGTGAGCAGGTCGACGGTGATGCGGCGACTGTCGCCGGAGCCCGGTTCACTCATGGCGGATGCTCTCGTCGGCGAACGGCGGCGCCGCCGCGTTGAAGCTCCGGTAGAAACGCAGCACCGCCGGCCGGCTCATGCCGAGCGCTTCCAGGCGGGCGCTGAGCGCCGGCGCGTTGGTGGTGTCGGCGGGTCCGAAGCAGCCGTAACAGCCGCGCGCGCAGGACGGGCACAGGGCGCCGCAGCCGCCGCGCGTGACCGGGCCCAGGCAGGGCGTGCCATGCGCCACAAGCACGCACACGTTGCCGGCCCGCTTGCACTCCTCGCAGACGCTGGCGCCGGAGAGGTGCGGTCGGTTGCCCGCCAGCACGTCGGCGATCACCCGCAGCAGCTGGCCGCGGTCGACGGGGCAGCCGTGGAGCTCGTAATCCACCGGGACGTGGTCGCTGACCGGCGAGGAACGCGCCAGCGCCTCGACTGTCTCCGGGCTCGCGTAGACCGCGCGCCGGAACGCGTCGACGTCGGCGAAGTTGCGCAGCGCCTGGATGCCGCCGGCGGTGGCACAGGCGCCGATGGTGACCAGCACGCGCGAGCCCGCGCGGATGCGGCGCACGCGCTCGGCGTCCGCCGGCGTGCTCACCGAGCCCTCCACCAGGGACAGGTCCCAGGGCCCGTCGTCGGTCCGGCTGGTGACCTCCGCGAAGGGAGCGATCTCGACGCGCGAGGCGAGCGTGAGCAGCTCGTCCTCGCAGTCGAGCAGCGCGAGCTGACAGCCGTCGCAGGAGGCGAGCTTCCAGACCGCCAGGCGCAGGGGCTGGCCATCGCTCACAGTTGCTTCACTCCCATCAGCGGCTCGACACGATCCAGGGGGAATACCGGGCCGTCGCGGCAGACCAGCAGCGGGCCCAGCTGGCAGTGGCCGCACCAGCCGACGCCGCAGGCCATGTTGCGTTCCATGGAAAGCCAGATGTCCGTCGTGGCCATGCCGCGCTCGCGCAGCGAGCGCCCGGCGAAGCGCATCATGACCTCGGGCCCGCACAGCAGCGCGAGCGAGTGATCCGGGTCGAATCCGGCGCGCTCGATCAGGCGGGTGACCACGCCCACGCTGCCGTTCCAGCCGGGTGCGTCGTGATCCACGGTGACGGCGACCTCCAGCCCCGGCCGTTCCCGCCAGGCCTCGATCTCCTGGCGATACAGCACGTCCGCCGGCGTGCGCGCCCCGTACAGCAGCAGCACGCGGGCGAACCGGTCCCGCTCGCGCAGTGCGGCCAGCAGCACCGGGCGCAGCGGCGCGAGACCGATCCCGCCCGCCACCACCAGCAGGTCGCGGCCATGCGCGCGCGCCAGCGGCCAGGGCTCGCCGAACGGGCCGCGCACCCCGACCACATCGCCCCGCGACAGGTCCCGCATGGCCCGCGTTACGCGCCCGGCAGCCCGGATGGTATGCAACAGGGGACCGCCGCCGGGATCGCCGCTGATGGAGATGGCCGACTCCCCGGCGCCGAAGGCGTAGAGCATGTTGAACTGGCCGGGGCGAAACCCGGGCAGCTCACCGTCCAGCGGCGCCAGCTCCCAGGTGAACACGTCGCCGCCGCCGGTCTCGCGCGTCACCCGCTCGATCCGGCACGGCCGCGGCAGCAGCGGATCGGGCGCGGCGCTCACGTCGGCCTCGGCCCGCCCTGCGGGGCGTAGACGTCGAGCCGCTGCAGGCGGCTCGCCTGCAAACGATGGGCGATGACACCGACGAACCGCTGCAGCAGCTGGTAACCGAGCTCGTGATCGTGCTCCATCGCCCGCCGCACGCACGCGGCATCGAATGCCACCGTCGTGACCGGGCCCGCGGCGTGCGCATCCAGCTGCCATACGCGGGGAGCGGCCAGCCAGGACCAGCCCAGCAGGTCACCGGCGCCGATGCTCTCCAGCGCCACGCGGCCCAGGTGCGGCTGGTGCGCCGATAGCGCGACCTCTCCCTCCAGGATCAGGAAGAAGCGGTCGGCCGCGGCACCCTCGGCGATCACGGCTTCGCCGGCAGCGTAGCGAACCAGGCTCGCGCAGGCGCCCAGCCGGTGCAGCTGCGCCTCGCTCATGCCGGCGAACGGCCCCGAGCGGAGCTCGTCGGTGACCGCGGTCATGGTCCACGCTCTCCCGGGGAAGCGCGGATCGCCGCGGCCTCCTCGGTGATGTCGATGCCCACCGGACACCAGGTGATGCAGCGTCCGCAGCCCACGCAGCCCGCCGTGTCGAACTGGTCGTGCCAGGTCGCCAGCTTGTGGGTCATCCACTGGCGGTAGCGCGACCGGATGTCGCCGCGGATGCTGCCCCCGGTCAGGTGGGAGAAATCCAGGCTGAAGCAGGAGTCCCAGCGCCGCTCCCGGGCGGCGCCGTCCCCGGAGATGTCGGGCACGTCCTCCACCGCGGAACAGAAGCAGGTAGGGCAGACCTGCGTGCAGTTGCCGCAGCTCAGACAGCGCGCGGCGACCTCGTCCCAGCGCGGATGCTCGAGGTTGTCCAGCAGCAGCTCGCGGAGCCCGTCGGTTTCCAGCCGACGCCCCATCTGCCGCCGTGCCCGTTCCGGCACGGCCGCAGCCGCTGCCTGCTGATCCGGGGTCGCCTCCTGCGCCGTCAGGGCCGCGAGGATCTCGCCGCCGGCGTCGCTGCCGGCGGCGAGAGTGAAGTAGTGGCTGTCGCCGTCGAGCACCTCGGTCAGCACCAGGTCATGGCCGCCCCGCACCTCGGGCCCGCTGCCCATCGACAGGCAGAAGCAGGTGGCGTGCGCCTCGCCGCAGTTGACCGCGATCACCAGCGAGCTCTCGCGCCGGCGGCGGTAGCCGGGATCGGCATGGGCTCCCCCGGCGAACACCCGATCCTGGATCGCCAGCGCCGCGAGCTCGCAGGCGCGCACGCCGAGGAACGCAAAGCGCTCGTGCTGCTCCTCGCCGGGCTCGAACGCCAGCCCGGCGTCCGTGCACCGGACCCCGAAGAGGCGCTGCCGGGGCGGGAACAGGAAACGCTTCCAGGAGTGCGGTCCGACCACGTAACCGAACAGCGCCGGGTCGTCCCGCGGCTTCACCCGGTAATGGCCGGCCTCCTGCTCGTCGGTCCAGCCCCGCGGAAGGTCGTCACTGGAGGTGACTTCGTCGTAGACGATCGCGCCATCGCGCAGAAGCGGCCCGATGACCCGGTAACCGCGGGCCGCGAGCAGCCCGATCAGCCGGTCGAGACCCTCGCGGCCGATGACGTGGCTCGCCTGTTGCACAGCACTGGACATCCCGGAGCACCCCCGCTCGATCCATCGAGCGTAGCCGATCCGGGGCCGGCGGCATTGACGTGGCTCAAGCCGGGCGGCCCAGGCCGGGGATTACCCCGGGTGGCAGCGGCGGAGACAGCAGGCGACCCTGGAACTCGTCGCAACCGAATTCCCGCAGCCGGCGCATCTGCGCGTCGGTCTCGACCCCCTGGGCGACCACGCGGGCGCCCAGTGCATGCGCCATCGCGATCACGGCGCGCGCGACGTTGGCGCTGTCGGGATCGTCGACGAGGTCGCGCACGAAGCTCGGGTCGATCTTGACCCGACCGAAGCGGAACAGCTTGAGGTGCGTCAGGCTGGTGTAGCCGCTGCCGAAGTTGTCCAGGCAAAGCGCGATCCCGCGTTCGTGCAGGGCGTCGACGACCGCGCGACAGTGCGCGGGAAAGCCGATCAGGGCGTTCTCGGTGAGCTCCAGCTCCAGCTGGCGCGGCGCCAGGCCGGATTCCTCCAGCGCCCGGTCGACGCCGGCGAGAAACCCGTCCGCGCGAAGCTGGCCCGGCGAGACGTTGACGCTGACCCGGTCCAGCAGCAGCCCGTTGCGCCCCCAGTCCCGCGCCTGCCGGCAGGCCTGTGCCAGCGTCCATGCGCCGATCGCAGCGATCTGCCCGCTCTCCTCGGCGAGCGGCAGGAAGTCCGCGGCGGCGAGCTCGCCGCGGGCCGGATGGCTCCAGCGCAGCAGCGCCTCGAATGCATCGCACGCGCGACCGTCTCCGCCGCATACCGGCTGGTACAGCAGGTGAAGCTGCTCCCCGGACAGCGCGCGGCGCAGGTCGTTCTCCAGGGTCAGCCGGGTCGAGGCCTGCTCGTTCATGTCGCCGGTATAGAAGCGGCAGGTGTTGCGCCCGTCCTGCTTGGCCCGGAACATGGCCGCGTCTGCGTGCATCAGCAGCGCCTCCGGGCTGGTTCCGTCTTCCGGGAACACGCTGATGCCGATGCTGGGCGTGACCGTCAGCTCGTCGCCGTGCAGATGCATGGGAAGGGACAGCCGTTCGGCGAGCTTGCCCGCGACGCCGGCCGCATCGGAAGCGTGGCGTACATCCTCCAGCAGCACCACGAACTCGTCCCCGCCCTGGCGGGCCACGGTGTCCTCGCGGCGCACGGCCGCCGACAGGCGTTCGGCGACGGTCGTGAGCAGCTGGTCGCCGGCCGCGTGCCCGAGCGTGTCATTGACCAGCTTGAAGTTGTCCAGGTCGATGAACAGCACCGCCACCTGCCGGCCGCGGCGGCGGGCGCGCCGGATCGCCTGTGCCAGTCGGTCCTCCAGCAGGGCGCGGTTCGCCAGCCCGGTGAGCTGGTCGTGGCTGGCCTGGTGCCGCAATCGCTCCTCGTGCGCCTTCTGCTCGCTGATGTCGGTCAGGATGGTGGAGTAGTGTTCGATGCCGCCGTCGCGATCCCGGTGCGCCAGCACCGACTGCCACACCGGCAGCTCGCCGGCCGGCGTACGGACCGTGCTTTCGCCCAGCCACACGCCGTGACGCGCCGCTCCCGGGATCGCCTCGCGGCGCAGGCGGCGCCAGCCGGCAGCTCCGACCAGCGCCGCCAGGTCGGCGCCGCGCAGGTCGCCGCCGGCATCGCCGGTGTGCATCACCCGGGCGGCGGTATTGGCATAAGTGATCGTGCCGTCGCGCTGGAAGATGACGATGCCGTTGGGCGAGTTCTCCACGATCGCGTCCAGGCGGGCACGCACGGCCTCCGCCTGGCGGCGCTCGCGCAGGTCGCGGATCACGGCCACCACGACGTCCTGGTCGTCGTCGCGGAACGGGCTGAGACTGATGTCCAGGGGGATCACGCTGCCGTCGCGGCGTCGGCCCGAGACCTCGGACGCCCCCATGGGTCGCGGCGTCGGCGCCCGCTGGTAAGCGGTGCGCCAGCCCGTGTGCGCCACGCGCCAGGCCCGGGGCACGAGGATTTCGACCGGTTGCCCGATCAGCTCGGCTGCCGGATACCCGAACAGGCGCTCCACGGAGGCGTTGCAACGCAGGATCCGTCCCTGTGCATCACAGGTGAGGATCCCGTCCACCGCGTGGTCGAGGATGCGTCGCTGCCGGTCGATCTCGCGCCGCAGCGACGCGCTGGTCCCATCGCGGGTGCGGCGGTGAGCCTGCGGCTGCTCTGGCGTGTGCTGCATGCTCGGAAAGCGATCCCGTGGGTTGCCCGGTTCATGGATTCGGTGTCCGCCCCGGGGCGACACGGCCGGGCATCGCCACCGCGGATGGCGTGCGGGACAGGCCGATCCGGTACGTGCAGCGGGTCCCGTCGCTGCCGCGCCCCCGATCATTCACCCCTAATCATTATAGGTATCGGGCGGCGATCATAGCATCGACGCGGCGGACGCAGTACCCCGCGGACGGGCGCCGCGCTTGACGTGCATCAAGGGCATGCGCCGCGCGGGTGGGATCATCGTATTCACGGTCAGGCGGGGGCAGGGGGTCGCGCTGCGGTCGTCGCGCAGCAGCACCTGCCGCGTCCCGCCGGGGCATCGTGGCGACCGTACCGACTGCAGGCATTGCCTGGCGCCGCGATTTGCATGATCCTGAAACCGGGAGAGAGCAGGGAACATGAACATCGGTCATCTCGCGCAAAGCTGGTCCACCGGCTGGGGCTGGGTAGCGCTGGTGCTCGCGCTGGTCGCCGTGGAGTGGCTGATCGCCGCCGCGCCCGGCTGCCCCGCGGCGCGGTCCCGCGGCGAGTCACGGCGGCGCTAGACCCCACCCGACCCGTGCTCCGGCCGGCCCGCCGTGAGGCGGGCTTTCGTCCGGTTCCCTGCGCCGTTTCCGTCAGGCACACGCAGCGCAGGAGAGCGGGGGATGTCGGCAAAGGACCCTCGGGCATGAGCCGTCCCGACGCGACGCGGTCCGTCGCGCCACCCGCTGCCCGAGTGGACCGGCTGTACACCGAGGGCGACGAGCTCTACCGCGACATGCTGGCGGACATCGCCGCCGCCCGCGACGCGATCTGCCTCGAGAGCTACATCTTCGCCGACGATGAAGTCGGGCGCGCGTTCGCCGGCGCGCTGACGGACGCCGCGGCGGCCGGGCGGCGGGTGCGGGTGCTGGTCGACTCGCTGGGCTCGGCCGGCCTGATGACGCAGGCCCTGAAACGCCGGCTGACGAACGCCGGCGTCGAGTTCCGCTGGTTCCAGCGGCTGCGCCTGCTGCGCCCCCTGCGCTACAACCGGCGCGACCATCGCAAGCTGCTGGTTCTCGATCGGGATGTCGCCTACTTCGGCGGCTTCAACCTGCACCGGGAGAATTCCCGGCAGGCTTACGGCGAGGCGCGCTGGCGCGACACCCACGTGCGGGTGACCGGCGCGCTGGCCGCGCAGGTCCGCACGACCTTCGAGCTGTTCTGGGATCCCCGCTTCGAGGAACACGACGGCGGACCGGAACGTGCCGGGACCTTTCTGCTCTCGACCCACCAGCGTATGGCCCGCCGTCAACTGCGGGACCTGTTCGCGCGCGAGTTCGATGCCGCCCGGGACCGCATCCTGGTCACCACGCCGTACTTCGTTCCGGACCGCATCATCCAGCGGGGCCTGCGCCGCGCGGCGGAGCGCGGCGTCGACGTGCGCGTGCTGGTCCCGGGCAGGAACGACGTGCCCCTGGTGCAGTGGGCGGCACGCGCGGTGTACGGCAACCTGCTCGCGTCCGGCATCAGCATCTACGAGTATCTGCCACGCGTGCTGCACGCCAAGACCGTCGTGGTGGATGGCGACTGGGCCACGGTGGGCACCGCGAACATGGACTACCGCAGCCTGTCGATGAACTACGAGCTCAACCTCGTCTGCCGCGCCCCCGCCCTGGTTGCGCGCCTGGAGGCCCATTTCTACCAGGACCTGGAGAATGCCCGCCGGATCCTGGCCGAGACCTGGAACGGCCGCGGTCCGGGCGACCGGCTTGCGGAGCTGGTCGGCTGGCTGGCCAGGCGCTGGCTCTGAAGCGACCCCCGGCGGGCCGTGCGAGGGCTCCCCGCGCCCGCCGGCTTGCGGCAACCCGCGGATTTCCGGACCGGAGACGGAACAAGAACACACGGACACGATGCGATTGCGACAGGTCAGCCGCCCCCCGGCCGCACCTGTCGTCCGGGGTCGCCCGCGGTGCCGGGACGCGTCGGAGGAGGGCCTGCAGCGAGGCGCGGTCCGCCGACGAGATCGAGCCGCTGCTGCCCGCTCACGGGCGCCGCTGAGCCGGCACGGGGTGCCGCGGCGGCGCCGTTTCCGGTACGCTTTGGGCCGCCGGGCCCGCTTTCCGTGACGCGCCCGCGGCCATTCCGATCTTCCGGAGGGATCCGTCGTGCCCGCTGTTCGCCTGGACACCCGTGCCGCCTTCTGGTGGCTGCTCGCCGGGATCGCGCTGATCTTCGGCGTGGCGCTGTTCAATCACGGTCCGATCCCGTCGATGGAGCCCCGCTTCGCCGAGGTCATCCGCGAGATGGCGCGCACCGGCGAATACCTTGTCCCGATCAAGAACCACGTCCCCTACATCGAGTATCCGCCGTTCTACTACTGGCTGGCGCTGTTCCCGCACCTCGCCGGGCTGCCCATCCTGGCGGCCATCCGCCTTCCGGCGTACCTCGCGTTCCTGCTCTGGATCGGCTGGCTGTGGCGGCTGCAGCGGGAGCTGGAGCTGGAATGGTCCCCGGCACTGCTGGCGTTCGCCGGGGCCGGGCTACCGGGCGTGATCTACGTGTTCTTCATCGCCCAGACCGACCCGCTGGTCACGCTCGGGACCCTGATCGCATTCACGGGCTTCACCCGCTTCCGACTGGGCAAGCGGCCATTCTGGTGGGAGCTGTGGCTCGGCGTGACCCTCGCCACGCTGGCCAAGGGGCCGGTGGGGATGGCCGTGACCCTGCCCGCCATGCTGCTCGAGATCGGCATCGCCCACCTGACCGTGCAGCGCGGCGCACCGCTCGGGCAGCGGCTGCGGGGTGCGATCCGCGAGGCCTGGCGGATGGGCTGGCTGCGCGGGATCGGGCTGGTGCTGCTGGCCAACGTCCCCTGGTACATCGCCGCGGGGATGAAAATCGACTGGGATGCCGTGCGGGCAATGCTCGTGTACCAGAACTTCACCCGCTTCCTGGTCGGCTTCGACCACCTGCGGCCCTGGTGGTACTACGGCAAGACCATCTGGTACGACATGTTCCCCGCCGTCCTGCTCTTCCCGCTGGGCATCTGGGCGGGCGCGCGCCGGCTGCGCGAGCTTCGCCTGCGCCTGCCGCTGGTCTGGGCGCTGTACACCCTGCTGTTCTTCAGCCTGTCACAGTCCAAGCAGGGCAAATACGTGCTGGTGGCGGCGCCGGCCTTCGTACTGGCGGGACTGATGGCGCTCGAGACCCTGCGCGGCGAGGCCCTGCGGGAACGCATCGGTCGCTGGCTGCGGTGGTGGACGGCCGGGCTGCTGACCCTGTTCGGCGTGGTGGTGATTTTCTTCCTGCCGCACTTCAACGGCCGGATCGTCAGCGCCCAGGGCTTCGCCCGCATCCGCCAGGCGCGCACCGAGCATCCGGGACGGATCATCTCGTTCCACTGGCCGCGGTCGCTGATGCTGTGGGAGCTGGGATCGCCCATGCCGTATGTTCGCTCGAGCCGCGAGCTCTATCACGAGATCCACTCCGGCAGGATCCGGCCGGGCGACTACATCCTGGTCAAGGACAAGAACCTGCCGGCGCCCGGGCGCCCGCCGTCGACGACCCTGATGCCGGCACCGGGACCGCCGTACCTGCAGCAGGTGCTGAAGACGAAGGCGGAGAAGCGGGTCACGCTGTACCGGGTGCTGCCGGGCGCCGCCCGGGCGCCGGTGCCGAAGACACCGCCGCCCCCGGCGTGGCACTGGTACGATCAGTTCGATACCGACTGAACCGGACCCTGCAGCGCCAGCGGCCCGGAGCGTCCGGGGATTTCGTCCAGGCGCAACTGGTGCACCGGCAGCACGGCGGGATCCAGCCCGCGGCGGACCGCCGCGACGCTGGTGAGCTCGAAGCCCCGCGCGCGCCACCCCTGCAGCAGGGTCTCGAACGCGGGCAGCAGCCGCATGCCCTCGAGCTCGGCATGCAGCGTGTAGACATGACCATGCGCCGGCGGCCGCTCGCTCAGCGCCAGAACGTGCGCGGCCACGTTGCCCTCGGTGATCCCCTCGCGACCGATCAGCTCGTCCAGCGTGGGCAGGGTGGTGGGGATCTGCGGGCACCGGAACACGCGCCCGCCCATCGCGGGCAGAAACGGCCCGCTGCCGCGGCTGTCGCTGCAGTAGTCCAGTCCCAGCTCTTCCTCGTAAGCCAGCGCGTGGGCGTTGATCTGCCAGCCCGCCGCGCCGTGGGTGCGTGCGGGCCGGCCGAAGACCTCGGCGAAGCGATCCAGCGCCAGGCGCATCTCCCGGCGCGTCCAGGCGGCGTCGCGGCGTGCCACGTGGTCCTGCCAGCGGACATGATCCCAGGTATGCACGCCCGCCTCGAAGCCGGCCGCGTCGACCGCGCGCATGGCGTCGGCGGCACGCCGGCCGATGTCGGGCCCCGGGAGCAGAGTGCCGTACATCAGCGTGCGCAGCCCGTAGTTCGCCCCCACCGAGGTGCGCATCACCTTGGCCAGGAAGCCGGGCCGGAAGATCCGCTTCAGCGCCCGCCCGGTATGGTCGGGTCCGAGGCTGAACAGGAAGGTCGCGCCGGCGTCATGGCGGCGCAGCAGCTCCACCAGCGCGGGCACCCCTTCCCGCGTGCCGCGCAGCGTATCGACGTCGACCTTCAGCGCGATCCGCATCGGATCAGGGCTGCTCCATGATCAGCTCGCGCGCCTCGGCGACGTGCGTGCGGTAGGCCTCGAAGATGTTGCGCAGGGCGGTGCGCATGTCGATGCGCGGCTCCCAGTCCAGCTCCCGGCGGGTGTTGTCGATCGCAGGCACGCGGTTCTGGATGTCCTGGTAGCCCTTGCCGTAGAAGTCCGCCGAGCGCGTATCCACCAGCTCGACCCCGCCGGCGTAGTCGCGGTACTCGGGGAACTCGTTCGCGATCTCCAGCATCATCTCCGCCAGCTCCCGCACCGCGTAGTTGTTGGCCGGGTTGCCGATGTTGTAGATGTTGCCGCTGGCCACGTCGTCGCGGTTCTCGATGATGCGCATCAGCGCGTCGATGCCGTCGTCGATGTAGGTAAAGGCCCGCTTCTGGGTGCCGCCGTCGACCAGGCGGATGTTCTCCCCGCGCACGATCTGCCCCAGGAACTGGGTCACCACCCTCGAGCTGCCTTCCTTGGGGGTGTAGATGCTGTCCAGCCCCGGGCCGATCCAGTTGAACGGCCGGAACAGGGTGAAATCCAGCTGACCCTGCTGGCCGTAGGCCCAGATCACCCGGTCCAGGAGCTGCTTGGAGCAGGAATAGATCCAGCGCTGCTTGTTGATCGGGCCGAGCACCAGCTCGGAGGTCTCGGGATCGAAGGCCTCGTCCCGGCACATCCCGTAGACCTCCGAGGTGGACGGGAACAGGATGCGCTTGCCGTACTTCACGCACTGGCGCACGATCGGCACGTTGGCCTCGAAGTCCAGCTCGAATACCTTGAGGGGCTGCTGCACGTAGGTCGCCGGCGTGGCGATGGCCACCAGCGGGAGGACCACGTCGCACTTGCGGATGTGGTACTCGACCCACTCCCGGTTGATCGTGATGTCGCCCTCGAAGAAATGGAACCGCGGGTCGTCCATCACCTCGGCGAGCCGGTCACTCTGCATGTCCATGCCGTAGAGCTCCCAGTCCGTCGTCTCGATGATGCGCTTGCTCAGGTGATGGCCGATGAAGCCGTTCACGCCGAGAATCAGAACCTTTTTCATCCCCTATGCTCCCAAAGCCAGAATGCGATCGCCGTACCGGCGCCGGAACGCCCCGGGCGCTACGGCCTCGCCGTCGATCTCCATGTCCAGTACCCGCAGGCGCCGGTCGTCGGCACAGTCCGCGTAGACCCGGCCCGCCTCGCCGTAGAGACACGGGGCCTGCCCCGGATGGCGCGCGGCACCGGCCCGGCGGGTCCCCAGCAGCCGCAGCGGCCGGCCTTCGACCGTGCCGAAGGCGCCGGGATAGGGCGGCGCCACGGCCCGCACCAGATTGTGCACGGCGGCCGCACCCTGCGACCAGTCGATGCGACCGTCCTCCGGACGCCGGCCCCCGAAGTAGGAGCCGGCCGCCAGGTCCAGCGGTGTGCGCGGCGCGGTTCCCGCCACCAGCGCCGGCAGGCTGCGGTCCAGCACCACCTCCGCCGCCCAGGTCACCTTGTTGAACACCACCGCCGCGGTGTCGTCCTCCAGGATCGGCACCGCCTGCTGGTCCACCAGGTCGCCGGCGTCGGGCCGGGCGGTCATGTAGTGCAGGCTGGCCCCGGTACGGGGCTCGCCGTGGAGCACGGCCCAGTTGACCGGCGCGCGGCCGCGGTAATGCGGCAGCAGCGATCCGTGCATGTTGAGCGCACCGCGCGCGGGCAGCGCCAGCAGCGCCTCGCCCAGCATGCGACGGTAGTAGAACGAGAACAGGAAGTCCGGCGCCAGCTCCCGGAGCCGCGCGACCAGCTCTGCGCCGTTCGGTCGCCCGGGCGTCTCCCAGGGAACGTCCCGGTCGCGCGCCCAGTCGCGCACGCTGGCGAACCAGAGGTTCTCGTCCGGATCGTCCTCGTGGGTGACCACCAGCGCCAGCTCGATGCCATGGCTGCGCAGGACCTCGAGGCAGCGCACGCCGACGTCGTGGTAGGCGAACACGACCGCCCGGGTCATCCGCCCTCCTCGTGCTCCGGGGGCTTCTCCAGGATGCCGCGGATGATGTATCGGGGCCGGTAGCGGACCTGCTGGTAGATGCGGCCGATGTATTCGCCCAGCAGGCCGATGCCGAACAGCGCGATGCCGATCAGGAAAAAGCTGATGCCGAACAGCGTGAACAGGCCCTGGACCTCGGGGCCCACGATCAGCCGCCGCAGCGCCAGGTAGGCGACCAGGATCCCGGAAAGAATCGAGATGGCCATGCCGATCATCGAGAAAGCCTGCAGCGGCACCACCGAGAAGCCGGTCATCAGGTCGAAGTTGAGACGGATCAGCTTGTAGAGGGAGTACTTCGACTGGCCGGTCTCGCGCTCGGCGTGCGCGACCTCGATCTCCACCGGGCTGGCCGCGTACAGATAGGCCAGCGCCGGGATGAAGGTATTGATCTCCTCGGTGCGGTTGATCGCGTCGACGATGTTGCGGTCGTAGGCGCGCAGCATGCAGCCCTGGTCGCTCATGCGGATGCTGGTGATCTGCTCGCGGACGCGGTTCATCAGGCGGGAGGCCAGCTTTCGCCACCAGTGATCCTGGCGTCCGCGGCGCACCGTGCCCACGTAGTCGTAGCCCTCGTCCATCTTGTCCAGCATCCGCCCGATCTCCTCGGGCGGATTCTGCAGGTCCGCGTCGAGGGTCACGGCGCGCCGGCCGCGCATGTGCGCGAAGCCGGCCATGATCGCCGCGTGCTGTCCGAAATTGCCGTTGAGAAGAATCACGCGGGTGTGGTCGGGGCGGCGCTGGAACTGCTGGCGCAGCAGCGACGGCGAGCGGTCCTTGCTGCCGTCGTCGATGAACACGCACTCGTAGCTGCGCCCGAGCGTGTCCATGGAGGCATACAGGCGTTCGAACAACGCCGCCAGGCCCTGCTCCTCGTTGTACACCGGCACGATGACCGAGACCTCGGGCGCCCCGGTCTCGCCGCTGCCCGCCATCGACTGCCTGCCTGGCGCGGGGGCGCTCACGCTGCTTCCTCCAGCACCCGGCGCAGGGTATCGCAGACCCGGTCCACGTCGGCCTCCGCCATGCCGGGAAAGAGTGGCAGGGTGACGGTCTCGCGCCCCACGCGGGTGGCCACCGGGAAATCCTCCGCCCGGTGGCCGAGCTCCCGGTAGAGGGTGAAATCGGGCAGGGCCGGGTAGTGCACGCCGACGCCGATGCCGCGGCGGCGCATCGCCTGCTGAAACTCGTGCCGCGCCATGCCGAGCTCCGCGAACGGCAGCAGCAGCGTGAACATGTGCCAGGAATGTCCCTCGTTCCCCCGGGCCGGCAACACGCCCGGCACGTCACCGGCGAGGCGCTCCAGGTAGCGCGTGGCGAGGGCGCGACGCCGGGCGTTGAAGGTGTCCAGCTGTGGCAGCTGCAACAGGCCCACTGCGGCACAGACGTCCGACAGATTCATCTTGCCGCCGGCGACCGTGACGTCCACCTGGCCGTGCTCGTCGCGCGAGATGCCGTGGAAGCGCAGGCGCTCCAGCACCGGCAGCAGCTCCGGATCGCCCACCGAGATCGCACCGCCCTCGATCGTGGTCATGTTCTTGTTGGCGTGAAAGCTGAAGCAGACCAGGTCGCCGAAGCCGCCGATGCGGCGGCCGTTCCAGGCGCTGCCAATGGCGTGGGCGGCGTCCTCGATCACCCGCAGGCGGTGCCGGCGGGCGATGTCGTAGAGCGCATCCATAGCCACGGGCAGGCCGGCGAAATGAACCGGCATCACGGCCCGGGTGCGGGGCGTGATCGCCTCCTCGAGGCGGCTCATGTCCAGGTTGCGGGTCTCGAGCTCGATGTCCGCGAACACCGGGCGGGCACCGGCACGCAGCACCACGTTGGCGGTGGCGGCGAAGGTCATGGCCGGCACGATGACCTCGTCCCCGGCACCAATGCCACAGGCCGCCAGGGCCGCCTCCAGCGCGGCGGTCCCGGTGCTCAGCGCAAGCACCCGCCGCTCGCCGCCCAGGTAGGCGGCGAGCGCCTGCTCCAGCTCGGCGACCTTCGGCCCGGTGGTGATCCAGCCCGAGCGCAGCACGTCGGCCACGGCCGAGACCGTCTCCTCGCCGAGCGAGGGACGGGTGAAGGGAAGAAAGTCGCTGTCCATCCTGATTCCAACCGCAGCCCGGGCGCGTCAGCTGCGCGCCAGTACGAAGACGCCGAGGATGATAATGCCGATCCCGACGAGTTTCGACAGGTTCATGCTCTCGCCCAGCAGCGCCCAGGCGGCCAGCGCATTGACCACGTAGCCGATCGACAGCATCGGATAGGCGATGCTGACGTCGACCCGGGACAGGGCCAGGATCCAGACCACCACACTGACGACGTAGCAGGCCAGCCCCCCCAGGATATGTGGCTCGAACGCGAGCTTGAGCCCCGTGGCCACGGCCCCGTTCCACTGCAGCGCGATCACGCCCACGCTGCCGACGCCGGCCTTGAGCAGCAGCTGCGCGCTGGCGTTGAGCAGCACTCCGATCAGGATCAATCCGAAGCTGACCGCGTTCATGGCTTTTTCACCACGATCCAGCGTGGATCACGTCCGGCGACCTGCATCGGCAGCCCCTCTTTGCGGAATCTGCGGTAAGTGTATTCCCGCATCATCGCCATGGCCCGGGAATCCCGACGCCAGCGCTTGCGGAAAGCGGCCTTCGAAGGCAGCCAGTTGCTCGCATCGCGTTCGATACCGAAGGCCAGCTCGCCCTTGTAGGCGACCAGGGTCACGGTCCGCTTGAGGTAGAACGGCAGGGTCTGATCGTAGCGCCCAACCACGTAGAAGGGCTCCCCGGGCGCCAGCTGCGGGCGGATCTGCTGCACCAGCGAGCGCGTGGAATAGGTCGGTGCGACCACTTCGGCACCGTTCATCACCAGCTGGAACCCGACGCTCCAGGTCAGCGCAAGTCCCGCGACTGTGGCAGCAAGCGCCCGGCGGCGCCAGAGCGCCGCACTCGCCAGCGATCCGGCGACCGCCAGCAGCGCCGCGGCAAGCAGCCAGTGAGAAAAGCGCGAGAACATCTCCGCCGAGATCAGCTTGGTGTGCATGTGGCTGACGTGCAGCGCGCCATAGACCCCCAGAATCCCGAGCGCCAGCGACAGGGCGACAGTCCAGCGCAGCCCGCGACCCTCGTTGCGGGAGATCGCATCGCCCATGAGCAGCGCGAGCGCCGGCAGGATCGGCAGGATGTACTGGGCGAGCTTGGAGTCCGAGAACGAGAAGAAGGCGAAGATGAACACCGCCCAGAGCCACAGGAAACGCTGCGGATCGAACTGCCCGCGGGCCGCCGCGGCCCGCCAGCGGGTGGCCACGACCTCCAACATGGGGATCAGCCATGGGACGATGCCCAGGACCAGGATCGGCACGAACCACCACCAGGGCTGGTAGCGGTTGGCGACCTTGGTCAGATAGCGGGCGAACTGCTGGGTGATGAAGAAAAACTTCAGAAAACCCGGTACCGCACGCGCTTCAAGCACCAGCCACGGCAATGCAAGCAGCAGGAACAGGGCCAGCCCCGTGACCAGGTGCAGACGGCTCCAGAGACGCCAGTCACGTTGCCACAGCGTGTACAGCACCAGCACCCCGCCCGGCAGCAGCAGCCCGATCAGGCCCTTGCTGAGAAAGGCACCCGCCATCGCGGCCCAGGCGAGGAGCATCCAGCCGCGTCGTCGCCCGACCTGTTCGGGCCTGTCCTGGGCCAGGAGGAAGCCACACAGGGCCAGAGTCATGAAGAACGTGACGCCCATGTCCAGCGTGTTGATGTGCCCCAGACCCAGGTACAGGAAGGAGCTCGCCAGGATCAGGGCCGAGAGCAGGCCGGCCCGTTTGCCGAACAAGCGGCGCCCGGTCCCCCACACCACGAGCAGCCCGGCGAAGCCGGTCAGCGCGGTCCACAATCGGGCAGTCCAGTTGTGCTGTCCGAACAGCGTGAACGCCGCCGCCGTGGCCCAGTACTGCAACGGCGGTTTTTCCAGATAAATCACGCCGTTGAGGTGGGGCGTGAGCCAGTTTCCGGTGACCAGCATCTCGCGCGGGATTTCGGCGTAACGCCCCTCGTCGGTGTCGAACAGCGAGCGATACTGCAGGGTGCCGAACCACAGCAGGAGAAAGACGAGGCCCAGCAGGAGCCAGCCGCTGCGGCTGGCCGGAAGATACCGGCGGCGGAAGGAGTCGGGCTCCGGCTTGGACAGTTGTTGCACGTGTTGCTCGCGTGTCAAGGGGCGCTGCCGGGCCGCGGGCGCGCCCGGATGCTGTCGACGGCGTGTTTCAGGTTGCCCGGGATGGCCCGCCGGTGCCCGGCGATTGGCCGAAAGCGCAGATTTAACCACGAAAATGTGCCCGGTTTCGACCGGCCGCGAGTTCCGCGATCCCGGCGCTCCGTCTTCGACGCCGGGCCCGGATGCGGGCGGTCGCCGGCAGGAAAACGGCGGAGGCACGGTAGCCGGAGCGCTTCCGGGCAGCGCGGGCTGCCGCACCGGGCACCGACTAATGGCACAATGGCGCACGGCAATCATTTCCCGGAGTGCGCTTATGGTCAGTTTCGACAATCGTCTCCGGCGCCGTCTGGGAGTCGCGCGTCCCCTGGTTCAGGCGCCGATGGCCGGGGTCGCCTCCCCGGAGCTGGCCGCCGCGGTTTCGCGCAGCGGCGGGCTCGGCTCTTTGGGCGCCGGCTACATGGCACCGGATGCCATCCGCGACGCGATCCGCGAGGTCCGCCAGCGCACGGACCGCGCGTTTGCCATCAACCTGTTCGTGCCCGGTCCGGAACCCGCAAGGGGCGAGCCCGAGGCGCTGCGCGATCTGTTGCGCCCGTTGTACGCGGAGCTGGGCATGGCCCTGCCGCGGACGGAACCCGCGCCTTTGCCCGCATTCGCGGAGCAGGCGCGGGCAGTGCTGGGCGAGGCGGTGCCCGTGGTGAGCTTCACCTTCGGCATCCCGGAAGCCGGATGGCTGCGCGCCTTTCGCGAACAGGGCAGCCTGCTGGTGGGCACGGCCACCAGCGCGGATGAGGCGGCGGCCCTGGAGCAGGCCGGGATCGATGTCGTCGTGCTCCAGGGCGCGGAAGCGGGCGGCCACCGTGGCAGCTTCCTGCCGGGCTCCGACGACCCGCCCCGCCCCCTTTCACCGTTGCTAATGGAGGCGGGAGCCCGGGTGCGTCTGCCTCTGGTCGCAGCGGGAGCAATCATGACCCCGGCCGACGTACGCGAGATGCTCGAGGCGGGAGCGGCGGCCGTGCAGTGTGGCACCGCTTTCATCCCCTGCCGGGAAAGCGCCGCCCCTTTGGCGTACAAGGAAGCGGTGCTGGCGGGGCGCGGGGAACAGACGACGATCACCCCGGTGATCAGCGGCCGCCCCGCCCGCGGGCTCCGCAATCGGCTGATCGAGGTGCTCGAGCGCCGGGCGGACGCCCTGCCGGGATATCCACGCATGAACGCGCTCACGGCGCCGCTGCGGCGTGAGGCGGCACGTCTCGGCCGCGCGGATTTGATGTCGCTGTGGGCCGGGACCGGCTGTCACCTGTCGCGACGCCTGCCGGCGGCCGAGCTGGTTGAGAGCCTCACCGGCGACCTGTGACGGCCTTGTCCGGGCGGCAACGCTGAGACAGGATGATGGACCCGAAGCCGCAAGATGCCTGGACTGATGGGAATGATCTTTTTGTATACCGACTTCGGCCTGGAGGGGCCCTACGTGGGCCAGATGCGGACGGCCATCCAGCGGGAGGCGCCGGGCCTGCAGGTGGTGGACCTGTGCCACGACCTGGCGCCGTTCGATCCGCGTGCCGCGGCGTACCTGCTGGCGGCGCTGGTACCCTTTCTGCCCGACGGCTGCTGCGTGGTCGGGGTGGTGGATCCCGGCGTAGGCAGCGAGCGCGGCGCGGTGGTGCTGGAAGCGGATGGCCGCTGGTTCGTGGGCCCGGACAACGGCCTGTTCGCGGTCCTCGCGCAGCGCGCGGACAAGGCTGAATGGCGCAAGCTCGCCTGGCGGCCGGACGGGATATCCGCGAGCTTCCACGGCCGTGACCTGTTCGCGCCCGCCGGCGCCCGAGTGGTCACCGGGCGGCCGCCGGAGACCGCCGCGCTGAGCGCTCCCGTCGGGACGGAATGGCCGCAGGAGCTGGCCGAGGTTGTCTATATCGACCACTATGGCAACGCCATGACCGGCCTGCCGGGCGCCCGCGTGGGTCCCGGCTCGGTGCTGCACGCCGGCGGCCGGCGGTTCCTGTCGGCGCGCACCTTCTCCGACCTGCCACCCGGGGGCGCCTTCTGGTACGTAAACTCCTGCGGGTTGGCCGAGCTGGCGCTGAATCAGGACTCCGCCGCCCGGGTGATCGGGCTCTCGACGGGTACCGCCGTCGAGGTTTCGGAACCGGACTGAGCAGCACGCGCGATGGCGCCCGCCCGGGACGAGCCTTTACTGACTCCCGACAGTCTCTGGCCCCGGGTCGCCACGGTCGCCGCGCGGGCACTGGCCAGCGGCGCCCTGGAGCCCATCGAGACCCGCAGCGAGCCGCTCGAGGACGCCGGGCTGCGATTCGTGGTGCGCCTGGTCTCCAGCCTCCGGCGCAAGCATCGCGACGGGCGAGCCGCCGATCCCTCGTTCGACCCGTTCCGGCCGCCCTACCAGCCGGGACTCTGGGCCGGCGACCTGTCCGCGACCCACGCCGTGGTACTCAACAAGTTCAACGTGCTGCCACAGCATCTTCTGCTGGTGACGCGCCACTTCGAGCACCAGACGCAGGCGTTGAGCACGGCCGACTTCGCGGCGCTGTGGAGCGCGCTCGCCGGCCAGGAAGCGCTGGGCTTTTACAACGCCGGGGCCCGGGCGGGAGCGAGCCAGCCACACAAGCACCTGCAGGTCGTGCCCCTGCCGCTGGCCCCCGAGCTGCCCGAGCCCGCTCTTGCGACCCTTTTCCGGCGCCACGCCGCTGGCGGACGGGCCCCGGAGCTGGCCTTCGTGCACGCATTCGCACCGGTGCCGGCGCGCTGGCTCGAGGACCCCGCTGCGGGGGGCCGGGAAAGCGGGCAAGTCTACCGGGAACTGCTGCGGGCCGTCGGGCTGGCAGCAGACGCGGACGTCCCCGGTGCCTACAACCTGCTGGCGACGCGCCGGTGGCTATGGCTGGTTCCGCGACGCCGCGCCGCCTTCGACGGCATCGGGGTGAACGCTCTGGGCTTCGCGGGAGCGCTGCTGGTGCGCGACACGGATCAGCTCGAGCGACTGCGGCGTCACGGTCCGCTGCGGGTGCTGCGCGAGGTGGGCCGGCCTGGTCGCGGCTGAGCCGGACGCGCAGCCGGAGCTAGAGCCCGCGCCAGACGGCCCAGGCGAAAACGCCCCAGGCGAGGAGGAAGCATACGCCGCCGAACGGCGTGATCATGGCCAGCGGGCCGTAGCCGGTCAGCGCCAGCAGGTAAAGGCTTCCGCAGAACAGCAGGATGCCCGCGAGCATCAGCCCCCCGGCCCAGCGCAGCCCGGCCAGCTGGGGCAGCATCAGGGCCAGCAGACCCAGGGCCAGCAGACCCAGCGCATGCACCAGCTGGTAGCGCTCGGCGACGTGCCATACGTCCAGCATGCGGGGCGACAGGCGCGCGTGCAGCGCATGCGCGCCGAACGCACCGAGGATGATGGCGATCCCGGCATTGATGCTGCCGAGCACGAGGAAGAGTCGCGCGCTACCCACAGAGGGCTCCCGGTCGGTCGTGCCGGGATGGTATCGGCCCCCCTCGCGCGGGTCCAGCGCCGCCACCGCCGGATCCCCTGTCCCCGGGGAGCCGGCGGTGCCAGAATGCCGGGGGAGCGACGCTGCACCAGCAACGGAGATGGCCATGCCCGCACAGCCCGAGACCCGCAACATGGCGGTCTTCTGCGACTTCGAGAACATCGCCCTGGGCGTGCGCGACGCCAAGTACGCGAAGTTCAATATCAGCAAAGTGCTCGAGCGGCTGCTGCTCAAGGGCAACATCGTGGTCAAGAAGGCCTACTGCGACTGGGACCGCTACAAGGAGTTCAAGCCGGCCATGCACGAGGCCGCGTTCGAGCTGATCGAGATCCCCCACCTGCGCCAGTCCGGCAAAAACTCCGCCGACATCCGGATGGTCGTGGATGCGCTCGACCTGTGCTACACCAAGGGCCACGTTGACACCTTCGTGATCATCAGCGGCGATTCCGACTTCTCCCCGCTGGTGAGCAAGCTGCGTGAGAACGCGCGCATCGTGATCGGCGTGGGGGTCAAGCAGTCGACCTCCGACCTGCTGATGGCGAACTGCGACGAGTTCATCTTCTACGACGACCTGGTGCGTGAACCCGCCCCGCGCACCCGGGCTCGCCGCAAGGGAGCACGTCCGGCCGGCGGCAAGGAGGAGAAGCCGTCGCAGGAGGAGCAGCGCCACCAGGAAGCGATCGATCTCGTGGTCGAGACGGTCGAGGCGCTGCTCGCCGAGCGCGGCGGCGAGGACAAGATCTGGGGATCGATGGTCAAGCAGACGCTCAAGCGGCGCCGGCCCGGCTTCAATGAGTCGTACTATGGCTTCTCGAGCTTCTCGCGCCTGCTCGAAGAGGCTCAGGCGCGGCACATGCTCACGCTCGAGCAGGACGAGCGCTCGGGCGGCTACATCGTCCGGGGCCTCACTCCGGACTGACCGGCGCCCTGCCGTGGCCGCTCGTTGCGAGCCGGGCCCGTCTGTTAGCCTCGGCAAACCATGAGCGACCTGCACGACACGCTGCTGGGCATCGACGGCCGGGGCTACAAGGCCTACCGGGAGATCACCGGCGCGCATCGGTTCCCCCGCTTCCGGCTGTTGGTCGATCACGTCCAGGCGGACCCGTTCGCTGCGCCGTCGCGGCTGCGGGCGATCGTGGGGCCCGACGCGGCCGACCTGCCGGAGGACGTCTGGCGCTCCCGGCCGCGCATGCGCGCCGCCCGCGATTTCATCGCGCGCGCATTCCGTAGCGCGGCCCACGGCGAGCCGGCCCTGCAGATCGACGCCGGCGGTCAGACGGTGCTGGAGCGCAGCGCGGTGCTGCTCACTGAGCAGGGAGTGGAGCTGCGCTTCACCGCGGTGCTGCCCGCACGCGGGCGCCGGATTCGGGGCCGGGCCGCGGCGGAATTGCTGTGCCGGCGCCTGCCCGAGGTCGTCGCCCGGGCGGCGGAGGCCCGGAACCTGGACTGCGACGCGCTGCGGCGCCACTGCCGCGGGGTGGAGGACCAGGTCGCCCTGCGCGAAGCGCTCGCGGGGCGGGACCTGGTGGCGTTCGTCGCCGACGACGCCGTCCTCCCGCGCCGCTCCGGGGTGGACGACCGACCCCTGCCGGAGGCGATCACTTTCCGCACCCCGGACCGTCTGCGGGTCAGCCTTGAGACGCCCAACGCCGGCACCGTCACCGGCATGGGCATTCCGCGCGGCATCACCCTGATCGCGGGAGGCGGCTTCCACGGCAAGTCGACCCTGCTCTCCGCGGTGCAGCAGGGCGTCTACGACCATCTTCCCGGGGACGGGCGGGACCGGGTGGTGACCGTGGACAACGCGGTCAAGATCCGCGCCGAGGACGGCCGAGCCGTCCACGGCGTCGACCTGTCCCCGTACATCAACCATCTCCCCTACGGCAAGCCGACTTCATCTTTCACCACCGAGCTGGCGTCCGGCTCGACCAGCCAGGCCGCCTCCCTGCAGGAAGCGCTCGAAGCCGGGGCGGCGACCCTGCTGGTGGACGAGGACACCTCGGCGACCAACTTCATGATCCGCGACGAGCGGATGCAGGCGCTGGTGGCCAAGGAGCACGAACCGATCACGCCCTTCGTCGACCGGGTACGCCAACTGCGCGACGTGCTGGGCGTGTCGACGGTGCTGGTGATGGGCGGCTCCGGCGACTATTTCGACTGCGCGGACTGCGTGATCCAGATGCAGGACTACCGGCCCCTGGACGCCACGCAACGGGCGCGCGAGATCGCATCGACGCATCTTACCGGGCGACGGGAGGAGTCGGGGGAGCCCCTGGCCCGCCCGTCCCCGCGCGTGCTGGACGCGACCTCGCTGGACCCCACCCGGGGCAAGGGCAAACGCAAAGTGCAGGCACGCGGGCGCGACACGCTGCTGTTCGGCCGGGACACGATCGACCTGCGGGCGGTCGAGCAGCTGGTGGACAGCTCCCAGCTTCGCGCCATCGGCATGGTGCTGGCGCGGATGGCCGAGGCCGGCGGACAGATCGTCGACCCCGCGGCCTGGATCGCCCGCTGCCTGGAGCGCGGGGACTGGTCACGGATCGCGTTTCGACCGGACGGCGATCTGGCTGCGCCCCGGACTTTCGAGGTTCTCGCCGCGCTCAACCGGCTGCGCAGCGTGCGCTTCGACTGACCCGGACCGATGCGCCCCGAGCCGGTCGCACGGGCGTCACCGAAGACAGGGGCTGTCACGCATTCGTGTAGTATCGGGTGCAGAACCATGCCCTGGGGGGTCGCCCGTGCAGCTGGGGATCCGTTCCAAAGCCACGGCGCCGGCGATGCGCAGGGCCGCCGGTATCCTGGTGCTGACGCTCGCGGCGGCGACAGCATGGCGGGATCGACAGCCGCAAGATCGATCGCAGCTTCGTGCGGGACCTGCCGACGGATGCCGGCGCCGCGGCGATCCTGCGTTCCATCATGGCGATGGCCGGGGACCTCGGCCTGGCGGTGATCGCCGAAGGCATCGAGGTCGAAGAGCAGCTGGAATTTCTGCGCCAGACCGGCTGTCGCCACGGGCAGGGATTCCTGTTCGCGCGCCCGGGCCCGGAAGCCGTGGTGCGCGAGCTTCTTTCGCAGCGCACTGACTCTTGAGCGTCCTCCGCCGGGCAGGGAGGAATTGGCCGGCCCTTTCGGGCGCATCCGGTTTCCGAGCCCGCCCGGCCAGGCCCGGCGAAGCCGGAATGCCCGTTGCGGCCATCGGGCAGGCACTTGGGGTCATTGACACGTACTAACCCGGTCAGAGGTAATGCCACATCTCAGAGGACGCGTGTGTGGCTTTACCCCTGACCGAGGTAGTAATACTCGATACTTGGCACTCTCATCCCATGAGCATAATCGACCGACTCGCGGTCCCCGGCACCAACGGCTGGCTCGGACTTACGGCCTGTCCCGGCCGGGAGCCCGGCCTGCTGCGCGGGGATCCCAGGCTGCTGCGGCTGGATCTCGCCGGCTATGCCCGGCTCGGGGCCGTGGCCGTGGTGACCCTGGTGGAGCAGCCGGAGCTCGAGATGCTGGGTCTGCCCGAGCTGGGTGAGCGGGTGCGGGACACCGGGCTCGCATGGGAGCACCTGCCGATACCCGACTTCCACGCGCCGGGACCGCGGTTCGAATCGGCCTGGCCGGAGGCCGGGGCGCGGGTGCACGCGCACCTGCGTGCCGGCCGCGGGGTCGTCGTGCACTGCCTTGCCGGGCTGGGCCGAACCGGTACCGTGGCGGCGCGCATCCTGGTCGAGGCGGGCCTGGCGCCGCGCGAGGCACTGGGGCGGGTCCGGGCCGCGCGCCCCGGCGCGGTCCAGAGCACCGCACAGCGCGATTACGTCCTCCGCAGGGGGTGGGACTGAGCGCGCCCGGCCCACGGCGACCGGGCGCTCACCGCTGCCGCCCGCCTCCCGTCCTTTCCAGGAAACGCTGCAGATCCACAAGGAAGCGTTCATGCGTCCCCGACACGATCTGCCCTTCCTCGTCGTGTCCCTCCACGTTGAAGCGGCAGCGCCGGCCATCGACCTTTGCCAGAGTGGCCCTGACCGAGAACCGCATTCCCTCCGGGGTGGCCTTGAGATGGCGGATGTTGACCGCCGTGCCGACGGTGCCGCGGCCGGCCGGGGCGTCCCGCATCAGGATACGGTGCGCGGCGATTTCCAGAACGTTGACCAGTGCCGGGGTACCCAGGACCCGGACACCTTCGTTGCCCAGCGCGTGGGCGGTTCGACTCTCGTCGACGAGGTCTTCGACGGTATGGGTGTCACCGATGTCTGCCATTCTTCAGTTCTCCCGTATCGATGGCCACGGGCGGGCTTAAGCGCCGCCGCCAGGCTTCCGCAAGACATGCACCATAATGCGCATGGCTGTAGTATTGTGCATGTTCGATCGCCGGCAGGCGTTCCCGTCGGGCGGCCGCGCGGAAATGTCCGTGGAGACACGATCCGGCGGGCGCCGCGGCGGGTTCGTGGGGCGCCCATGCGGCGAGCGCGTTCGACCATGGCGATCGCTTGACCGGCTTCTCGTGGGAAGCCTGCATAGCCAGAGGGCACGACTGCCCCGCAGCCAGACAATAGTCAGGAGGAGATTATGAGCGCCACACCCGAGCGTCTGGCCGCCCAGGTCGCGCCGACCGAGCTGCCGCGCGACTACAACGCCGCGGTCGATTTCGTCGACGGCAACCTGGAGCGCGGATTGGCGGACAAAACCGCCGTGATCGACGAACAGGGCAGTCACACCTACGCGACGCTTGCCGAGCGCTGCAACCGCGCCGGCAATGCGCTGCGTGGCCTGGACCTGCGCCAGGAGGACCGGGTCGCCATGCTGATGCCGGACAATGTGCTGTTCCCGGCGGTGTTCTGGGGCGCGATCAAGGCGGGCCTGGTGCCGATCCCGGTGAACACCCTGCTGACCAGCGAGAGCTACGCGCACATCCTGCGGGACAGCCGCGCGCGGGCGCTCGTGATCAGCGAGACGCTGTGGGAGCAGGCCCGGCCCGCGCTGGACGACCAGCCCTTCCTGGACCACGTGATCGTGGACGGGACCGCGAGCCGGCACGACCCACGCCTGGCGGAGGCGATGGCCGAGGCACCGGCGACCCTGGATCCGGCGCCGACGACGCCCGACGACGTGGCCTTCTGGCTGTACTCCTCGGGCTCCACCGGGGCCCCCAAGGGGGTCCGGCATCTGCACCGGCACCTGCGTGCCACAAGCGACCTGTACGCGGCCCGCGTGCTGGGGATCCGTGAGGATGACGTCGTCTTTTCGGCGGCCAAGCTGTTCTTCGCCTACGGCCTGGGCAACGGCATGACGTTCCCGTTCTCGGTCGGCGCGACCGCCGTCTACCTGGCGGGACGACCGACCCCGGAAGCGGTAATGGAGGTGATGCGTCGCGAGCAGCCGACCATCTACTGCGGCGTCCCGACCCTCTACGCGGCCATTCTCGCCGACCAGGCGAACGGACGGGAGTCCGGCTCCTCGCGGCTGCGGCGCTGCATCTCGGCCGGCGAGCCGCTGCCCGAGGAGGTGGGGAAGCGCTGGGAGGCCCGCTTCGGCGCGCCCATCCTGGACGGCGTCGGCTCCACCGAGATGCTGCACATTTACCTGAGCAACCAGCCCGGCGACGTTCGTTACGGCACTTCCGGGCGGCCGGTGCCGGGCTACGAGGCGCGCCTGGTCGACGAAGACGACCGGCCCGTGGCCCCGGGAGAGGTGGGCGAGCTGCTGGTGAAGGGGCCATCGGCTGCCGAGGGCTACTGGAATCAGCGCCAGAAGAGCCTGCAGACCTTCCAGGGTCCCTGGACGCGCACCGGCGACAAGTACTACATGGACGACCAGGGGATTTACCACTACTGCGGCCGAACCGACGATATGATCAAGGTCAGCGGCAACTGGGTGTCCCCGTTCGAGGTCGAATCCGCGCTGATGGAGCACGAGGCAGTATACGAGGCCGCGGTGATCGCGCACCGCGACGGCTCCGAGCTGGTCAAACCCAAGGCGTACGTCGTGCTCCACCCCGGAGCGGCCGGTGGTCCGGAGCGGGTGGATGAGTTGCAGGCGTTCGTCAAACAAAAGGTGGGCGTATGGAAGTATCCCCGCTGGATCGAGTTCCTGGACGAGCTTCCCAAGACGGCGACAGGCAAGATCCAGCGCTTCAGGTTGCGACAACTGGATCGGGAGCAGGAATGAAGCCGGATGAGTTTCTGGTGGTGGATGGCGTGTCGCTGGAGGCGCGCCGTGTCGGACCTCCCCCGGACGAGGCCCCGACCCTCGTGATGCTGCACGAAGGCCTCGGCTGCGCGTGGATGTGGAAGGATTTCCCGCAACGGCTATCCCGGGCCACCGGCTGGGGCGTCCTGGCCTACAGCCGCGCCGGCTACGGCGCTTCGGACCCGGTCCCGCTGCCGCGGCCGCTGACCTACATGCACACCGAGGGGCTGCAGATCCTGCCGCGGCTGCTGGACGCGGCGGGCATTCGCCAGGCGGTCCTGCTCGGTCACAGCGACGGCGCCTCCATCGCGCTGATCAACGCCGGCGGCGTGCCGGATCCGCGGGTTATTGGGGGGATTCTGATGGCACCGCACGTGTTCAACGAGGACCTTACCGTCAGCAGCATTGAGGCGGCGCGGGAAGCCTACAGGAACAGCAATCTGCGCGAGCGCCTGGCGCGCTATCACGGCGACAACGTGGACACCGCGTTCTGGGGCTGGAACGAGGCCTGGCTCGACCCCGGGTTTCGCGCCTGGAACATCGAGGAGTACCTGCCGGACATCGCCATACCGCTGGTGCTCATCCAGGGTCGCCAGGACCCCTACGGCACGGCCGCCCAGATCGAGGCGATCGAACGGCAGGCCGGCGGCGAGGTACGCACCGTCTGGCTGGACGATTGCGGTCACTCTCCCCAGCGCGACCGGCCCGAGGCGACGCTGGAGGCGGTGGACTCGTTCCTCCCGGATCTCGACACCCTGCGCGGGCGGCGGCGTGTCGGCGAGGGCTGAGCGCAATGCGGCGGGCAGCCACTGGCGAGCATCCGCCGTCGGACCCGCGTCGGCTCACGCGTGAGCCGTTGCCGGACTATGCCTTCCTGCCGGGCCGGGATCCCCACCCGACGTCCGACCCTCGGGGACACAGCTACGGCCGTGCGTCCCCGGCACCGGTGTGGTGCGCGGCCGAAGACTGGCAGGCCTGTTATCCCTACCTGCGCGGCTGCGACCTCTTCAACCACGGCTACTGGTGGGAAGCCCACGAGGCCTGGGAACCGCTATGGCGGGGCTGCCGGCGTGACAGCGTGCAGGCGCATTTCATCCAGGGGCTGATCCAGGCCGCCAACGCCCTGCTGAAGCGCCGCATGGTGCGGGCGCGCGCGGTGGAGCGACTGCGGCGTGCCGCTGACCAGCACCTGGCGGCCGTGCGCGGGGAAGTGTACATGGGCCTGGACGTGGCCCGCTGGCGTGCCGCACTCGATCACTGCCTGCGCACCGGGGCCCGGGAATGGCCGCTGCTGGAGCTGCATGACCTATAGTGCACGTTTCCCTTGAAGGAATGCACTATTGTGCAGTACAGTACCCGGCAACAGACACCGGCAAGGCCGGTGGGCGGCGTTCAACGAGGACCGGAGAGCCATGATCGACTTTCGTACCCACCCGGACAGATACCGGCACTGGCAGCTCGAGCTGGACGGGCCCGTGGCCTGGCTGTCGATGGCCGTTGACGAGAGCCAGGGATTGTTCCCCGGCTACGAACTCAAACTGAACTCCTACGACCTTGGGGTGGATATCGAGCTCAACGACGCGGTACAGCGGCTGCGGTTCGAGCACCCGGAAGTGCGCACCGTGGTGCTGCAATCAGCGCGCGACCGCGTGTTCTGCGCGGGAGCCAACATACGCATGCTGGCGCAGGCGAGCCACGCCCACAAGGTGAACTTCTGCAAGTTCACCAACGAAACGCGCAATGCCATCGAGGACGCCTCCCGCAACTCGGGCCAGACCTGGATCTGTGCCGTCAACGGCAGCGCCTCCGGTGGCGGCTACGAGCTGGCGCTGGCCACCGAGCACATCATCCTCGCCGACGACAGCTCCAGCGCCGTGGCCCTGCCGGAGATCCCCCTGCTGGCCGTGCTGCCGGGCACCGGCGGACTGACCCGGCTGGTCGACAAGCGCAGGGTGCGCCGCGACCTGGCGGACGTGTTTTGCACCACCGAGGAGGGGGTGCGCGGGCAGCGCGCGGTGGACTGGCGCCTGGTGGATGAGGTGGTGCCGGCGTCGCGCCTGGCGGAGACCGTGCGTGAGCGGGCACGGGAATTCGCGGCCCGCTCCGACCGGCCCGCCGACGCCGGCGGCATCGTGCTCGCGGAGCTCGAGCGCGAAGTGCGCGAGGACCGGGTGCGTTACCAGCACGTCAGCGCGAAGCTGGACCGTGACGCCGGCCTCGTGGAGATAACCCTCTACGGCCCGTCCGCGGAGGCACCGGCCGACGCCGCCGGCGTGCACGCCGAGGGGGTCGCCTTCTGGCCGCTGGCGCTGGCACGCGAACTCGACGACCTGCTGCTGCACCTGCGCCTGAACGAGCTTGAGCTCGGTACCCTGGTGATCCGCAGCGAAGGGGACCTGCGGCGTGTGGCCGACTACGACGCGCTGCTGGAACGCGAGGCCGGCGACTGGCTGGTGCGGGAAATCCTCCTGTACTGGGCCCGTACGCTGCGGCGCGTCGACCTCACCTCCCGCAGCATTTTCACGCTGGTCGAGCCGGGCAGCTGCTTCGGCGGCCTGCTGGCCGAGCTGCTCTTCGCCGCCGACCGCAGCTACATGCTCGACGGTAGCTTCGAGGGCGACGACCGCCCGCCCGCCCGGATCCGGCTGAGCGGTGCGAGCTTCGGTCCGTTTCCGATGAGCAACGGCCTGACGCGGCTGCAGACGCGCTTCCTGGGTGAGCCGGAGAGCCTGGAAGCGGCCCGCGGCCTGATTGACGAGGAGCTGGACGGCGCCCGGGCGCTGCAAGCGGGGCTGGTGACCATGGCCCCCGACGATATCGACTGGGAAGACGAGCTGCGGCTGGCACTGGAGGAGCGCGCGAGCTTTTCGCCCGACGCCCTGGTGGGCATGGAGGCCAACCTGCGCTTCGCCGGTCCGGAAACCATGGAGACGCGTATCTTCGGGCGGCTGACGGCGTGGCAGAACTGGATCTTCCAGCGGCCCAACGCCGTGAGCGAGCGTGGCGCCCTGCGACGCTACGGAACGGGTGAGCGCGCCGAATTCGACAGAGCGAGGGTTTGACAGATGGCAGCAGTGAGCTACGACGAGCAGATTCCGAACAACGTCAACCTGTCCGGCGACCGGCGCCTGCAACGCGCCCTTGAGCGCTGGCACCCCGGCTTCATCGACTGGTGGCTGGGCATGGGTCCGGAAGGCTTCCAGGACAACGAGGTCTACCTGCGCACGGCGGTCGGCGTCGATCCCAAGGGCTGGGCCCATTTCGACTTCGTGCGCATGCCCGACTACCGCTGGGGGATCTTCCTCGCCCCGCGGGAGGAGGGCCGCGTGATCCCGTTCGGTCGCCACAAGGACGAGCCTGCCTGGCAGGAGGTCCCGGGTGAATACCGCGCGATGCTGCGGCGCCTGATCGCCATCCAGGGCGACACCGAACCCGCGTCAGTGGAACAGCAGCGCCACCTGGGCAAGACGGCGCCGTCGCTGTACGACCTGCGCAACCTGTTCCAGGTCAACGTGGAGGAGGCGCGGCACCTGTGGGCGATGGCCTACCTGTTGCACGCCTACTTCGGCCGCGACGGCCGCGAGGAAGCCGAGGCGCTGCTGCGGCGCCGCTCCGGTGACGCCGACCGGCCGCGTATGCTCGGGGCGTTCAACGAGCCCACGCCGGACTGGCTGTCGTTCTTCATGTTCACCTTCTTCACCGACCGCGACGGCAAGTTCCAGCTGGAATCCCTGGCGCAGTCGGGCTTCGATCCCCTGTCGCGCACCTGCCGCTTCATGCTCACGGAGGAGGCACACCACATGTTCGTGGGCGAAAGCGGCATTACGCGCATCCTGCAGCGGACCGTGGACGTGATGCAGGAAGCCGGGATCAGCGACCCGTGGAACGAGGACGCGGTCCGCCGCCTGGGGGCGATCGACCTGCCCACGGTGCAGCGCTACCTCAACTTTCACTACTCGGTGACGCTGGACCTGTTCGGTGCCGAGACCTCCACCAACGCGGCCAACGCCTTCAACGCCGGCATCAAGGGCCGCTACCACGAGGTCAAGATCGACGACGACCACCAGCTCCTGGACAGCACCTATCCGGTGCTGTCCCTGCGCGAGGGACGTTTCGAGACGGTCGAGGAGCCGGCCCTCAACGCTCTCAACGCCCGCCTGCGGGACGATTTCATGCACGACTGCGCCCAGGGCGTCAAGCGCTGGAACAAGGTGATGGAAAAGGCCGGCATCGACTTTGCGCTGGCCCTGCCGCACCAGGCGTTCAATCGCCAGATCGGCCAGTTCTCCGCCATCAGCGTCACCCCCGAGGGCGATATCGTGGACGAGGCCGCCTGGGAAGAGCGCCGCAGCGAGCGGCTGCCCACCGCATCAGACCGCGAATACGTGGCGTCACTGATGCAGCCGTGCTATGAGACGGGCCGTTACGCGGGCTGGATCGCGGCGCCCAAGGTCGGCGTCAACCGCCAGCCCGGCGACTTCGAGTACGTGCGTATCGCCGAGTAAGCTGATGGCGGTCCCGGAGGAGACCATGGCAGCACTGTTGCGGCAACATCTGATCGACCCGGAAGTGTGCATCCGCTGCGGCACCTGCGAGGAAACGTGCCCGATCGATGCGATCACCCACAACGACGACAACTACGTCGTCGACGCGGGCCGGTGCGATTACTGCATGGACTGCATTGCCCCCTGTCCCACCGGCGCCATCGATTCCTGGCGCACCGTGGCCGAAGCGTACCCGGTGGCGGAGCAACTGGAGTGGGAGGAGCTGCCTGAAGAGCAGGAGCACGATGCGCGCGCCGAGGACGCGCGTCCGGGTGCGCCGGAAGCGGACGACGAGGTCGAGCAGATCCTGGCGCTGGCGCACGCGGGGCAGAAGCGCCTGGTCCCGCCCGGGTCCGCGCCGCGGCCGCGGGTAAACCTCTACAGCCGGAGCAATCCGGCCGTGGCCACTGTGGTGGGCAACTACCGCCTGACCGATCCCCGGTCGGACTCGGACGTGCACCACATCGTGCTGGATTTCGGCAGCACGGCGTTCCCGGTGCTCGAGGGCCAGAGCGTGGGAATCATCCCCCCCGGGCACGACGAACGGGGCAAGCCGCACGTCGTCCGCCTGTACTCGGTGGCGAGCCCCCGCGACGGCGAGCGGCCCAACCACAACAATCTGGCGCTGACCGTCAAGCGCGAACGCTTCGAGGCGGACGGCGAGGTGCGCTACGGGGTCGCCTCGAGCTACCTGTGCGGGCTCGAGCGCGGCGACCGGGTGCAGCTCACCGGTCCCTTCGGCAAGACCTTCCTGATGCCGGACCGGCCCGACGCCAACCTGCTGATGATCTGCACCGGGACCGGCTCGGCACCGTTTCGCGCCATGACCGAGCGGCGCCGGCGCCAGCTCCCGGAAGGGCCGGGCAAGCTGTTACTCTTCTTCGGCGCCCGGACCCCGGGCGAGCTGCCCTATCACGGCCCCCTGATGAAGCTCTCACGGCGCCTGATCGACGTCGAGCTGGCATTCTCCCGGCTCGCCGACAAGCCCCGGCAGTACGTGCAGGACCGGATGCGGGAACGGGCCGAGGACATCGGAACGTTGCTCGCCGACCCCCGCACCCACGTCTACGTATGCGGACTCAAGGGGATGGAGCAGGGGGTCTACGACGCCTTTGGCGAGGTGTGTGCAGCACGCGGCGAGCACTGGCACACGTTGCACCGGGAGATGTGCGAGAGCGGGCGGTACCATGTCGAAACCTATTGAGCTCAACGACGTCGATCCGGGCCCGCCGCTGGTCTACAAGCGACGCATCGGCTGGAACGACAGCGATACCGCGCGGATCGCGAACACCGCACGCTTCATCGACTTTGCCATGACCGCGGTGGAGTCGTGGTACCGGCACGTCTGGGGGCGCGATTGGCACGCCATGCACCTCGACCTGGACATGGGCTCGCCGTGCGTCCACGCCGAGATCGACTTCCAGTCGCCGCTCGAGCCGGGTGACCTGCTCGGGATCACGGTCCGGGTGGAGCGCATGCGGGAGTCCTCGCTGACCTTCGCCCTGGACGGCCGGCGCCATGACGGCACCCCCTGTTTCCGAGCGCGCTACGTCACCACTCTGGTGGCGATGCAGCCGCGCATGCACGCGGTGCCGATCCCGCCGAGCCAACGTGCCCGTATCGAGACGTACATGGCCGGCTGCAGTACCGGGGAAACCGCCGGGACTGCCCGGGCCCCGGATCGGACGGGCTGAGGGATGGCCGCCGACGCCGCCCCCGGGAGCCGCCCGGCCCGCCAGAACGGTGACGCCCCGGAGATCCGCGAGTACCTGACCCGATTGAGCCGGAGGGTACGCGGCTTGCGCGCGCGCCGCGGCATGACCCGCAAGGACCTGTCCTGGCATTCGGGGATATCCGAACGCTACCTGGCCCAGCTGGAGAACGGCGAGGCCAATCCGTCGATCGCGCTGCTGTGGCGCATCGCGATTGCCATGGACGTCGACTTCGCCGACCTGTTCGGCGAGGCGCGGGAACGCGGCCCGGAGGGCTACCCGCCCCTGTGGCAGCTGCTCGAGCAGCTGGATGAGGCCGGCCAGCAACAGGCGTACACGCTGCTGGCGCAGTACTTCGGCAGCCGGGAAGGTCACGCCCAGGGCATCGCCCTGATCGGCCTGCGCGGGGCCGGCAAGACCACGCTCGGCAAGCGCCTGGCGGCCGCCTTCGGGGTGCCCTTCGTGCGGCTGGGCACCCTGATCGAGGAGCTCGGCGGGATCGGGCTTTCCGAGCTGTTCTCCCTGGGCGGTCAAAAGGCCTACCGCAGACTGGAGCGCCAGGCGCTGGAACGCGCCATCGCCGAGCACCCGCTGTGCGTGCTCGAGACCGGCGGCAGCATGGTCTCCGAGCCGGGCACATTCGAGCGGTTGCGCGAGCGCTTCTACACCGTATGGCTGACCGCCAGGCCGGAAGAGCACATGGAGCGGGTCATCGCGCAGGGCGATTTCCGGCCGATGCAGGGCAACGACGAGGCGATGGAAGACCTGCGCCGGATCCTCGCCGAGCGCGAGCCGTTCTATCGCCGGGCCGATGCGGCCCTGGACACCAGCGGCCGGAGCATCGAAGCGTCCCTGGCGGACCTGGTCGAGATTGCCCGCCCCTGCCTGGAACAGGACGATCAGCCCGCTCGCCGGCTGCGGCGCTGACGCCTGCTGCAGTACCATCGTCCCCCGGCGCCGGGGCCGAAGCACCCCGGGGTCCCTTCCCGTGTGCCGATCCTTGCGCAGCGATTAGCAGTCCCCGGCCGCTCTTTGGAGCCGCCGCGCCGATGGAGAGCCGATGCCGCCCCTGCCGACCCGAGAATGCTTCGTCAACGCCCGCGGCGAGCGATTTTCGCTGCTGCGGGCGGCCCCCATCTCCGCCGCACCCGCGTTGCTCTGGATCCACGCCACCGGCTTCAACGCCGCCACCTACCACGAGATGCTGGCGGAGCTCGGGCGTCACCTGGACGTGCGGGCACCAGACCTGCGCGGGCACGGTCTGTCGGCGGCGCCGGCGGAGGCCCCGCGGCTGCGCTCCTGGGATGTCTACCGCGACGATCTGATCGCGTTCCTGGATGATCTTGACCGGCCCGTCTGCCTTGCCGGCCACTCGATCGGCGGCGCCATCAGCCTGGCCGCCGCCGCACGGCGCCCCGGGAGCGTGTCCGGCCTGCTGCTGGTGGAGCCGGTCCTGCTGGACCAAGCGGCCGGCCGGGCGCTGGCGCAGGCACAGCGCGCGGGCAAAGGCCGGCAAATACCGCAATCGCTCGCGGCCCGCAAGCGTCGCGCGGTGTTCCCCTCGCGGCAGGCCGCCGTGGACAACTTCATCGGACGCGGCGCCTTCGCCAGCTGGCGCCGCAGCTGGATCGAAGCCTACGTCGAGGGCGGCACGCGGGAACGGGAGGACGGCCGGGTGGAGCTGACCTGCGCGCCGGTCTGGGAGAGCACGACCTTTGCCGTGACCACCGCCGATCCCTGGCCGGACGTCGCGCGCCTCGCGTGCCCGGTGACGCTGATCGTGGGCCGCCACGGCTCGACCTGCGGTAACGACTCGGTGCGCCGATTCCTCGAGTTGCAGCCGTCCACGCGGCTGGCCGAGGTCGAACAGGCCTCGCACTTCCTGCCCATGGAGCAACCGGAGCGGGTGATCCGCGAGATCCTGGCGCGGGCAGCACCAGCCCGCTGAGGCTGCGTGTGGCCCCGGTTCGCGAGCGCAGTTCAGTCCCAGATCGGCGGCTTGCGGCCGACCCAGGGGCGGGCTTTCTCGAGCTGTCCCGCCAGGCGGAAGAGCGCGGCTTCGTCGCCGAAGCGGCCGGTAAACATCGTGCCGACCGGCAGCCCGTCGTCGGTCCAGTACAGGGGCAACGAGACTGCCGGCTGGCCGGTGGCATTCTGGATCGGAGTAAACGGGACGTAGTCGATGACCGGCGCGAGAGCCTTCTCCGGATCGCGCTCCTGCAAGTCGAGCACCCCGTTGCGTATCGGCGGCGCCCCGAGCGTGGGCGTGAGCCATACGTCCCAGCCCTGGTGGAACTGCGCGACCTGCCGCGAAGCCAGCTGCAGCATCGCCACGGCGAGCTGGTACTGCACTCCGGTGACCTGCTTGCCCTGCTCGTACAGGCCCCAGGTCAGGCCCTCCAGCTCATCGTCCGCGGGGTGCCGGCCCAGGTTCATCGCCGCCGCCTCGATCCCGGCCGCCAGCCCGGAGGCCCAGATGCCCATGAAGGCGTCGGTGACCATGTCCATGTCGAGTGCCGGTGATGCCTCCTTGACCACGTGACCCTGCTCCTCGCACAGCTTTGCCGCCGACTCGACCGCCGCCACACAGGCGGGATCCACCTTCTCGCCTTTCAGGTTGGTGGTGGCGAAGGCGATCCGCAGGCGCCCGGGATCCCGGCCAACCTCCTCCAGGAAGGGGCGTTCCTTCGGCGGCGCCCAGTAGGGATCCCCGGGCGCGGGCCCCGCGGTGCAATCCAGCAGCGCGGCGCTGTCACGCACCGTGCGGGTGACCGCGTGCTCGGCAATCAGCCCGCTCATCAGGTCGCCCATGTCGGGCCCCAGCGGGTTGCGGGCGCGGGTCGGCTTCATGCCCACCAGGCCGCAGCAGGAGGCGGGGATGCGCACCGAGCCGCCGCCGTCGTTGGCGTGCGCCATCGGCAGGATGCCCGCGGCCACCGCGGCCGCCGACCCCCCGCTGGAACCTCCGGTGGAGTATTCCGGGTTCCAGGGGTTGCAGGCAGGCCCGTAGGCCGCCGGCTCGGTGGTCGGCACCAGGCCGAACTCCGGGGCATTGGTCTTGCCCAGAATCACCAGCCCGCCCCGCTTGTGCCGCGTCACCAGGGTCCAGTCGTAGGGCGCGACGAACTCCTTGAGGTAGCGCGAGCCGGAAGTGGTGGGCAGACCCTTGCAGTTGCCGAAGATGTCCTTGAGCAGGAACGGCACCCCGTGGAAGGGGCCGCCCTCGCGCACGCCGTCCTGCTCCCTGGCGACCTCGCGCGCCTTGTCGAAGCGGTCGTGGATGACCGCGTTGAGGGTGCCGTTGTGCTTTTCGATGCGGCGGATCGCCTCCTCGGTCAGCTCCGAGGGTTTGAGTTCGCCCCTGCGGACCAGCTCCGCGAGCCCCAGCCCGTCATGGCTGGCGTATTCCCTGAGCGCCACGAGTCGCCTCCTTCCGGTCAGTGCCGGACCCATATTTGCTCAAATCGCCGACGAGCGCCGGGGATGGCGCGATGATGCACTGCGAATCCGGTCAGTCACTCTACCACCGGCGCCGGGCCGCCGGCACCCGGAGGTATGCCGCTCACCCGACCCGGTGGCCGCAGTCGAACTCCAGCACCGCGGCGCTCGCCAGCGTCTCGGCCATGACGGCCTCGTACTCCGGCAGGATGCGATCCTCGATGCCGGACAGGCGGGCGTGCCGGGAGACCGTCTTGGGGTTGTGGCTCAGCAGCGAGCAACAGTCCTTGTAGGGCTCGATGGAGGCCTCGTAGGTCCCGATCCGGCGCGCCAGGTCGATGATCTCGTGCTTGTCGTAGGTCAGCAGCGGCCGGAGGATCGGCATCTCCACCGAGCGCGTGATGGAGACGATGTTCTCCATGGTCTGGGACGCGACCTGGCCGAGGCTGTCGCCGGTGACCAGTACCTGGGCCCCCCGCTGCTCCGCCAGGCGCTGGCCCGTCGCCGCCATGAACCGCCGGAACACGATCAGCTCGTAGCGGGTCCGTGCCGTGAGCGTGGCCAGCTCGAACGGCTGGTACGGCACCACATAGAGCCGCGAGCGCCCGGTGACCCGGCTGAGGTGGGCGACCATGCGCGCGATCTTGCCACTGCCGGCGTCCCGCTGCTGGGTCATGGTGGCGCTGAAGTGGAGGAAATCGACCGAACAGCCGCGCTTGGCCATGAGCCAGGCCGCAACCGGCGAGTCGATACCGCCGGAAAGCAGCGTCAGCACGTGCCCGGTGCTGCCCACGGGCAGCCCGCCCATGCCGTCGACCCGGTTGCCGTAGACGTAGACGCTGTCCGGGTAGATGGCCACGTGGAACACCTGGTCCGGCCGCTCCAGGTCCACCGCGTCCCAAGGGGTATGCTCCAGCACGGCGGCACCGAAGCGCCTCTGGAGCTCGGTCGACGAGACCGGAAAGCGCTTGTCGCCACGCTTGACGCGCATGCGGAAGCGGGCGCCGGGGCGGAACGCCTCGCGCGCGAGCTCCAGCAGCGGCGCCTCGATCACCGGCAGGCCCGCCTCGCCGTCCACCTCTCCGGCCGGCAGCCACCGCGCCGGCGCCGCCCAGACCACCCCGGGGGTGAAGCGCAGGGCGTCCAGGGCCGTGTCGCAGCGTGAGGCCTGGTCGCCGGGGACGATCACGAACAGGTAGCCGCGCGCCTTGTGCACGTGCCAGTGCAGGCCCTCGCTCGCCAGGCGGCGGGCGATGTTGCCCTGCAGGCGCTGCTCGAAGGAGGCGCGGTTCTTCCCCTTCAGACCGATCTCGCCATAGTGGACGATGATGTTGTTCGCCTGGAACGCCACTGGCCTGCCCTGCCCGAATCTGCCCCGACACCGTTGCGCGAGCCGCGTATTCTACTAACCCGGCCGGTTCAGTACGACCCGCCCGCGAATTCCCACGCGGGCCGCGCATGTGCAATGCTTGCGTCACGGGTGCGCGGCAGCCGGCGCAGACCGGCCGGAGGAACCAATCCGTGGAAGAGCTGAGCGTCTCCACCGCCACCGGGCTGGAGATGAACCTTACGATCGCCGGAGTCGGAGGCCGCAGCTACGCGTTCGTGATCGACTGGCATATCCGCGTGCTGGTTGCGCTGCTGTGGATGATCGTGTTCACGCCGCTTGCCTCCGGCGGCATCGCGGCCATGGAGCAGCGTCTGGGTGCCGCCACGCTGGCCGGGCTGCCGATCTACGTCGGCGTGGTGCCCGCCGTGCTGATTTACCTTCTCTACCATCCGGTGCTCGAGACCGGCATGCACGGCCATACCCCCGGGAAGCGCATCGCGGGAGTCCGGATCGTGACCCCGGAGGGACTCACACCTACCCCCGGGGCATTGCTGGTGAGGAACGTGTTCCGGCTGATCGACATGCTGCCCCTGTTCTACGCGCTGGGGCTAATCGTCGCAGCCGTCACCGACCGGCACGTGCGCATCGGGGACATGGCGGCCGGCACCCTGCTCATCTACGTGGATGAGGGCGCCGCGGCCAGTCTCGACCGCAGCGCGGTTCGCATCGGCGCGACCGGACTGGATCCCGGCCAGATGGAGCTGCTGGACGCGCTGCTGCGGCGCTGGCGACAGCTGGACGCCGGGCGCCGAATGGAGCTGGGCGGCAGGTTGCTGGAAACCATCTGCCGGGCGCGGGGCGAACCGGTGCCGGAGGTCCGCAACCTGCGTGACCTGCGGCGCCGCCTTCGGGGTATTCAGCGGGCGGGGAGCGGTAAGGATGCCCGCTGACAGGGGACTGCGGGCCTGGCTCGATTCGCGCGTGCCCCGCTGGCAGGCCCACCGTCGGCTGCTGCGCCGGCTGCGACGGCACGGCGGCCACGATCCCCGCGACGTGCGCCGGACTATCGAAGCCTACCGCTCGGTGGCGCGGGACCTGTCACTGGCACGACGCCTGATGCCGGGCAGCGAGGTCACCCGCGGCCTGGAAGATCTGTACCTGGGGCTGCACGACGTAGTCCACACGCGCGCGTTCCGCCCGCGCGACACCGTGGCGCGGCTCTACCTGAGGGACGTGCCGGCACTGTTCCGGGCCATGCATCGGGACCTCGCGGCCGTGGCCCTGCTGTTGGCGGCCTCCGCGGGCGCCGGCTGGCTCCTGGTCCACAGCTTCCCGGACCTGGCGCCGCTGTTCGCCTCGCGCAGCATGATCGAGGATCTGCAGCGGGGGCACCTGTGGACGCGGGACATGCTCAACGTCATGCCGCCTTCGCTCATATCCCTGCAGATCATGTCCAATAACATGATCGTCACCCTGACCTCCTTCGTGCTGGGCGCGCTGTACGGCCTGGGCACGGTCTACATCGTGGGCACCAATGGCCTGATGCTGGGAACGGCCATGGCCGTGACCGCGCGTTACGGGCTGGCCGGCCAGCTGGCGGGCTTCATCCTGGCGCACGGCGTGGTGGAGCTGGGCATGATCATCCTGGCGGGCGCCGCCGGTGTGCGGGTGGGGCGCGCCCTGGTGCATCCCGGGGAGCTCCCCCGTTCCGAGGCGTTCCGGCGGGCCGCAGAGGACGGTCTGAAGTTGGCCGCCGTGTGGCTGCCGGCGCTGGCGGGTTCGGGGCTGATCGAGGGCTTCGTCTCGCCCAATCCCGCCTACCCGCTCCCGGCGCGGGCCGTGCTCGGCCTGTCCTGGGCATTTCTCGTGTGGACCGCGCTGACCGGCGATCTCTGGCGCCTGGCGGCTCGTTACACCGCCCGCCTTCGGCGCAGCAGTCCGTAGCGCCGCAAGAGCGCGGCTTCCAGTCGCGCCGGCGGCGCGATCACCACCTGGGCACCCAGGCGCGCCAGCGCCAGCCGGTTGCCACGAACGCTCTCGGCAAGGACCAGCGCGGCCAGCGACTCGTACGGATCGAGCCCGCCCCGTGCCGGCCGCTGCTGCAGGGCCTCGACGTCCTCGTCCCGGAGGGAACCGAGCAGCGGCAGGTGTCGACGCCCGAGCAGCCGCACGGCCCGCGCCAGCTGGCCGCCCTGGTCGGCGTCGTCGAGGTCCGAAAGCAGCACCACCAGGCTGCGGCGCGGCGTGATCCGCCCAACCTGCACGGCGGCCGCCAGGGGGTTGCCGTCGGCCGCCTGCGTCCGCAGCGAATGCAGGCTGCGGCGGATCGAGGCCAGCGCCGACACGCCGGTACGCGGCGGCAGCACCGCCAGTGGCCGGTCCGCGTAGACCACGAGCCCGACCTCGTCGCCGCTCCCGGCAGCCAGCTCGGCGAGCCGCGCGGTGGCATTCACGTAGTGTCCCAGACGGGTCAGCGGACCGGAACGCACGCCGCTGGTGCGCCCGGCATCGAGCGCGACCACCACGGACATCCGCGCCTCTTGCTCCAGCTCGCGCACCACCGGATGCCCGCGGCGCGCGCTCGCCTTCCAGTCGACCCGGCGCAGGGGATCGCCGGGTTGATACTCGCGCAGCCCGTGCAGCTCCAGGCCGTCCCCCGATTCGCTGCCGCGGTGTCGACCCGCGACCCGGCCACCGCCGCTGGACGCCAGCGCGAGCCGCCCTGGTGCCACGTTCAGTGCGGCGCCGGTGGCTATCCGGCGCGGCCACCACGCCAGGCCGAAGCGGCCGCGGAGCCGCGCGGGCACGGGCGGCCAGGGGTGTCGTCCGAGGAGGGTCGGCGTCAGTCGTATGGCGAGCTCACCCGGTGCTCCGGGCGCGCAATCGACGGTCGCGGGCACCACCCGCTCCGGGGCTTCAGCGGGCAGGGCCGGTGCCAGCTGTACCGGGGTGGGCCGGCCCGATTGCACGGCGACCGCGAGGCGGACGGACAGGGGCTCGCCGAGAGCCGCCGTATCCGGCAGCGAGACCGCGGCGCTCGCCGCGGTGCGCGAGCAGAGCAGGGCCTCCAGAGCCAGCAGGCCGGCCAGCAGCACGGCCGGATAGCGCCAGATGCCCACCCAGGGCGGGCCGATCCACTGCCCCGCGATGCCCAGCAGAACCACCAGGCCCGCGAGCAGGAGCGCGCGCCGGGTAAGGTTCACCGGGGCACCCGCACCGACGCCAGCAGATCCTCCACCGCGGCGGTCTCGGTGACACCCTCCAGCTCGGCGTCGGTGCTGAGCCCCAGGCGATGCGCCATCACCGGCACGGCGACCGCCTTGACGTGATCGGGCGTGACGTATTCCGCACCATCCATAGCGGCCCGCACCCGGGCGCAGCGGAGCAGGGCAAGGGCCCCCCGCGTGGACAGGCCGAGGCTGATGCGCTCCCGCTCGCGGCTGGCGCGGGCCACGTCCAGCACGTACGCCTGTAGCGCCTCGGACACGTGCACTGCCGCCGCGGCGCGCCGCGCCGACGCCAGCAGGCCTGCCGGCAGCGGCTCCATGCCGGAGAGATCCGGCCCCGGCGCGCCCGGCTCGCCGTAGGCCTGCAACACGGCCATCTCGCTGTCCCGGTCCGGGTGGCCCATGTCGATGCGCAGCAGGAACCGGTCAAGCTGAGACTCGGGCAGGGGGAAGGTGCCCTCGAACTCGTGCGGGTTCTGGGTCGCGATCACCAGGAACTCGTCCGGCAGCGGGTAGCTGCGTCGGTCGATGGTGACCCGCCCCTCCTCCATGGCCTCCAGCAGCGCCGACTGGGTCTTGGGTCCGGTACGATTGATCTCGTCGACCAGGGCGACCTCCGCGAACAGGGGGCCCGGCACGAATTCGAAGCCCGCATCCGGGCCACGGTACATGTGAACCCCGAGGATGTCGGCGGGCATCAGGTCGGGCGTGCACTGGATCCGGCGAACACGCCCGCCCAGCTGTGCCGCCAGGGTCCTGGCCAGCAGGGTCTTGCCCACTCCCGGTACGCCCTGCACCAGCACATGACCGCGTGTGACGAGGGCGACGGCGAGCGCGTCGGTAATGGCTTCGGCACCGAACACCAGCCGCCCGACGCGCGTGGCGAGGGTCTGGCGCAATTCCGAGGCGGGATTGCTCATTTCAGCTCCTGATCGATTCGCAGGCAGAGATTGTGCACCCGTACCAGGCTCACACGCGCGCCGCGATGCGCAGCCTGCTCCAGGGTCCGCAGGGCGCGGACGTCATCGGCGGAAACCCCGGGAGTCTCCGCCAGCCGTTGCCACAGCCGCTCTCCCTCGATCCATCCGAGCCGCGGCCGCAGTTGCCGGCGGAAGTGCCGCAGGCGCTCCAGCGTGGCGGCAGCCGGTCGCAGTGCGCGAGCGTAGAGGCCACCCGCGGCGAATGCCAGGTCCGCGGCGGCCGCTGCCGGCCGCTCGTCCGCCAGCCGGCCGAGACGACCGCTGCGACCGGCCACGTACAGCAGCCAGAAGCCAACCAGGAACCCGATCGTCCAGTGGAGGCGCGGGTCGCTGAAGAAGTGCCCCGGGTCGTAGACCCGGGTCAGCCCCTGGTGCATGTCGTCGACCACCACGGCCCCTCCGGGCCTTAGCGCAAGGTGCACCAGGTTCGCCGCCAAGCGGGCATTGCCGGGACTGGCCAGGGCCGCGTTGCTCAGCAGCCCGGCGGCGGTCGAGATCCATACGCGTCCCCGTCCGACGCGCAGCTCCCACAGGCCGCCGTGGCCGTCGGGGCCGGCGAGCAGGTGCAGCACCGCGCGTCCGGCCGGCATCCGCAGGTGCCACCGGGAGCTCCCGGCACCGGGGCCGGGGCCGGGGACCACCTTGTACACACCACGCAACAGCGGGTGGCGGCCGCGCGGCCGCCAGGCGGTGGCGCCGGTCCGGCAGCGGCAGGCGGGGACCAGCCGGGCACCGGTGAGCTGGCGCACGAAGCGCAGCGCGGGTCGCTCCGAGCGCCCCCGCGACCAGCCGGGTGCGTCGTCCAGTGCCACCATCACCAGGGCATCGTTGCCACGCCGCAGCCAGCGCCGGAGCCGGGCCACCTCGTGCGCGTCGGCCGGCCGGAGGGCGGGCAGCGTGACCAGCAGGAGGTTGCCGCGCGAGGCCAGACCGGCGCGGGAGAGCCGCCGGTAGTGCCGGCGCAGGCTGCGCACGGATACATGCCCCCGCCTGAGCCACGTGTACACGCCCTCCAGGCCCGAGGGTCCGGCCGCCGTGGTCACCGGGCGCGAGCCGGCCACGGGAGCCCGGTGCGGCCAGAACAGGGCGGCACAGAACCCCAGCGCGGCCAACGCGACCGCGATCGTGGTGACCCGCTCGTTCACGGCGAAGCCTCCCCGAGCGAGCACGCCAGTGCCCGCAGACGCTCCAGCTCGGCCGCCGGCAGTTCCCGTTCGCCGAACGAAACCGCGTCCGCCGCGCGTGCCAGCTCCGCCACCCCGTCCGCCAGGCGCGGTGCCCGTGTCCGTAGCAGTCCCACCACCTCGCCATTGCTGAGCGCCCGCGGCGGCGGGAGCAGACCGGCAGCGGCAAGGCGCGCGAGAGAGTGCGTGAGCCAGGTCCCGGGATGGTCCGGCGATGCAGCCTCGCCATCCGGGAACCTGCCCGTGGCCGCCGCCGGTTTCCGGGGCCGCCGGCCCGCGGGCGCGAGATCGGCCCGCCCGAGCAGCCGTATCAGCAGCCACCCGGCTCCGGCCAGCAGCAGGGCGGCGGCCAGGTCCAGCAATAGCGCCGGCACCCAGGGCGGCAGATGCAGCTGCGCGCTCGCCCCGCGCAGCCAGCGCAGCCCGCGTTGCCACGGGACCCAGGCCAGGTGGCGCCTGAACCAGTGGTCGAGCTGCACAAGCCAGCCGGGCGGACCGGGCGGAGGGGGCGGCCGCAGGCGAGCCAGGATCGGTGCGAGGGCCCCGGGATCCGGCTCCGGCCCGCGCGCGCCGGCCCGGTAATCGCGGGCATACTGCTGCAGGTCACGCAGCATCGCCGCGGGGTAGGGACCGCGCGCGGGCACCGGCAGAAGCCTGCGCAGCCGGCTGTGCGCGAGCGCCCGGGAAAGCCCGGGACAGGCGACCAGGTTGCGTGGCGCCGGCGCCTGTGCCAGGCAACGCGAGGCGACCGCGCCCGGGTCGGCGGTGGTGCCGCCGGCGGCGGCCACCGCCGGCAGTACCATCAGCAGGGTGAGTAGCAGCTCACGCGGTCGCGGCATCCCCGATCCTGGCTTCCAGGTCGATCCCCTCCTTGCGCAGCTTGAGGTCTTCGTAGAGGGCCAGCTTCAGCGCGGTTCCGAGCGGCAGGATCAGGCTGTACAGCACCACCCACACCGCGGTCGAGAGCCACTTCAGCCCGCCCGGCGCGGCCGCCGTGAGTCCCAGGCTCAGCAGCAGTCCCAACCCGTACCAGACAGCGAGGAGGATGATCGCGATCACTGCCAGAACGCCGGCGGTGCGCCACCAGTTCCCCCAGACCACCTTGTGGCTGTAGTTCATCCCGCCAAGCGGGCCCTTCCGCTCCAGCAGGATGGCGTAGTTGGCGAACTGCAGGCTGACCAGGAAGATGATCCCCGGTACCAGCAGCAGCACCAGGCCCACGTCCACCACGAGACCGGTGAGGATGGTCGCGATGACCAGCCAGGCGAGGGCCCGGAAGGACCGCCCGAGCGCGTCGCCCAGCCGCGCGGGCGCGTCCCGCCCGATATTGTGCATGCGTACGAGCACGGCGCCGTACAGCAGCAATCCGGAAAGCCCCGCCACCACCAGCAGGACGAAGAAGCCGGCCGGCAGCTGCGCCAGCAGCTCCGGCCGGCTGCGTGGGTTCACGCCCCGTACCCACGCCAGCATCCAGAACATCGGCGCTTCCCCGACCAGTATGGCCAGGACCGCGAGCAGGAATACCTTGCGAATGGATTTGAAGTAGAGGCGAAATCCGGTGTCGAGAACCTGCCCGATCCCCCGGGGCTCCCCGGACAGAATGGCCATTGTTGTTGTCCCCCTTTTTATCGTCTGCCCTGAATACCCTGGCCGGAGTGTGCCCAGGCTCGACCCTCGTGGCAACCACGCAGCGGCAACCTAAGTCCGTGTCGTGTCTGAGAAATGATGCCGTCCGGCGGATCGCCCGGGTCAGCGTCGGGGGTGGACGTGCTCGCGCACCCAGTCGCCGAGCTCCCCCTCGAGCATGTCGCCGTCCTCGATGCGGCGCAGCACGGACACGGCTTCGGCCTCCGGTGCCGCGAGCTCGCGGCCGTTCAGGTGCAGGAAGCTGTATATCGCCGCCAGCGCGAGTCGCTTGTTGCCGTCGCGGAACGGGCGCCTGCGCACCAGCACGAAAGCGTACCCCGCCGCCAGCGGGGCCACCTCGTCTATCCCGCGGCAGTACTTGTCCTGCGGCCGCCGGAGCACCTCGCCGAGGGCGGCGGGATCAAGCAACCCGAGCTGCCCCCCGTGCTCCCTGACCAGCTGGGTCTGCGCGGCGCGAAAGAAGGTCCGCGGCAGCCAGCGGGGCTCGCTCATCGGGCCAGCTCGCGCATCGCGTTGCGGTACCGCCGGCGGGCTTCCTCCAGGGCCTCAAGGGCAGTCGCGAACTCCGGGTCGAAGGGACTCAGCAGCAGGCCCTCGCCGTCCTCGCTGAGCACCAGCTCGTCCCCTTCGCGGATCTGCAGCCGGTTGAGCGCCTCTCGTGGCAGCAGCACGCCCAGCGAATTGCCCACCTTGCGGACCTTCACCTTCGCCATGGATCCTGTCTCCCGGCCGGAGGCCCTGGTTGGACGGGCTCTTCCGGCTGCCGTTGCCGCGTCGCGGCGTTCCCCCATATCCCGGGTCTGGCACCCGGTCGCTGTGGCGGCACCGGCCGGTACCGCAGCGCGGTTGTTTCTGCCCGGGTAAGGATGACACAGGTAATAACAGAGGTCATCCGGATCCGAACCTGTCGGCGCTGGCGCTGTCAGATCGTGCGAATTCACCCGCGGCCGGCGCATGCACAGGCACGGCGCCGCGTCTCGGTCGAACCGGGGAGGAACCCATGCAGTCCGTCCCGTTTGGCAGCCGCCTGGCCATCGCCGTGCTCCTGGCCGTCGCGCTCACCGGCGTCGCGCAGGCGAAGACCGTGTCCATCAAGGGCACTCCCAGCCTGCGCTTCAGCGTCACCCACATCACCGCGCGTCCCGGCGAAACGCTCACCGTCAAGCTGAGCAACCCGACGAAGATGCCGGCGTCGGCCATGTCCCACAACTGGGTCCTGCTGAAGAGGGGGACGGACGTGGGCAAGTTCGCATCGGAGGCCATGGAGGCGAAGTCGAACGGCTACATCCCACCCAAAATGGCGGACGACGTGATCGCCCGCACACCGCTGGTAAGGCCGGGCCACACCCGCTCGGTGACCTTTCACGCGCCGAAGCAGACGGGCGATTACACCTACATCTGCTCCTTCCCGGGCCACTATGCGGCCGGCATGAAGGGTACCCTGACCGTGAAATAGGGCGGGGCCGAAGCGCGGCGGGCCGGGCCCCGCGGGAACGGGACCCGCGACCAATCCCGCCGGTTCTTCTAGAATACGGTTCCGTCCCGTTGCCGGATGTCGAGCATGGCCGAACAGGAAATCGATTCCCTGGATCCGCAAACCTATCACCGGGTGGTCGCTCCCGCCCTGCAGGTGGCCGCCGACACCGCCGCCAGCCGGGGCGACCCGGATCTCTACAACGATATGCCCTCGATGCTGGCCCTCATGGCCATGGTGCACGGCCTGTCCGACTGCCTGTGCGCCGCCGAGTCGCCCGACCAGACCCGGCAGTTGGCTCTGGAGCGGGCTCCGGCGGGCGCTTGCGTGATGGTGCTGCAGGAATCCGGGCTCGACGAGGTGCAGGTCGCCGACTGCCTCTGGGCACTGTCGGCTGCCTACGGCCAGCTAGTGGAGCGAGGGGTGATCGGGCCGGAACGCGGCCTGGTCGACGACGCCTGGCAGCACCAGCATGCCGGTGAACGCGAGGCGGCGATCGGCGTCCTGGGACTGGCGGCAGCGCGGGTGGTCGCTGCGATCGACCAGTGGGAGCGGGGCCGCGGCCACGACCCGGACGAATAGCTCCCCGCGGCCATTCCTCCGGGGGCGGCGCCTCAGACGGAGCCGGCACCGGATGCCGGTGCCCAGCGCGAATCGAAGCCTTCGCCGGTAACCTTCCCCTCCTCGCGCAGCTTGAGCAGATGCGCGTGTACCGAGTGGGCCGCCATGCCGTGCAACGCCTGTGGCACGTCCATATAGATCCGCTTCACCAGCTCCGGGATGGTCGCGGGTGCCCCGTCGGCGAACGCTTCCAGCACCATCCTCTCGCGCATCAGGCGATGCTCCACGATGGTCTCCAGCACTTTGCGGGGCTCGTCCAGCAAACGGCCGTGCGCCGGAGCGATGGTCGCCAGGTCCATCGCGGCCAGGTGACGCAGTGACGCGATGTATTGCTTCATGTCACCATCCGGTGGCGCGATCACCACGGTGCTCCCGTCCATCACGTGATCCCCGGCGAACAGCATCCGCTCCTCCTCGAGCAGGAAGCAGATGTGGTCGGCCGCGTGTCCCGGGGTGTGCACGCAGCGCAGGGTGAACTCTTCGCCGCGGATCACGTCGCCGTCGGCGAGCGTGCGGTCCGCGCGGAAGCGCCCGTCTCCCATGGTCCGCAGCGGTTTCGGGTGTGCCAGCACCGGCGCGCCGGTGAGGTCGGCGAGCCGGCGGCTGCCGGGCCAATGGTCGGGATGTTTGTGCGTGATCAGGATCCAGCGGATGCGTCCGCCACCCGCCTCCACCAGCCGCCGTACGTGCGCGGGGTCGTCCACCCCGGTGTCAATCACGGCGACGTCGCGACGGCCGACCAGGTAGCAGTTGGTACCCGGTCCGGTCATCATGCCGGGATTGTCGGCGGTGACCCGCCGGACCAGCGGCGTCAGCTCGCGAACCTTCAAGGGCTCGAACTCGCGCCGGATTTCATCGGTGAGAAACCAGGGTGTACTCATGCTCCGCAGCCTTCGCCGGTGGTATACCTTGAGGAAGCTCTGAATCGATCAGAGCGCGCCCGGTGCGGGTAGTGTATCACCGCGCCGGCGGGCGGCGGGCTGGCGCGGAGCGGGCGCTGGAAACCGTTCGCGAGGCCCGCGAACACCGCTACCAGCTGCTGCACGGCTTCTTCCGCGGCGGCGCGTCGCGCGTGCCCGACGCGCGCGGTGAAGCCCTGGAGACGGGGCACGCCGTGGCGCTGCCGGAGGCCGCGCCCGCGGTCTGCCGGACCCTCGCCGGGCTGCATCGGAACGAACCGGGAGTCACCGTGCAGGCGCTGCGGCGCGGGACCCTCCGGAGCCCGGGCTCGGGGTGACCTTCGGCACCGCGGATATCCTGGTGCCGGGCGGCGCCGCGAAGCATTTTGAGCCCGCCGCGACGCGCCTGCTTACCGGCTGAACTACGCAGATCCGCCAGCCCGTACCCAGCGCCTCCATACCGGCGCGATCCCCGCCGGCAGAGGCGCCACCCGACCCGGACGTATCCAGGGATTGCCCGGGTCGTGGAAGTCCGAGCCGACCGATCCTTCCAGGCCGTGCTGGCGCGCGCGTTCCGCGTTGGCGGCCAGCGCCCCCGGTCCGCCGCCGGCGCAGGCCACCTCCATGGCCTCACCGCCGGCCGCCTGGAATGCCTCCAGGGTCCGGCGCATCCAGCGACCGGTGAAGCCATAGCGATGGGGATGCGCCAGCACTGCCACGCCACCGGCCGTCCGGATCCAGCTCACCGCGGCTTCCAGCGGGACCCATTCCGCGCGCACGTGGCCGGGACGGCCGCGTGCCAGGTACTGGCGGAAGGCGGCGGCCATATCGCGCGCGTGCCCCCCGCGCACCAGCGCCCTGGCGAAGTGGCTGCGACTGACGTGCCGATCCCGCGCCAGGCGGTATGCCTCCTCCACCGTCCCGGGCACGCCGGCGCGTTCCAGGCGCTCGCCGATCCGCCGGGCCCGCTCGGCGCGGATTTCCGCCTGGCGCGCAAGTCCGCCTTGCAGCGTCACGCAGTCGGGGGCGACACCAAGTCCCAGCACGTGCAGCTCGCGCGCGCACCAGGTGACGCTGATCTCGACCCCGGGGACCAGGCGGAGCCCATGCCGCCGCGCCGCCTCCGCCGCTTCCTCCAGGCCGGCGACGGTATCGTGATCGGTGAGCGCGAACGTCTCCACGCCCTGCGTCGCAACCAGCGACACCAGCTCCCGCGGACGCAGACGTCCATCGGAACGGTCGGAGTGCAGGTGCAGGTCCACCGGTGAGCTCATGACCGGCGCCTGCGACGCAGCGTGGGCATCGGGCGTCCCCTGCGGCTGATGCCGCCGGTGAGCACGAAGCGCAGGGCGTCCTCCACCGGCATGTCGATCGGCTCCACCGACTCGCGCGAGAGCACCACGGTGTAGCCTCCGATCTGGTAGCTCATGGGGAGGTAGACAGCGATGTCTCCGGGGCCGCCGAGCGCGCCAGGCGTGTCGGAGAAATCGTCGCGGGTGACCAGCCCGAGCACCCGCCCACCGCCTGGGAGGCGCACGATCACGGGTTGGTGGTCCAGGCGCCGCTGACCGGAAGCGTAGAAATAGTCCGCGAAATCCCGCAGGGCATTGTAGATGGTACGCACCAGCGGGGTGCGCCCCAGCAGCCAGTCCGCGATCGAGAACAGCCGGCGGACGAACCAGGCCTCCATCAGCAGGCCCACCAGGAAGATCAGCACGGCGCCCGCGGCCAGCCCCAGCCCGGGGACGTAGAAATGCGCCGGCAGCACCAGGCGGATGCCGCGCCCCAGAAACGCCTCGACCGAGCTCCCCAGCCAGTACAGCACCGCGATCGTGCCCGCCAGCGGCAGAATCGCGACCAGGCCGGTCAGGAAGATGCGGGTGATGCGTTTCATGCACGGCCTCGCGGACCGGGTCGGTAGCTCAGCCGCCGGTCTCCGCTTCCCCGGTCTCGGCCGCGGTCACCAGGGTGGGCGCGGCGGTGACCGGCTCGCCGATCCAGCGGACCTGGTACAGGTCGCGGCGCCGATCGTGATAGTTACGCACCGAGCCCTCGTCGCGCAGCTTGGTGAGCTTGCGCATGTCCAGATCGACGATCAGGGTCATCTCGGTGTTGGGCGTGCCCTCCGCGGCCAGCGCGTCGTGGGCGAAGGCGAAGTCCGACGGCGTGAACACCGCGGTCTGGGAATACTGGATGTCGATGTTCTCGATCTTGGGCAGGTTGCCGACGCTGCCGGTGATGGCCACGTAGCACTCGTTCTCGATGGCGCGCGCCTGGGCGCAGTGGCGCACCCGCAGGTAGCCGTTCTTGGTGTCCGTCCAGTAGGGCACGAACAGGATCTGCATGCCGCGG
>Ga0209921_1000044_pt1 | contig 60632 bp, 53 predicted proteins | sample SalPonF2_C_D2_MG_FD_185730 | JGI IMG/M metagenome (GOLD analysis project Ga0209921, IMG submission 185730) | Salt pond soil microbial communities from South San Francisco under conditions of wetland restoration - Salt Pond MetaG SF2_C_D2_MG... ...
TTGCACCACGATCCGGGAAGCCCCGGAAACGACTTCAAAAACTCCCCTCATGGCGCTATTTTATCTTGGTCTTTTTCGACTTTCCGCGTCTTGCCCGAGCCCGCCGCCGGGAAGGGTCACCGAAATCCTGGCGCCGCCGAGTTCCGGGGACCGCTCCACCGAGACCTCGCCGCCGTACATCACCACGATGTCGCCGACCACTCCCAGGCCGATGCCCTGCCCCTGTATGCTCTGATCTCCGCGGACGCCGCGCCGGAGCAAACGGTCGGCGTGCCGCGCCGGAATCCCGGGCCCGTCGTCCTCGACGCTGACCCGGATCCGGCCGCCACCGGTCGCGCCGGTTCGAACAGCGGCGATGCGCACCCGGGACCCGGCCCACTTGCAGGCGTTGTCGCCGAGATTCCCGAGGACCTCCAACAGGTCACCTTCCTCCCCCAGGAACGTCAGACCTTTGGGGACCTCCACCGTGATCTCGAGTCCCCGCTCGCGATAGACCTTCCCCAGCGTGCTGCGAATGCGCTCGGCACAGGCCTCCACGTCGACGGTCTTGCCCCCCGCACGGGCCCCGGAAGCCGCGGCACGCTGGAGCTGGTAGTCGACGATTTGCTGGAGTCGGCTGATCTGCTCGCGCAGCTTACTGCGCAGCTCCGGCGGCATCGCCTCCTCGTTGCAATACGACGCCATCACCGCCAGCGGCGTCTTGAGGCTGTGCGCCAGGTCCTCCAGCGAGTGGCGGTAGCGTTCCAGGTGCGCATGCTGGCTGCGTACCAGGGCATTCAGGTTGTCGGCCAGGCGTGCCAGCTCCCGCGGATAGCGGCCGGTCAGCTCCGTGTGCCGCCCGGCCTCCATCGCGGCCAGGTCGGACTCGATCCGCCGCAGCGGACGCAGGCCGAGCCGCAGTACGATCGCCTGGATCGCGAGCAGCAGGGCAGTCAGCACGGCGAACCCGGTGAACAGGTTGGTCCGGAACTGGGCGAGCTGCCGGTCGTATGGTTCTAGGCTCTCCGCCACATCGAAGATGAACGGGATCTGGTCCCCGGAGCGCGTCTGCCAGACCACGCTGTAGCTGAGGGTGTAGAGTCTCTTGCCGCGGCTGTCCTCGACCCGGGCGGTGCGCTCGCCGCCGGACGGCACGTGTTTGGGATAGGGAATCCGGATTCCCTTCGCCGACGGCGAGCGCCATAGGACCGGGCCGCCGGGGAAGCGGATCTGTCCGTAGAGGCCGGAGGCGCGCCGGGAAAGCCGGGGGTTGGGCAGGGTCGAGGGCATCCGGAGATCGCCTACCGGATCGACGTTCGCCGCTGACATCAGCCCGTAGGCAGTAAGCTGCAGGTTGTGCGTGAGGGTGTCTTCTGCCGTGCGCCGGAACACGTAATCGAGGACGCCGCCGGAGAGGGTGAAAAACAGCACCAGCACCAGGCTGGCGGCGACCAGCATCCTGGTGTTGATGGAGCGCATCAGCAGTCGCCGGTGGAGAACCGATAACCCCGGCCACGCAGCGTCTCCAGCGGCTGCCGGGTGCCGTCTGGATCGAGCTTGCGGCGTACCCGGCCGATCAGGACCTCGATCACGTTGCTGTCCCGGTCGTCGTCGTCCGGGTACAAGTGCTCGCTGAGCTCTGTCTTGGACACGACCTGGCCGGCGTGCAGCATCAGATGCTCGATGATCCGGTATTCGTACGCCGTGAGGTTGACGTTGCGCCCGCCGACCGTGACCCGCTGGGCCGCGGTATCCAGGCGCACATCGCCGCACTCCAGTACCGGTGTGGCCCAGCCGGCGGCCCGCCGGAGCAGGGCGTTCACCCGCGCGGCCAGCTCCTCCGGCTGGAACGGTTTGACCAGGTAATCATCGGCACCCGCCTCAAGCCCGGCGACCTTGTCCTGCCATCGCCCGCGGGCGGTGAGGATCAGCACGGGGAAGCCCCTCCGCTGCTCGCGCCAGGTGCGGATCACGTCCATCCCGCTGGCATCCGGCAGGCCCAGATCGACGACCGCCACGTCGACGGGGTACTCCTCGCCGAGGAAGATCGCCTCCTCGGCCTCGCCCGTGCTGTCGACCACGAAACCGGCGGTGCGAAACTGCTCCGCCAGGCTCTCGCGCAGTCTGGCCTCATCTTCGACGATCAGCAGGCGCATGCTCTCCCTCCGGACCGCGCGGCCGCAGGTTCCGCCTGCAGCGTCCCAATCGTTCCACTCCACTCCTGCCGGGGCAAGGATAACCTCCCGCGCTGAACCCGAGGTTAACCGGGGCCCGCCGCCGATTCACGCACCCAGACTTCGGCGATGCACGCCCACAGCCTGGCACGCCGTCCCAGCAGTACCCCCACGTGCCCGGCCCCCTCGGCCACCAGCAGATCCGCCTGGCAATGCTCCCGCAGCGCCGCCACCGCCGCCGGGGAGACCTCCCGGTCCGGCATCCCGTACAGGATCAGGCTGGGACACCCGGGAGCGGCACAGGACACGCCGGCGCGCACACGCTCCAGGACGGCCCCGGACTCGTCCCGCCAGCGAGCCATCGCGCGCGTCACGGCTGTCTCGGTGGCATCGGGCATGCTGCGCCGGGTACCGGCCCGGGATGCGTCCCGGGACCAGCGGACGACCTCCGGCAACGCTCCGCCTCTGGACGCCGCCCGGCCGGTCAGCCCCGCCGGCGGCACCGGGTTGACCAGACACAGCGCTGCAGCCCGGAGCTCTCCGGCCACGGCCAGCGCCAGCAGCCCGCCCAGGCTGGCACCGGCCAGCGCCACCGGTCCGTCATCGCCCATCGCCGTGGCGGTGGCCCGAACGCGCTCCAGGTAATCCTCGAAGCGAAGCTTCCCGACAGCGCGCGCGTCTCCCTGCAGGTCGACCGCCTGGCAGCGCCAGCCGCCCGCCTCGAACACCGGCAGCCACGATTCCCACTCCCAGGGCCCACCGCCGGCACCGTGGACGAAGAGGATGCCGCCCGATCCGCTCACCGCCGGCCGTCTTCCCCGGGGTTTCCGGAATCCCCGTCGCGGTCCTTTGCCTGGCGCCAGTAGCGCTCCATCTCGTCGCGGTGCTCGCGGGCCGGGTGCAGCCCCCGCTCGCGCAGCACGGCCTCGACATGTCGGAAGCGCCGCTCGAACTTGTGTGTGGCCCGCCGCAGCGCCGCCTCCGGGTCGATCTCAAGATGCCGCGACAGATTGGTGAGTGAGAACAGCAGGTCGCCCAGTTCCTCCTCGACCTCGCCGAGGTCCGGCGTCTGCTCCAGTGCCTGCTTGAGCTCCAGCAGCTCCTCCTCCACCTTGTCCAGCGCACCCTCCGCGTCGTCCCAGTCGAACCCGACCCGGCCCGCCCGGCGCCCGATCTTGGCGGCCCTGCTCAGGGCCGGGAGCGCTGCCGGTATCCCGTCCAGCTCGCTCGCCCCGGGGCTCGCAGCGCGCGCGCGCTCCTGCGCCTTGATCTGCTCCCAGGAGCGCCGCTGCTCGTCGGCGTCCGCCACCCGGGCCTCGCCGAACACGTGTGGGTGGCGTCGCACCAGCTTGTCGGACAGCGCCGCCACCACCGCGTCGAAATCGAACAGGGACAGCTCCTCGCCCAAACGGGCCAGGAACACGACCTGGAACAGCAGGTCGCCCAGCTCATCCCGCAGATGCCTCAGGTCACCCGACTCCACCGCGTCGGCGACCTCGTAGGCTTCTTCAAGAGTGTGCGGCACGATGCTGCGGAAATCCTGCGCCAGGTCCCAGGGGCAGCCGGCCTCCGGGTCCCGCAGCCGGGCCATGATCTCGAGCAGTGAGGCGATCCCCCGTCCGCCCGCGCTCATGCCCGGAGCTTCTCATACAGGTTGACCAGCATGCCCGCCGTGGCTCCCCAGACCACCCTGCCGCGGTACTCGATCACGTAGTAACGCAGGCGCTGTCCGTCGCGCTCGGCCCGGCGGACCTGGTGATTGGCGGGGTCCAGCACGTACGCCAGGGGCACCTCGAACACGTCGGCCACCTCGGTCTCATCGGGACGCAGGACGAAGCCGGTGCGCACGAAGCCGACCACCGGGGTGACGCAGAAGCCCGTCACCGTCACGTAGGGGTCGAGATAGCCGGTGACGCGCACGAAACCCGCGTCGATGCCGATCTCTTCCCGGGTCTCCCGCAGCGCCGTGGCCACCGCGTCGCGGTCGCCCGGCTCGGCCCGGCCGCCGGGAAAGCTCACCTGCCCGGCATGCTGGCGCAGATGGTCGGTGCGCTGGGTCAGTAACACCTGCAATCCCGCCGCCCGCTCCACCAGCGGTACCAGGACCGCCGCCGGGAGAAGCTTTTCCGGGGCGATCGGCAGCCGCTCCAGCGGGACGTTGAGATCCCCCGGGTACGCCGCCAGCTCGTGCGGCGGCGGGGCCTCGCGGGTGCCGGCAAGCCGCCGACGGATCCGTTCCTGCATTCGCTGACTGCCTCCGCCCGCGCGCCGCGGCCTACTTCCCCGCGATCCCGCCGCGGGTGATGGTGGCCGGATCCAGCAGGCGTGCCAGCTCCTCCTCCCCGAGGTCGGTCATCTCGCGTGCCACCTCGATCACCGGCCGGCCCTGCTGGTAGGCGGCCTTGGCGATCTTCGCGCCCTGGTCGTAGCCGATCACGGAATTCAGCGCCGTGACCAGGATCGGGTTGCGGCCCAGCGCCTCGCCGATGCGCTCCTCGTTGACGGTAAATCCGGCGATCGCCTTCTCCGCAAGCAGCGGTACCACGCCCGACAGGATTTCCAGGCTCTGGAGCAGGTTGAACGCGACCAGCGGCAGCATCACGTTGAGTTGGAAGTTGCCCGACTGGGCGGCCACGGTGATGGTCGCGTCGTTGCCGATGACCTGCGCGGCCACCTGCGTCACCGACTCGGGGATCACCGGGTTGACTTTCCCGGGCATGATACTGCTGCCCGGCTGCAGGGCCGGCAGCGCGATCTCGCCCAGGCCGGCCAGCGGCCCGCTGTTCATCCAGCGCAGGTCGTTGGCGATCTTCATCAGGCTCGCCGCCAGCACCTTGAGCTGGCCGGACAGCTCCAGCGCGGTGTCCTGGCTGCTGAGGGCCTCGAATTGATCGTCACAGCGCCGGAATGCGATGCCCGTGCGCCGCTCCAGGACCTGCGCCACGCCGTCCGCGAAGTCGGGATGGGCGTTGATGCCGGTGCCCACGGCCGTGCCCCCCTGAGCGAGCTGATGCAGGCGCGGCAGCGTCGCGTCGATCCGCTGGTGGGCGTGATGGATCTGGCTCGCCCAGCCACCCATCTCCTGCGAGAAGCGCACCGGCATGGCGTCCATCAGGTGGGTGCGCCCGGTCTTGGTGACCCCGTCCAGGCTCTGCGCCTTTCGCTCGATGCCCTGCCGTAGCTTGTCCAGCGCCGGCAGCAGATCCTCCATCACCGACAGGCTCGCGCTGACATGGACCGCGGTGGGCACCACGTCGTTGCTGCTCTGCCCCATGTTGACGTGGTCGTTGGGGTGCACCGGCGAGCCCAGCCGCTCGGAAGCCACGTGGGCGATCACCTCGTTGGCGTTCATGTTGCTGCTGGTTCCCGAGCCGGTCTGGAATACGTCGATCGGGAAATGTGCGTCGTAGCGGCCCGCGGCCACCTGCTCGGCCGCCTCGATCACCGCCGCGGCGACGTCCTCGTCGAGCAGCCCCAGCTTGCGGTTGGTCTCCGCCGCGCTGGCCTTGATCAGGCCCAGGGCGCGGATGAACTGCCGCGGCATGCGCAGGCCGCTGACCGGGAAGTTCTCCACCGCACGCTGGGTCTGGGCGCCCCACAGGGCGTCTGCCGGCACCCGAAGCTCACCCATGCTGTCGTGCTCGACGCGAAATTCCTGCTTGCTCATTTCCACCTCTCAAGGGGACGGGGCGGGCCAGCGCACGGCTTCAGCTCCCGGGCGCGGGCTCGGACCTCGGATCGTGGGCCGTGCTCACCGATGGGTCGTCGCTGGATGCCGGGCCGTCGCCCGACGGGCCGCCGGTGCCAGGCCCCGCAGCCCGCGAGCAGCGCGCCGTCCGGAGGCTGCCCCGGGGACCCGCAGCGGGCCGCGTGACACCGCCGCGCCAGGGTTTCATGTATCATCCGCCATTCTACCATTTCGTCACGGGAGCCGGCATGGAACTGTCTTCGCTCACAGCCATTTCGCCCATCGACGGGCGATATGCCGACAAGACCTTCGACCTGCGCGAGATCTTCAGCGAGTTCGGACTGATGCGCTATCGCGTGATCGTCGAGGTCCGGTGGCTGGAGACTCTCGCAGCCCATCCGGACATCAGGGAAGTGCCCCCGCTGAGCAGCGATGCCGTCGCAGCCCTGGAACGCATCATAGAGCGCTTCGGCTCCGAGGACGCACAGCGGGTCAAGGCCATCGAGGACACCACCAACCACGACGTCAAGGCGATCGAGTACTACCTCAAGGAACGAATCGCCGGCAACCGCGAGCTCAAGGCCGTCAGCGAGTTCATCCACTTCGCCTGCACCTCGGAGGACATCAACAACCTCGCCTACGCCATGATGCTGGCCGATGCCCGGAGCCGCGCGCTGCTGCCCCGGTACGACCGCATCATCGAGGCCGTGAACGAGCTTGCCCGGCGCTATGCCGACCTGCCGATGCTGTCCCGTACCCACGGCCAGCCCGCCTCGCCCACGACCCTGGGCAAGGAGATGGCCAATGTGGTGGCCCGCCTGCGGCGCCAGCGCGAGCAGCTGGCCGCGGTGACCGTGTTCGGCAAGATCAACGGCGCGGTGGGCAACTTCAACGCCCACGTCGTGGCGTACCCCGAGGTCGACTGGCCGCGCCTGGCCGAGTCCTTCGTCAGTTCGCTGGGGCTGAGCTGCAACCCGTTCACCACGCAGATCGAACCGCACGACCACATGGCGGAATACTTCGCCGTCGTCGCACGCTTCAACACCATCCTGCTCGACTTCTGCCGCGACGTCTGGGGCTACATCGCGCTCGGCTACTTCCGGCAGCGGCCGGTTGCAGACGAAGTGGGCTCGTCGACCATGCCGCACAAGGTCAACCCCATCGACTTCGAAAACGCCGAGGGCAACCTGGGGCTGGCCAACGCGCTGCTCCAGCACCTGGCGGGCAAGCTGCCGGTCTCCCGCTGGCAGCGCGATCTCACTGACTCCACCGTGCTGCGCAACCTGGGCGCCGGCATCGCGCACTCCTGCATCGCCTACCATTCGGTGCTACGGGGGACCGACAAGCTGGAGGCGGATCCCGTGCGCCTGCAGGCCGACCTGGAGACCAACTGGGAGGTGCTGGCCGAGGCGATCCAGACGGTGATGCGCCGCTACGGTATCGAAAAGCCCTACGAGAAGCTCAAGAAGCTGACCCGGGGCCAGCGGGTTGCCCGTGACACGTTGCACGCCTTCATCCGCGAGCTGGAGATCCCCGAGGAGGCTCGCCGACGGCTGCTGGATCTCACTCCCGCGAGCTACACCGGGAACGCCGCTGAGCAGGCGCGCCGCGCCTGACCACCGATGCCCCGGGAGCGAACCCCGCAGGACCTGCTCGGCGGGCTCGACGCAGAGACCTTCCTGCGCGAGCACTGGCAGAAGCGGCCATTGCTGGTGCGCGGAGCCCTGCCCGTTCCGGAACCGCCCCTGACCGCCGAGGAGCTGGCCGGCCTGGCCTGCGAGGAAGAAATCGAATCGCGGCTGGTGCTGCACCCGGACGCCGACACCTGGGAGCTGCGCCACGGCCCGATCCCGGAGGAGGATTTTCCCGAACTGCCGGAGCGCGACTGGACGCTGCTGGTGCAGGACGTGGACAAGTGGGTGCCGGAGGCGGCGGCCGTGGGCGAACGGCTCTGGTTCCTGCCGTCGTGGCGCCGCGACGACGTCATGCTCAGCTTCGCGGCACCGGGGGGCGGCGTGGGACCCCACTGGGACGAGTACGACGTATTCCTGCTGCAGCTGCAGGGCCGGCGGCGCTGGCGGATCGCCCGCCGCTTCGATCGCGAGGCGCTGGTGCCGGACTGCGACCTGCGCATCCTGTCCCGTTTCCAGCCCGAGCACGAATGGATTCTCGGGCCGGGCGACATGCTCTACCTGCCTCCCGGGGTGGCCCACGAGGGCGTCGCGCTGGATGCCTGCCTGACCTGCTCGGTGGGCTTTCGCGCGCCGTCGGCGGCGGAAATGCTCACGGATCTGGCCGGGCTGCTCGCCCAGCGCCCTGGCGCCGGGCGGCGCTTCGCCGATCCCTGGCGTGGCGACGCCTCCAGCGATCCCGGTCTGATCGACAGCCGTAGCATGGAAGCAGTGCGGGGCCTGTTGCAGGAGGCGTGCGCAATGCAGCCGGGCGAGCTCGAGATTTGGTTCGGCCGGTTCATTACCGAGCCCAAGCCCTGGCTGCAGCCGGAGCCGCCGGCGCCCATCGCGCTCGAGGCGTTCGCCCGGATGCTCAGCGCGGACATTCCCCTCGCGCTGCACCCGGCCTCGCGCCTGGCGCACGCCGAGGTCGCGCCGGGACGTCACGTGCTGTTCGCGGATGGCCGGGCGCACCCGCTGCCGCAAACCCTGGTCCCGCTCGCCCGGCGGATCTGCGGCCTTTCCCGACCGGTGCCGGCGTCGCGTCTCAAGGTATCCGGCGACGCCGGCTGCCGGCTGCTCCACGCGCTCTACCTCGAGGGCACGCTGCGGGCCGGAGATCATCCCGACCATGAGCGGTAAACGCCGGCACGTGATCGTCGTGCCCTGGGGCGGCTTCGCGGAACCCATCGCGGCGATCCGCGAACAGGTATTCGTCCGGGAGCAGGGAGTGCCGCCGGAGCTGGAGTGGGACGGCCACGATGCCGGCGCGGTCCACGTGCTCGCGTTCGCCGGCGACGGCGGTGCGGTGGGGACCGGGCGCATGCTGGCCAGCGGCCAGATCGGCCGCATGGCGGTGCTGCCGGAGCACCGCGGCGCCGGGATCGGCGGCGAGATCCTGGAAACGCTGGTTGCCGAAGGTCGCCGGCGGGGCATGCCGGCTCCCTTCCTGCATGCCCAGACGCATGCGTTGGGCTTCTACCGGGCGCACGGATTTCACCCCGAGGGCAAGGTGTTCATGGACGCCGGGATCCCACACCGCCTGATGCGGCTCAGCGGCGACTGATCCGGCTATACTTGGCGCAGGGCCATCATGTCCGGGGAGATGGGAAGATGGAGGAGATCCGGGGATCGCGCGCGCTGCACCGCCTTGCGGACAACCTGGAGGCCGCGGTCGGGCTCGTGAACGAAGCCCGCCGCGAGGTCTGCCTGCTCTCGCCGGCGCTGGATCCGCTCCTGTACGGACGGGCAGAGTTTCTCTCCGCCGTGCGCGAATTCCTCTTGGGCAGCACCCGCGCCCGCCTGCGCGTGCTGGTGCATGACGGCCAGGTGCCGATGCGGCACGGTCACCCTCTCGTGCCGCTGCTGCGGCGGTTCTCCTCCCAAGCCGAGTGTCGCCGTGTCGCGAGCGACTTGCGCGAGCGCGCGGACAGCGTCCTGCTGGTGGACGGGAGGACCCTGGTTCAGCGGCCGGATGCCGCCGGGTACGAGGGCCACGTCGACACCGATCCGCAGCGTGCCCGCACCGAGCAGGCACAGTTCGACGAGATCTGGAACCACAGCGAGCCCGACCGCGAGCTGCGTCGCCTCTACCTCTAGGAGGACCCCGACGCGGCAGCTTCCGCCAGTGGCCACTCCGGCAGCGTGCCGGGCGACGCCCGGCCTCCGAGACTTCCGGCACACAGGTAGAGCCGGGCGCCTTCCGCCGACCAAAGCCGGACCCGGGCGCCGGGCGGCCGGCGGATCCAGGTCCGCTCACCGCAGCGGCCGCCTCCGGGGTCCACGCTGCCGGAAAGCACCAGCAGCTCCAGGCCTCCCGGAAACTGCCATACGCCCGTGTCGGTGCCCGGCGCCAGGCGCGCCAAGGCGGTGACTTCCGGGAACCCCTGCTGGCGATAAAGGGGGAGCGTTTCCAGCCCGGCGGCGCAGCCCGGACGCCATTCGCCGGAACCGGTCTGGATGCGGAGCTGGCGGCGACCCCGGCCCCCGTACTGGCGAAGCTTCACGAACAGCTCGCAGCCCCCTTCGGTCCAGGGCGCGTGTCGGGACCCCGGCGGATTGAGCAGGTAGCTGCCCGTTCCGTAATTCCCGGTCTCGTCCGAGAATACGCCGCTGAGCACCAGGATCTCCTCGCCCTCGGGGTGCCCATGCGAGGGAAAGCGGCTGCCAGGCTCGTAGCGCACGATGCTGGTCGCGCGCCCGGACTCGCCGCCGGTGCGGTACAGCGGCTTGCGCCACACCCCGGGGCTCGGGCTGGCGACCCATTCGCGGGCGCGGCTGTCAACCCGCGCGGGCTGCGTGATGTCGGTGTTAACATCCTGCACCGTTTCACCCCCTTGCCAATGCCGGGCTCCGTCCTTCGCCGCTCGCGTGCCGGACCTTCCGGCGCTCCCGCCGCGCCCGGAGGCTACTGCCCGGCAATGGTACCGCGTGACTGCGCTTCGCCCCTCGCGTGTTGCCCAACGAACCGCCCGCAGCGGACGGCAGCTCGCCGGGCCGCTGGGGCCTGGCAATATCTCCGAGAATCTTAGTAACATTCTAACCCCTACGGGGCACGGCGCCGAACCCGCGTCATGGCTTGGCCGCGGACAGGCGGGCACCATACCGAGGCATACATGCAGGACCGACCGCGCCCGGACGAGCTGGCCCGGGCGGTACAGGACTTTCTCCGCGACGAGATCAGCCCGCGCATCGCAGATCCCCGCCTGCGTTTCCGGTTGCTGGTGGCGATCAATGGGCTGGGCATGATCGATCGCGAGCTGTGCGAGGCGGAACCGCTGATGCGCGAGGAACTCGCGACCCTCGCCTCCATGCTCGACCGCGATCCGCCCGTGTGCGGATCCCCGGGCGCACTGCGGGAGGCACTGATTTCGCTCAACACCGAACTGGCGGGGCGCATCCGCGCGGGCAACGCACCTTCCGGGACGGCTCGCGCATTGCGGGCGATCGCCGACGCCAAGCTCAGGATTGTCAATCCGCGGGCGCTGAGGCGCTATGCCCGAGCCGGACGTCCGTCGGCCGGGACCCCGGCGACCCGACCACCTCACAATCCCAAAGGGGGACAACCGGAATGAAGGTTTTCGATCTGTTCCGTCTCGACGGCTGCGTCGCGCTCGTCACGGGTGGCTCGCGCGGCATCGGCCTGGAGCTCGCCGAAGCGCTGTACCAGGCGGGCGCACGGGTCGGGCTGGCGGCACGGCGCCCGCGCTTCTTCGACCAGGCCCGCGAGCAGATTCCGGACGCGCTTTGCCTCGAGTGCGACGTGATCGACGAGGATTCCGTGCGCGACGCGGTCACCACGACCGAGCGGGAGCTGGGCCCGATCGACGTGCTGGTGAATTCGGCCGGCGTATCCTGGGGTGCCCCCGCCGTGGACATGGCTGCCGAGCGCTTCCGCCAGGTCATGCAGGTCAACGTCGACGGCAGCTTCCTGGCGAGCAAGGCGGTGGCTCCGGGGATGCTCGAGCGCGGCTACGGCAAGATCATCAACATCGCCTCGGTCGCCGGCCTGCGCGGGGAGGAGCCCGAGATCCTCGACGCCGTCGGCTACAGTGCCAGCAAGGGTGCGGTGATCTCGATGACGCGTGATCTCGCCGTGAAATGGGGACCCTCCGGCGTCCGGGTGAACGCCCTCGCGCCGGGCTACTTCCCAAGCCGCATGACCCACAAGCTGCTGGAACAGACGGAGTCGCTGCTGGCCGCCAAGATCCCGCTGCGCCGGATCGGCCGGCCCGGCGAGCTCGCCGGGGCCGGGCTGTATCTCGCCAGCCCCGCCTCGGACTACGTCAATGGCCACGTGCTGGTGGTGGACGGCGGCCAGACCTGCTGATCACCCCGGTTGGCGGACGCCCGCGCACTCAGTTGCCCGAGGTTTCCCGCGACGCGGTCGCTACCCGCGTGGGCTGGCCCTTCTGGCGCCGTTGCGCTTCCATGGTGTCCAGGGCCTGCTTCAGCGGCTTGATCCTCTGCTTGAACTCGGCCAGGTACTTGTGCGGGATGGGCTTGTTGCTGGGCAGGGGCACGGTCCGCGGATTGCGCCAGCGGCCATTGACCATGATGCCGAAGTGCAGATGGGGACCGGTGGCCTCCCCGGTCTGGCCGACGTAGCCGATCAACTCGCCCTGGTGCACGTGCATGCCCTTGTGAATGCCCCGGGCGAAGCGGCGCAGGTGAGCATAGTAGGTCTTGTACCGGCCAAAGCTCCGGATCACCACGAGGTTGCCGTAGCCACCGTCCCGCCTCGCCCAGATAACCCGCCCGTCGGCCGCGGCGTGTACCGGCGTGCCGGTGGGCGCGGCGTAGTCCACCCCGTAGTGCGGCCGCCACACGTGCACGACCGGATCGTAGCGGTGGTAGCTGAACGGGGAGCTGATGTACTTGTAGTGCAGCGGCGCCCGCTCGATGCCCTTGCTCACGCTCCTGCCGTCGGCCTTGTAGTAGCTGGTCTTGCCGTCCGGCAGCGTGAAACGATAGGCGCGGTAACGGTGGCCCCGGTTGACGTATTGCGCGGCGACAATGCCGCCGTTGCGCAGCTTCTGTCCGTGCTTCCAGAGCTGGCGATAGACGACCTCGAAATAGTCGCCTGTACGCACGGACTGTTTGAAATTCACCTCCCACTTGAAGATGTGGGTCAGGTTCATCGTCAGGCGCTGGCTTAGTCCGGCCGACTGGGCCGCGTTGAACAGCGAGTGTTCCACGGTGCCGGTCGCGCGGGCCTGGCGATGCTCGACCGGGAGTGCCCCCACGCTGGCGCGATAGCCATGCTCGGCGCGCGAGACGACCAGCCGGTGGGTGAGGTCGAGCGGATAGCTCAGCGCCTGCAGATCGCCGTCGGACGCGATCCGGTAGCGCAATTCCCTGCCGGGCCGCAGGTGGCGCAGGATTTTCCTTGCCTTCGGGACCTTCATCACCGGGATCCAGGCACTCGCCGGCAGGCCCATTTCCCGGAACAGGCTCGACAGCGTATCTCCGCGCTGCACCGTAAGCTCGTGCCAGGGCGGGCTCTCCACCGTCGAGGTCTGTGCCGTCGATGAAGCCTGTGCCGTCGACGAAGTCTGTGCCGTGGGGGCGCGCAACGGCTGCTCGCTGGCCGACCGCGAGGCGGACCCGGCCGGCGAGCTGTGACCGGGGATCGCCAGGGGACTCGAGACCTGCTCCAGCGGCGCGCCATGGCCGAAGTGCAGCCACAGCCACGCTCCCAGCGCTATCCCGGCGCCAACTACAACGCCGGTGCGGAATCGGCGGTCCCCCAGCAGGGAAACCGGCAATGAAAGACTCTCGGCGTCGTTGTGCGAATCCACGGCTTCCTCTTGTTGGCGCTCTTGCGGTCGTGCGATTCCCTTGTCCGGCGCCTGCGCCGCCCGGGGGAGTGACCTCCCTGACCGTGCCAGTCCGGCAGCCCCGGCCTGCCCTCTCGCGCATTACACCTCAGGAATGGCGACATGGCAACGTCTTTGGCGGGAACAACGGGCCAGCCGGAGCGGTCCAACCGACAGACGTTGGCCCCGCAAAAAACAAAGCCCCGCGGGCCAAACCCGCGGGGCAGTCGCGCAAACGTTCTTGTTGTTGTTCCCGAGGCCACCGCCGGCAGCGGTGGCCTTACTCGTACGGCTCGTTCCGGGCGGCCCGCTGTCGCAGGGAATCGGGTGCCTGGAAGCGTTCCCCGTAGCGGGAGGCGAGAACGTCGGCACGCTCGACGAAGGGTCCCAGGCCGTAGGCGTTGATGTACTGCAACACACCTCCCCGGAACGGCGCAAACCCCCAGCCGAAGATGCTGCCGATATTGGCGTCGGCAACCGTTGTGACCACGTTCTCGTCCATGCAGCGCACGGTCTCGAGGGACTGCGCGAACAGCATCCGATCCATCATCTCCTGTTGCGGCAGCTCTGCCCCCTCGCGCGTGTAGAGCTCGCGCAGGCGCGGCCAGAGGTACTTCTTTGCGTCCTTCGGATACTCGTAGAAGCCCTTGCCGGCGACCTTGCCGGGGCGGTTGTGCTCCTTGACCATGGCCTCGACCACCGCGTAGGCGGGATGCTCCGGTACCTTCTGTCCGGCTGCCTCGAGATCCTTCTTGGTCTGCTCCCGGATGTGCATCATCAGGGACATGCTGACCTCGTCGGACAGGGCCAGCGGGCCGACCGGCATGCCAGCCTGGAGTCCGGCGGACTCAATCCCCTGTGGATCCTGCCCCTCGGCGAGCAGCGAGATCCCTTCCATGACGTAGGTGCTGAACACGCGCGAGGTATAGAACCCGCGGCTGTCGTTGACCACGATCGGGGTCTTGTTGATCTGTTTGACGAAATCGAAGGCCCGCGCCAGCGTCTCGTCGGAGGTCTCCCTGCCGCAGATGATCTCCACCAGCGGCATGCGGTCCGCTGGAGAAAAGAAATGCAGGCCGATGAAGTTGTTTGGCCTTTGCGAAGCCCCCGCGAGGCCGGTGATGGGCAGCGTGGAGGTGTTGGAGGCGAAAATGGCGTTCTCGCCCAGGCGCTCCTCTGCCTCCTTCGTCACCTTCGCCTTCAGCTCCCGGTCCTCGAACACCGCCTCGATCACGAGGTCGCAGCCCTGCAAGTCGTCGGGGTCACCGGTGGGCAGGATTCGGTCCAGCACCTCCCGCGCCCGGGACTCGCTCATGCGGCCCTTGCTGACGCGCTTGTCGAGCAGGTTCTGCGAATAACCCTTGCCCTGCTCGGCCTTCTCCTGCGAGACGTCCTTGAGCACCACCTCGCATCCGGCCTTGGCTGCGCAATAGCCGATCGCGGCGCCCATCATGCCCGCGCCCAGGATGCCTACCTTGCCGGCCTGCCAGTTGTCCACGCCGTCCGGGCGGCTCTTGCCCGCGTTAATCGCGTTGAGCTGGTACCAGAAGGCCCGGATCATGTTCTTGGCGACCTGGCCGGTGGCCAAGTGCGCGAAGTAGCGCGACTCGATGCGCCCGGCGGTCTCAACATCGACCTTGCAGCCCTCGATCACGGAATTCATGATCTCCTGCGGCGCCGGATAATTGCCGCGGGTACGCTTTTTCAGCATCGCCGGCGCGATCGCCAGCAGCTGCGCCACGCGTGGGTTGTTGGGATCGCCCCCCGGAATCCTGAAGCCCTTCTCATCCCACGGCTGCGCCGCTTCCCGATGCGCCTTGATCCAGTCCCCGGCCTTCTTCAGCAGATCCTCGCGGCCCGCGGCCAGCTCGTCCACGATGCCGGCCTCCAGGGCCTTCTCCGGCTTGATCCGGTTGCCCTCCATGAGGTACGGCAGCGCCTTCTCGATCCCGAGCATGCGCGGCAGGCGCACGGTCCCGCCACCGCCAGGCAGTAGCCCCAGCGATACCTCGGGGAAACCGAACTCGGACTTGCCGTCGTTGATCGCGATCCGATGATGGCAGGCCAGAGCCAGCTCCAGACCGCCGCCGAGTGCCGACCCGTTGAGGGCTGCCACGACCGGCTTGCCCAAGGTCTCCAGCCGACGGAATGCCTGCTTGAGCTGAGTGCCGCCCTGGTAAAGCTCCTCAGGGTCGCGTGCCTGGAACAGTCCGTCCAGGTCGGCACCGGCCATGAAGGTGTTCTTGGCCGAGGTGATGATCACGCCGGCGAGGTCGGACTCCTTGTCCAGCTTCCCCAGCGCATCCCGCAGCCCGTCACCAAACTCCTCGCCGATCATGTTGGCCGAGCGGCCGGGCTGGTCCATCGTCAGCGTGACGATGCTGTCCGCGTCCTTCTGGTACCTGAAATACATAAGCGTGCCTTTTCAAACCTGAAAACCTCATCCCACGCAGGACCGTGGCCACCCGGGATCCGGCCACGGCGCTTCCTGCGTCACACGCGCTCAATGATGGTGGCGATCCCCATGCCACCACCGACGCAAAGCGTCGCGAGACCGGTCTGCAGGTCCCGGCGCTCCAGCTCGTCCAGAAGCGTGCCGAGGATCATGGCACCCGTGGCGCCCAGGGGATGGCCCATGGCGATGGCACCACCGTTGACGTTGATGAGATCGTCGTCCACGTCCAGCTCACGCTGGAAGCGCATGACCACCGAGGCGAAGGCCTCGTTGAGCTCGACCAGGTCGATGTCCTTCATGCTCATGCCGGCCTTGTCCAGCGCCTTGCGCGAGGCGGGTGCCGGGCCAGTGAGCATGATCGTCGGTTCGGTCGAGGTGATCGCCGCCGAGACGATGCGGGCGCGCGGCTTCAGGCCCAAGTCGTGGCCCTTCTCCTTGCTGCCCAGCAGCATCAGCGCGGCGCCATCCACGATCCCCGACGAGTTGCCGGCGGTGTGCACATGGTTGATTTTCTCAACTTCCGGGTACACCTGCAGGGCCACGTCGTCGAAGCCCATGCTGCCCGGCACCTCGAACGACGGCTTCAGGCCGCCGAGGGACTCCACGGTGGTGCCGGGCCGCACGTGTTCGTCGTGGTCGAGCATCACCATGCCGTTGACGTCCCGGACCGGCACGATCGACCTCGAGAAGTAGCTCTTCTCCCATGCCTCGGCGGCGCGCTGCTGCGAGCGGGCCGCGAACTTGTCCACGTCCTCGCGGGAGAAGCCCTCGATGGTCGCGATCAGGTCCGCGCCAATGCCCTGCGGCACGAAGTTCAGCTTGGCGTTGACGGCCGGATCCATCGCCATGGGGCCGCCGTCGGAGCCCATGGGCACACGCGACATGCACTCGATGCCGCCCGCGGCCACCAGGTCCTCCCAGCCGGAGCGGACCTTCATCGCGCACAGGTTCACCGCCTCCAGGCCGGAGGCGCAGAAGCGGTTGAGCTGCACGCCGGCGACCTTCTGGTCCCAGCCGGCGTACAGGGCGCCGATCTTCGCGATGTCCGCGCCCTGGTCCCCGACCGGGGTTACGCATCCCATCACCACATCGTCCACCTGCGAGGTGTCCAGGTCGTTGCGTTCCTGGACGGCGCGAAATACGTTCGCCGCCACGTCGATGGGCTTGACCTCATACAGGGCACCGTCCTTCTTGCCCCGGCCGCGCGGTGTGCGGACGGCATCAAAGATGTAGGCTTCGATGGTCATGCTCCATTACCTCTCGACTGATTTGCGCATTCGTATCCGAATCCGATTTGGCGCATACCCTTGCCCAAAACGACCCGGATTACAAGGGGCGTGCTACATGTTCCGGCGGTACTGTCCGCCGACCGCGTAAAGGGCCCGCGTGATCTCCCCAAGCGAGCAGCTGCGCACCGTCTCCATCAGCTCGGCGAACACGTTGTCCGGCCCCCGCGCGGTCTCCTGCAGACGCTGGAGGGTGGCGTCCGAGGTGTCGGCATGCAGCGCGCGGAAGTTCTCCACCTGGGCGATCTGCTGGCGCTTCTCTTCGTCCGAGGAGCGGATCAGCTCCTGGCCGGATTCGTCGGCGTCCTCGCTCTGACCCTCCGGGGGCAGGAAGGTGTTGACGCCGACAATGGGCAGGCTGCCGTCGTGCTTGCAGCGCTCGTAGTACAGACTCTCTTCCTGGATCCGCCCACGCTGGTACATGGTCTCCATCGCGCCCAGCACCCCACCTCGCTCGGACAGGCGCTCGAACTCGGCGTACACCGCCTCCTCCACCAGCTCGGTGAGCTCCTCGATGATGAACGCGCCCTGCCAGGGATTCTCGTTGCGGTTGAGCCCCAGCTCCCGGTTGATGATCAGCTGGATCGCCATCGCCCGGCGCACCGAGGCCTCGGTGGGCGTGGTGATGGCCTCGTCGAAGGCGTTGGTGTGCAGACTGTTGCAGTTGTCGAAGAGCGCATAAAGCGCTTGAAGAGTCGTTCGTATGTCGTTGAACTGGATCTCCTGCGCGTGCAGGCTCCGGCCCGAGGTCTGGATGTGGTACTTGAGCATCTGGCTGCGTGCGGACGCCCCGTAGCGCTCACGCATCGCGCGTGCCCAGATGCGCCGGGCCACCCGCCCGATCACCGCGTACTCGGCGTCCACGCCGTTGCTGAAGAAGAAGCTGAGGTTCGGCGCAAAGTCGTCGATGTCCATGCCCCGGGCAAGGTAGTACTCAACGATGGTGAAGCCGTTGGCCAGGGTGAAGGCCAGCTGTGTGATCGGGTTCGCCCCCGCCTCGGCGATGTGGTAGCCGCTGATCGAGACGCTGTAGTAGTTGCGCACCCGGTGTTCGGTGAAGAACGCCTGGATGTCCCCCATCATGCGCATCGCGAAATCGGTGGAGAAAATGCAGGTGTTCTGCGCCTGGTCCTCCTTGAGGATGTCGGCCTGCACCGTGCCGCGCACCTGCTCGAGGGTCTCGGCGCGGATGCGCTCGTAGGTCTCGCGCTCGACCACCTGGTCGCCGGATACTCCCAGCAGGCCCAGGCCCAGGCCGTTGTTGCCCTCCGGCAACTCACCGTGGTAGCGCGGACGCTCGCTTCCGGCGAAGTGCTTGCCCAGGAACGCCTGGACTTCCTCCCAGCGCCCGTTCTCGCGCAGGTATTTTTCCACCTGCTGGTCGATGGCGGCGTTCATGAAGAAGGCCAGCATGATCGGCGCCGGCCCGTTGATGGTCATCGACACCGAAGTGTGGGGGTCGCACAGGTCGAAGCCCGAGTACAGCTTCTTCATGTCGTCCACGCTGGCGATCGACACGCCCGAGTTGCCCACTTTGCCGTAGACGTCCGGACGTTCCTGCGGGTCCTCGCCATACAGCGTGACCGAGTCGAAGGCGGTGGACAGGCGGTTGGCCGGCTGGCCGTGGGCCAGGTAATGGAAGCGCCGGTTGGTGCGCTCCGGCGTGCCCTCCCCGGCGAACATGCGGGTCGGGTCCTCGCCGCTGCGCCGGTAGGGATACACCCCGCCGGTGTAGGGATAGGCCCCCGGCAGGTTCTCCGACAGCAGAAAGGTCAGCAGCTCGCCCCAGTCCGTCGTCCGCGGCAGCGCGATCTTGGGCACCTTGAGGTGGCTCAGGGTCTCGACGTAGTTCTCTCCGGTGATCTCGCGTCCGCGCACCGTGTAGCGGTAGGTCTCGGCACGCACCCGGGAGCTGAGCTCCGGCCACTGCCGCAGGCGCTCGAGCGCCTCGCTGTCGAGCTCGTCCAGCGCCGCGTTGTAGCGCTGGCGCAGCACCCGCGTGGCCTGCTCGATGCCCTCTTCCTGCAGCCGCTCCGCGCCGTAGCCCTCCAGCGGCGCCGGCAGCGCCGGGTCCTCCAGCAGCTGCAGGCTCTGGTAGACGCTCTGGGCCAGGCTCGCGGCCTCGGCCTGGCGCTCGACGCGCCGCTTGATCTGCCGCCCCTGCTCGGCGATCTCGGCCAGGTAGCGCTGGCGCTGTGGCGGGATCAGCGCCTGCGCCTCGGGCAGGGCATCCTGATCCGGCGAGAGCTCCGGTGTCCACGCCTGCCGGTCCAGCTCCAGGCGCTCGATGAGCGCCTTGCACAGGCCCACGAACAGGTGGTTGACCCCGACGTCGTTGAACTGGCTGGCGATGGTGGGATAGATCGGGACGTCCTCGTCGGAAGCGTCGAAGGCCTGGCGGTTGCGCGTCCACTGCTTGCGGATGTCGCGCAGCGCGTCCCGGGCGCCGCGCTTCTCGAACTTGTTCAGCACGATCAGATCGGCATAGTCGATCATGTCGATCTTCTCGAGCTGGGTCGCGGCCCCGTAGTCGCTGGTCATCACGTACAGCGCCAGATCCACCAGATCCACGATCTCGGTGTCACTCTGGCCGATACCGGCGGTCTCGACCACGATCAGGTCGAAGCCCGCGTGGCGCAGCAGCGCGATGCTGTCGAGGAGCACCTCACTGGTGGCCAGGTGCTGGCGGCGCGTGGCCATCGAGCGCATGAACACCCGGTCGTCGTCCAGGCTGTTCATGCGGATGCGGTCCCCCAGCAGGGCCCCGCCGGTGCGCCGGCGGGTCGGATCCACCGCCAGCACGGCGATCCGCCGCTGCGGGAAATGCCCCAGGAAACGGTTCAGCAGCTCGTCGGTGACGCTGCTCTTGCCCGAGCCCCCGGTGCCGGTAATGCCGATCACCGGCGCGACGTTGTCCGTGCGCGCCCAGCGCTCGCGCAGCCCGTCAAGCGCCCGCGTGTCGCCCGGGTGCTCCTCGAGAAAGCTGATCGTGCGCGCCAGCGCCAGCGGGTCCTCCCGGCTGGCGTCCCCCGGCGCGGCGCGCTCGACCCGCGCCGCCCGCGCGCGCCGGAGCATGTCCTCGATCATCCCCGGCAGCCCCAGCTCCATGCCGTCGGCCGGGCTGTACAGCCGCTCGACGCCGTAGTCCTGGAGCTCGCGGATTTCTTCGGCGGTGATGGTGCCGCCGCCACCGCCGAATACCCGGATGTGCTCCGCACCGGCCTCGCGCAGCATGTCCACCATGTACTTGAAATACTCGACATGCCCGCCCTGGTAGGAGCTCACCGCGATCCCGTCGGCGTCCTCCTGCAGCGCCGCGCGCACGATCTCGCGCACGCCGCGGTTGTGGCCCAGGTGGATGATCTCCGCTCCCTGGTCCTGCATCACCCGGCGCATGATGTTGATCGCGGCGTCGTGGCCGTCGAAAAGGGAGGCGGCCGTGATGAATCTGAGAGGTGGCTCGGACGCCGCTTCGGCGCCCGGTCGCAACTGTCTGGCTGGCCTGCTCATAAGCGACCCCTGGTCGCGGCGCCGCCGCCGGACCGGGCGGCCCGGCGGCGAACCCCGATTTGTCTCAGCGGGCACCCATGCGGATCGCGCCGTCCAGGCGGATGACCTCCCCGTTGAGCATGGAGTTCTCCATGATCTCGCGGGCCAGCGAGGCGAACTCGGCCGGCTGGCCGAAACGCGACGGGAACGGGATCTGCTTGGCCAGGGACTCGCGCACGTTGTCCGGCGCGGACATCATCATGGGCGTATCGAAGATCCCCGGCGCGATGGTGCATACCCGTATCCCGTAACGGGCGATGTCGCGCGCGATCGGCAGCGTCATGCCCACGATCCCCGCCTTGGACGCCGAGTAGGCGGCCTGGCCGACCTGGCCATCGAAGGCGGCGACCGACGCGGTATTTATTATAACGCCGCGCTCGCCGTCGTCGGTAACCGGTTCGCAAGCGGCCATCGCCTCCACCGCCAGCCGGATGACGTTGAAGGTGCCGATCAGGTTAACGTTGATCACCCGGGTAAACTGGTCCAGCGGGTACGGTCCTTCCTTGCCCAGGACCTTGGCAGCACCGCCAATACCCGCGCAGTTGACCGCGCCCTGCAGACCGCCGTAACTGTCCACCGCGAGCTTCACCGCGCCCCGGACACTGTCCTCGCTGGTGACGTCGACCTCGGCGAAGCGCACGCTGTCGCCGAGCTCCTTCGCCAACGCCTCGCCCTTCTCCCTCTGGATGTCCGCGATGACGGCGTTGCCGCCATTCTCCGCGATGGTGCGCACGGTGGCGCCGCCGAGCCCGGAGGCCCCGCCGGTGACCACGAAGGTATTGCCCTTGATCTGCATTCGTACCTCCTGACGTCTTCGCTGCGTCGCAACACGCCTATTTGAGATTTCCCTGCTCGTACTGCTTGCGCAGGGTCAATTTGCTGAACTTTCCGGTGGAGGTGCGCGGGATCTCGGCCACGAAGATGTAGTTGTCCGGCAGCATCCACTTCGGGAACTTGTCCTTGAGGAAATCCCGCAGTTCGTCCGGCGTGACCTGCGCGCCTGACTTCGTGACCACCACCGCCAGCGGCCGCTCGGTCCACTTCGCGTGCGGGATGGCAATCACCGCGGCTTCGGCGACCCCCGGATGCCCCATGATCGCGTTCTCCAGGTCCACCGAGCTGATCCATTCGCCGCCGGACTTGATCAGGTCCTTGGTGCGGTCGGTGATCTTGATGTAGCCGTAGCGGTCGATGGTGGCCACGTCGCCGGTGCGCAGCCAGCCGTCCGGGGTGAACTTGTCTTCGCCGGCCTCCAGGCGATAGTAGCTGCCCGTGATCCACGGGCCCCGCACCTGCAGCTCGCCCATGGCCTCGCCGTCCCAGGGCGCGATACCGTCGTCGCCCACGATGCGGACGTCCACCAGTGGCACCGGCACACCCGCCTTGGCCCGGTAGTGGAGCTGCTCGTCCTCGGGCATCCCGGCGACCTCGGGGCGGATCTTGCTCACCGAGCCCAGCGGTGAGGTCTCGGTCATACCCCAGCCCTGGTAAACCTCCAGGCCATACTCCTTGAAGCGGCGGATCATCGATTCCGGCACCGCCGCGCCGCCCACCGTCATGCGCATGTTCTCCAGCCGCCACCGGTCCGGCTCGGCGTCCAGTGCCTCCAGGATGCCGAGCCAGATGGTGGGAACGCCCGCACTGATGGTTACGCGCTCCTGCTCGTACAGGTCCAGCAGGCTTTCGGCATCCAGGTGGGGTCCGGGATACACCTGTCGGGCGCCGATCAGGGTCGCGCTGTAGGGCATGCCCCAGGCATTTGCGTGGAACATGGGTACCACCGGCAGCGCGGAATCCCGGTAGGACAGCGCCGTGGAGTCGGTCAGAGCGCTGCCCATGGCGTGCAGCACGGTCGAGCGATGCGAGTACACCACGCCCTTGGGCCGACCGGTGGTCCCGGACGTGTAGCACATGCCGCAGGGATCATCCTCGTTCTTGTCGGGATACTCGAAGTCGCCCGTGGCCCCGGCGACGAAGTCCTCGTAGCTTTCGGTCCCGTCCGGCAGCGATTCGCCCGCGAACGGCACCACCAGGACCCGATCGAACTCCACCCGGTCCCGGAACTGCTGGTACAGCGGCAGCAGCACGTCGTCGACAATCAGGAACCGGTCTCCGGCGTGATTGCAGATATAGTCGAGGTCACCCGGGGAAAGCCGCAGATTCAGGGTGTGCATCACGCCGCCGGCCACCGGGATTCCGAAATACGCCTCCAGGTGCGCGTAGTGATTCCACATCAGGGTCGCAACCCGGTCGCCCCGCTGCATGCCGGCGTCCAGAAGCGCCCCGGCCAGGGCCCGGGACCGCCGGTAGAAGTCGGCGTAGGTGTACCGGTGCAGGGACTTGTCTGGGAGGCGGGAGACAATCTCGACATCCGGGAAGATCCGACCCGCGCGCTCGAGCACGTGATCGAGCGTCAGCGGGTAATGCATCATCGTCGATCGCATGACGACCTCCTCGAGAAGGCTGGAAGCGGCTCGGTGCGTTCTTGATAGCGTTTTCGAGCAAGCGCTTGGTATACTGGGGCGTGTGACTATAGCCGACGTGGATAATAGACGCAATACGCTGATCCGGGAGGCCTCCCGGCTTTTCCGGGACAAGGGTTACGAGCGCACGACGGTACGTGACATCGCCCGCGCCGTGGGCCTGCAGTCCGGCAGTATCTTCTATCACTTCCGGAACAAGGAGGAAATCCTCCAGGCCGTGATGGAAAGCAGCGTTCGCCGGATCATCAATGCGGCCCGCGCCGCCCTTGACGGGGTCGTCTCCCCGCGTGACCGCCTCACGGCACTCACCCGCTCGCACCTCGAGATCCTGCTCGGCGGCACCCAGGATGACATGTTCGTGCTGCTGTACGAGTGGCGCAGCCTGCCCGACGCCATGCGACGTCCGCTGCTGGAGCTGCGCGCGGCTTACGAGCGGCTCTGGCGCGAGGTGGTTGCCGCCGCCTGCGAGGAAGGGCTGCTGCGCGGCGAGCCGGCCCTGAGCACGCGCCTCATGCTCGGAACCCTGAACTGGACCGTGCAATGGTACCAACCGGGCGGTGAGCTCACCCCGTCCCAGCTCGGGGACCGGGTTCTCCATATGGTGCTCCACGACGGCGGCTGAGCGCCAGCCGGCTACTGCTCGCGCACCTTCAGAACGATCTTTCCGGCGTGCCGGTTGGCCTCCATGTGGGCATGCGCGAGTGCCGCCTCGGCCAGCGGGAACACACGGTCGACGACCGGCTTCAGCCGCCCTTCGGCCAGCAGCGGCACCAGCCGCTCCTCGCTGATGCGCGCCAGCCGGATGCGGGTTTCCTGCGGCTGGCTGCGCATGGTCATGGCGCGGATCGTCTGGCGACGCATGAGCAGGCTGCCCAGATTGATCTCGTCGCGGGTCCCGCCAAGCAGACCCACCAGCACCAGCGTGCCTTCGTCCCGCACCGCCTCGAGAGCGTCGGCCAGGTGCCCGCCAACCAGATCCAGGCAGACCGAGGCGCCGCGGCCGGCGGACTGCTCGCGCACCAGCTCCGCGAGCGAGCCCTCGCCTTCAACGTAGCCGGCCTTCATGCCGTGCACATGGAGCGCTTTCAGGCGCGCCCGGGAGCGGCTGGTCCCGATGCCATAGGCACCCAGGGTGTGGATCAGCTGCAACGCGGATATTCCCACACCCGAGGTGGCCGCGCGCACCAGCGCCCAGTGCCCCGGCTGCAGGCCCCCTTCCAGGAACAGCGCCCGGTAGGCGGTCATGTAGGTCTCGGGAAAGGCGGCCGCCGTGACGCTGTCGATGCCCTGCGGGACCAGCTGCGTCTCGCGCTCATGCACGATCAGGTACTCGGCATAGGCGGCACCGCCGACCAGCCCCATTACCCGGTCGCCCTGCCTGCGCAGGGTCGCTCGGGGGCCGGTCGCCTCGATGGTGCCGGCGTATTCCAGGCCGGGGACGTCGGGATCGATTCCGGCCGGCGCCGGGTACATGCCGCGACGCTGCAGGACGTCGGCGCGATTGACGCCCGCGGCTTCCACCCGCACCAACACTTCCGCCCCGCCGGGCTCGGGCAGGGCACGGTCCCGGATTTCCAGCACCTCCGGCTCACCCGCCGAGGTGATCACGCTTGCGCGCATGGCTGTGCTCCATGGTCGTGGTGAGGGTCGCGGAGGGACCCGTGACCGCCACTATAGGGAAGGTACCGGCCGCTGTCAGCCGGCCGCGTTGCGTCGCCGGTCCGAATCGCCCATGCTTGCCGCGGCGAAGGCGGGACCACAAGAACGAGAGGAGAGACCGGCGCATGATCGCCCGGCATATCGCTTTGATCCTGTACGTAACGGGCGCCGTCACGCTGCTCCCGGTGATCCAGTACCTCCTTCCGCGGCGCGCCCTGAAGGGACTCGCCGGGCTGGAGCTCGCCGAGCCGGGCGGGCTGTTCTTCGCCACCCACTGGGGTGCGCTGGCGTTCGTCCTGGGGCTGCTGCTGATCTGGGCCGGGCACGTGCCCGCCCTGCGCGCGCCGGTGGTCCTCGCCGCGCTGGTGGAGAAGGCCGCCCTGGTGCACCTGATCTATCGCTACCGCCGCCAGCCGTTCGCGCGGAAACTGGCGGGCGCGGCGGTCTTCGACAGCGCCTGCGTGATCGTATATGGGCTGTACCTGCTGGGCTTCTGAGCCCGGGGCCGGCCGCAGTGTTGCGCCCGGGGCAAACACCGGGGCATAGTCGGGGCATGGAACAGTATCTGAAGCCAACCCGGTACCTCGACTGCGACGAGCCGGCCGTACGGGATTACGCCGCCCGCCATGCCGGCGGTGGTGTCCCGCGGGAGCAGGCCGTACGCCTGTATTACGCTGTCCGCGACGGGATCCGTTACGATCCCTACAGCATGCGCTTCGAGCCGGATAATTTCCGCGCGAGCGCCGTGCTCCGCCGCGAGCGCGACTTCTGCATCCCCAAGGCCGTGCTGCTGGCGGCTCTGGCACGTGCCCGGGGCATCCCGGCGCGCCTCGGCTTCGCCGACGTGCGCAACCACCTGGCCACCCCGCGCCTGCTGCAGGCCATGGGTACCGACCTGTTCATCTACCACGGCTACACCGAGCTCCACCTGGAAGGAAAATGGGTCAAGGCCACGCCCGCCTTCAACCTGGGACTGTGCGAAAAGGCCGGGGTCAAGCCGCTGGAGTTCGACGGGCGCAGTGACTCCGTCTTCCACCAGTACGACCGCAGCGGCCGGCGCCACATGGAGTACGTGCGGGATCACGGCAGCTATGCCGACCTTCCCTACGCCGAAATCCTGGCGGCGATGCGGGAGGCCTACCCGGCGATGCTCGGCGAAGGGAAAGCCGCACCGGATGGGGATTTCGAGGCGGAAATCGCCGGCTAGGAGCGCGCCGGTTCGCCCGCCGCGGCTGCCCGGTCAGGCGATGCCGAAATGCTGGCGCATGCAATGCGTCGAGAGCCGGCCCTCGCGGAAATCGTCCTTTTCCAGGATCTGTAGCAGCAGCGGCAGGTTGGTGTGGAACCCTTCCACCCGCGTCTGCCCCGGGGCCTCGCGCATACGGTCGATCCCGTCCGGCCGCGGCCCGACCCAGAGCAGGCCCGCCCGCTCGACCGCGCGGGCGAAGTCGTGGTTCTCCGACAGGAAGCCGTAGCCCGGGTGCACCAGCCACGTCAGTCCTCTTCAATCCGGATCAGGGTGTCCCCCTCCTCCACGTAGGTTTCCGGCCCCGCGACGATCTCCTTCACGATCCCGTCGCACGGCGACTCGTGCGGGACCTCCATCTTCATCGACTCCAGGATCAGCACTTCCTCGCCGTCCGCGACGTGCCGCCCCGGCTCGACCAGCACCTTCCAGACGGTTCCGCTCATCGCCGCCTTCACTTCCGCAGGCATACTCGCTCCTCCAGTTGCTGGGATCGGATGCGGGTCCGCACCGGTCGTTTCGACGGACTACCAAGCGCTTGCTCGGGGCCACCGCCCTATACATGAAGACCGCCCTGGATCAAGCGACGTGCCCGAACGCGACGGGGGCGGCGAGCCCGCGCCCGCCGCCCCCGTGCATGCGATACCGCTGCGGCTCAAGCTTGGTCCAGGGCCTTCTCCAGCTCCGGAACAGCCTCGAACAGATCGCCGACCAGGCCAAGGTCGGCGACCTCGAAGATCGGCGCCTCCTCGTCCTTGTTGATCGCCACGATGGTGCCGGCATCCTTGATCCCGGCCCAGTGTTGGATGGCACCGGAGATGCCGATTGCGATATAGAGTTCGGGCGCGATGATCTTGCCGGTCTGGCCCACCTGCATGTCGTTGGGCACGTAACCCGCGTCGACCGCCGCGCGCGAGGCGCCCACCGCCGCACCGAACTTGTCGGCGAGGCTGTAGATGAGCTTGAAGTTCTCCTCGCTGCCGACACCGCGGCCGCCGGAGACCACCTTGGGCGCGGTGGCGAGATCGGGGCGGTCGCTCTTGTGCACCTCACGGCCCACGAAGCGGGTATGCCCCGGGACCTCGGCGTCGACCTGCCGGTCCTCCACCTCGGCGCTGCCACCCTCGCCGGCGGCGGGGTATGAAGCCCCGCGCACGGTGGCACACAGCACCTGGTCGTCCGGCGCCTCCACCGTGGTGATGGCGTTGCCGGCGTAGATCGGGCGCGCGAACACGTACTCGCTCTCGACCTTCATCACGTCGCTCACCTGTGGCACGCCCAGCAGCGCGGCCACGCGCGGCATGAGGTCCTTGCCGAAAGTGCTGTTGCCGACCAGCACGTGCGTGTAGCCGTCCTGGGCCAGGGACACGACCTGCGGTGCCAGAACGGCCGCGAGCGCGTTCTCGTTGGCGGGGTTGGTAACCTTCAGGACCTTGGTCACCCCCTCCAGCTTCGCCGCCGCACCCGCGACCTCGTCACCACCCTCGTGGACGAACACCGCGACCTCCAGGGCCTCGGCATTGAGATCCTGGGCGCACCGTACCGCCTTGCCGGTGGCGGCGCCCAGCTTGCCTCCTTCGTGCTCTGCGATGATCAGAACCTTGCTCATCAGATCAGCCCCTTGTTCTTCAGCTCGGACACCAGCTCCTGGACGCTCTCGACCTTCTTGCCTCCCTGACGCGCGGGCGGTGGTGCGGTGCGCGTCAGCTTCAGGGGCTTGGCGGCCTCGACGCCCAGATCATCGACCGTGGTGTTGTCGATCGTTTTCTTCTTGGCCTTCATGATGTCCGGAAGCTTGACGTAACGTGGCTCGTTGAGGCGCAGATCGGTGGTGATCACGGCCGGCAGGTCGACCTCGATGGTCTCCAGCCCGGCGTCGATCTCGCGCGTGACCTTCGCGCTCTCGCCCTCGATCTCCACCTTCGAGGCAAACGTGGCCTGCGGCCGCTGCCACAGCGCGGCGGTCATCTGGCCGGTCTGGCCCTGATCATCATCGATCGCCTGCTTGCCCATCAGTACGACCCCGGGTTCCTCTTTCCTGGCCAGCTCCGCGAAGACGCGGGCCGCCGTCAGCGGCTGCACCGCCTCGTCGCTCTGCACCAGGATGGCGCGGTCCGCGCCCATCGCCAGCGCCGTGCGCAGCTGTTCCTGCGCCTGCTGCGGACCGATGGTCACGGCGACGATCTCGTCGACCTTGCCCGCCTCCTTGAGACGCAGGGCCTCCTCGACGGCGATCTCGTCGAAGGGGTTCATACTCATCTTAACCCCCTCGGTGACCACCCCGGACTCGTCCGGTTTGACCTGGATGCGGACGTTGTAATCAACGACCCGCTTCACGCATACCATCACTTTCATGTCGTCGAATGCTCCCAGTCTGGATGCGGAATCTCCCGAGGGTTCGCCAGGCGCGGCCTACAGATTCTGGTAGTTGGGGCCGGAACCGCCTTCCGGCGTCACCCAGGTGATGATTTCGTAGGGATCCTTGATGTCGCAGGTCTTGCAATGCACGCAGTTGGCGGCATTGATCTGCAGCCGGAGACCCTGCTCGTCCTCGACCATCTCGTACACGTTGGCCGGGCAGAACCGCGTACAGGGGTTATTGTACTCTTCCCGGCAGCGGCTGACGCAGATGTCGGTGTCTGCCACCTTCAGGTGCACCGGCTGGTCCTCGTCGTGCTCCGTGGCCGCGAAGTAGACCGACTGCAGGCGATCCTTGGGCGGCAGGTCCCGCTGGTAGAACTCGCGCTCGGGCGGCTGATACTCGCCGACCTTATGCAGGGAAGACCAGTCCGCGCTGGTCTCCAGGGTGCGCGGCAGCCGCCCACCGGTCACCGTCTCGACCGCAGCGTTGATCAGGCCGCGCCACAGGCCCTTGTGGAACCCGGGACGAATGTTGCGTACCTGGTAGAGTTCCCTGCCTACCGCCGATGTCCGCAGCTTCGCGTCGTAGCCCTTCGGCGAAAGCTCGTTGCCGGCCAAGTGCTCGGCCGCGATCATACCCGAGCGCATCGCCGTATGGGTGCCCTTGATTTTGGGCACGTTGAGCGTGCCGCCGCAGTCGCCAACCATCAGGGCCCCCGGCATCTCCATGGTGGGCATGGCCTGCCAGCCCCCCTCGACGATGGCACGCGCTCCCGAGGACAGGATCTTGCCGCCCTCGAGCAGCGGCTTGATCTGCGGATGATGTTTGAACTGCTGGAACAGCTCGAACGGGAACAGGTTCGAGTCCGCGTAGTCCAGCCCGACCACGTAGCCGACCGCCACGCGGTTGCCATCGTAGTGGTAGACGAACCCGCCGCCGTAAGTCCGGCGGTCCACCGGCCAGCCGATCGTATGGGTGACGCGGCCGGTTTCGGTTCGGCCTTCCGGCACCTGCCAGAGCTCCTTGAAACCGATGCCGTAGGTCTGGGGCGACTTGCCCTCGTCCAGCTGGTAGCGCCTGATCAGCTGCTTGGTGAGGCTGCCCCGGCAGCCTTCGGCGAATACCGTCACCTCTGCCCGGATATCCACCCCCGGGGTATAGCCGGATTTCTCCGAGCCGTCTTTGGCCACGCCCATGTCGCCAATGCGAACGCCCGCCACGTTGCCGTCGTCGTCGAACAGCGTATCGGCGGCGGCGAAACCGGGATAGATCTCCACGCCCAGCTCCTCGGCCTGCGGCGCGAGCCACTTGCATACGGCCCCCAGGGAGACGATAAAGTTGCCCCGGTTGTGCATCTGCGGCGGCAGTGGCATCCGGCTAGCGCCGCTCTTGCTCAGGAACAGGAACTCGTCCTTGCCCGCGGGCACGCACATGTTGGGCGGGTTGTCGCGCCAGCCGGGCAGCAGATCGTCGAGCGGCTCGGGCTCGATCACGGCGCCGGCCAGGATCTGTGCACCGACCTCGGAGGCCTTCTCGATCACGCAGACCTCGGTCTCCGCGTTGAGCTGCTTGAGCCGGATTGCGGTTGCCAGCCCGGCGGGGCCGGCGCCCACGATCACGACGTCATATTCCATTACGTCACGCTCTGCCACGAATTCATCCCCCTGGTTGGTATCACTGGATGCATCCGCCCCCCGGCACCGGGCGCTAAGGGTACCATCATTTGGACCGCTCAGAACGCGTCGGCATCCAGCTGCGTCACCACCCTGGAGCCGCTGCGTACGGCCGGGGCGAGGCCGTACACCCCCGGCAGCAGGTGCGCGGCGAAGAACCGGGCGGTGGCAAGCTTGCCGCGGTAAAAGGCCTGGTCCGCCTCGGCCCGGAGTGCCGCGCGGGCGGCGCGGGCCCACATGTTGCCCAGCGCCACCAGCGCGCAGATCTGCAGGTAGGGAGTGGCGGCGGCCCCCGGCAGATTCGGATCCCTTTCGGCCCCGGAGCGGACGTGCTCGGTGACCGATTCCAGTTCCGCCAGCGCGGCCCGCAGCGGCTGCGTGATGAAGGCCAGATCGTCGTTGCCCCGCTCCGCCTCCAGCAGCTCCCGCACCGGTCCGGTCAGGCGCTCGACCAGGCGCCCGTCGCGGAGGTTGAGCTTGCGGCCGATCAGGTCCATGGCCTGGATACCGTTGGTCCCCTCGTACAGGCAGGTGATCTTGCTGTCGCGCACGATCTGCTCCATCCCGTGTTCCCGGATGAAGCCGTGACCCCCGAAAACCTGGATCCCCGTGCTGGCCAGATTGAAACCGGTGTCGGTGAGGAACGCCTTGCAGATGGGCGTGAACAGCTCCACGTGATCGAGCGCCCGCTCGCGCACCGACTTCTCCGGGTGGTGGTGCGCGAGATCCACGTTCACCGCGGTGTCGTAGAGCACTGCGCGGCCCCCCTCGGTGAGCGCTTTCATGGTCAGCAGCATACGGCGCACGTCGGGGTGCTCGATAATGCTCACCGGCTCGCCGTCGCGGGTGCCGGCGGCCCGCCCCTGCTTGCGCTCCCGGGCATAACCCACGGCGTTCTGGGTCGCCATCTCGGCGGCCCCCAGTCCCTGGGTGCCCACCGAGATGCGGGCGGCGTTCATCATCGTGAACATGTTCTGGATACCGCGGTGCTCGCCGCCTACGAGGTAGCCAACGGCGTCGTCGTAGCTCATCTCGCAGGTCGGGGAGCCGTGGATCCCCATCTTCTCCTCGATGCTGGTGCAGGTCATGGCGTTGCGCTCGCCGGGCGCGCCCCGGTCGTCGGGGAGATACTTGGGCACCAGAAACATGCTGATGCCCTTGATCCCCGGCGGCGCGTCGGGCAGGCGTGCCAGCACGAAGTGGATGATGTTTCCGGCCAGCTCGTGCTCCCCCGCTGTGATGAAGATCTTGGTACCGTTTACGCGATAGCTGCCGTCATCGCGGGGCGTCGCGCGGGTACGCACCAGAGCCAGGTCGCTGCCCGCCTGGGGCTCCGTCAGACACATCGCGCCGCTCCACTCTCCGGTGACCAGACGCGGCAGGTAGAGCTTCCGCAGGGCATCTTCGCCGTGCGCTTCGAGGGCGTCGCATGCGCCGTGGGTGAGCAGCGGGAACAGGGAGAAGGCCATGCAGGATGACGCCATCATCTCCAGCAGGGCCTGGGAGAGAACGTAGGGCAGCCCCTGACCCCCGTACTCGGGGCTGTGCGAAAGGCTGCCCCAGCCACCCTCGACGAACAGCCGGTAAGCCTCCCGATAGCCATCGGGCGTGGTTACCTCGCCATCCTCCAGGCGGCAGCCCTGTCGATCACCGGGCTCGTTGAGCGGCGCAACGCTACCCTCGATCAGCCGCGCCGCTTCCTCCAGCACGCCGCTGGTGATGTCCGGGGTAACTTCCTCGAAACGCTTGATCCCGGAGAGGCGCTCCATCCCTACGACCTCGTTCAGCACGAACTCCATGTCTCTCAGGGGGGCCTTGTAGCTCGCCATGGTTCCTGTCGCTCCCAGTGAAGTTTGCGTCGGGATCGGAGATCTCGCCCAGCATCGCACCGGCACGGCCACGGGGGATACGGTGGAGGCCGCGGGTGTGCCCGCGTATCGCGCCCGGGGGTACGGCGGATCGTCCCGGGAAGGCCAGGCGCCGGCACAGAATCAGCGAATCAGTTTATTAGAAACCAACGTTCGGTTCCAACCGCGCACGGCCAAAGACGCGGGGGGGCGGCCCCTGCGGACCACCCCCCCGCCATGCTTCCACGCGCCGTCCGGCGGTACGTTCCGAGTCCGGGTCAGGCGACCTCGAACAGGCCGGCCGCGCCCATGCCGCCACCCACGCACATGGTGGACACCACGTATTTCGCCTTGCGCCGGCGCCCCTCGATCAGCGCGTGACCGACCATCCGTGCGCCGGACATGCCGTAGGGATGGCCGATGGAGATCGCACCGCCGTTGACGTTGAGCTTGTCCATGGGGAGACCCAGCTTGTCGCGGCAGTAGACCGTCTGCACCGCGAAGGCCTCGTTGAGCTCCCACAGGTCGATGTCGTCTATCGACAGGCCGAAGCGCTTGAGCAGGCGCGGCACCGCGTACACCGGACCGATCCCCATCTCATCGGGCTCCAGGCCGGCGACCGCCAGGCCGTGAAAGATGCCCAGCGGCTCGATATTGCGCTGCTCCGCGAGCTTGCTGTCCATCACCACGCAGGCGGACGCGCCGTCGGAGAGCTGGCTGGCGTTGCCCGCGGTAACGTACTCGCCCATCACCGGCTGCAGGCCGGCCAGCGCCTCCAGGGTCGTCCCGGGGCGATTGCCCTCGTCCTTGGTCAGCGTCACCTCCTTCTGGCTGACCTCGCCGGTTTCCTTGTCCTTGACATCCATCACCGTGGTGAACGGCACGATCTCGTCATCGAACTTGCCGGCCTCCTGGGCCGCGGCGGTGCGCTGCTGGCTGGCGAGCGCGTACTCGTCCTGCGCCTCGCGGCCGACGTTGTAGCGTTTGGCGACCACCTCGGCCGTCTCAATCATGCTCATCCACAGCTCGGGCTTGTTCTTCATCAGCCATTCTTCGGTGAAGTTGGTGGTGTTCAGGTTGTTCTGCACCAGGCTGATGGACTCGAGGCCGCCGGCGACCATCGCCGGCACGCGGTCGACCAGGACGCGCTGGGCGGCCATCGCGATCGCCTGCATGCCCGAGGAGCAGAAGCGGTTCACCGTGGTGCCCGCGGTACCGACGCCGAGGCCGGCGCGCACCGCGGCCAGGCGCGCGATGTTGTGCCCGGTGGCGCCCTCCGGCAACCCGCAGCCGAGGATCGCATCCTCGATCTCGGCCGGGTCAAGCCCCGAGCGCTTGACCGCGTGCTCAATCGCGTGTCCCGCCATGGTCGCGCCGTGGGTCCTGTTCAGGGAGCCGCGAAAAGCCTTGCCGATGCCGGTACGCGCCGTGGAAACGATGACTGCTTCGCTCATGGTTCCTCTCCTGTCACTGAATTGGTCTGGCGCCGCGCCAACGCGCAACGCCGGGATGTCAGATCACTCACTGGTCGTAGAAGCCCTTGCCTTCCTTTGCCAGGCGCTCCAGCAGCGGGGCGGGCGTCCAGTACTCGGCACCCAGCCGGTCCCGGTACTTCAGGATCGCGTCGTAGATCTTGTCGAGGCCGACCTGGTCCGCCCAGAACATCGGCCCCCCGCGGTAGACGGGGAATCCGTAGCCGTAGATCCAGACGATGTCGATGTCGAGAGGACGGGCGGCGATGCCCTCCTCGAGGATCTTTGCACCCTCGTTCACCATGGTGTACATGCAGCGCTCGAGGATTTCCTGGTCGGAAACCTCGCGCCGCTCGATGCCGATCCCCTTCGAGTGCTCCACGATCAGCTTCTCGATCTCGGGATCCGGGATCGGGGTGCGGTTGCCCTCCTCGTAGCGATACACGCCGGCGCCGGTCTTCTGGCCGTAGCGGCCCATTTCGACGATCTTGTCCAGCCAGGTCGAATCCCGCGGTTCGACGTGACCTTCCTTGCGCTTCGCCTGGCGGATCCGGTAGCCGACATCCAGGCCCGCCAGGTCGGACATGGCGAACGGTCCCATGGGCATGCCGAAGTCGTACAGGACCTTGTCCACCTGCTGGGGCAGCGCCCCCTCCTCTACCAGGAAGTTGGCCTCGCGGCCCCGCTTGTGCAGCATGCGGTTGCCGACGAAGCCGTCGCACACCCCCACGCAGACGCCGACCTTGCCGATGCGCCGCGAAATGGACATCACGGTAGCCACCACGTCGTCGGCGGTCTTCTCGCCGCGCACGTTCTCCAGCAGCCGCATGACGTTCGCCGGGCTGAAGAAGTGCATGCCCATCACGTCCTGCGGACGGCTGGTGGCGGAAGCGATTTCGTTCACGTCCAGGGTCGAGGTGTTGGTGGCCAGAATCGCCCCCTGCTTGCAGACCCGGTCCAGCTTGCCGAACACCTCCTTCTTGATGCCCATGTCCTCGAACACGGCCTCGATCACCAGGTCTACCTCGGCAAGGTCATCGTAGGAAAGCGTGGGTTTGATCAGGGCCATGCGCTGTTCCACGTCATCCCGGGTGATCCGGCCTTTCCTTGCCGTGTTCTCGTAGTTGCGGCGAACGACTGCCAGGCCCTTGTCCAGCGCCTCCTGGGAGCCCTCGAGCACGTACACGGGGATACCGGCGTTGGCGAAGTTCATCGCAATGCCGCCACCCATGGTACCGGCGCCGATGATCCCGGCGGTCCTGATCTCGCGCTTGGGGGTGTCCTTGGGCAGGCCCGGGACGCGTGCCACCTCGCGCTCGGCGAAGAACACATGACGCTGGGCCTTCGACTGCGGGGAGTCCATCAGCTCGGCAAACAGCTCCCGCTCGCGGCGCATGCCCTGGTCGAAGGGCAGCTCGGTGGCGGCCTTCACCGCCTTGATGCAGTGGAACGGCGCCAGGAACCCGCGCTTCTTGCGCGCAATGCTCTTCTCGTACTCCTCAAACACGTTCGGGTTGTCGAGCCGCACCTGCATCTCGCTCACCTTGCGCGGCCGCTTGCCCCCGGCGAGGAGTTCCTGCGCGTACGCGACCGCTGCGCCCCGGAGATCGTCCGTGTCCAGGATACGATCGATCAGCCCCATGGACTCTGCCTGGGTCACGGGCACGTGGTTGCCTTCGGCGATCATCCGCAGCGCCGCGTCGGCCCCCACCAGACGGGGCAACCGCTGCGTCCCGCCGGCGCCCGGAAGCAAACCGAGATTGACCTCCGGCAGGCCGACTTTCGCCGAGGGAACCGCGCAGCGATAGTGGCAAGCCAGCGCGACCTCGAGCCCGCCGCCCAGGGCGGTACCGTGGATCGCGGCGACCACGGGCTTGGGGGAATCCTCGATCTCCCGGATCACCTCTACGAGCCCCGGATCGGCCATCGGCTTGCCGAACTCGCGGATATCCGCGCCGGCGATGAACGTGCGGCCCTCGCACACGATCACCATCGCCTTGACGGCTTCATCCGACAGGCCCTTGCGGACGGATTCCTGCAGACCCGCGCGGACGCCCTGGCTGAGCGCGTTGACCGGAGGGTTGTTCACGGCGATGACGCCGATCTCCGCTGCCTTGCTGTACTCGACTACGGAGGACATGGCTTCTCCTTTTCCGGATATTCAGTGCCTGTCGGCCGGGTACCGCGCATGCCTGGCGCATACCTTGCCCGGCCCCGGGGGTTGACTGGACGAGCCGTCGTCGCGCTCCGGCCCGGTGCAGACCCCGGATTGTACTACCCGAGGACCGTTCGGGCATCAGCGTGGCGATCGCGCGCATGAGCCGGCCCACCGGGCGTCGGGCATGAGAAGGCCCATCCCGGGCGCCACGAGCGATGCGGCGTATCGCTGGCGTGGCCCACGCTGCATCCTCACGGCAACCCGCCCCGAACAAGGACATCCGGGAAGCACCGCAGGCGAGCGTGCGAGGTAATGCCCTGACCGGGTTGGTGGCATCGAAGACCGCAAAACTCGCCAGGCGCGCGATCTTTGGTATCCTTCTGCCCCCTGTCTGGCGGTGCTGTCCATCCCGGGACGATGATGGTTTCAGCTCCCGACGCGCACCCGCCGCACCACCGGCCGCCCGATCGGGTAGTAGTCGAACCCGAGCCCGGCCAGGTATCCCGGGTCGTAGAGGTTGCGGCCGTCGAACACCACAGGCTCCTTCAGCCGCGTACGGACCTCCTCGAAGTCCGGGCTCCGGAACAGGTGCCACTCGGTGACCACGGCCAGCGCGTCGGCGCCCTCCAGCGCCTGCCACTGGTCCTCGCACAGAACCAGTCTTTCCCGGTCCGCATAGATCCGCCGTGCCTCATCCATTGCGGCGGGATCGAACGCCTGCACCCGGGCGCCGACCTGCCACAGCGCCTCCATCAGCACCCGGCTGGCCGCCTCACGCATATCGTCGGTGCCGGGCTTGAACGCCAGGCCCCACAGGGCGATGACGCGCCCGCGCAGATCGTTCCCGAAGTGCTCCTGCACGCGCTGGAACAGGCGCTGCTTCTGGCGGTCGTTGACGTTCTCGACGGCGCGCAGCAGCGAAGCGTCGTAACCGGCCTCCTGCGCCGTGTGAGCCAGCGCGCTCACGTCCTTCGGAAAGCACGACCCGCCGTAACCCAGCCCCGGGTAGATGAAATGGAAGCCGATCCGCGGGTCGGCGCCGATGCCGATGCGCACCTTCTCGATGTCCGCCCCGACGCACTCGGCGATGTTGGCGAACTCGTTCATGGTCGTGATCTTGACCGCGAGCATGGCGTTGGCGGCGTACTTGGTCAGCTCGGCGGAGCGGGGATCCATGAACAGGACCCGGTCATTCATGCGATTGAACGGCGCGTACAGTTGCTCCATCAGCTCGGCCGCACGGTTGCTGTCGGTCCCCACCACGATGCGGTCCGGCTTCATGAAGTCCTCGACCGCGTCCCCCTCCTTCAGGAACTCGGGGTTCGAGACCACGTCGAATTCCACCTCGGCGCCCCGACCGGCCAGCGTCTCACTGATGGTCCTGCGTACGCGCTCAGCCGTTCCCACGGGGACCGTCGACTTGTCGATCACCACCCGGTAGTCGTCCATGAGCTCACCGATGCTGCGTGCCACCTGCAGCACGTAGCGCATGTCCGCCGAACCGTCCTCGTCCGGCGGGGTGCCCACCGCGATGAACTGGAAAAGGCCGTGCGCGACCCCCGCCGCCGCGTCGGTGGTGAATCGCAGGTTGCCCGTCTCGATGCCCTCCGCCAGCAGCTCGTCAAGGCCGTGCTCGCGGATCGGCACTTCGCCTTCCTGCAGCCGGCGCACCCGCTCGGCGTCGGTGTCGACGCACAGGACCCGGTTGCCCATGTCGGCGAAGCAGGCGGCGGTGACCAGGCCGACGTAGCCGCTGCCAAAGATGGTGATCTTCATCGCAACCCGTGCTCCCGTGAGTGTTCGCGCGGCGCGCGCCTGGCGGCGCGCAAGGATGCGGATTCTACCAGCCCGCGTTCGCCCCGGCGACCGGCCCCGACCAGCTGGGCCGTCGTGCTAAAATGCGCCCGCCGTGCCGGCCCCCGTTCGCCCCGGAGATGACCGATGACGGAATCCATCGCCGGCCCCCTGGGGCCTCCCCTGACCCGGATGCTGGGGGCTCCCGCGACGGTGAGCACGTGCCGACTGATTCCGGGGGGCGCCTCCAAGGAGTCGTGGTGGGTGGACGCGCAAGCCGGTGGCCGGACCCACGCCCTGATCGTGCGCCGCAACTCGCCGAGCAGCTCCGTGGGCGGGGAAGTGCTCTCGCTCGAGAACGAGCATCGGCTGCTGGCGCTGGTCCACGAACACGGCGCGACCGTGCCGCGGCCCTGGGGCTTCATCCCCGATCTCTCCGGCAGGCCGGCCTACGTCATGGACCGGGTCGACGGCGTGAGCATCGGGCGGAAGGTGGTGCGCGACGAGGAGCTCGAGCAGGCCCGCGCACGCCTGCCGCAGCAGATGGCCGAAAGCCTCGCGGCCATCCACGCGGTGCCGTCGGACGAGCTCGATTTCCTGCCCGCCGGCGACCCGGGCGAGGCGCCGGCCCGGCACTCCGTGTCGCGCATGGAACGGGAGTTGGACTGCCTCGGAGAACCACACCCCGTCATCGAACTCGGCCTGGCCTGGCTGCATCGCCACTGCCCGGAGCCCCGGCCGCGGACCCTGGTGCACGGGGATTTCCGGGTGGGCAACCTGATGGTCGACCGCAACGGCCTCGCTGCGGTCCTGGACTGGGAGCTGGCCCATCGGGGCGATCCGGCCGAGGATCTGGGATGGCCGCTCATCCGGGCCTGGCGCTTCGGCCGGGACGACCTTCGGCTGGGTGGCATCGGACCCGTCGAGCCGTTCCTGGAACGCTACAACGAGCTGACCGGGCGCGAGATCGGGCCCGCCGATCTGGATTACTGGGAGCTGCTGGGCAACGTCAACTGGGCGGTGATCCAGCTGATCCAGCGGGAGCGGCACCTCAGCGGCCGCGAGCCCAGCGTCGAGCTGGCGGTGCTCGGGCGGCTGTCCGCCGAAACCGAGCGCGAGATCCTGGCGATGCTGGAGCGCCTGGGTGACTGACTACCGCGCCGGGGCCGGCTCAGGACGCCCGGCGCACGGGGGAGCCGCCCACCTCAAGCATGCGCTCCACCGCCCGGCGCGCGCGGCGCGCGGTGTCCGGATCGACCTGCACCTGCGGCGCCAGGTTCTGCAGCGCCGCCAGGATCTTGGGCAGCGTGATCCGCTGCATGTGCGGACACAGGTTGCACGGGCGGATGAAGTCGATCTCCGGGTGCTCCACCGCGACGTTGTCGCTCATCGAGCACTCCGTGACCATGACCACCTGGCCCGCGCCGGCATCGTCCAGGTGCCGAATCATGCCCGAGGTGGAGCCGACATAGTCCGCCTCCTCCAGCACATCCGGCGGGCACTCCGGGTGCGCCAGCACGTGGATGCCGGGGTGCTGCTCGCGGTAGCCACGGAGCTCTTCCCCGGTGAAGCGCTCGTGCACCTCGCAGCTGCCTTCCCAGAGAATCACCTCGACGCCCGTCTGGCCCGCGACCCAGCGTCCCAGATACTGGTCCGGCGCGAAGATCACGCGATCCGTGCCCAGCGAGTCGACCACCTCGACCGCGTTGGAGGAGGTGCAGCAGATATCGGACTCCGCCTTCACCTCGGCACTGGTGTTGACGTAGGTGACCACCGGGACGCCCGGATACCGCTCACGCAACAGGCGCACGTCGGCGGCGGTGATCGAGGACGCGAGCGAGCAGCCCGCCTCCTTGTCCGGGATCAGCACCGTCTTGCCGGGGCTTAGGATCTTGGAGGTCTCGGCCATGAAGTGCACCCCGCACTGCACGATCACCCCCGCGTCCACGCGGGCCGCCTGGCGGGCAAGGCCCAGGGAATCACCCTGGAAGTCGGCCACACCGTGAAAAATCTCCGCGGTCTGGTAGTTGTGGGCCAGGATCACCGCGTTGCGGCGCTGCTTCCAGTCCCGGATGGCGGCGATATAAGGGGCGTGCACGGCCCACTCGACCTCGGGGATCACGTCGCGGACGCGCTCGTACACGGGTTCGAGCGATTTCTGGGTCTCCGGCGTAAGCTTCGGAACAACGGGCTCTCTCACCAGAGTCGCATCGGTATTCATCGATTGCCTCCACGCGCCGGCGGCCGGGTTCCGCCGGGCCTCGGCCAGTTATGCTGAATCTGAGTATAAGGACGCCGGCCGCTCACCTCAACACCCCGGGCAGACCGACCCCCGGCGCGGGGCGTTCGCGCAGCACCTCGCGCCGGAAGCGGAACAGCTCCGCGGGGCGTCCCCCGGTAGCGAGCTCGTAACGTCCCGTGCCTTCCACCAGGCCGGCCTGCTCCACCAGACGCCGGAAGTTCTGCTTGTGCAGCCGGACCCCGGACAGCGCCTCCACCAGACGCTGCAGCTGCAGCAGGGTGAAGGTCGGGGGCAGCATCTCGAATACCACCGGCCGGTAGCGGATCTTGCCGCGCAGGCGGCCCAGGGCGGTGGCCAGGATTCGGCGATGGTCCTGGGCCATGGGGCGCCCTGTGCGCGGTCCGCGATGCGTCCGCGGGGTGCGCGGGTGGCGGCCGGCCTCCTCCACCAGCCCGGCCTCGAACAGCAGCTCGTAGCGCTCCAATACCCTCTCCGGGTCCCACGGCGCTCCCTCCAGTCCAAATGTGATGTCCACGCGCTGGCGGGGGTCCGGAAACCCCGGCCGCGGTGGCGCACCCTCCGACCAGCGCCCCAGCGCCGGTGCAATGGTCTCGTCAATCAGCGCGGGACGCCCCTCACGCCAGTCCTCCCAGGGAAGGTAATCGTAGATGCTGCGCCACCCTGGCTCGCCCGGACCGGTTGGGGAGCGCTCGGCGACCAGTGCCAGGTAGGCCACCGAAATCACCCGTGGTCCGCCGGCGCGCTCGGCCGGGTCCCGGTAGCGGTCGCCGAAGGTGTAGAGCTGCTCGACGTAGCCCAGGTCCAGACCCGTCTGCTCGGCTACCCAGCCGCGCAGGGCGCGCTCGAGCGTGACGTCGCGGCGCGGATCGAGGGGGCCGAATGGCAGCGCGTCGAGCGGGCTGCGCCCGGCGCTGGAGGCCAGCTCGTGGCGGGCGCCGGTCACTGTCAGGACGCGCGGCACCTCGTCGGTCACCGCCGCGATGACCGCGTCGAGACCGATCACGAGGTCGTCGCCATTGTTTCCTTCTCTGTCCGGCATAGTCGCCCGCTTTCCGTCCAACCCGCGCCTGCGCGCGACGGTTGCCCACCTTGAAATCCGACGTTGCGCCCCTACCTAGACCGGGAGACTCCGCGGCACGCGGAGCCGCCCGCCAACAGGGAGCGAGACGCACGACGATGGCAGACGCAAAGCGTACCACCGAGCAGACGTCCGGGAAGGAGACCCTGGGCTTCCAGGCCGAGGTGAAGCAGCTGCTGCACCTGATGGTCAACGCCCTTTACAGCAACAAGGAGATCTTCCTGCGCGAGCTGATCTCCAACGCTGCCGATGCGACCGACAAGCTGCGCTTCGAGGCGCTCGAGGACCCTTCCCTCTACGGAGACGATCCCAACCTCGAGATCCGGGTCGACTTCGATCCGAAGGCGCGCACGGTGAGCGTCCGGGACAACGGCATCGGCATGTCCCGCGAGGAGGTCGTCGACCAGCTCGGCACCATCGCCCGGTCCGGTACCGCCGAGTTCCTGAGCCGTCTTACCGGCGATCGCCAAAAGGACGCACAGCTGATCGGCCAGTTCGGGGTCGGGTTCTACTCGTCCTTCATCGTCGCCGACCGGGTCGAGGTGCTGACCCGGCGCGCCTCCGATCCGCCGGCGGCCGGCACCCGCTGGGAGTCCGCCGGCGAGGGGGAGTTCACGGTCGAACCCTGCGAACGGCCGGGGCGGGGCACCGAGGTAATCCTGCACCTGCGCAAGGAAGAGAAGGAGTTCGCCGATGCCCACCGGCTGCGCGAGCTGGTCACGCGCTACTCCGATCACATCTCGGTGCCGGTGCTGCTGCCGTCCGGCGAAGCCGGCGAATGGGAAAAGATCAACGTCGCGACCGCGCTGTGGACCCGCGACCGCAAGGAGATCAGCGACGAGGAGTACGCGGAGTTCTTCAAGCACGTGGCGCACGACTACGAGGCTCCCCTGACCTGGACCCATAACAAGGTCGAGGGGCGTCTCAGCTACGCCAACCTGCTCTACGTACCGGCACACGCGCCGTTCGATCTCTGGCACCGTGAGGGTGCCCGCGGCGTCAAGCTGTACGTCCAGCGCGTCTTCATCCTGGACCGCGCGGAACAGTTCCTGCCCCTGTACCTGCGCTTCATCAAGGGCGTGGTCGACTCCGGCGACCTGTCGCTGAACGTCTCCCGGGAACTGCTCCAGCAGGATCCGAAAATCGAGTCGATGCGCAAGCAGCTGACCAAACGGGTGCTGGACATGCTGGAGCGGCTCGCGCGCAAGCAGCCCGAGAAGTACGCCACCTTCTGGAAGGAATTCGGCGCCGTGCTCAAGGAGGGGCCCGCGGAGGATCCGTCCAACCGGGACAAGATCGCGCCCCTGCTGCGCTTCGCCACGACCCACGACGAGGAGGCGGGCGAGGTCCAGTCCCTGGATGATTACGTCTCACGCATGAAGCCCGAACAGAAGAGCATCTACTACATCGCGGCCGAGGGCTTCCAGGCCGCGCGCAACTCGCCGCACCTGGAGATGTTCCGCAAACAGGGCGTGGAGGTGCTGCTGCTCTCGGACCGCATCGACGAGTGGCTGGTCACCAGCCTGGGGCAGTATCAGGAAAAACCCTTCGACGACATCACCCGCGCCGGGGTCGAGCTGGGCGAACTGGAACAGGACACCGACCGCGAGCGCCGTGACGAGGCCGCGAAGGAGCTCTCGCAGGTGATCGAGCGGGTGAAGAAGACCCTGGGCGAGCGGGTCGAGGACGTGCGCACCACGCACCGGCTGACCGACTCACCCGCCTGCCTGGCCCTCGGCGAGGCGGACGTCGGTCGCCAGCTGCGCCACCTGCTGGAGGCCGCCGGGCAGAAGGTCCCCGAAGGCAGACCGGTGCTGGAGCTCAACCCCGAGCATCCACTGGTGCGGCGCCTCGCCGACACCGACGACGAGTCCCGCTTCGAGGACCTGGCCAGCATCCTGTTCGAGCAGGCGGGCCTGGCCGAGGGTCGCCAGCTGTCCGATCCGCCCGACTACGTGCGGCGCCTCAACCGGCTGCTGCTCGAGCTGGGCGCCTGAGCGACGCCGCCGGACGGCGTCAGCGCCGGAACCAGTCGCCGCCGGGGATTACCCGGCGGCGGCGTGCCGTGCCTTCCCGGAACAGCTAGATCCACGCCGGGCCGAACGGGGTCCGCACCACCCGGCGAGTGTATACGTCCGGGTAATCCTCGAGTGCATCCAGGCGCGGCCACAGCCGCGCCGGTACGCGGTAGACCTCGCCCGTCACGCTGCGGTTGCCGCCCTCGATCACGCCGGGGCAGGCGCCCAGGTCGAGCATGGTGAAGCCGGGACCGAGGCGGCAGCTGCCCAGCCGGCGGCTTCCCGCCAGCGTGTGGTGATTACGGCCGCCACGGCGCAGCGTGCCGTAGACGAACACCGCCTGCACCGGCCCCAGCCCCCGCGTCACCGGCGACCTCCTGGCAAGCTCAGCCAGGCAGCGCGTCAATGCGCGGACGCGTCAGGACCGGCCAGAAGCCCGCCACGAAAAGCAGGAACGCGGCACTCCAGAAACCGGCCGACAGCAGCAGGATATCCAGATAGGCCTGCGGCCAGACCATCGGCGCGAACACGCGGACCACCGCGGCCACGTTGACCAGGACGAAGGCGGCGGTGAGTCCGGTACCCGCCTCCAGGCGCCGGCCCGTGTGCCCGAGCGCCGAGCGCGACATCATCGCCAGAGTCAGGCTGCCGATCGCACCCACGGTCAGGGCGTGAATCGCCAACACCGGCATCACCACGTCGGGCCACCACACGCTCAGCGCCCGCAGCAGCAAGCTGGCCACGATCCAGGCATAGCCGGCGTGCAGGACCCACAGCAGCGGCGCCTTGCGCGCGGCCCAGCCACCCCATCGCGACATCCGTACGGCGTGCACCACTGCAGCGGCAAGCGCCGCGCCGGCCAACGCCTCCGGCGCCCTCCCCAGCACGTCCAGCGCCAGCACGAGGAGTACCGAGGGCAGCGCCAGGCGCTCCGCCCAGTCGACCCGGCGCACCCCGGAATGGCGCAGGGTATTGCGCGTGAACATGGGGATCACGCGCCCGCCAATGACCACCATCAGCACCAGCAGGAGGTCCAGCGAGCCCAGGATCCCGCGCGAGCGTCCCAGGCCGACGACGCCGAGCGCGTTGAGCTGGATCGCGAGGTCGGCCCCCGCCAGGCCGACCAGGATAAGGGGCAGCGCCAGGTTGCGCCGGCTGCGGGAGCGCACCAGCGGCACCCACAGGCTTGCCGCAATTGCCGGCAGGAACGCTACGTCCAAGCCAACGGCCAGCCAGGCCGGCAGCATTGCCCCGATGCAGGTGGCCACCCGCCCCGCCACCCAGAGCAGAACCAGCCCGGCCAGCAACCAGCCCGTCGGCGTCGCGCGCCCGGTCCAGTTGCGCACCGCCGTCAGCAGGAAGCCGCTGGCGACTGCAGCCACGTAGCCGAACAGCATCTCGTGGGCGTGGAAGGCGACCACGTCCAGGCGGGTATTGCCCGGCCAGGCCCCGACGTACCAGCCCAGAAAGAAGGGCACGATCAGCGCCGCGTATAGCGCCGCGAGCAGATAGAAAGGCCGGAAACCGAGGCCCAGGATGGCGGGCCGGGCCACCCCGCCGGTGGCGAACCGGGCTGTGGCCGTGCTGCCCTGGCGGACTGGCATGAGTCTCTCCCCTACGGCGGTCGAAGATATATTCAGTTTATATCTTATTTACGGCCGCGGGACCAATGACCCGGGTCAAGCTGGCGGTGCCTCCGGCGCCGCGTCCATGCGTAGCAGCATGCGAAGCTCGTCCGGACGCTGCAGCAGGTCGGCCAGGGTATAGCCGTCGAGCACTGCGAGGAACGCCTGCAACGCCTCGTAGAGCACGCTCTTCAGGCGGCACGCCGGCGTGATGCAGCAGCTGTTGGTGGCTGAATTGAAGCATTCGACCAGCGCCAGGTTGTCCTCCGTGCGCCGCGCGACTTCGCCGAGGTTCAGATCTCCGGGCGCCCGGGCCAGCATGATGCCGCCCTTCTTCCCCCGGATGGTGCGAATGTACCCCAGCGTTCCGAGCCGGTGCACCACCTTGACCAGGTGGTTTCGGGAGATCCGGTAGTGCTCGGAAATCTCCTTGATCGTGCACCGCTCCCCCTGTGCCAGACCCAGGTAGATCAGCACCCGGAAGGAATAATCCGAATAGCGTGTCAGATGCATGCCAACTCCTCGACGGTAAGCCACCGGCCCGTCCCTGCCGCCCTGTAAACATGCATCCTACATGCATTGTTAAGCGGTGCACAGTCCCTGGCGCCTGCGACCGGCCCGGTCACGAGTCGCACGGAAACGCCGCGTCCGCAACGCGGTTCAGGCGTTGAAACCGCTCTTGAGACCGCGCTTGAGGATCTTGCCATTGGCGTTGCGTGGCAGCGGCTCGTGGCGGATCCCGATTTGCGCCGGCACCTTGAAACCGGCCAGCTTGCCCGCGACATGCGTCTGCAGTTCCTTGACGGTGACGTTCGAGCCCGGCGTGACCTGAACCACGGCGGCGACCTGCTCCCCCATGACCCGGTCGGGGATGCCGAAGACGGCGGCGTCCATCACCGCCGGGTGGTCGTACAATGCGTCCTCGACCTCGACGCAGTACACGTTTTCACCTCCCCGGATCACCATGTCCTTGACCCGGTCGACGATATAGACGAAGCCCTCCTCGTCCAGGCGTGCGAGGTCGCCGGAACGGTGCCAGCCGTTCACGAAGCTCTTCTCGGTGGCCTCCGGCTTGTTCCAGTAGCCGACCACGACGTTGGGCCCGAAGATCCACAGCTCGCCGACCTCCCCGACCGGCAGCGTGTTACCCTCCGGGTCGCAGACCTTGACCTCGCATACGGGCACCGGCAGGCCCACGCTGTCCGGTTTGCGCAGATAGTCGATGCCGGGGTTCATGGTGGTGATCGACGAGGTCTCCGTCAGGCCATAGCCGTTGCTCGGGCTGACCTCCGGGAATTCCTCGTGGATCCGGGCCACCAGCTCGGGCGCCGCGGGCGCGCCGCCATAGCCGATCGAGTCGATCGTCGAGAGGTCGTATTTGTGGAAGTCGGGGTGCTCGAGCACCTGCCAGACCATCGCCGGCACGCCCCCGAACATGTTGAGCTTCTCGCGCTCGATGAGCTCCATCGCGCGCCCCGGGTCCCACTTGTACATCAGCACCAGCTTGTTGCCGACGAAGGTGCTGGTTACCAGGACCGAGTGACACCCGGTGGCGTGGAAGAACGGCACCGACAGCAGCGCCCCGGTCTTCTCGGGCATCTCACCGGAGAGCAGCGGGGGCTCCTCGCCCCGACGCAGCATCGCGAAGCAGCGTGCGTATACCGAGCTCACCAGGTTGGTGCAGATATTACGGTGCGTGCCCAGGGCGCCCTTCGGCTTGCCGGTGGTGCCGGAGGTATAGAAGATCGTGGCGTAGTCCTCGGGCTCGATCTCGACCTCCGGCAGCGACTCGGGCCTGTCGGCCGCATCGGCCATCACGTCGTCGAACGGCACCGTGCCCGGGGGGAGCTCACCTTCGGGGCGGGCCACGACGGTCGCCTCCAGGTCCAGCCCGTCGAGGAAGGAGGCCAGCCGCTCGGCCCGCTCGCCGTCCACGAACAGCACCGTGGAGCCCGAATCGGCGATGCCGTACTCCAGCTCCGCGCCGGTCCACCAGGAATTGAGGGGCACGATCACCGCGCCGACCGCGGTGACGGCCCAGAAGATCACCGGCCACTCCGGGTAGTTGCGCATCGCGAGCGCCACGCGGTCGCCCTTGCGCACCCCATAGTCGTCCCGCAGCACGTGCGCCAGGCGCGTGACCTTGCGGAAGTGCTCCGCGTAGGTCATCCGCTCATCCTCGTAGACGATGAACGGCAGATCGCCATGCTCGCGGCTAAGCTCGACCACCGTGCGCAGCGAGGGCGGAGTGATCTTCCATACCCGCGTCCGGTTGCCACGGATCTCGACTTCGCCGATTTCCAGCGGTGCGCCCGGCCCGGCCAGGCGTCGGACGGCCTGCTCGATCGATATGGCCGGCTCCGGTGCGCCTGCGGCCTCGTTAACAGCCTGTGGCATGGCAGCGATTTCCTCCGATCGTGGAAAGGGGGGACGCCGGCCGTCTGGCGATGGCCCGCGCCATGATCCCGTATCTCGCTTACTTGTTCAGGAAGTTTAACGGCGAACCCGCCACCGGCCAGCGGCAGCTGACCAGCCGGCCCGTCGCCGACAGCGTCACGAACGCCGTCTTGAGATCCTTGCCGCCGAAGCAGATGTTGGTGGTCAGCGGGTCGCCGAACTCGGTGAAGTCGACCTGCGACCCGTCCGGCGAGATCGAGCTGATCCCCCCGCTGAGCAGGGTGGCCACGCAAAGGTGACCGCGCGAGTCGATCGCGAGGGAGTCGAACAGCTGCATGCCGGGCAGGCCCACCACGAGGTCACCGGGCGGCCGAGCTCCCTCGCTCTTCTCCACCTCACCCTCGCCAATTATATCGTACTTCCACACGCGCCCCGTCGGGGTCTCGGCGACGAACAGCCGCTTCTCGTCCGGGGACAGCCCGATGCCGTTCGGCGCGTGCATGCCGTAGACGACCTCCTTGATCATGGAGCCGTCGGTCTTCGCATAGTAGATGCCGCCACGGTCGCGCTCCCGGGCACGGATCTTGCCGTGATCCGTAAACCAGAAACCGCCTGCCCGGTCGAACACGATATCGTTGGGCCCGCGCAGGCCGTGCCCGTCCACCTCGCGGTAGAGGACCTCCACCTCGCCGTTGTCCGGGTCTATGCGCTCGATGCGGCCGCCCGAGTAGTCCTTCGGCTGCCTCCCCGGGAACAGCAACCCGGCCACGTCGTGCCACTCGAAACCGCCGTTGTTGCACACGTAGAGCTTGCCGTCGGGACCCACCGCCGCGCCGTTCGGGCCGCCGCCGGGCTCCGCGATCACCACGCTGCTGCCGTCGGGCCTCACGCGGGTGAGCGTGCCCCGCGCGATCTCGACCAGGATCACGTCGCCGTCCGGCATGGCGATAGGGCCCTCGGGAAACTTCAGTCCGGACGCGATCTCGCGGATTTCGGGCATGGTGTCCTCCGGTGGGTCAGCGATCGTTACCCAGCAAGCATTCGCTTGCGGGCCCGTGTGCCCACATAGGCTTGACCCGGTCCTGCACCTGTCAGCTCCTTTCCCCGCCGTCCGTGCCCGGGCCCGGATCCGTGTGCCCCTTCCGGTCGCCGCCGCCCCCGAGGCGGTGCACGAGCCGCTCACCATATGCTTCCTGGAGCCACAGCGGGCACGCCCGGCCGCCGCGGTTCAGCCGCGCAAGCAGCAGCCGGAGACGCCGCCCAGCGCGCGAGCAGCCGGGGCGGTCACCTTGCCGCTCGACCCCCTGCAGCAGGTCGTTGATCCCGCCAACGCGACGGGACACTTCGATCTCAGGCGGCAGGCAGCCGGCGTTCCTGAGCAGCAGGTAGCCCGCCCGCAGGGCTTCGGGGACCAGGGACAGATCCTGCAGCGCGAGCGGCCGGCCGGCACCCGGGAGATCGTCCAGGGCACCCTCCTCCGCCGCCTCACGGATGCGCGACTCGGCCAACTGATCCAGAATACTCATAGCTCGCCCGCTCCTGAGCACAGGGATCTGCGGATGGACTTCATCGTACGACGTCGAGCCAGCCTCGTCCCGTGAACCCGGGACAGCTCGTCAACATTTTCGTGGTGCTGTTTGTGGTCATCGACCCTCTCGGCACCGCGTCGATCTTCGCGGTCCTCACGCGCGGCATGACAGTGCAACAGCGCCGGGGCGTAGCGCTGCGGGGGGTGCTGATCGCGGCCTTCATCCTCGTGGTCTTCGGCCTGATCGGGCGGACCCTGCTGCAATTGCTGGGGATCGGTATGCCTGCATTCCGGCTGGCCGGCGGCATCCTGCTCTTCATGCTCGCCATCGACATGGTACTGGCGCGCCAATCCGGCCTGCGCGGCGCCACCCCGGCGGAGCGCAGCGAGGCAATCCGCCGCGACGACATCTCGGTGTTCCCGCTCGCCTTTCCGCTGCTCGCCGGACCCGGAGCCCTGACCATCTTGCTGATCCTGATGGGCAGTGGCCCGCCCGGGATACGCTTCGCCCTGATACTCGGACTGCTGCTGCTCGTGCTGGCGCTGACGCTCGCCGCGCTGATACTCGCACCGCGGCTCATGCGCCTGCTCGGAGAAACCGGGACCAACGTCGTCGATCGGCTGTTGGGCGTGATCCTGGCAGCGCTGGCAATGCAGTTCGTCATCGACGGCCTGCGCGCGGTTCTCGCTGGATGATCCATGCCACGGCGGCTGCTTTCGGCTCAGGAAAAGCGTGACGAGTTACCCCTGGAGCGGCTGTCGCACCACAGTCGCGTGATCAGGGGAGCGTTGAGATGAGGCATTACCCCAATGGGGTCGGTAAGCGCGGCCTCGAACAAGGCCGCGTAACCTTTTGATTTTGGTCGGGGCGGCAGGATTCGAACCTGCGACCCCCAGCACCCCATGCTGGTGCGCTACCAAGCTGCGCTACGCCCCGACGGAAGCAATATGATACCCCCCGCAATCTTACCGGAGTCACCATCCGGAATAAAGCGTGAACCGGCTTCCGGCTACCGCTTCAGGATGTGCAACAGATCCTCCAGTTCCGAACGGATCTGCCGCGCAACCTGCTGCGCGTGGTGCACATCCTCGCGGGCGTCACTGCTCGCCAGGCGCTGGCGCGCCCCGCCGATGGTGAAGCCCTCCTCGTACAGCAGGCTACGGATCTGGCGGATCAGCAGCACGTCGTTGTGCTGATAGTAACGCCGGTTGCCGCGCCGCTTGACGGGCCGCAGGTGCGGGAACTCCTGCTCCCAGTAGCGCAACACGTGGGGCTTGACGCCGCAGAGCTCGCTTACCTCGCCGATGGTGAAGTAGCGCTTGCTGGGAATCGGCGGCAGTTCGTCGTTATTTCCCGGTTCCAGCATATGCTTCCACCCGCGTCTTCAGCTTCTGCCCGGGCCGGAAGGTCACCACGCGGCGCGCGCTGATCGGGATCTCCTCGCCGGTCTTCGGGTTGCGTCCCGGCCGCTCGTTCTTGTCCCGCAGGCCGAAGTTGCCGAAGCCCGAGAGCTTCACTTCGTCGCCGGCTTCCAGGGACGCGCGGATATGCTCGAAGAACAGGTCGACCAGCTCCTTGGCCTCTCGCTTGTTCAGTCCCAGCTCGGAGAACAGGCTCTCCGCCATCTCCGCTTTGGTTAACGCCATAACCTACTCTCTTATTTTTGCGTTGAGATCGTCGCTCAGCCCGTCGAGGACCCGGTCGATCAGTGCGTCAACTTCAGGGTCCTCAAGAGTGCGCGAAGAATGCTGGAAAATCAAGCCTAAGGCTATGCTTTTTCGACCGGAATCTATACCGGCTCCGCGATACACATCGAACACGACCACCTCGGCGAGAAGCTCCGGCACCACCTCCCTGATGACCCGCGCCACCTCCGCGGCGGGCACGAGCTCGTCCACCACCACGGCGATGTCGCGACGCACCGCCGGGTAGCGCGACGGCGGCCTGAACTGCGGCAGTTGGCCCGCGCCGAGGGGCTCCATCTCAAGCTCGAACAGCACCGGCGTTGCAGCGAGATCGAGCTCGCGTACCAGCCGCGGGTGCAACACTCCCAACCAGCCCAGGATTCGCTCGCTCCGGCCTTCCTCCAGCACCAGCCGGGCCGTCTGGCCCGGGTGCAGCGCGCCATGGCGGCCCGCGCGGCACACCAGCGCCCGGCGTTGCAGCGAGGGGGCGAGCAGGGCCTCGACGTCTCCCTTGACGTCGAAGAAGTCCACCGGCCGGCTCGTGGCTGCCCACTGCTCCGGCCAAACAGGCCCGCTGGCGATGCCGCCCAGCATCGCGGTCTGCGCGAGCCCGGTACCGGTAACCAGGAAGCGCTGGCCGATCTCGAACAGCCGCACGCGCGTCTGCTGGCGGTGGAGATTGTGTCGCAGGGCGCCGATCAGGCCGGGCCACAGGCTGGTGCGCATGCGGCTCATCTCGCGGGAGATGGGGTTTGCCAGGTCCAGCGCCCGGGCGCCCGGGTCCAGTAGCGACTGCACCGAAGCGTCCACGAAACTGTAGGTGATCGCCTCCCGGTATCCGCGGTCCACCAGCACCCGGCGCAGTTGCTGCAGCGATACCCGGCTTTCGCTGCGCGGCACCACCGACAGGCCCGCGCGCGGACGTCGTCCCGGAAGCCGGTCATAGCCGTACACACGGGCGACCTCCTCGATGAGATCTGCCTCGATAGCGACATCGTAGCGGTGCGCCGGCGGCTTCACCGTAAGCGCCCCGTCCCCGCTCCGGCAACACATGCCCAGGCGTTCCAGAATCGCGCGGGCTTCGTTGAGCGCGAGATCCGTCCCCAGGACGAGGTTCAGGCGCTCACCCCGCAACGGCACCGGAGCCCGAAAGGCGTCCGCCTCGCGTCCGGCCGCCACTACCGGCCCGGGCCGCCCGCCGACGATCCCGAGCAGCAGCCGCGTGGCCCGCTCGATAGCCCGCACCTGGATGGTCGGATCGACGCCCCGCTCGAAGCGGTGGGAGGAGTCGGTATGCAGACCGTGCCGCCGCGCCCGCCCGCTGATCGCCTCCGGGGTGAACAGCGCGCTCTCCAGGAAGACGTCGACAGTGGCCAGGCTCACGGCCGTGTCGACACCGCCCATGATGCCGGCCAGCGCGACCGGGCCGGACTCGTCCGCGATCACCAGCGTATCGGGCTCCGGCTCCACCCGGTCGCCATTGAGCAGCTCCAGGGCCTCGCCGGCCCGGGCCGTGCGGACGGTGATGCCGCCTTCCAGGCGCTCCAGGTCGAAGGCGTGCATCGGCTGGCCCAGCTCCAGCATCACGTAGTTGGTGACGTCCACGACCGGACTCAGGCTGCGCAGGCCGCTGCGCCGCAGGCGCTCGCGCAGCCAGTCGGGCGTGCGTGCGGCGGGATCGATGCCCTCGATCACGCGCCCGGCATAGTGCGGACAGGCGGACTCGTCCGCCAGGCTGACCTCAAGGCGGCGTGCGCCCCCGGCCGGGACCGGCGAAATCTCCGGCGCCGTTACCGGGGTGTCGGTCACGGCTCCCACCTCCCGGGCAATGCCGGCGATGCCGAGGCAGTCACCGCGGTTGGGCGTCAGGTCGATTGCGATTTCGCTGTCGCCGAGCTCCAGGTACTCGACCAGCGGCCGCCCCACCGGAGCCTCCGGATCGAGCTCCAGGATCCCGTCGGAAGACTCGCCCAGGCCGAGCTCGGCGCTCGAGCAGATCATTCCATCGGACTCAACTCCGCGCAGCTTCGCCCGCCGGATCTTCGTGCCGCCGGGCAATGTGGTGCCCGTGAGCGCCACCGCCACCGCCAGCCCCGCGCGGGCGTTCGGCGCGCCACAGACAATCCGGAGGGCGTCGCCCTGCCCGGCGTCCACCGTGCAGACCGCAGGCCGGTCCGCGTCCGGGTGCGGCTCGCAGGCCTCGATGCGCCCGACCACGACGCCCGTAAGCGGCGCGGCGGTCGGCTCCACCGCGTCGACCTCCAGGCCGGCCATGGTGAGCTGGCGGGCGAGCCCGTCCGTGTCCAGACCGGGTCGGACCCACTCGCGCAGCCAGTTCTCGCTGAATCTCATGCTCGCACTCGTCCGCTCGAGGCCCGGCCGCTAGCCGAACTGGCGCAGGAAACGCAGGTCGTTGTCGAAGAACAGGCGCAGGTCGCCCACCCCGTAGCGCAGCATCGCCAGCCGCTCGACCCCCATGCCGAAGGCGTATCCGGTGTAGCGCTCGCTGTCGATGCCCGCGTGCCCGAACACCATCGGATGCACCATGCCGCAGCCCAGGATTTCCAGCCAACCGCTGCGCCCGCATACGCGGCAGCCCGCGCCGCCGCAGGCCACGCACTGCACGTCGACCTCCGCCGACGGCTCGGTGAACGGAAAGTATGAGGGCCGGAAGCGGACCTCAAGCTCCCGCTCGAAGAACGCCTGCAGAAACCCATCCAGCATGCCCTTGAGGTCGGCGAAGCTGACGTCCTCGTCCACCACCAGGCCCTCGATCTGGTGGAACATCGGGGTGTGCGTGAGGTCTGAGTCGCAGCGATAGACCCGCCCCGGGGCGATCAGGCGCAGCGGCGGCCGGCGCTTCTCCATGGCTCGCACCTGCACCGGCGACGTGTGGGTGCGCAGCAGATGACCGTCGGCAAAGTAGAAGGTGTCGTGCATCGCGCGCGCCGGATGATGCGCAGGGATGTTGAGCGCCTCGAAGTTGTGGTAGTCGTCCTCGACCTCGGGACCTTCCTCGACCGCGAAGCCCGCCGAACGGAACAGGTCTTCCATGCGCTCCAGGGTCCGCGTGACAGGGTGTAGCCCGCCACTGCCCTGACCCCGCCCCGGCAACGTGACGTCGACCGACTCGGCCCCCAGGCGTGCCTCCAGCGCCTGCGCCTCGCGCGCCTCGCGCGCCTGGTCCAGGCGGGCCTCCACGGCCTGCTTGGCCGCGTTGATCGCCTGTCCGGCAGCGGGCCGTTCCTCTGCCGGCAGCGACCCCAGCTGCTTGAGCTGGACGGTGAGCAGGCCCTTGCGACCCAGGTAGCGCACCCGCACGGCGTCGAGGCTCTCGAGATCGGTCGCGGCCGCGATCTCCCTCTCGGCGGCCCGTTGCAGTTCCCGGATGTCCTTCACGCCTTGTTGCCCTCGATGCACTGGGTCAGCGAGCCGTCGCAGGCCCGAAAGCGGAAAGGGAAGGTCGTCTGCCTTCCCCTTTCCGCCGTGTCCGGTTGCGCGACGCTCTGGGTCAGCGCGGACCCGCTGCGCCGGGACCGTTTCAAGGAAGGGTCAGTCTGCCAGGCCCGCCTTGGCCTTCTCGGCCACCGTGGCGAAGGCCGCCTTGTCGTTGACCGCGAGGTCGGCCAGCACCTTGCGGTCGACCTCCACCCCGGCGGCGCGCAGGCCGTGGATCAGGCGACTGTAGGACAGGCCGGACTCGCGCGCCGCCGCGTTGATCCGGGTGATCCAAAGAGCACGGAAGTCCCGCTTGCGCTGGCGGCGGTCGCGATACGCGTACTGGCCGGCCTTGGTCACCGCCTGCCGGGCAATGCGATAGCTCTTGCGCCGGGCGCCGTAGTAGCCCTTGGCCTTGTCCAGCACCTTCTTGTGCCGGGCGTGCGCCTGGACGCCTCTCTTCACTCTGGACATACTTCAAACTCCCCTGGCGTGATCAGCGGTACGGCAGCATCTGTCGCACGAGGCGCGTGTCCGCGGGATCCACCTGGGTCGCGCTGCGCAGCCGGCGCTTCCGCTTCGCGGCCTTCTTGGTGAGGATGTGGTTCTTGTAGGCGCGCGCACGCTTGAAGCCGCCGCCGCCCGTCCGGGAAAAGCGCTTGGCCGCGCCCCGGTTGGTCTTGAGTTTCGGCATGTCCGTACTCCGCTATTCGTTGACGTCCGTCGCCGCCCGGCCGGCGGCGACTACCTCTTCCGGGGCGCCAGCACCATGATCATCTGGCGGCCTTCCATCTTGGGAAACTGCTCCACGCTCGCGAGCTCCTCCAGATCCGTGCGGACCCGCTCCAGCAGATCGCGCCCGAGGTCCTGGTGCTGCATCTCGCGGCCGCGGAAGCGCAGCGTCACCTTGGCCTTGTCCCCGTGTTCCAGGAAACGCATCAGGTTGCGCAGTTTGACCTGATAGTCCCCTTCGTCCGTACCCGGACGGAACTTGACTTCCTTGGTCTGGATCTGCTTCTGCTTCTTCTTCGCCGCCTGCTGGGACTTGTTCTTCTCGAACAGGTACTTGCCATAGTCCATGACCCGGCAGACGGGCGGATTGGCGTTCGGGGAGACCTCCACCAGATCGAGCCCCGCGTCCTCGGCGATCTTGAGCGCTTCGGCCCGGTCCATGATCCCGACCTGCTCGCCATCGCTCCCGATGACGCGCAGCTCCGGCGAGCTGATCTCCTGGTTACGCCGTGCCTGTTTTATCGCAGCGATATTCTAGCCCTCCAAGCTGACCCGGCCGCGGCGTGAAACCTCGTCACGCAGTCGCTGCGTGAAGGCCTCCAGGCTCATCGCCCCGAGGTCCTTGCCCGCCCGCGTGCGTACCGCCACGGAGCCGGATTCGACTTCCCGATCCCCAACGACCAGCAGGTACGGGACCCGCTGGATCGTGTGCTCGCGGATTTTAAAACCGATCTTCTCATTTCTCAAGTCCGAGTTGGCCCGAAATCCCTGATTTGTCAGGCTTTCCCCAACCTTGCGGGCGTATTCGGCCTGGCGGTCGGTGATATTGAGGACCACCGCCTGCACCGGCGCCAGCCACGGCGGCAGCGCGCCGGCGTAATGTTCCAGCAGAATGCCGATGAAGCGCTCCATCGAACCCAGGATGGCGCGATGCAGCATCACCGGTACCTGGCGGCTGCCGTCCTCGGCCACGTACTGGGCCCCGAGGCGGTCGGGCATGGAGAAGTCCAGCTGGATGGTGCCGAGCTGCCAGACCCTGCCGATGCTGTCGCGTAGCGAGAACTCCACCTTGGGGCCGTAGAAGGCACCCTCACCGGGCTGCAGCTTCCACGCCAGTCCTTTGTCGTTGAGCGCCCGCTCCAGCGCGTGCTCGGCACGGTCCCACAGCTCGTCCGAGCCCACTCGCTGGTCGGGCCGCGTGGACAGCTTGATCGGGATCTCGTCGAAGCCGAAATCCCGGTAAACGCGGAACACCAGGTCGATGAACGCCGACACTTCGCCCGAGATCTGCTCCTCGGTGCAGAAGATGTGGGCGTCATCCTGCACGAAGTTGCGCACCCGCATCAGCCCGTGCAGCGTGCCGGAAGGCTCGTTGCGGTGGCAGGAGCCGAACTCGGCGAGGCGCATCGGCAGGTCGCGATAGCTCCTCAGCCCGTGATTGTACACCTGCACGTGGCAGGGGCAGTTCATGGGCTTGATGGCGTAGTCCCGGTTCTCCGACTCGGTGGTGAACATGTCGTCGCGGAATTTGTCCCAGTGCCCCGAGCGTTCCCACAGCGAGCGGTCCACGATCTCGGGCGTGTGGATCTCCTGGTAGCCGGCGCCGCGCAGCAGCTCCCGGATGTAGCCCTGGATCAGGACATAGATCTGCCAGCCGTGGTCGTGCCAGAACACCATGCCCGGCGATTCCTCCTGGGTATGGAACAAGTCCATCACCCGCCCGAGGCGCCGATGGTCGCGCTTCTCCGCCTCCTCCAGCCGCTTCAGGTAGGTATTGAGCGCCTTGCGGTCCGGCCAGGCGGTCCCGTAGATGCGCTGCAGCTGCTCGTTGCGGGAATCGCCGCGCCAGTAGGCCCCCGCCAGCTTGGTCAGTCGGAACGCCTTGAGCTTGCCGGTACTGGGCACGTGCGGTCCGCGGCACAGGTCGACGAATTCGCCCTGGCGGTAGACCGAGATCTCCTCGCCCTTCGGGATGTCCTCGATGATGCGGGCCTTGTATTCCTCGCCCATCTCGCGGAACATCCGCACCGCCTCGTCCCGGTCCATCACGCTGCGGGTGACCGTCTCGTCCGCCTCCGCCAGCTCGCGCATGCGCTGCTCGATCCGCTCCAGATCCTCGGGGGTGAACGGCCGGTCGTAGGCGAAGTCGTAGTAGAAGCCGTCCTCGATCACCGGGCCGATGGTGACTTGCGCTTCCGGATAGAGCTGCTTCACCGCCTGTGCCATCAGGTGGGCGGTGGAGTGCCGGATAACCTCCACGCCCTCCTCGTCGCGGTCGGTGATGATCGCCACGTCCGCGTCGTGCTCGATGCGCTGGGACGTGTCGACCAGCCGGCCGTCCACCTTGCCGGCCAGAGCCGCGCGCGCCAGCCCCGGCCCGATGGACTCGGCGACCTGCCGAACGGTGACGGGACGGTCGAAGCGCTTGTGGCTGCCGTCCGGGAGGGTGATGTCGGGCATGGATCGCTCCACAGTGGTGACCGATACGAGGGGCCACGTGCATTGTCCAGCGGGAAACTGGTAGGCGCGATTGGATTCGAACCAACGACCCCCACCATGTCAAGGTGGTGCTCTAACCAGCTGAGCTACGCGCCTGTCGAGGCAGGAAAAGATACCGGAATCCCCGGGCCCTGACAACCACCGCCAGGCCCCGGGGCTATCCGGTCTGCTCCTCCGGCAGCCCCAGTCCGTAGGCCTTCAGGCGGGCGATCTTGTCGCGCAAACGCGCCGCCTCCTCGAACTCCAGGTCGCGGGCGTGGCGGTGCATCCGCTGCTCCAGGCGACGGATCTCCTTGCCCACCTCCTCCGGCGACATGGCGGCGTAGCGCGACGCCTCGTCGTTGACCGCGAGCGCGGCTGGCCGCCGGCTGCCGGGGCGCTGATAGGCGCCCTCCATCACGTCCGCGACCGCCTTGCGGATCCCCTGCGGGGTGATGCCGTGCGCCTCGTTGTAGGTCTTCTGCTTGCTCCGGCGGCGCTCGGTCTCGTCGATCGCGCGCCGCATGGACCCGGTGATGCTGTCGGCATACATCATGGCCTTGCCGTGCACGTGGCGGGCCGCGCGGCCAATGGTCTGGATCAGCGAGCGTTCCGAGCGCAGGAAGCCCTCCTTGTCCGCGTCCAGGATGGCCACCAGCGAGACCTCCGGCAGGTCCAGGCCCTCGCGCAGCAGATTGATCCCGACCAGAACGTCGAACTCGGCCAGGCGCAGGTCGCGCAGGATCTCCACGCGCTCGACGGTATCGATGTCCGAATGCAGGTAGCGCACGCGGATGCCGTGCTCCTGCAGGTACTCGGTCAGGTCCTCGGCCATGCGCTTGGTAAGCGTGGTCACCAGGACCCGCTCGCCCGCCTCGGCGCGCTCGCGGCACTCGCCGAGCAGGTCGTCGACCTGGGTCGCCACCGGCCGCACCTCCACCTCCGGGTCCACCAGCCCGGTCGGGCGCACCACCTGCTCCACCACCTCCCCGCCGGAGTGCTCCAGCTCGTAGTCGCCGGGGGTGGCGGACACGAAGATGGTCTGCGGCGCCAGGCGCTCGAACTCCTCGAAGCGCAGCGGGCGGTTGTCGAGCGCGGAGGGCAGCCGGAAGCCGTACTCGACCAGCGTCTCCTTGCGCGAGCGGTCGCCGCGGTACATGGCCCCGAGCTGCGGAACCGTCACGTGGCTCTCGTCGATCACCAGCAGGGCGTCTTCCGGCAGGTAGTCGAACAGCGTGGGTGGCGGTTCGCCGGCCCGGCGCCCGGAGAGGTAGCGGGAATAGTTCTCGATGCCCGAGCAGTAGCCCAGCTCCAGGATCATCTCCAGGTCGAAGCGGGTGCGCTGCTCCAGCCGCTGTGCCTCGACCAGCCTGCCGGCCTCGCGCAGATCCGCCAGGCGCTGGGTAAGCTCGGCCCGGATCTGGTCCACGGCGTCGAGCAGCGTCTGCCGGGGCGTGACGTAGTGGGTCTTCGGGTACACGGTCACCCGCGGCACCCGTCGCAGAACATGGCCGGTCAACGGATCAAAGTAGCTCAGATTCTCGATCTCGTCGTCGAACAGCTCCACGCGCACCGCGTCGCGGTCCGACTCCGCCGGGTAGATGTCGATGATATCGCCGCGCACCCGGTAGGTACCGCGCGCCAGCTGGACCTCGTTGCGGGTGTACTGCAGGTCCGTGAGCCGGCGCAGGATCTCCCGCTGGTTCACGGAGTCGCCCCGCACAAGGTGCAGCACCATGCTGAGATAGGCCTTGGGATCGCCCAGCCCGTAGATCGAGGAGACGCTGGCCACGATCACGGCATCGCGCCGCTCCAGCAGCGCCTTGGTCGCCGACAGCCGCATCTGCTCGATGTGCTCATTGATCGAGGCGTCCTTCTCGATGTAGGTGTCCGACGACGGCACGTAGGCCTCGGGCTGGTAGTAGTCGTAATAGGACACGAAGTACTCCACGGCATTGTCGGGGAAGAACTCCCGCAGCTCGCCGTAGAGCTGCGCCGCGAGCGTCTTGTTCGGCGCCAGCACCAGCGTCGGACGCTGCACCTGCTGGACCACGTTGGTGATGGTGAAGGTCTTGCCGGAGCCGGTCACCCCGAGCAGCGTCTGCTGCGCCAGGCCGGCCTCGATGTTGTCCACCAGCGCGCGGATTGCTTGTGGCTGGTCGCCGGAGGGCTGGTAGTCGGACTTGAGGGTGAAGCGTTCGCTCATGGGCTCGCGGTACGTGGAAGGCGACAGAATGACGGCCGCTGGCTCGTGCATCGGCCGATGACAGGTCCTACAATACTAACCCAGTCGATGGCAATGCCACGCCGGAAGGCGCGATAACCTGGAGACGACAGTGCCGCCGCCCCGAATTGGCGCTCCCGTCGCTTCCCTGGCACGCCCTGTTTCAGCGCCCTCCGCGGCTGGCCACCGCCGTCGGCCCGGCTGGCGGCGACACGCTTTCGTGCCACCTTTCAAGACGACCCCGGGAGTAAGACCTTGAGCATCGAACTGTCCGACCGCGTCCAGAGAATCAAGCCATCGCCCACCCTGGCCGTGACCGCACGGGCCGCCGAGCTCAAGGCCGAAGGACGCGACATCATCGGCCTGGGCGCCGGCGAGCCGGACTTCGACACCCCGGACCACATCAAGGAGGCGGCGATCCAGGCCATCCGGGACGGCAAGACGAAGTACACGCCCGTCGACGGCACGCCGGGGCTCAAGGACGCCGTGATCGACAAGTTCCGGCGCGAGAACGGCCTGGAGTATGCCCGCGACCGAATCCTGGTCTCCTGCGGCGCCAAGCAGAGCTTCTTCAACATGTGCCAGGCACTGCTGAACCCGGGTGACGAGGTCCTGATCCCGGCGCCCTACTGGGTCTCCTACCCGGACATGGTGCTGGTCGCGGACGGCAAGCCCGTCGTGATTGAAACGGGCAAGGACTCGGCATTCAAGATCTCGCCGGCGCAACTCGACCGGGCCATCACCTCGCGCACCCGCCTGCTGGTGCTCAACAGTCCCTCCAACCCCAGCGGCAAGGCCTACTCCCGCGCGGAGCTGGAGGCGCTGGGTGAGGTCCTGGCAAAGCACCCGCAGGTCCTGGTCGCCACGGATGATATCTACGAGCACATCCTGTGGACCGGGGAGCCGTTCCAGGACATCGTCACCGCCTGCCCGGAGCTGGTCGATCGCGGCATCGTGCTCAACGGGGTCTCCAAGGCCTACGCCATGACCGGCTGGCGCATCGGCTACGCCGCGGGGCCGAAGAATCTGATCGCGGCCATGAAAAAGGTCCAGTCCCAGAGCACCTCCAACCCCGCATCGATCTCCCAGGCGGCGGCGGAAGCCGCGCTGCGGGGCGAACAGGGCTGCGTGGCGGAGATGGTGAAGGCCTTCCGCGAGCGGCACGATTACGTATACCAGGCACTCAACGCCCTTCCCGACGTGGATTGCCTGCCTTCCGACGGCACCTTTTACGCGTTCCCGGACTTCGGCCGCGTGATCTCGCGGCTCCACGGCGTGGAAGACGACGTCCAGCTCGGCGAATACTTCCTGAACGAGTGCGGTGTGGCCATGGTCCCGGGATCGGCGTTCGGGGTTCCCGGGCACATGCGCTTGTCCTTCGCCACCAGCATGGAGAACCTGAGGGACGCGCTCGGCCGCATCGATAAGCTGCTCAGGCGCTGATTCCGGCGCAGGGCAGTGCGCCTTCATTGACGCAGGACGGCACCGCCGCTAATATTCGGAACCTTTCGCGGCCATCGAACGGCCCGAACATTCCCCGGTAGCTCAGTCGGTAGAGCGGGTGACTGTTAATCACCATGTCGGCGGTTCGAGCCCGTCCCGGGGAGCCATAACAATCAGGGGGTTACGGTTAGAGCCGTAGCCCTCTTTCTTTTCCCTGCAAGCATTATGTAAGTGCGAGTATTCCCTTCCCGCAGATTTAGCTCCACGAGACCCAAGTAGAGACTCCGGCAACCGGCGATTCGGGCTAGTCCAGCTGAATGGTCCCGTCAGCGAGCGCCTGGCTCAGGTAGCTGCGAAAGTCCTCGCACAGATCCTCGTGCTTGAGCGCGTATTCCACCGTCGCCTGCA